>SXGQ01642314.1_pt1 | contig 44558 bp, 49 predicted proteins | sample 3178371 | NCBI WGS metagenome assembly SXGQ01 (sample SAMN11356859, study PRJNA531348) | freshwater metagenome | isolation source: freshwater sample F1-20 | place: China: Fuxian Lake, Yuxi | collected 2017-12-25 | reverse complement strand
TCGCGCAGGTCGCGGCGGCGTGGCGCGTGGCGGAGCGGTCCGGTGCGCCCCTCGCCGACGTCCTCGACCGCGTGGTCGACGCGGTGCGGTCCGACCGCGACCTCGTCCGCGAGGTGCGGGCGGAGGTCGCCTCGTCGCGGGCGACCGCCCGCCTGCTCGCGGTGCTGCCCGTGCTCGGACTGGGGCTGGGGTCGGGGCTCGGCGGCGACCCGGTGCACGTGCTCACGGCGACCCTGCCGGGCGCGACCTGCCTGGCCGTCGGCTGTGCCCTGGCCCTCCTCGGACTCGCCTGGGTCGAGCGGATCGTCGCCACCGCCGAGGCCCGGACGTGAACCTCGCCGCGTGCCTGTGCGCCGCAGCGGCCGTGTGGCTGGTGCTGCCCGCGCCTGCCGTGGCCCGGCACCGTGCGCTGCTCGGGGCCCCGCCGCCCCGACGGCGACCGTCGCCGCAGCTGGCGGTCACGGTCCTCGTGCCCGCGGCCAGTCTCGTCGTGCTCGGTCCCGTACCTGGGGTGGTCGTCGCGCTGGTCGCGACCCCGGCCGCCCGCGCTGCGGTCGCGACCCGGGTGTCCGCCGGGGAGCGTCGTCGTCGGGAGCGGGCGGCGCGGCAGCTGCCCGCTGCGCTCGACCTCCTCGTCGCGGTGCTGGCGTCGGGCCGGCCGGTCGTGGTCGCGCTCGACGTGGTGGGCGACGCCGTCCCCGCGCCGTTGCAGCAGGAGCTCCGGGACGTGGTGGGGCGGCTGCGCTCCGGGGCCGACGCCGCCGCCGTGTGGGACGTGCTGCTCGGCCACCCCACGCTCGGCGGGCTCGCCCGGGCGTTCCGTCGTGCCGAGCAGTCCGGCGCTCCGGTGGCTGCCGTCCTGGCCGCCACGGCAGCCGACACGCGTCGCGACGCGGCAGCGAGGTCGCGCGAGCGGGCGCGCGCCGTGGCCGTCCGGACCGCTGCACCGCTCGGCCTCTGCTTCCTGCCCGCCTTCCTCCTCGTCGGCATCGTTCCGTCGTTGCTGGGCGTGGCGTCGGGCCTCGACCTGCTGGGGGGCTGAGCCTGCCTGGCCGTCCACAGGCGGTCGCGCCGACGCGACGTGGGCGTCGCCTCGTCCACAGCGTGCGGGCAGGTGGGCGTCCGACCCACCGCCGACGTCATCTCCTCGGTGTCAGCCCGTTCCACGAAAGGACAGCCATGCACCTCCCCACCTCCCGTACCGCCTCGTCCCGAAGCGCCTCTCCCCGGACGGACCCGTCCACGACCCGTCGGCGGGGCGCCTCGCTCGTCGCCCGCGCGTCCCGCCGAGGCCGTCGGCAGGACGGCATGACCACGGCGGAGTACGCCGTCGGCACGCTCGGCGCCTGCACCGTCGGTGGCGTGCTCGTGAAGATCGGCCAGTCGGAGTGGTTCGGCGACCTGGTCAAGGACGTCATCGACAACATCCCGAACGTCCTGCCGAACCTGTTCTGACCAGGCGCCGGCTGCCCGGGCGGACGTTCCGTCCCGCGCGGGCAGCCGGCCCGGACCCGACCCGAGGAGGTCACCGTGCCGCGTCCGACCCGTCCCGACGTCCGCTCCACCGTCACGCCGGACGTCCGGCGGCGCGTCCGTCCGCGCGTCGACCGCGGCGCCACGACCGCGGAGTACGCCGTCGGCACGCTCGGCGCAGTCACGTGCGCCGCGGTGCTCCTGCGGCTCGGCACCGACGGCTGGTTCCTCGATCACGTCGCCGAGCTGCTGCGCCAGGCGCTGGAGCCCCGCTCGCTCCTGGAGCTCCTGTGGCACGGCCGCCCGTTCGCGCCGCTGCGATGAGACGACGCGGCGAGCAGGGCACGGCCACGGCCGAGCTGGCCGTCCTCGCGCCGTTCGCGCTCGTGCTGGTCGTGCTGTTGGTCTGGGTCGCGTCGCTCGGCCTGACGCAGGTGCGGCTCGTCGACGCGGCGCGGGAGGGGGCCCGCCTGGTCGCGCGCGGCGAGCCCGAGGCCGACGCGGTCGCCGTCGTGCGGCGGCTGGCTCCAGCCGGATCCATGGTCGACGTCGCCGAGGGCGCCGATGGGACCGTCGCGGTCACGGTGCGGGTGCGTGCACGAGCACCCCTCGGCTTCGCGTCCACGGTGGGCTCCGTCCAGCTCGACGCGAGCGCGGTGGCGGCCGTGGAGGTGCCGTGAGCGCGCCACCGGTCGAGCGGGGCTCGGTCACGGTGCACGCCCTCTGGGTGGGCGCCGCCCTCGTGACCGTCGTCGCCCTCGGCCTCCAGGTGACCGCGCTCGTCGCCCTGCGCCACCGTGTGTCGGCCGCTGCCGACCTGGCTGCGCTGGCCGGCAGCCGCGCGGCCACCGAGGGTGCCGACCCGTGCGCCGCGGCTCGGCAGGTGGCGCGCCGCAACGACGCCACGCTCGAGCGGTGCCGTGCCGACCTCGACGTCGTCACGGTCACCGCCACCGCGGCGGCCAGGCCGTGGTGGGGCGGCACCTGGAGGGCTCGCGTGCAGGCGCGGGCGGCCCCGGCCTGGTACGAGCGGTGAGGGGCGGCTCAGTCCTCCGGCGCGCCGTCGAGCAGCGCGTCGAGCAGCCGCACGGCGCCGGCCTTGTCGAGCGGCTCGTTGAAGTTCCCGCACTTCGGCGAGACCACGCACGAGGGGCACCCGTCGCGGCACTCGCAGTCGTCGATCGTGGCGCGGGTGACCCTCAGCCACCGCTCGACCACCTCGTAGCCGCGCTCGGCGAAGCCGGCCCCGCCCGGGTGCCCGTCGTGCACGAAGATCGTCAGCGTCCCCGTGTCGGCGTGGACGGCGGTGGAGAGCCCGCCGAGGTCCCAGCGGTCGCACGTGGCCAGCAGCGGCAGCAGGCCGATGGCGGCGTGCTCCGCCGCGTGCGCCGCGCCGGGCACGTCGGTGCGCTCCAGCACCCGCTCCACCACGTCCGGCGGGAGCGTCCACCAGGTCGCGACGGTGCGGAGCGTGCGCGACGGCAGGTCGAGCGGCTCCTCGCCGACCAGGCTCCCGTCGTGGCGTCGACGGCTGAACGAGACCACCTGGCTCGTCACGTCGACCTCGCCGAGGTGGACGGTCGTGGCACCCCAGCGTCGCGTGCGCCGCGTCGAGACGATCGAGACCTCCGTGGTCGAGCGCGCCGACGTCGACCAGCCGGGGTCCTCGGCGTGCACCACCGCGACGCCGTCGTCCACGTCGTACTCGTCGACCACGTGCACCTGGCCCTGGTGCACGTACACCGCCCCCTCGTGCACCTCGCCGTCGGCGGACCCGGCATCGACGGTGCCCACCAGGCGGCCGGTCGGACCGTCGACGATCTGTACGGGCGCGCCACCGCTGCCGCGCAGGTCGGCGAGCGCGGCGGCGCGGTCGCGGCGGGTCCAGAACCAGCCCGCCGTCCTGCGACGCAGCCAGCCTGCCGCCTCCAGGGCGTCGACCCCCTCGCGGGCGCGTGGTCCGAACAGCTCCAGGTCGGCCTCCGTCAGCGGCAGCTCCTGCGCCGCGGCGGCCAGGTGCGGACCCAGCACGTACGGGTTGTCCGGGTCGAACACCGTCGCCTCCACGGGGGCGCCGAGCCAGGCGTCGGGGTGGTGCACGAGGAAGGTGTCGATCGGCTCGTCGCGCGCCACGAGCACGCCGAGCGACGGCTGGCCGTCTCGACCGGCGCGTCCCACCTGCTGCCAGAACGCCGCCCGCGTGCCGGGGAAGCCCACGCTGACGACGGCGTCGAGCCCGCTGACGTCGACACCCAGCTCGAGCGCGTTCGTCGCGGCCAGGCCGAGCAGGTCGCCCGAGCGGAGCCGGTCCTCCAAGGCCCGCCGTTCCTCGGGCAGGTACCCGCCGCGGTAGGTGGCCACCCGGGCGGGCAGCTCGGGCGCGACCTCGCCGAGGCGCTCCTGCGCTCCCCGGGCGATGGACTCGGCCCCACGCCTGGACCGGGAGAAGACGAGGGTGCGGGTGCGGTCCAGCACCAGGTCGGTGAGCACGTCGGCCGCCTCCCGGCCCGCGGACCGCCGGCTCGGCGGCTGCGACGGGTGCGCGGCGCCGACGAGCGGCGGCTCCCAGAGCGCGATCGTCCGCGGCCCGTGCGGCGAGGCGTCGTCGGTCACGGCCACCACGTCGAGCCCGGTGAGCCGCCGCGCCGACGCCTCCGGCTCGCTCACCGTGGCCGACGAGAGCACCACGACGGGCTGCGACCCGTGGTGCGCGCACACGCGCAGCAGCCGGCGCAGCACGTGCGCGACGTGCGCGCCGAACACGCCGCGGTAGTGGTGGCACTCGTCCACGACGACGACCCGCAGCCCTGCGAACAGCCGTGCCCAACGCTCGTGGCCGGGCAGGAGGGTGTGGTGCACGGTGTCGGGGTTGGTGAGCACGAGCTGCGCGTGGTCGCGCGCCCACGACCTCTCGTCGAGCGAGCTGTCGCCGTCGGCGGTGGTCGCCCGGACGAGCGGTGCGCCGTCCTCGTCGCGCGGCAGGCGGCGCAGCTGGTCGGCGGCGAGCGCCTTCGTGGGGGCCAGGTAGAGCGCGGTGGGGGCGCGGTGCCCGCGGATCGCGTCGCCCGCCCGGCCCCGGACGAGCGCGTCGAGAGCAGGGACCTGGTAGGTCAGCGACTTGCCCGACGCCGTCCCCGTGGACACGACGACGTGCCGGCCCGCGTGCACGTGCGCGAGCGCCTCGGCCTGGTGCGCCCAGAGGTGGGTGACTCCCTGGGCCGCGAAGGCCGTGCGCACGCGCGGATCCACCCACTCCGGCCAGGGCTCCACGACGGCGTCGCGGGCCGGGACCTCGTGCAGGTGGAGGATCCGGTCGGCGTAGCGCGTCAGCACTCGGTCCGGTTCCACGGTGCCATCCTCCCAGGGCACCCGTCGCCGGTGCCGACGACGGGGCGTCGAGGCGTCCGGCGTGGTTGACTTGGCGTACCTGCGAGGAAGGACGTTGATGGAGCTCCTGCTGACCACCCGCACCGACGAGCCCTTCGAGATCATCGAGGTCGGCGGCGAGATCGACGTGTACACCGCCCCGCGGTTGCGGGAGGCGATCGTGGAGGCGATCGACGCCGGTCACCTGCGCCTCGTGGTCGACGTGCAGCGGGTCGACTTCCTCGACTCGACGGGTCTGGGCGTCCTCGTGGGCGCCCTCAAGAAGGTCCGGGCGGGCGGGGGCTCGCTCGACATCGTCTGCACGCACCCGCGGCTGCTCAAGATCTTCGAGATCACGGGCCTCGACAAGGTCTTCGGCCTGCACGACTCCGTCGAGGCGGCGCGCGCCGCGCACGACACCGCCGACCTCGCCTGAGGTCGACCCGGCCTCGGCGTGACACGCTGACGCCATGGAACGACTGCGCGCCCGGCTGACCGACGTCGGCTTCACCGTCGAGCGGGTGCAGGCCCTGCTGGGGCCCGAGGCGCAGGGAGCCCTGCTGCGCAACGAGACCACACCGGCGGAGCGCGCCACCCGCGACGGCTCGCCGCTCTCGACCCTGGTGCGGCTCTTCTCCCTGCAGCGACCCGAGCCCGCGGCGGCGGTCGACGCCGCGCTGCCGGGGCAGGTCGACGACCTGGTGCGCCGGGGCGTCCTCGCCCGCGACGGTGACGCGGTGCGCGCCGTGGTCGACGTGCGCCCGTACGGCGACGAGATGCACGACTGGTGGGTGGTCTGCGACCTGACGCCGGGGCTGGACACGCGTCCGATCGAGGTCGGGCCCGAGCACGTGCTCGGCATCAGCGAAGCGTCCTCGTCCCTCGCCCAGCTCACCGTCCCCGCCCGGGACGTCCCGCACCGTGGGGGGACGAGGCGCGCCCTCGACCTGGGCACGGGGTGCGGCGTGCAGGCGCTGCACCTCGCGCAGGGGCACGACCGCGTCGTCGCGACCGACGTCAACCCCCGTGCCCTCTGGGCCGCGCGGCTCACGGCGGAGCTCAACGGCGTCGACGTCGACGTGCGCGACGGCTCCTTCTGGGACCCGGTCGCGGGCGAGCGGTTCGACACCATCGCCACGAACCCGCCGTTCGTCGTCTCCCCGCCCACCGGCGACCGGCTCGTCTACCGTGAGGGGTCCCTCGAGACCGACGGCGTCGTCCGCACCGTCGTGGCCGGCGCGGCCGACCACCTCGTGCCCGGCGGGTGGTGCCAGGTGCTCGGCAGCTGGGTGCACACCGACGAGCCGTGGCAGGAGCGCCTGGGCGGCTGGGTGGGGGCCACCGGGCTCGACGCGTGGGTGGTCCAGCGCGAGGTCGTCGACCTCCCGGCGTACGTCGAGATGTGGCTCGCCGACGCGGGCGTCCGGCACCGGCCCGACTACACGGCCCGCTACGACGCCTGGCTCGACTGGTTCGACGCCCAGGGCGTCCAGGCCATGGCGTTCGGGTGGATCAGCCTGCGTGCGGCGCACCGCGACGTGCCCGTGCTGCGGCTGGAGGAGTGGCGCCACGAGGTCGTGCCGCCCGTCGGCGCGGCGGTCCTCTCCTGGGGCGACCGGGTCGACGCCCTGGCCGCGGCCGACGACGTGCTCGACGTCCGGTGGCGCCAGGCGCCCACGCTGACGCAGGAGACGTTCGGCCGCGCCGGCGAGGAGGACCCGGAGGCGATCGTGCTGCGCCTGGGGGAGGGCCTGCGCCGGGCCGCGCAGGTCGACACCGTCCAGGCGGGGCTCGTCGGCGCACTCGACGGCGACCTGACGGCCGGGCAGGTGCTCGACGCGCTCGCCCGTCTGCTGGAGCGCGATCCCGGAGCCCTGCGCGAGCAGTACCGTCCCGTCGTCCACGAGCTCGTCGCCGACGGCCTGCTCGTTCCCTGACCATCGGCCGGGGGCCGTGTGGCGCGCGCCACCTGCGGGCCCGGGGCACGATGTTCCTTGACAAGGCGCGTTAGCGTATGCCGCGTCCGGCCCGCTGTCCGAGCGCCCGGACCGTCCACGAGGGAGTAACACCGTGACCACGCTCGTCATCGTCGAGTCGCCGAACAAGGTGCGCAGCATCCAGTCGTACCTGGGTGACGGGTACGTCGTCGACTCCAGCGTGGGCCACATCCGCGACCTCCCGAAGGGTGCCGACCAGGTCCCCGCCAAGTACAAGGGGCTGCCCTGGGCGCGCCTGGGCGTCGACATCGAGAACGGCTTCGACCCCGTCTACGTCGTCGCCGCCGAGAAGAAGCCGCAGATCACCAAGCTCAAGAAGCTCCTCAAGGAGGCCGACGAGCTCGTGCTCGCGACCGATGAGGACCGCGAGGGCGAGGCCATCGCCTGGCACCTCTTCGACGAGCTGAAGCCGAAGGTGCCCGTCAAGCGCATCGTCTTCAACGAGATCACCAAGGAAGCGATCACGCGGGCGGTCGAGAACCCGCGCGACATCGACATGGACCTCGTCGACGCGCAGGAGACCCGCCGCATCCTCGACCGTCTGTACGGGTACGAGGTCAGCCCCGTCCTTTGGAAGAAGGTCATGTCGGGCCTGTCCGCGGGCCGCGTGCAGTCGGTCGCGACGCGCCTCGTGGTCGAGCGCGAGCGGGAGCGCATGGCGTTCCGCTCCGCGTCCTACTGGGACCTCGACGCCACCTTCGACGCCGGCGAGCAGCACGAGGACGCGCGCCTGTTCCCGGCCCGTCTGGTGACGGTCGGCGGCAAGCGCGTGGCGAACGGGTCGGCCTTCGCCGACGACGGCACCCTCAAGAACGCCGACGTCGCGCACCTCGACGAGGCTCGTGTGACCGCCCTCGCGGCGGGTCTGCGCGACGAGACGTTCACGGTCGCCGGCGTCGACGCGAAGCCCTACACCCGCAAGCCGTACGCCCCGTGCCGCACCCCGACGATGCAGCAGGAGGCCTCGCGCAAGTTCGGCTTCGGCGCCGCCCGCACGATGCAGGTCGCGCAGCGCCTGTACGAGGGCGGGCACATCACCTACATGCGCACCTACTCGATCACGCTGTCGCAGACCGCGCTGAACGCCGCGCGCGCCCAGGTGAAGGAGCTGTACGGCGCGGAGTACCTGCCCGACAAGCCCCGCACCTACGCCGGCAAGGTCAAGCACGCCCAGGAGGCGCACGAGGCGATCCGGCCCGCGGGGGAGACGTTCAAGACGCCGCAGGCCACGGGCCTGCGCGGCGACGAGCTCCGGCTGTACGAGCTGATCTGGAAGCGCACGCTCGCGTCGCAGATGAAGGACGCCCGCGGCGAGCAGGTGTCGATCCGCCTGACCGCCACCGCCTCCGACGCGGCGGGTGCCGACGCGGGCGCACCGGTCGAGCTGACCGCGTCGGGCCGCACCATCACGTTCCACGGCTTCCTGAAGGCGTACGTGGAGTCCCGCGAGGACAACGGCCAGGGCGACGACCAGCAGACCAAGCTCCCGGCGCTCGCCCAGGGCGACACCGTGACGGCGCACGAGCTGACGCCCGCCGGCCACGAGACGAAGCCGCCCGCCCGCTACACCGAGGCCTCGCTCATCAAGGAGCTGGAGGACCGGGAGATCGGTCGCCCGTCGACGTACGCGTCGATCATCGGCACCATCCAGAACCGCGGGTACGTGTTCAAGAAGGGCACCGCGCTGGTGCCGGCGTGGATCGCGTTCAGCGTGGTGCGGCTGATGGAGCAGCACTTCCCCCGTCTGGTCGACTACTCCTTCACCGCCGAGCTGGAGGACGTCCTCGACCAGGTGTCGCACGGACGCGAGGAGCGTCAGCGCGTGCTGGAGGGGTTCTGGGCCGGCAGCGGCGAGAAGGACACCGGCCTCAAGCGGCTCATCGAGAACCTCCCCGACATCGACGCCCGCGGTCTCGCCACGTTCGAGCTCGGTGACGGCGTCGCGGTGCGCGTCGGGCGGTACGGGCCGTACGTCGAGGGCCCGCCGATGGTCCCCGGCAAGGACGGCGTCGACGTCCCGACGCGCGGCAACGTGCCCGAGGACCTGCCGCCGGACGAGCTGACGCTCGAGAAGGCGAAGGAGCTGCTGGCGAACCCGGCCGGAGCCGAGAAGATGCTCGGCACCCACCCGGAGACGGGGCTCGACCTCGTCGTGAAGAACGGTCGCTTCGGTCCCTACGTGCAGGAGCTGCTGCCGGAGGACGCCCCGAAGGGCGAGAAGCCGCGCACCGCGAGCCTCTTCCGCACGATGAGCATGGACGCGATCGGCATCGACGACGCCGTGCAGCTCCTCACTCTCCCGCGCGTCGTCGGCACCGACGTCGACGGCACCGAGATCAACGCCCAGAACGGTCGCTACGGCCCCTACCTCAAGAAGGGCACCGACTCGCGCTCGCTCGAGTCCGAGGACCAGCTGTTCACGCTCACCGAGGAGCAGGCGCGCGCCATCTACGCGCAGCCGAAGACCTACGGTCGCCGCGGCACCGCCAAGCCCCCGCTCAAGGAGCTCGGCGTCGACCCGGTCAGCGAGAAGCCGATCGTCGCGAAGGACGGCCGGTTCGGCGTCTACGTGACCGACGGCGAGACCAACGCCTCGCTGCGCAAGGACGACGACCTCGAGACCCTCACCGAGGAGCGTGCCCAGGAGCTCCTCGCCGAGCGTCGCGCCCGCGGTCCGGTGAAGAAGACGGCGAAGAAGAGCGCCAAGAAGGCCACGACCAAGAAGACCGCTGCGAAGAAGACGGCCACCAAGAAGACGGCGGCGAAGAAGACCGCTGCGAAGAAGACCGCTGCGAAGAAGACGACGGTCAAGAAGACGACGACGGCCAAGGCGGCGACGAAGTCGTCGGCGGCGAAGAAGAGCTGAATCCTCTCGGCTTCCTGGTCGTGACCTTGCTGGTGCGCTGCCGTAGGTGACAGCGTCGTGCTGGTGCGCTGGCGCAGGGGGTCTGTGCTTGCCGGTGCGCTGCCTCGGCTCGCGGTGGGGGTGGTCTCCGAAAGGGCCTCGACCGGGCGGTTGGCGGCGGCGCTGGTCTGGGGTCTCGGGCTGTGGGTTGGTGCTGAGGGTGGGCTCAAGATTCTGCGTTGGTGCACTGGCGGCCAACGCTTCTGCGTTTGCGACGGGATCCCGTCGTGAACGCAGAATCCTTCCGCCGCTCAGCCCTCCATCGGTGGATCGGCAACCGCAGGAGCGCTCCTGCGGTTGCTGATCCACCGATAGGCCGCGCGAACGCAGAACCTTGGCCCGAGAACGCTGAAACGACGAATCGTGCGTCACTCACGGGCCCAGACCAGACCCCGAGACCCGAAGCCGCCCTCAGACCCGCTGCCGGTCGAGGCCCTTTCGGAGACCAGACACAGCGCCAGCCGAGGCAGCGCACCGGCAAGCACAGACCTCCTGCGGCAGCGCACCAGCAAGCACCGGTGTCCTGCGGCAGCGCACCTGCCAAGTCGCGACGGTCACCTGCAGCACCCCGCAACCACACGCCCCCCGCAACCAGCACCCCACCCCGTCGTACCCGCCCCCTAGGATCGGCCCCATGCAGCCGCGCTACACCGACTCGGGCGTCTTCGTCGCGCTGGAGGGCGGTGAGGGGGGCGGGAAGTCGACGCAGGCGCGGCTCCTCGCCGACTGGCTCGGCGCCGCCGGTCACGAGGTGCTGCTCACGCGCGAGCCGGGTGGCACGGAGGTGGGGGCGCGGTTGCGGGGCATCGTGCTCGATCCCGCCACGGGGCACCTGTCGCCGCGCACGGAGGCGCTGGTCTACGCCGCCGACAAGGCCGAGCACGTCGACGCCGTCGTGCTCCCGGCGCTGGCGCGGGGCGAGGTGGTCGTCACCGACCGCTACGTCGACTCGACGCTGGCCTACCAGGGTGCCGGACGTGCCCTCGACGCCGCCGAGCTGGAGCACGTGGCGCGGTGGGCGACGGCCGACCTTCGCCCGCACCTGACCGTCGTGCTCGACCTCGACCCCGTCGTCGGGCTCGCGCGGGCGGGGGAGCCCGACCGCATCGAGGCCGAGCCGCTCGACTTCCACCAGCGGGTCCGCAGCCACTTCCTGGAGCTGGCCGCCGCCGACCCAGCCCACTACCTCGTCGTCGACGCCGACCAGTCGCCCGACGTCGTCCACGCCGCCGTGCGCGCCGCGGTCGAGCCGTGGCTGGTGCAGGCGCGGTGACCAGCGTCTGGGACGAGCTCGTCGGGCAGGCCCCGGTCGTCGACACGCTGTCGGCCGCGGTCCGCTCGGCCGGTGGCGACGGTCGCTCGATGACCCACGCCTGGCTGTTCACGGGCCCGCCCGGATCGGGACGCTCGAACGCGGCGAAGGCGTTCGCTGCGGCGCTGCAGTGCGAGCGCGGCGGCTGCGGCGAGTGCCGCTCCTGCACCACGGCGGCGGCGGGCAGCCACCCCGACATCACGCTCATCCGTACCGACGGTCTCTCGATCGGCACCGACGTCGCCCGCGAGTACGTCCGCAAGTCCGCGCTCAGCCCGGCCCTCGGGCGCTGGCAGGTGCTGGTCGTCGAGGACGCCGACCGGCTCACCGAGCAGGCCGCCAACGCCCTCCTCAAGGCGGTGGAGGAGCCGTCGCCGTTCACCGTGTGGATGCTCTGCGCGCCCGCCACGGAGGACGTGATCGTCACGATCCGCTCGCGCTGCCGGCCGGTGCTGCTGCGCACGCCGCCGGTCGACGCCATCGCCCGCCTGCTCGTCGAGCGCGACGGGGTCGAGCCGCAGCTGGCGCACGAGGTGGCGGCCGCCTCCCAGGGCCACATCGGCCGGGCTCGCGGCCTCGCGCGCGACCCCCAGGCGCGGGAGCGGCGCCGGGAGATCCTGTCGCTGCCGACGTCGCTGCGCTCCCTCGGCGACTGCCTGGTGGCGGCGCAGCGCATCAACGACGAGGCCACCGCCCGTGCCGCCGCGATCGCCGACGTCGCCGACGAGCGCGAGAGCGCCGACCTCAAGCAGTCGTGGGGCGTGGAGGACCGCGGCCGTCGCCCCGCCGGCTACGCCGGGGCGGTCTCCTCGCTCGAGAAGGACCAGAAGCGACGTCGTACCCGGCTGGCGCGCGACTCCATCGACGGGGTGCTGCTCGACCTGCTGTCGTTCTGCCGCGACGTCGTCGCCGTGCAGACCGCCCCCGGCGCACCGCTCGTGAACGCCGACGTCGCCGACGCGGTGCGCGAGGCGGCCCGTCTGTGGACGCCCGAGTCGACGCTGAGCAGGATCGGTGCGATCGTCGAGGCGCGCGAGGCGCTCACCGCGAACGCAGCACCGCTGCTCACCCTCGAACGCATGATGATGGGATTCCGGAGCCGATGAAACGACCGCTGATCGTCCTGATCGCCCTCGCCGCGGTGGCTGCGGTCGTCGCGGGCGTCCTGCTCGTGGTCCGCGACGGCGACGGCGCGTCCGACGACTCGCCCGCCGCCCAGGCGATCCAGCCCACCGGCGAGCAGGCTCCCGACGGCCTGCAGCGCTTCTACGACCAGAAGCTGACCTGGAAGGGCTGCGGCGGCGACTCCGAGTGCGCCACGATCACCGTCCCCATCGACTACGACGAGCCCGACGGCGCGACCACGACGCTCAAGGCCGCGCGCTACCTCAGCACCGGCGACGGCACGCGCGTGCTGTTCGTCAACCCCGGCGGACCCGGCGGGTCGGCGATCGACTTCGCCGCGAGCCTGGCGGGCAGCATGGCGCCGACGGTGCGCGACGCCTTCACGATCGTCGGCATCGACCCCCGCGGCGTCGGCGAGAGCTCGCCCCTGAAGTGCCTGCCCGACCCCCAGTTCGACGCCTACGCGGCCAGCGACCCCGACCCGAGCACGTCGGCCGAGGTGCGCGAGCTGCGCGCCGGCGTCCGCAAGCTGGGCGAGGCGTGCGCCAAGAACTCCGGCGAGCTCGCCGGACACGTCTCCACCGAGGAGGCCGCCCGCGACATGGACGTCGCGCGCGCCGCGATGGGGCAGCAGAAGCTCGACTGGTTCGGCGCGTCGTACGGGACGCAGCTCGGCGCCACCTACGCGACGCTGTTCCCGCAGAAGGTCGGCGCCATGGTGCTCGACGGCGCCGTCGACCCCGCCCAGGACGTGTTCGGGTCCGCCTTCGGGCAGGCCACCGGCTTCCAGCGCGCGCTCGACGCCTACCTCGACGCCTGCGCGAAGCTCGAGTCGTGCCCGCTCGGGCAGGACCCCAACGCCGCCAACCGCGCGCTGGCCGCGTTCATGTCCCGGCTGGAGGATCGGCCGCTGCCCACCGGGACCGACCGCGAGCTGACCAAGGGACGGGCGTTCTACGGCGTGGCCGTCACCCTCTACGACAAGGCGGCGTGGCCCGTCCTGTCGCAGGCGCTCACGGCAGCGCTGCGGGGCGACGGGTCGCTGCTGCTGCGCCTGAACGACCTCTACTTCTCCCGGCAGAGCGACGGCAGCTACGACGGCAACATCGGGTGGGCCAACATCGCGGTCAACTGCCTCGACAACCGCGAGCGGCCGAGCGTCGCCGAGGTGGAGGCCGAGCTGCCCCGCTTCGAGAAGGTCTCGCCGGTCTTCGGTGCCGCGCTCGGCTGGGGCACCCTCGGCTGCACCGACTGGCCCGAGCCCGTCGAGCGACCGCAGGTGGAGATCGACGCCGAGGGCTCGTCGCCGATCGTCGTCATCGGCACCACCCGCGACCCTGCGACGCCGTACGAGAACGCCAAGGCGCTGGCCGACCAGCTGGGCGACCGCGAGGGCGTGCTGCTCACCCGTGAGGGCGACGGCCACACGGCCTACAGCTCCGGCAACCGCTGCATCGTCAAGGCTGTCGACGCCTACCTCGTCGACGGCACCGTCCCGCGCGACGGCACGACCTGCCCCGACGAGTAGTCCGGCCGCAGTCCGGCCTCGCACCGCCCGGCGGTGCCGCGGCGACGGGGGCGGGCTCAGGCCGAGCGGATGGCCTCGTGGTGGCGGATGACCTCGTCGATGATGAAGGTCAGGAACTTCTCGGCGAACGCGGGGTCGAGGTCGGACTCGACGGCGAGCGAGCGGAGCCGCTCGATCTGGCGTGCCTCGCGGTCGGGGTCGGAGGCCGGCAGATCGTGCGTGGCCTTCAGCCGGCCCACCCGCTGGGTGCACTTGAACCGCTCCGCCAGCAGGTGCACGAGGGCGGCGTCGATGTTGTCGATGCTGGAGCGCATGTCGTCCAGCTCGGCCCGCACGTCCTCTGTCCCGGTCACGGGGTCGAGTGTAGGGGGGCCCGTGTGTCCCGCTGGAGGGGCAGGGGTAGGCTGTACGAGGTTCTGCGGGCGATCCTCGCGGGACCTTCGCCGCCTTAGCTCAGTCGGTAGAGCGTTTCACTCGTAATGAAAAGGTCGTCGGTTCGATTCCGACAGGCGGCTCCACCAGGCCCGGTTACGCAGCAGCGGACCGGGCCTTCGTCGTGCTCGCAGCTGTCGCACTCGATGGGCATGTCCACCCGGCTTCTCGCTCAGCTGCAGAGGTCCTCGTCGGCGTGTCGCGAGGTGGTCTCGACGGCGGGGGTGTCGCGGACCTGCAGGCCCGTGGCGTCGGAGGCGCCCAGGACGAGGCGCACTCCCGCGACGTCGGGGGCGACCTGCGGCTCCACGTCGAGCCCGAAGGAGCGGGCGACGGCGGCTGCGGTGCGCTTCGCGCGGTCCGAGCCGTCGACGACGAGGATCGTCCGCTCGGCCGGCTCCTGCGCGTCGCCCACGGCGACGACGGTGTGACCGAGCGACTCGAGCTGGCCGGCGGCCGACGCGGCGAGGCCAGGGACACGCGCCCCGTTGAGCACCTCGATCGGTGCGTGCTTCGGCGAGGGAGCCGGTCGGTCCGACGCGAGGCGCACCGGCTCGTCGGCGTCGATGGCGGAGAAGACGGTGCGGGCGTCGTCGGTGGCGACCACGCGGTTGGGGTCCTGTGGGGCAGCCGCCGTGGGCATCGCCATGAAGGTGATGCGAGCAGGGTCCACCGATCGCACCCGCTGTGCGAGGCGGCCGAGGGCTCTGGTGCTGGCGAGGTCGTCGTCGACGGTCATCGACTGCGTGGCTGCGTCGAGGAACCTCACGAGCCGGTCGGGGCGGGTCAGCACCTCGGCCGAGCGCACCTCGTGGATGATCGCCGACATCACCACCTGCTGGTGGCCGATGCGGCTGAGGTCGCTGCCGTCGCCGATCGCGTGACGGGTGCGGGCCAGCGCCAGCGCGTCGGTGCCGTCGACGCGCTGCTTCCCGGCCGGCAGGTCGAGGTGCGCGTCGTCGTCGCGCAGCGCCTCGGGCAGGCACACGTCGACTCCACCGAGCGCGTCGACCATGTCGGCGAAGCCGTCGAAGTCGAGCTCGACGAAGTGGTGCACGTGCACGTCGCTGAGTGCCTCGACGGCACGCACGCTGCAGGCGGGACCGTGCTGCAGCGCCGCGTTGATCATGCCTGGACCCCCGGCGTGCGACGTCCCGTCGGCGTCGTCGCACGAGGGCAGGTCGAGGAGCGTGTCGCGCGGGATCTGCACGGCGTCGATGCGGCTGTTGTCGGCGGCGACGTGAGCCAGCACGAGGGCGTCGCTGCGTCGGCTGCCGTCGCCGTTGCCGTGCTTCGAGGTCCGGAGGTCGCGCGAGTCCGAGCCGATGAACAGGACGTTGAGGGCACCGGTGTCGGTGTCGTCCTCGACGAGGTGGTCGCCCACGGTCGCCGTGCTGAGGTTGGCGGACAGACGCCACTGCAGCACGCCGAGCGCCACGCCGGCCACCAGCGCGAGGGCGACGGCGCCGACGAGCGCGACGCGCGCGGTGCGGCGTCGCCGCTGGAGCATGCGTCGTCGGGCACGGGTGGGAGGGGCGGTCGCGGTGGGCGTGGGCGTCGAGTCCACGAGCTACTCGGCCGTCCGGGCCGGTTCTTCCTCTGGGCGCGAGGGTTCCTCGCGCATCTCCTGCCTGAAGATGCGCAGCGCCTGGCCCGAGCCGCGGGCCAGCTCGGGGAGCTTGCGGCCGCCGAACAGGAGCACGGCGACCCCCAGGACCATCAACAGCTCCGTCGCACCGATCTGCCTCAGCATGCTTCTCCCTCGTGTTGCCCGTTGCTCGCCGTCTGGTTGCGCGCCGCGACGACCCGTCGACGCTAACAACTCTCGCCTGAGAGACGCCTGAACCGCGTCACGGCCCTTCGGCCTCGAGGCGGGCTCGACCCCGGGTGGTGCGGTTCGTGCTCCGATACGGTTCGCTGCATGCCGCGTGCGTACCGCTCCCCGACCCGCGACGCCGTGGCCGCGGCCACGCGCCGCAGGATCGTCGAGGCGGCGGGGACGCTCTTCGTGCGCGACGGCTACGCGGCGACGTCGATGCAGGCGATCGCGGCCGAGGCGGGCACGTCGGTGCAGACCGTGCACGCGCACGGCCCCAAGCACGCCCTGCTCGTGGCGGCGCACGAGCTGACGCTGGCCGGTGACGAAGGTCGACATCCGCTCGCCGAGCGTCCGGAGCTGGTCGACATCATGGCCGAGCCCGACACGGGCGTGGCGATCGAGCGGTACGTCGACTTCCTCGTCGAGGCGAACCTGCGGTCCGCGGCGCTCCTGCACGCCATGGTGTCCGCCGCGGACGTCGACGCGAGAGTCCGCTCGGCGGTGCAGGACCTGGAGGAGCGCCGGCACCGCGACATGACCATCGCCGCCGGGTGGTTCGTCGCGCGCGGACGGCTCCGCGCCGACCAGGCGTCCGAGGCCGCCGACCTGCTCGGGCTGGTCGTCGGTCCCGAGCCGTGGATCCACCTCGTCCGCGAGCGAGGGTGGACTCCGGCGCGGTACGCCGTGTGGCTGCGGCGAGAGCTCGACGGCCTCGGACCGGCGCTCGACGGGTGACCCATATTGGGGTTAGTCTCGCTCTAGTCAATTGAGGGAGACGCCCATGAGCCGCAGCGCGGTGCTGTGCAGCATGCCGGCGACCGGGCACGTCGGACCGCTGTCCGTCGTGGCCGGCGAGCTCGTCCGTCGTGGGTGGCGGGTGCGGATGCTCACCGGTGCCGGCTACGAGACACCGGTGCGCGCGAGCGGCGCGGAGTTCGTCGCGCTGCCGCCCGAGGCCGACACGCTCGACTCCATCGGGGCGGGCGAGCGCACCCGTGGCCTCGCCACCATCAACCACGGCGTGGAGCAGGCCTTCGTCGCCCCAGCCGCGCCGGCAGGACGGGCGCTCGAGCAGATGCTCGCCGACGAGCCCGCCGACGTCGTGCTGCATGACATGACCTTCTTGGGCGTGCAGACGCTCTTCTCGCGCCCGCGTGAGCAGCGTCCCGCCACCGTCCTGTGCGGGATCGGTCCGGCCGGGTTCAGCAGCGTCGACACGGCGCCCTACGGGCTCGGTCTCGTGCCGTGGCGACGCACGCGGCCGAACCGGCTCCGCAACCGCCTGCTGTACCGCACGTCGCGCATGGTGCTCCGCCCCGTCCACCGCAGCCTCGACCGCTTCCTCGCCGACGTGGGCGCCCCAGGGCTGGACGGCGCCTTCTTCATGGACGTGCTCGACCGCAGCGACCTGCTCGCACAGTTCACCGTCCCCGAGTTCGAGTACACCCGCTCCGACGCGCCGGCGGGCCTGCGCTTCTACGGCCCGATGGTCCCGCCGACAGCCGAGGTCGCCGACGTCGCGACGCCCGCCTGGTTCGACGACCTCGACCCGGACCTCCCGTTGGTGCACGTGACCCAGGGGACGGTCGCCAACACCGACTTCACCGAGGTCGTCGGGCCGACCGTCGAGGCCCTGGCCGACCGTGACGTGCAGGTCGCCGTCACGACCGGCGGTCGCCCGACGTCCGCGCTGGACGACCTCGGCCCGCTGCCCGCGAACGTCTTCGTCGCCAGCTACCTGCCCTACGACGAGCTGCTGGCCCGCACGGACGTGCTCGTCACCAACGGCGGCTACGGCGGGCTGCACCACGCGATGCGTCACGGCGTCCCGATCGTCATCGCGGGCGACTCCGAGGACAAGGTCGAGACGTCGACCCGCGTGCAGCACGCCGGGGTCGGCATCAACCTGAGGACCGGCCGCCCGACCCCTGCAGCCGTGGGACGAGCCGTGCAGACGGTACTCGACGACGGTGCCTACGCCCGCCGCGCCCACGAGGTCGGCGTCGCGATCGCCCGGTCCAGCGGGGTGGTCGGGCTGGTCGACGACGTGGAGGCCCTGGTCCTCCAGCAGGTTCCCCACCCGCCCCTGACGAAGGAGTCGTGAGATGTCGAGCCACGAGGTCGTCCGACGTCACGTCGACGCGTTCAACGCCCGCGACGAGGCCGCCGAGCCCTGGTCCGAGGACGCGGAGATCATCGCGCCCGGGGCGTCGGCCTCGGGCCGGGAGGCCGTGCTCGCCTTCCTCCGGGTCTTCCACGACGGCTTCCCGGACGGCCGCCTCGAGCTGATCTCCGTGCTCGGAAGCGGGTCACGCGTGGCGGCGGAGGGCCGCTTCGTCGGCACGCACACAGGCACCCTGCGCGGTGCCGGCGGCAGCCTCGCGCCGACCGGGCGCGAGGTGTCCTTCCGGTGGGCCGCCGTCTACGAGGTCGACGGCAGCCGACTGCGGTCGGAGCACCTGTACTTCGACCAGGTCGAGCTGCTGTCGCAGGTCGGCGCGCTCGCCGACTGATCCGCTGGCTGATCCGCCGACTGATTTACGACGGGCACGGCGGCCTGGTGCCTGCGGTCGGCAGGGCGGTCTGCTCAGCCAGCCGAGCGCTCGCGCCGGGCGAGCGTCGACGTGGCGCCACCCACGGCACACCAGACGGCGAGCACCGCCCACGGGCGCCAGAGCGCGCCGGCCGTGCCGCCGGTGAGCTGCTGCAGGATCTCGATGCCGGCCGCGTGCGGCAGCAGCGTCGTGACCTCGCGCCACACGACCGGCTGCATCCAGGTGCCCGTGCCGGCGAGGTCGGGTAGCGCCGTGAGGACGAGGAGGGTGACGGCGAGCCCCCAGCCCCACGCGTCCATCAGGTGCTCGAGCGCCTGCGACACGAGCGCGCCGGTCAGCACCAGCAGGGAGAGCGCCGGCCACCACAGGAGCACCGGTCCCGTCGCGAGCAGTGCGCCGACCAGGCCGCCGACGCCGCCGACCAGCACCGCCACTGCCCCGATCACGCGCAGACGTCGCAGGGCGCCCGGCCACGTCCGCGGCAGCCGGCCGGAGCGGACCGTGAGCACCCCCGACGTGAGGATGCCCGCGCCGACGGCCAGCACCGGGAGCCAGGTGACGGCGGCGCGTCCGCCCGCCGACAGCGACGGCCCGACCAGCTCGACCTGCACGCCCCGACCCAGCCGCGCCGACGTGACCCGGACGGCTGCCTCGACCGCCGCCCGCTGGTCCGGCGAGGCCCGCCGCGGCAGGAGCAGGACGTCGTCGGAGCGAGCGAGGTCGACCACCGCAGCGCCCACCAGCGTGCCGTCGTCGACGAGCCCACGGGCTGCTGCGGCCGACGGCGGTCGCACGACCGTGAACGGGCTGTCGGGATCGGCGGCAGCGCGGTCGGCGAGCGTCTGGCCGACCACGGCCGGCGCGACCACGCCGAGCGGCGCCTCGTGCAGGTCGTCGCCCGCGACCCAGGCGAAGACCGCGACCACGCCGGCCAGCTGCACGGCGACGGCGACCACCAGCGGCACCCAGACGCGACCCCTCACGCGCCGACTGTAGGTCACGCCAGGGCCCGCCCCGTCGCCGTGACATCGTGGTGCCGTGGGAGTGCAGCGCGTGCCGTGGCGGATCCGGGTGGCGGCCGTCACCGGGCCGGCGCTCCTGCTCATGCTGTCCCTCGTCGCCTTCTCGGGCCGGGCCGACCCGCCGTCGGCGCCGACGGTGCCCGAGGCGAGCGAGACCCGCTGCCTGCCGATCGAGCCTGTCCGCTCGGTACCCGACCTCAACCGGCTCGTCACGCAGGTCCGTGGCTCGGGGGCGTTCCAGGGCGCCGACGTCGGCGCCGACGTGACCCTGCAGGACGGGCGGCGGCTCTGGCTCTTCGGCGACACCCTCCGGTCGGTTGACTTCGACGGCCAGCGCTTCGTGCGCAACTCGATGCTCGTGTTCGAGCCGGGCTGCGCGCAGGTCGTGCTGCCCGCCGACCACGGCGCGCTCATCCCCGACCGGGCCGACGGCGTCGGCTACTGGCCGATGTCGGTCGCCAAGATCGAGCGACCGGGCTACGACCTGGTGGGCGTGTCGGCGCAGCGCGTCAAGGGCGCCGACGCTCCCGACGGCCCGCTCGCGTTCGACAACCTGGGGCCCGCGCTCGCGCTGTTCGTCGTGGAGCGCGGGCGGACGCCCCAGCTGCTCGGGGTGCGCGACGTCGGCCCGGACGACGACGACCCCCGTCGTCCGACGTGGGGCGCCGCGACGGCCGTGTCCGACGGCTGGGTCTACCTCTACGGGACGGCGCGTCCCGGTCGCGGCCTGGTGTTCGGGTTCAGCCTGCACGTGGCGCGGGTGCGGCCCGACGACGTGCTGCGCCCCGACCGCTACCGCTACTGGAACGGTCGGGCGTGGACCCGCGACGCCTCCGACCTGGCCACCCTGGTCCCGGCCGAGGGCGGGGTCTCGCAGACGCTCAGCGTCTTCGAGCGAGGCGGACGCTGGTACGCGGTGAGCAAGCGCGACGAGTTCCTCGGCAAGGACCTCGTCGTGTGGTCGGCGTCGCGACCGACCGGGCCGTTCACCCCGAGCGCCCCGGTCGCCCAGATCCCCAGCGAGCCCGACGGGCGCCTGCGGTACATGCCGCTGGCCCACCCCGACCTGCTGCCCGAGCGAGGGTCGGTCGTCGTCTCCTACAGCCAGAACGACACCGACCTCGCGGAGGTCGCGCGCGACCCGTTCGTCTACCGCCCGCGGTTCCTGCGGATCCCGCTGCCGCGCTGACGTCCGCCCCGCTAGTGCTCGAGCGCGTCGAGGTCGAGGTCGGCGGGGAGCAGCCGGTGCACGAGCCACGCTGCCGCGAGCATGACGAGCCCGGCGGCGAGGCCGACCCAGCCGAACGCCTCGGCGTAGGAGGCCCGGGCGGCTGCGGCGACCGGCGTGTCGAGCGCGAGGGCGAGCGACTCGCGGGTCGCGTCGGTGGAGTCGCCGGGCAGCCCGCTGCGGTAGAGCGCGGCGACGAGGCCGCCGAGCACGCTGATGCTGATGACCGCGCCGAACTCGTAGCAGATCTCCTCGACGGCGGACGCCGAGCCGACCTGGTCGCGTGGTGCGCTGCCGATGATGAGGGCCGAGGCTAGCGCGAGCGCACCCGTCCCCACGCCGACCACGAGCAGTGCCGGGCCGACCACGACGTAGGAGAGCGGTTGCGGCGCCGCGAAGATGAGGAGCGGTCCTGCGCCGAGCAGGACCATGCCCAGCACCACCGCCCGTCGGGCGCCGATGCGGGCGGCGATCCGCGGGGCGAGCGGGGAGGCGACCAGGCCGCCGACGGCGAGCGGCAGCAGCGCGACGCCCGCCAGGAGCGGACCGTGGCCCTCCACGAGCTGGAGCCACTGCGAGCCGACGAAGAGCAGCGCCATCATGGCGATGCTGCTCGCCAGCGCGGCGACCACCCCGCCGCGGAAGGTGCGACTGCGGAACAGCGAGACCGCGAGCATGGGGGCGTCCTGGCGCAGGCTGCGTCGCACGAAGAGGGCCAGCATCGTCATGCCCGCGACGACGCAGACCAGGGTGACTCCACTGAACCCGTCCTTGCCGAGCTCCTTGACGCCGTAGACCATCGTGACCATGCCGGCGACCGTGAGGACCACGCCGAACGGGTCGATGCGGCCGGGTCGCGCCGAGCGGCTCTCCGGCAGCAGCCACACGCCGAACGCGACGCCGAGGACCATGACGGGCACGTTCACGAGGAAGGCCGCGTGCCAGCTCCACGCCTGGAGCAGCGCGCCTCCGACGACCGGGCCGACGGCCGCTCCCAGGGAGGCCATCGCGGCCCAGATGCCGAGCGCGTAGGCGCGTTCGCGCGGGTCGGTGAAGAGCGTGCGGATGAGCGACAGGGTCGACGGCATGATCATGGCGCCGCCCAGGCCGAGGGCCACACGCAGCGCGATGACGGCCGATGCGTCGTCGACCCAGAGCACGGCCGTGGAGGCGACGGCGAAGATCGTGAAGCCGGTGAGCAGCATGCGCTTGCGACCGACGCGGTCGGCAAGGGCGGTGACGGGCACGAGCAGGCCGGCCAGGACGAGGGCGTACGCGTCGACGATCCACAGCTGCTGCAGAGCGCTGGCGCCGGTCTCGGCGGCCAGGTCCGGCAGCGCGACGTTGAGGATCGTCATGTCCATGACCACCACGAGGAGGCTGGCGGCGAGCACGGCCAGACCGGCCCAGCGGCGCGGGTGGTCGACGGCGGGGGTCGTGGGGGAGGGAGAGGTGGTCACGGTGTCACCGAGGCTTTCCCGAAGCCGGAGGCTTCGTGGTGGCGGAGTGCGGAGGCTTCGTGGTGGGGAGTGCGGAGCCTCAGTCGTGCTGACGGGCAGAGGCTCCGTCGAGGAAGAAGGAGGAGACGAGGGCGCCAAGGCCGCGTCGCGGCACGTCGCCGACCCGGATGGCCTCGCGCGCGGCGACGAGAAGGCCGTAGCCGGCGGTCGACAGCCAGGCGGCGCTGACGTCGTCGCGCAGCACGCCCGCCCGTTGTCCGGCGGCGAAGAGCACGACCTCGCGCCGGTGGAGGGCCTCGGCGCGGGCGGCGAGTCCCGGCTCGACGGTCAGGAAGTGGTCGGTGAGGGCGAAGCCGAAGTCGTCGGAGTCGTCGGTGAAGCGCTCGAGCAGCTGCTCGACGGTGCTCCGGATGAGGCCGCCGTCGCCGCCGGCGGCCACGTCCTCGACCGCTGCCTCGTCGAGACGCTGCTCCCAGCGGTCGAGGGAGCGAGTGCCGATCTCGAGGAGCAGCTCGTCGCGTCCGGCGAAGTAGCGGTGCAGCGTCGCGCGGCCGATGTGGGCGGCTCGGGCGATGTCGGCCATCGACGACGTGGGGTCGGCGTTGAGCTGCCGTTGGGCGACAGCCAGGATCTCGTCGGGTGTCATCGCACTCCCCGGGTCGTCGTGAGACAGTAGCGTCTCACATGAGACCACAATGTCTCACCCCGCGGGGGCGGCCGGGTGCGAGGGTCGGCCGTCCCGTGACGGTTCGTCCCGCACGGGGCGGGTACGTCGGGAGGGAGCCGGCGTGACGTCGGCTCCCTCGACCGATGGAGTCCCCGTGCCCCTCACCGCCCTCGCACTGAACTGCACCCTCAAGCCCGGCGACGCGCCGTCGAGCAGCGCCCTGATGGCGCAGCAGTACCTCGACGCCCTCGCCGAGCACGACGTCGTCGGCACCGCCGTGCGGGTCGTCGACCTCGACGTCAAGCCCGGTGTCGAGACCGACATGGGCGACGGCGACGAGTGGCCGGCGATCCGTCGGCAGCTGCTCGACGCCGACGTGCTCGTCGTGGTCACGCCGACGTGGGTGGGGCAGATGTCGAGCGTCGCGAACCGGGTGCTGGAGCGCCTGGACGCCGAGCTGTCCGAGACGCGCGACGACGGGAACCCGATCCTCTACGGCAAGGTCGCGCTGGTGGGCGTCGTCGGGAACGAGGACGGTGCGCACAAGATCACGGCCGACCTGTACCAGGCGCTCGACGACTGCGGCCTGACCATCCCCGCGCAGGGCGGCACGTACTGGAACGGCGAGGCCATGCACACGGTCGACTACCACGACCTCGACGAGGCCCCCGAGGCCACGCTCAGCACGCTGCGCACCGCGGCCGCGAACGCCGTGCACCTCGCCCGGCTGCTCTCCCGCGAGCCGTACCCCGCCTGACCTTCTACCTCGGTCAGCGGCGCGCGGTGGCCAGCCGGTCGATCCGCACGAGGGCCGCGGCCAGCACCGGCAGGTACGCCGGCGCCCACAGCGGGGCACCCATCGACAGACGGCAGCCGTCGGCCTCCGGGCGCACGGCGTGCGTCGTCGCGGGCACGCCGGCGACCGACCAGGCCCAGGCGCGCCCCGGCTCGAACGACGTGATCGCGAACGGCAGCGAGAGGCCCACGGCCGTGCGGACGTGGCCGGTGCTGCCGAGACCGAGCGGCGCCTCGTCGTCGAGGGTCGCCTGCTGCACGGACGGTCCCCAGCGAGGCCACGCGTCGAGGTCGACGAGCAGCGACCACACGACGTCGGGCTCGGCGTCGACGTGGCGGTGCACGGTCAGCTGCCTCACGCGTCGCCCACCTCGTCCTCGTCGAGCGGCTCCGCCAGGTGCGGGTCGCCGCGGGTGACGTCGCTGACGTGCACGTGACGGGTGACCTCGTCGGCGCCCGGTGCCGGCCCCGTGCCGAGCGTCTCCGTCAGGACGCGCCGGGTGACGGCGTGCGCCACGTCGGTGGACTCCGGGACCGACGTCCCGTAGCGCGCCACGAGCTCCAGGTGCACGGCGTGCAGGCGGTCGCGGTCGCGCACGTCGAGCCGGATGCGTCGCACGGCCGCGTCGGCCACCTCGGCGGCCAGCGCGGAGCGCAGCAGCGCCACGAGCGCGACCGAGGAGACCTGCAGCAGCGGGTCGGCGGTCTCGATCGTGGTCGCCCGTCGGGGGGCGGCGAGGGCCCGGGCGAGGACGCGGCCGGCAGCCTGCGCGACGTGCGGGCTGGCCGGCTGGTGGCGGAGCTGGTCGGTCGCCACGTCGAGGGCACGCTCGCCGCTCGAGCGGTCGAGGTCGGGCACGTCGGGGTTCGTCATCGCCACTGCTCCATCCGGATCGCGAGACTTCGTCGGGCGCGGTGCAGCTGTCCGCGGACCACGGTCGGAGTCGTGTCGAGCACCTGGGCGATCTCCGCGTAGGAGAAGCCCTCCAGCTCACGGAGGGCCCATGCTGCGCGCTGGGTCCACGGTAGCTCCCCCAGGGCCAGGTCCAGCGTGCGCCAGAGGTCGCCGAGCTCGGCCTCCTGCTCGGGGTCGATACGACGTGCGGCGCCGAGCCGGTCGGCGTCGTCGCGGCCGAGAGGCTCGAGGATGCGGTCGTCGACCGCCAGGGGGCGGGTGCGGCGACGGCGTCGGTAGACCTCGCGCTGCACGATCGTGAACAGCCACGTCTGCACCTTCGAGCGACCCTCGAAGTCCGGCAGCGCGCGCCACGCGGTGATCCACGCGTCCTGCACGGCGTCCTCCGCGGACCGCTCGTCGCCGTCGAGCAGACGTGTCGCGTAGCGCAGCGTCGCGGGGAAGAGCCGGGCGAAGAGCTCCTCGAACGCTGCCCGGTCGCCCAGGCCGGCGCGGCGGGCGAGGGCGTTGTCGGACGGACGGGCGCCCCCGTCGTCGGCGCTCGGCACCCGCTCGTCGTCCGTCCCCCTGGTCATCGCTCCGACCGTGCCACCGGGTGGGAGGGTGCGCACCTCGAACTGGCTCGCACTGTGACGTCGGTCACGTCACCGTGACGTTCGGCGTGCGGGCGGACTCTCACGGTTGTTCGATCGATCCACCCCACCACACAGAACAGGACTGATGACGTGAGCGAGAAGGCCGTCGCCAAGACCACCACCTCCAGCGACCTGGACAGCACGCAGGGTCGCACCTCCATCGCCGACACCGTCGTGTCGAAGATCGCCGGCATCGCGACCCGCGAGGTCTCCGGCGTGTACGCGCTGGGTGGCAACACCGCCCGCGCCGTCGGCGCCATCCGCGAGCGCATCCCGGGCTCCTCCACCAACCACTCGCAGGGCATCTCGGTCGAGGTGGGCGAGAAGGAGGCCGCCATCGACATCCAGCTCGTCGCGGAGTACGGCGTCTCGATCGCCGACCTCGCCAACGGCATCCGCACCAACGTGATCAACGCGGTCGAGCGCATGGTCGGCCTCAACGTCGTCGAGGTGAACATCGAGGTGCAGGACATCCACATCGAGTCCGACGAGGGCGCCGACGACACCGCCAGCGAGCCGCGGGTCCAGTGACCACCCCCGCCGACACGCCCGAGCCCGCCGACACCGCAACGACGGTGGCCGAGCAGGTGGCGTCGGCGACCCTGGGCGTGCCCGGGGTCGCGGGGCTGCACGCCGGATCCTTCGGCGAGGTGGCGACCTACCTGCCCGGGCGTCGCGTCACCGGGGTCCGGCTGCGCGACGGCGACACCGAGGTGCACGTCGTCGCGACGATGGGCACCCGGCTGCGCGACCTCGCCGACTCCGTCCGCGCGGCGGTGTCGCCCCTCGTCGACACGCCCGTGCGCGTCGTCGTCGAGGACGTCGTCCCGGACGGCACGGCCGCGTCGTGAGCGGCGGCACCGGGGCGCGACCGACCGGACACCCCTTCACGGGTCCGGCCGACGCCGCACTGCGCGAGCAGTGGCGTCGGGAACGTCGCGCCCTGGTGCGTCGCCACCACCCCGACGCCGGCGGAGACGCCGAGCAGCTGCAGGACCGGCTCGCGGCGCTGGACCGTCGGTACGTCTTCCTGGAGCGGACGGGCCGACCCGCGGGTCCCCCGCCCCGGTCGCCCCTGACGCGGATCCGCTCGGCGCTGCGGCGCCCGGCGCGGCGCCTGCGCCGTCGCCGCTACATCGACCTCTGACCCCCTCGCACGACCCCCATCCCGGCACCAAGGAGACACCCCATGACCACCTCCACCGTCGGCCTCATCGCCGGCCTCCTGCTCGCCATCGCCATCGCGACCGGCGGCTTCCTCGGCTTCCTGCTCGCCCTCGTCCTGGGCGGGGCGGGCTACCTCGTCGGCGGTCACGTCGACGGGGAGGTCGACCTGTCCGGCCTGCTCGGACGGCGCGACCGTGGCTGACACGGCCACCCTCGCCCCTGTCGCGCCAGAGCGGGCGCCGCTGCCCGCCCCCGAGGACCGCGGACGCACGACCATCGCCGACGGCGTCGTGAGCCGCGTGGCGTCGATCGCGGCGTCGGAGGTCGAGGCCGTCGTCGACACGCGGAAGGGCTGGACGAAGCTCGTCCGCAAGGGCCTGCCGCACGCCGAGGCCACGGTCGCCGGCGAGACGTCGTCGATCACGGTGGAGGTCGCGGCGACGTGGCCGACGCCGCTCGCGCCGCTCGTCGAGCGGGTCCGCGCGCACGTCACCGAGCGCGTCGACACCCTCGTCGGCGTCACCGTGAGCCGTGTCGACGTCACGGTCGCCGACGTCGTGCACCTCGACGCCCCCAGCCGCCGCGTCGTCTGACCTCTCCCACCCGACCGAAGGACCCCGCATGACCTCCGAGACCACCCCCTCGACGGGCACCCGCCCGCTCGCGGCGGCGAAGTCGCCCGCCGGCACCGGCGCGTCGCCGCTCGTCGCCCAGCTGATCGCCCTCGCCCTCGTCGGCCTGGCCGTCGTCGCGGTCCAGCACCTCCTCGTGCAGCTCGGCTCGGTGTCGGGCAGCTCGTGGCTGCTGACGGTCGTCGACGCGGCCGACGGGATCGACGGTCGCACCTCGGCGGTGCTCGCCGCTGCCGTCGTCGCCCTCGTCGTCGCGGTGCTGCTGCTGCCGGTGGCGCTCAAGCCCCGCCCGCGCCGCACCCTGGCGCTGCGCGCCAGCAGCGGCGTGCACCTGCGTCGCCAGGACCTCGTGCGGGTCGTCCGCGCCGCCATCGACGGCACCGACGGCGTCACCGAGGCCGAGGTCTCGGTCCGGCGCCGGCGCGTGAAGGTGGTGGCTCGGTCCGTCGCCACCGCCGACCGGGAGAGTGAGCTCGAGGGCGCCGTCCGTGCCCGCGCGGAGCGGGTCTGCTCCGCCGTCGACCCCACCCCGCGGGTCGACGTCACCATCCGACCCGAGAAGGGCTGAGCACCATGGTCAGTCGCACCACGCTCCTCGTCGACCGTCTCGCCACCCTCGTGCTCGTCGCGCTGCTGGCCGTCGCCGGCCTCGCCGGCCTGTGGTGGTGGTCCGGCCGCGAGGTCGCGGGCAGCACGCTCCCCGAGACCAGCAGCACCGCGCGCGTCGCCGACGCTCTCGAGAACCCCGCGGTGGCGTGGGGGACCGCAGCCGTCGCGGTCGTCGTCGCGCTCGTGGCGCTGCGCTGGATCCTCGCCCACCTGACCCGCCCGACCGTCTCGCGACTCCGGCTGGAGGGCAGCGGCGACGACGGACGCAGCGAGGCGCTCGCCGGCAAGGTCCTCTCCGCTGCCGCCGACGCGTTCGCCGCGACGGAGGGCGTGCGCTCGGCCCGGGGGTCCGTCGTCCGCGACCGCGGTGAGCTCGTGGCCCGGATCGATGCCACGATCGAGCCGGAGGCCGACCTGACGCACGTGGCGCAGCGCGCCGACGAAGTGTCGGCGCAGCTGCACGACGTGCTCGGACGCGACGATCTGCGGGCCGCCGTCCGACTGCGGGTCGCCGCCCGCGGACGCAGCCTGTCACGCGTGCACTGAGGGCTCAGCCCTCCACGGGGCACGGCGTCGACGGCACCGCCGGAGGGGCCGCACGGGCTGCGCGCAGGTCGTGCGCGACGCCGCTCGGCGTCCGTCCCTCTGTCCGCCCCGAGGTCAGCACCGGCTCCGCGACCGTGCGGACGACGCGGTCGGTCGCGGTGTCCAGGCGGGTCACCAGGTCGCGGTCCTCGTGTGCCGGCACGGACGCGAAGCCGCCGACCTGCAGGTAGAGGCTGCCGCGGACCGCGAGGTTGGCCCCGTGCACGTGGGCGTGCGGTGTCCTGTCCAGCCCGCCCCGGTAGCGCCGCCACCAGGTCGTGTGGTGGCCCAGCTCCGCGTCGTCGAGACGGATCGTCCCGACCACCGCGTCCGCGCCGTCGGCCGCCAGGGCGAGGTGGTGGGCCAGCCAGCCCGGCGGCACCACGGAGTCGGCGTCGGTCGTCGCCAGCCACGTGCGGGCGGCGTCGCGGCCCTGGAGCAGCCTCGACGCCCCCGCGGCGCGGGCGGCGCCCACCCCGGGCAGCGGCAGCTCGACGACGATGGCGCCCCAGGCCCGCGCGACGTCGGCGCTGCGGTCCCGCGTCGCGTTGACCGCCACGACGATCTCCACGGGGACGGCGACCGCGCCGGCGGCCCGGCCCAGCGCGGCCAGGCACCGCGCCAGCGAGTCCTCCTCGTCGCGCGCAGGGACGACGACGCCCACGCCGTCGACGTCCGTGTCACGCACGTTCGAGCACCTCGAGCCGGACGTCGTCGTCGAGGTAGCCGGACACCGGGCGCAGTGCCGGGGTGTGCAGGTCGACGTGCGCCTCGTCGGGCACCGACGCCGCCTCGGTGAAGGAGTGGCGCCAGTGGACGGCGACGACGTGGCCACCGGGACGCAGGCCGGCGACCGTCAGCTCCGCGCACCTGGCGCGCTGCTCCTCGGTGAGGAAGTAGAGCACCTCCGAGAGGACGACGAGGTCGAAGGTCCCGGCGGGCCAGTCGTCCGGGATCGTCCCGCGCTGCACGCCCACCCCGGTGAGCCCGCGCTCACGCACCCGCTCCAGGGCCGCCTCGACGGGGTCGAGCGCGACGACCTCGTCGCAGCGCTCGGCCAGCAGGGCGGTGATCTGGCCCCGCGCGCACGCGGGCTCGAACGCGCGGGCGTAGCGGGGGCGCGGCAGGCTCGCGAGCGTCAGGGCCCGCTTGCGCTCCTCGTAGGGAGCGGTGTCGAGGCGCCAGGGGTCCGGGTCGGTCCGGTAGAGGTCCTCGAAGTAGGCCGGGTCGGTCATGTGAGCACCACCTCCGGGGCCGTGAGCGCGTGCTCGAGCAGCGCCGGGGTGACGACGACCTGGTCGGCGGGATGGTCCGACCACGGCTCCAGCTGCGACCGGAAGGCGCGCAGGGCGGCTGCCTTCCGCTCCGCCGCGCCGGGGGGCGAGGGCAGCAGCGCGGCACCCTCCAGCCAGTCCGCGCCGGCGTCGGGCGTGCTGCGCGTCCACCGCCAGACCGGGTAGCGCCACAGCGTCGTCCCGGCGGGGACCAGCTCGCGCGCCACCGCACCCAGCACGTCGTGGTCGCCGTGCCCGTCGTGCTCGTACGGCGCGAGCACGACGGCCGGGGCCTGCAGCAGCGGGCGCAGGAGACGGACGAGCGGCTCGCGGTCGTCGGGCAGGGCGGCGTCGCGCAGCCCGAGGTGGGTCGTGCGCACCTGCGGGTGCCCGAGCACCGCGAGTGCCTCGGCCAGCTCCCTGCGCCGCACGGTGCGCAGCTGGTCGGGCGTGACCGTCGGGCTCCCGGGGTGCGACTGCTCGCCGTCGGTCGCGACGACGAGGTGCAGACGGCGGCCGACCTGTCCGGCAAGCCACGCCCCGACGCCGAGGACCTCGTCGTCCGGGTGCGCGGAGAGCACGACGACCGGGCCGCCCGGGTCGTCGACGGTGGGCAGCGCCGCGTCGCGCAGGGTGGCGTCCCAGCGGGCCGGCGACGTGGAGGCGGTCATGTCGCCCCGAGTGAGCCGAGGCGGGCGAGGTCGCGCTCGGCGTGGTGCTGACGCACGAAGACCTGCAGGTCGGCGACGTGCTGGGCGTGCGTCGCGTCGAAGGCCAGGGGTCCCGGACCGGTCGCGCGGCCCACGTGGGCGACGACGTCGTCGACCGCGCGGGCCGCGGCGGCGCGCACGACGAGGGCGCGGTGCTCGTCGCGACGTCCTGGCTCGGCGTCGAAGGCGGCCGCCGCCTCCGCCAGGAGGGCGGTCAGCCCGGCGAGGGCCACGCGGACGTGGCCGCGGTGGGCCAGGCCGTGGTCGTCGAGCCGCGACGACCGCTCGAGCGTCTCGGCGACGCGGTCGGCGCCGCCGGCCCAGACCGCGGCGATCCCGACGCCGCCGTGCCAGAAGCCAGGACGGTCCACGTAGGCGCCCGCCTCGCCGACCGGCTCGGCCTCGACGTCGTGGAGCCGCAGCGTCGTGGTGCGCGCTCCCGCCATCCCCGGGCCGACCCACGCCGGGCCGTCCGGGTCGGGGGAGAGGCCCGGCTGGTCGAGGTCGACCGCGAACAGCCTCGGGCGCCCGTCGTCGTCCGCGGTCACGAGGGCGTGCGTCACGAGGTCGGCTCCGGAGCAGAAGGCCTTGCGCCCCTGCAGCCGCCAGCGTCCACCGCCCGCCGCTGCCCGCACCTGGGCGAAGGGCGGCTCCGCGGCCCAGACCGCCCACACGCCGTCGTGGTCGACGGCGTGGTCGAGCTCTGCGGCGATCGCGAGCGCGTCGTGGTGGGGCTCGACCAGCTTGGCCAGGGCGAGGTCCTCGCGGCCCAGCTCGCGGAGGGCGTCGAACCGCTCCTGCGTCCGGCCGGACCCGGGCAGCGGCAGGGCCCCTCGGGTGCGCTCGCGCAGCACGTCGGCCGTGAGGTGCATCGCCGTCCTCGGGTCGGGCGTCGCGGCCGGGCGGCCGCGCGGTCCCCGTACCCCGTCCTGACCCCGCCAAACGTCCGCTCCCACCCGGCGGACGACGGGTGGTGTCAGGAGCCGGCGACGACGCGGCCGCGCACCTCGCCGAGCGGCACCCGCCCGCCGTCCGGCCCCGGTGCCGTCGCGCTGACGGTGACCTCGTCGCCGTCGTGCAGGAACGCGCGGGTGGAGCCGTCGCGCAGCACGACCGGCTCGGCACCGTCCGCGGTGAGCTCGATGAGCGCGCCGCTCTCCCCGCGTGCCGGTCCGCTCACGGTGCCCGACGCGAACAGGTCGCCCGGGCGCACCGACGCACCGTTGACGCACAGGTGCGCCAGCATCTGGGCCGGGGTCCAGTACATCGCGCGGTACGGCGGCCGCGACACGACCTCGTCGTCGATCCGCACCTCGAGCGCGAGGTCGAGCGCGCCCGCCGGCACCGACGTGTCGTCGAGGTAGGGCAGCAGCGGGACGTCGCGCGGTGGTGGTGCGGTCCGGGCGTGCCGCAGCGCCTGCATCGGGACGACCCAGGCCGAGACCGACGTCGCGAACGACTTGCCCAGGAACGGTCCGAGCGGCACGTACTCCCACGCCTGCAGGTCGCGCGCCGACCAGTCGTTCACCAGCACCACGCCGAACAGCCGGTCCTCGGCCTCGGCCAGCGTGAGCGGGCCTCGGGTGGCCGGCCCGGCGACGACGAACCCGACCTCGGCCTCCAGGTCGAGCCGCGTCGAGGGGCCGAACGTCACGGCGCCGTCGGGCTCGCGACGCTGGCCGCTCGGGCGACGGACGTCGGTGCCCGAGACGACGACGGTGCCCGCACGCCCGTGGTAGCCGATCGGCAGGTGCTTCCAGGCCGCCGGCAGCGGATCGGCGCCGGGGCGGAAGAGCCGGCCGACCGCGGCGGCGTGGTGCTCGGACGCGTAGAAGTCGACGTAGTCGCGCACCGTCCACGGCAGGTGCAGGGTCGCGTCGGCCACCGGCACGAGAGGGAGGTCGTCGGTCCGCGTGCCCACCAGGTCGGCGACCTCCCGACGTACCTCGTCGCGGCGGTCGGGGCCGTGTGCCAGCAGCGCGTCGAGCGTGCCGTCGGCCACCTCGTCGGCGAGCCACGGCAGCGCCGCGCCGACGTCGAGCACCGAGCGGCCCACGCCGACGCCGACCCGGCGCGGGCCGTCGTCGACGCTGAACGAGCACCAGGGCAACGTCGTCGTGCCCCAGTCCGGCGCCGCCGACGTCATCGCGACCAGGAGCGGTGGTAGACGCCGTCGTCGACCGCGCGCCCGCCCTCGCCCAGCTCGAGCGGCCGGAACGTGTCGACCATGACGGCCAGCTCGTCGAAGGACTCCGCGCCGAGGCTCGCCTCGATCGCCGCGGGGACCGGACCGTGCGAGTGCCCGCCGGGGTGCACGCTGACCGAGCCCCTGCCGATGCCGGAGCCCTTGCGGGCCTCGTAGTCGCCGTCCACGTAGAACATGATCTCGTCGCTGTCGACGTTCGCGTGGTAGTACGGCACGGGGATCGCGAGGGGGTGGTAGTCGACCTTGCGGGGCACGAAGTTGCAGACCACGAAGCTGTTCCCCTCGAAGACCTGGTGCACCGGCGGCGGCTGGTGGATGCGGCCCGTGATCGGCTCGAAGTCGTGCACGCTGAGCGCGTAGGGGTACAGGCAGCCGTCCCAGCCGACCACGTCGAACGGGTGCTCCGGCACCACGTGCACGGTGCCTGCGAGGCCTCCGGGTCCGCTGCCGCGGTGCTTCACGAGCACCTCGACCTCGGTCTCCTGGCGGATCTCGGGCTCGCCCGGGCCGCGCAGGTCGCGCTCGCAGTAGGGCGCGTGCTCCAGCAGCTGGCCGTAGCGCGACAGGTAGCGCCTCGGCGGGGCCACGTGGCCGTTCGCCTCGATGCAGTACAGGCGCGACGGCTCCGCGGCAGGGGTGCCGGGCCCTGGGCGGCGCGACGAGTCCGGGACGTAGCGGTGCGTCGTCGCGCGGGGCACGACCAGGTAGTCGCCCGGCCCGTAGGTCAGGTGGCCGAAGACGGTCTCGAGCACGCCCGTGCCGGCCTCGACGAACACGATCTCGTCGCCCGTGGCGTTGCGGTACAGCGGCGACGCCGCGCCCGCCACCACGTAGGAGATCCGCACGTCCCCGTTGGCCAGCACCAGCCGTCGGTGCTCGACCGGGTTCGATCCCTTCGCCGCCCACGGCCCGGCACCCCCGCCGGCGGCGCCGGCCGGGTCGTCGGTGAAGAGGTCGTGCAGCCGCAGGTGCCGGGGGAGCAGCGGCTCGTTCGGCGTCGTCGCCTGGTCGGGCAGCTCCCACCGGCGCGCCTCGAGCACCGCCGACGGCACGCCCACGTGGTAGAGCAGCGAGGAGTCGGAGCTGAAGCCCTCCTCGCCCATCAGCTCCTCGCGGTAGAGCCGGCCGTCGGGGTCGCGGTGCTGGGTGTGCCGCTTCGGCGGCACCGACCCGGCACGCCGGTAGTGGGCCATCAGAAGTTCCCGCGCTTGGCCTGCTCACGCTCGATCGCCTCGAACAGCGCCTGGAAGTTGCCCTTGCCGAAGCCGAGCGAGCCGTGCCGCTCGATCAGCTCGAAGAACACGGTCGGACGGTCGCCCACGGGCTTGGTGAAGATCTGCAGCAGGTAGCCGTCCTCGTCGCGGTCGACCAGGATGCCGCGGCTCTGCAGCTCCTCGATCGGCACGCGCACCTCGCCGATGCGTGCGCGGAGCGTGGGGTCGGTGTAGTAGCTGTCGGGCGTGCTGAGGAACTCGACGCCGCGCTCGCGGAGCCGGTCCACGGTGGCGAGGATGTCGTCCGTCGCGAGGGCCAGGTGCTGGGCGCCGGGACCCCGGTAGAACTCCAGGTACTCGTCGATCTGGGACTTCTTCTTCGCGATCGCCGGCTCGTTGAGCGGGAACTTGACCCGGTGGTTGCCGCTGGCCACGACCTTGCTCATGAGCGCGGAGTAGTCGGTCGCGATGTCGTCGCCGACGAACTCCGCCATGTTGGTGAAGCCCATGACCCGGCCGTAGAAGTCGACCCACTCGTCCATGTGCCCCAGCTCGACGTTGCCGACGACGTGGTCCAGGGCCTGGAAGAGCGGCGAGCCCGGTGCCGTGGTGGTGCGACGCTCGACGTAGCCCGGCAGGTAGGGGCCGGTGTACCGGCTGCGGTCGACGAGCGTGTGCCGGGTCTCCCCGTAGGTGGCGATCGCGGCGACCCGGACCGTGCCGTGCTCGTCGCTCACGTCGTGCGGGTCCTCCAGCACGGTCGCGCCCTCCGCGCGGGCGTGCGCGATGCACCGGTCGACGTCGGGGACCTCGAGGGCGATGTCGACGACGCCGTCGCCGTGGCGTCGGTGGTGGTCGGCGATCGGGGAGTCCGGGTCGACCGCACCCTTCAGCACGAACGTCATCGCACCGCCCTGCAGCACGTACGCGTGGTGGTCGCGGTTGCCGGTCTCGGGGCCGGAATAGGCCACGACGCGCATGCCCCAGACGTTCTCGTAGTACGACGCGGCCTGCGTGGCGTTGCCGACGGCCCACACGACGGCGTCCCAGCCGGTGACGGGGAACGGGTCGTGCGAGGCGTCGTACTCGACGAGGCCCACGAGCTGGCGGAGCTGGTCGAGGTCGAGCTCGGCGAGCCGCTCGCTGCCGGTCAGGGCGGTCGTCTGGTCGGTCGTCGGGGCGTGCGTCGGCGTCGTCGTCATGTGCCCCAGGTCACCTGCTGGGCCGCGTCTTGGCAACCTGCCCGTCTCGTCCTGGTCAGGCCGGCCACCTCTGCGGAGTAGGGTGACGCTGGACTAGTCGATCTGCCCAGGAGTCGCCGTGGATGCTCTCGACCTCGCCCTCGTCGAGGCGCTGCGTGAGCACCCGCGCGCCGGCGACCTCGAGCTGTCGCGGGTCGTCGGCGTCGCCCGTGCGACGGTGCAGTCGCGGCTGGCGAAGATGGAGGCGTCGGGCGTCATCACGGGCTACGGCCCCGACGTCGACCTCGCCGCCGCCGGCCACACCGTCCTCGCCTTCGCGACGCTGGAGATCGCGCAGGGCCGCCTCGACGACGTGCGCGCCGAGCTCGAGTCGCTGCCGAACGTGCTCGAGGCCTACGTCACGAGCGGCACCGCCGACGTGGTCTGCAAGATCGCCGCGTCCTCGCACGCCGACCTGCAGGACGTGCTGCTCCACATGAGCACCTCGGGCTCGATCGTCCGCTCCACAAGCATCGTCGTGCTCAGCGAGCTCGTCGCCCCCCGCGTCCTCCCCGTCCTCGCCCGCGACGTCCAGGCTGGCGGCCGCGCCCCCCGCTACCGCTGAGCGACCGGCACGGTTTACCACGGTCCCGTGGTAAACCCCGTCCCCCCGAGGCAAACTTCCCCCGGGAGGACGACGTTCACCACGGGACCGTGGTAAACCGTCAGACCCGCAGCGACCTGAGCCGACGCACGGCCTCGTCGATCACCTCGGGACGCTTGCAGAACGCCCACCGGACGTAGGGGCGGCCGGGGTTGTCCTCGAGGGGGGTGTCGGGGTCGTGGAACACCTGGTGGGGGACGGCGACGACCCCGGCCAGCTCGGGCAGGCGCAGGCAGAAGTCGAGGCCGTCCTCGAAGCCGAGCGGGCGGATGTCGGTGGTGGCGAAGTACGTGCCGTCGGGCACGACGACGCCGAGGCCGACGTCGGCCAGCCCCGCGCAGAGCCGGTCGCGACGTGCGCGCATCCCCGCGCGGAAGTCCGTGAAGTAGTCGTGGTCGAGCCGCAGGGCCGCGGCGAGGGCGGGCTGCAGCGGCGACCCCGACGTGAAGGTGAGGAACTGCTTGGCGCCGAGCACCGACGCGACGAGGGGCGCCGGCCCGCTCGCCCACCCGACCTTCCAGCCGGTGAAGGAGAACGTCTTGCCGCCGCTGGAGATCGTGAGCGTCCGCTCCCACATGCCCGGCAGCGTCGAGATCGGCACGTGGGGGACGTCGAAGGTGAGGTGCTCGTACACCTCGTCGCTGATGACGACGAGGTCGTGCTCGCGCGCCACCTGCGCGACGGCCGCGAGCTCGTCCGGGGTCAGCACGGTGCCGGTCGGGTTGTGCGGCGTGTTCAGCAGGATCGCGGTCGTCCGTGGCGTCACGGCGGCGCGCAGCTGCTCGAGCGGGAGCCGGAAGTCGGGCGCGCGCAGCGTCACGGGTCGACGCACCGCGCCGGCCATCTGGAGCACCGCGACGTAGGAGTCGTAGTACGGCTCGAGCACGACGACCTCGTCGCCGGGCTCGACGATGCCCAGCACCGCGGCGGCGATCGCCTCGGTGGCGCCGGTCGTCACGACGACCTCGGTGTCGGGATCGACGTCGAGGCCGTACCAGCGGCGCTGGTGCTCGGCGACGGCCTCGCGCAGGGCGGGCACGCCGACCCCGGGCGCGTACTGGTTCGCGCCGCCGCGCAGCGCCTCGACCGCTGCCTCGCGCACGACGTCGGGCCCGTCGGTGTCGGGGAAGCCCTGACCGAGGTTCACGGCGCCCGTCGCGGCGGCGAGCGCGCTCATCCGCGCGAAGATCGTGGTGCCCAGGCCGTCGATCCGGCTGCTCTGCGTCCTCATCCCTCGCGACCCTACGCGCCCGCGGGACGGCGAGCCGGGCAGCACTTGACGCGTTTCCCTGACGACCAGGGACTTTGGTCCCATGATGGTGCGTGGGTCGAGGGAGCGGCCCGCGGACCGGGGGGAGCCGGTCCGGGTCGGACGTCCTCGACGTCCGAGGGAGAGGGGGACCATGGCCACGCGCATCTCCGCGTCGGTGCGGCCGTACACGCTGACCGAGCGCGACCGTCACCTCGTGACCCGCTTCTCCTTCGGCGTCGACGAGCAGCTCACCGCCGCGGTGCGCGCGGCCGGGGGCGCCGAGCGCTGGTTCGCGACCCAGCTGACCCCGACGTCGGTCGCCGACCCGTCCGCCACCGTGCACACCTGGTGGCCGCGGCTCGGGCACACGCCCGCGAAGGCCTGGGCCGAGGTCAAGTCCGGACGGTCGGGCGCCTGGCAGTACGGCTTCGACCTCGCGCAGTACTCGATGGTGCAGAAGATCCTCACGCGCCGGCAGCTGCAGGAGGTGCTGCACGACGTGTGGTCGAACCTGCTGTACGTGCCGGTCGGCCACGACCGCAGCTTCCCGTGGCGCTTCCACTACGACCAGACCCTGCGCGGCCTCGCCCTGACGAGCTACCGGCAGCTGCTGCGCGCGGCGGTCGTGCACCCGGCCATGTCGGGCTGGCTCAACAACGACCTCAACACCAAGCGCGGCATCAACGAGAACCTCGGCCGTGAGCTCCTCGAGCTGTACACGGTCGGGCGCGCGTCGGGCTACACCGAGGACGACGTGAAGGACTCCGCCCGTCTGCTCACGGGTCACAAGGTCAAGGTGTTCGACACCTTCGCGGCCTCCTACGCGCCGGAGGACCACTGGACGGGTCGCGTGCGCGTGCTCGGCTTCACCCACGCGAACGCCGCCGCCGACGGTCGACCGGCCCTGGCGGCCTACCTCGACCACCTGGCGCTGCACCCCGCCACCGCCGAGCGGGTGACTCGCCGGCTGTGCGTCCGGCTCGTCGGCGACGACCCGTCGCCGTCGCTCGTGCGCAGCGTGACCGCCGCCTACCGGGCCTCGCGCAGCGACGTCCGCGCGACGCTCAAGGCGCTCCGGACCCACCCGGAGTTCCTCGCGGCCCGGCGCCGCACGCTGCGGGCGCCGGTCGAGGACGTCGTGGCGTCGGTGCGGGCGCTCGGCATCCGCCCGGTCCGCTTCCGGGGCAAGGACGCGTTCCCCGCCAACCTCGTGTGGGCCGCGGGCCGCCTCGGCCAGGAGCCGTACGGCTGGCCGCGCCCCGACGGCTACCCGGAAGGGTCCACGACGTGGGCCTCGCCGTCGCGCATGCTCGGCGCCTGGAACCAGCACTACAGCCTGGCGGGGCGCTGGAACTCCGCCGACGGACAGGCGTTCCCCGCCCCCGCCTCGGTGCTCCCGACCGCCTTCCCGCGCACGCTCGCGGAGATCGTCGACCACCAGTCGCTGCTGCTCGTGGGCCGACCCGCCGACGCCACCACCCAGGCCGCGGTCGCGACCATGCTCAACCGTGCCTCGGGGTCGGTCTACAAGACCGTGGCCGACGTGTCGGGCTGGCACCTGACCCTCATCCGCGGCACCGTGCTCAACACCCCGGAGGGGATGCTGCGATGACCGGCACCGACGACTGCGGGTGCGTCGACTACGGCCTCACCCGACGCTCGCTCCTCGCCTCCGGCGCGGCCCTCGGGCTCGGCGGGGTCGTCACGTCGATGGTCGGCGACGTCCTGACGTCGGCCGTCTACGGCGCCACCGGCGGGAACGTCCTCGTCGTGCTGTCGCTGCGCGGTGGGGCCGACGGCCTGTCGATGGTGGTGCCGCACGCGGAGGCGGCCTACCACGCCGCCCGCCCGACCACGGCGCTCAAGGCCACCGAGCTGCTGCACGCCGACGCCACGTTCGGCCTGCACCCGAAGTTCGCGCCGCTGTCGCGCTGGTGGCAGGCCGGCAGCCTCGCCGCGGTGCACGCCGTCGGGCTCCCGGCCCCCAACCGCAGCCACTTCGAGGCGATGGAGGAGCTCGAGGACGCCGACCCCGGCAGCAGCGCCCGCGTGGGCTGGATCAACCGCATGATCACCGGGCTCGGCACGCAGCCCGACGTGCTCGACGCGATGCAGCTCGGCAGCACGACCATGCCGACGTCGCTGCTCGGTCCCGCGCCGGCCGTCGCCACCGAGACGGTCGACGACCTCGGCCTGCCGTTCGCCGACGACGCGCGGCTGAGCGGCGCCCTGGGCAGCTTCCTGCAGACGACCTACGGCCGCCGTGGCGGCGTCGTCGGCTCCGCGGGACTCGACGCCTACGCCCTGTCCCGACGCACCCGCAGCATCGCCGACGCCGCGCGGAGACCGCCCGCCAACGGTGCGCGCTACGCCTCCGGCGACACGGGCCGCGCCATGGCGCACGCCGCCGGCCTCGTCACGTCGGGCCTCGGCGTGCGCGCCATCGCCATCGACGCCGGCGGGTGGGACCACCACATCGGTCTGCGCTGGAACGTGGCGGCCCGCATCGAGGAGCTCGCCACGAACCTGGCCGCGTTCTTCACCGACCTCGGGCCGGCGGCCGACCGCGTCACGCTCGTGACGATGAGCGAGTTCGGACGTCGGCTGCGCGAGAACGGCGCCAACGGCGTCGACCACGGGTACGGCAGCTGCGCCCTGCTCATGGGCGCGGGAGTCAAGGGCGGTCGCGTGCACGCCCGGTGGCCCGGGCTCGGCACGGAGCAGCAGGTCGACGGCGACCTGGCCGTCACCACCGACTACCGCGACGTCGTGGCCGAGGTGCTGCGCTCGCGCTTCCCGGAGGTCGACGTCTCCGCGGTCTTCCCGGGGCTGGTGCAGCGGCCGCTCGGCGTCATGGCCTGAGGGCAGCGTCGAGGCGTGGAGGCATGAAGCTGCCCCGCCGTTCTCGGGGGGTGAAACGGCGGGGCAACGACTTCACTATAGGCACGCGCCGCGAGCGTCTCCACCGGAACGGCCAGAAATGTCCGCTCGCGGGCTGAGATGTGGGTCACATCGACGATCGGTCGGGGCGTCAGGCAGGGGATGACACAATCTCCGACATGAGCACCGTGGCCCCTCCGCGCCCCGCCCCCGGCGGTGGACGTCGGGGTCCGCGGCGCCGGTTCTCGATCGTCGGGGCGATCGGCCTCGTCCTCGTGCTCGCCGGGCTGAGCGTGCTCGGCTACGTCGCCTGGCAGTACTGGGGCACCAACATCGTCTCCAAGCAGCAGCAGGCCCAGGTGCGCGAGGCGATCTCCGAGGACTGGAAGAACGGCACCGACGGCAAGAACATCGGTCTGCTGCGCGTGCCCCGCTTCGGCAAGGACTACGAGGTCCCCATCGTCAAGGGCTTCGACCCCGGCTCGCTCGCGAAGGGCGTCGGCTTCTACCCCAAGGGCGACCTGCCGGGCGAGCTCGGCAACTTCGCCATCGCCGGCCACCGGGTCACGCACGGCGAGCCGTTCCGCGACTTCCTCAAGCTGCGCAAGGGCGACCGCGTGTACGTCGAGACGCGCACGGCCGTCTTCACCTACGTCCTGCGCAACGCGGGCGACTCGATCACGGTCGACTTCACCGAGGGCTGGCCGCTGCAGCAGGTGCCCGACCCGGCGCTGCGCGGCGAGCCGCCCACCAAGAACGTCCTGACCATGCTCACCTGCTCGGAGCTGTTCCACACCGACAACCGCAACGTCGTGGTCGGCGACCTCGTCCGGATCGTCGACAAGTCGGACCCGGAGCGCAAGATCCCGCTTCCCAGCGCCTAGGAGCCCCTGCCCCGATGCACGACTACCAGCGCGCGTTCGTCGAGTTCGCGATCGGTCACGACGTCCTGCGCTTCGGCTCGTTCACGCTGAAGTCCGGCCGCACGTCGCCCTACTTCTTCAACGCCGGCGGCTTCGACACCGGCACCCGGCTCGCGGGTCTCGGACGCTTCTACGCCGCGGCGATCACCGAGCGTGCCCCGGCGTTCGACGTCCTGCTCGGCCCCGCCTACAAGGGCATCCCGATCGCGGCGGCCACGGCCGTGCAGCTCGCCGAGGCGCACGACCGCGACGTCCCCTGGAGCTTCAACCGCAAGGAGGCGAAGGACCACGGGGAGGGCGGTGTCGTGGTCGGCGCCCCGCTGCGCGGCCGGGTGCTGCTCGTCGACGACGTCATCACCTCGGGCAAGGCGATCCGCGAGGTCGTGCCGATCGTGGAGGCCGCCGGCGCCGAGCTGGCCGGCATCGTCGTCGCCGTCGACCGCCAGGAGCGCGGCACGGGCGAGCTGTCGGCGGTCGACGAGGTGCGCCGCGACCTCGGCGTCCCGGTCGAGGCGATCGTAACCTTCGACCACGTCATCGAGTACCTCGAGGAGTCCGGCCGGCACGCCGAGCACCTGCAGGCGGCCCGGGCGTACCGCGACCAGTACGGCGCGTGAGCGAGCAGCACGAGCGCAGCGACGAGGTCGGCGTCGGCCCCTGGGTGGGACCCGTCCCCGACGACCCACGCCTCGACCCTGCGCTGCTCGCCGACGGCGACCGCCGCAACGTGGTCGACCGCGACCGCTACCGGACCGTCGACGCGATCGTCGCCGACCTCGACACCCGTCGTCACCCGTTGCACGTGGCCGTCGAGAACTGGCAGCACGACTTCAACATCGGCTCCGTCGTGCGCACGGCGAACGCGTTCAACGTCGCGGCCGTCCACGTCGTCGGCCGGCGACGGTGGAACCGTCGGGGCGCGATGGTCACCGACCGCTACCTGCACGTCGAGCACCACGCCGACGCAGCCGACCTCGCCTCCTGGGCGGCGACGCGTGGCCTGCCGCTGCTCGGCGTCGACAACCTGCCCGGTGCGGTGCCGCTCGAGACGACCTCGCTGCCGCGTGCCTGCGTCCTGCTCTTCGGCCAGGAGGGCCCCGGCCTGAGCGACGCTGCCCGCGAGGCCTGCGCCACCACCCTCTCCATCGCCCAGTTCGGCTCGACCCGCTCGATCAACGCCGGAGCGGCCGCCGCCATCGCCATGCACGCCTGGATCCGTGAGCACGCCGAGGAGTCGCCTTGACCGCCCCCACCGTCCCGTCCGTCCGCCTCGACGTCGTCGACCCCGACGACCCGCGCGCCCACGCCGCGCTGACGTCGTACCTGGGCGAGGTCGACGCCACCCTCGCGGACGGCTACGCGCCGGGGCCCGACGACCTCGACCCCTACCGCGGGCCGACGGGCGTCTTCCTGCTCGCCACGGCCGGGGGCGGCGAGCTCGACGGCGAGGTGCTCGGCTGCGGCGCGCTGCGCGACCTCGGCGACGGGTCGGCCGAGGTGAAGCGCATGTGGGTCGACGCGCGGGCGCGCGGCACCGGCCTGGGGCGTCGGCTGCTGGCCACGCTCGAGGAGCACGCCCGCGCCCTCGGCTACCGGCGCGTGCGGCTCGACACCAACGACCAGCTCGTCGCCGCCCTGACCCTGTACCGCTCCGCCGGGTATGCGGAGATCGAGCGCTACAACGACAACCCCCACGCCCGGCACTGGTTCGAGAAGGCGTTCGGGACTGCGGACGACGCGGACCGACTCTAGGCTCGAGCCATGACTCGCGTCGTCGTCGTCGGGGGTGACGCGGCCGGGATGACCGGCGCGTCCGCCGTCCACCGCCTCCTCCCGGACGTCGAGGTCGTCGTCCTCGAGCGGGGCCACCACACGTCCTACTCCGCGTGCGGCGTGCCCTACTGGGTGGCCGGCGAGATCGACGGGCCGGACGGCCTCGTGGCCCGCTCGCCCGAGGAGCACCGCGAGCGCGGCATCGACGTGCGCCTCGGCAGCGAGGTGGTGGCGGTCGACGTCGACGCCCACGAGGTGCGCTACCGCGACCTGGCGGGCGAGCACACGCTCGGCTACGACCGCCTGCTCGTCGCGACGGGGGCCGGCTCGATCCGGCCGGACCTCCCCGGCGTCCACGCGCCCGGCGTCATGAGCGTCAAGGACCTCGTCGACGGCCAGCAGGTCATCGACCGCATCCACGCCGGCGCCCGGCGGGCCGTCGTCGTCGGCAGCGGCTACATCGGCATCGAGATGGCCGAGGCCTGCCTGGCACGAGGACTCGACGTGACGGTCGTCGAGCGCGAGTCGACACCGCTGCCCATCGTCGAGGACGAGATCGGCGAGGTCATCGCCGACGCGATGCGCGAGAAGGGTGCGCACATGGTCACCGAGGCCGCGGTCACCGGCTTCGACGTCGGCGACGACGGTGCGGTGACCGCCGTGCGCACCGACGAGGACACGTTCGCGGCCGACCTCGTCGTGGCGGCCTTCGGCGTCGTCCCCCGCAGCGAGCTGCTCGCCGACGTCGCCGACCTCGGCACGAAGGACGGCATCGTCACCGACGACCAGCAGCGCGTGCTCGCGCCCGACGGCTCGCTCGTCGCCGACGTGTGGTCGGCGGGTGACTGCGTCGTCACCCACGACCGGCTCACGTCGTCCCTGATCCACCTGCCCCTCGGCACGCACGCGAACAAGCAGGGCATGGTCGCCGGCGAGTCGATCGCCGCGTCGCTCGGTGCGGACTGGTCGGGGCGGACCTTCCCCGGCGTCGTGCAGACCGCCATCACCAAGTTCTGCGACCTCGAGATCGCCCGCGCCGGCCTCGGCCGCGCCCAGGCCGACGACGCGGGCCTGGACACCGTGAGCGCCGACGTCGAGACGACGACCGTCGCCGGCTACTACCCCGGCGCGGAGCCGATGACCCTCTGGGGTCTCGCCGAGCGCGGCACCCGGCGGCTGCTCGGCGTGCAGCTCGTCGGTCGCGGGGGAGCGGTGCGCATCGACACCGCCGCGATGGCCCTGTGGTCGGGGATGACCGTCGACGAGCTCGTCATGACCGACCTGTCGTACGCGCCGCCGTTCTCGTCGGTGTGGAGCCAGGTGCAGGTCCTCGCCCGTGCGCTCGTGAAGCAGCTCGACCAGTAGGCTGGGCGCACCGCCGTCCGGCCGCCCTGCAAGGAGACTCCATGCCCGTCGCCACCCCCGAGACCTACGCCGCGATGCTCGACAAGGCCAAGAGCGAGTCGTTCGCCTTCCCGGCCATCAACGTGTCGTCGTCGCAGACGCTCAACGCCGCCCTCGCCGGCTTCGCCGAGGCCGAGTCCGACGGCATCATCCAGGTCTCCACCGGCGGCGCCGACTACTTCTCGGGCCCCACGGTCAAGAACATGGTCTCCGGCTCGCTCGGGTTCGCCGCGTTCGCGCACGAGGTCGCCAAGAAGTACCCGATCAACGTCGCCCTGCACACCGACCACTGCCCGAAGGACAAGCTCGACGGCTTCGTCCGCCCGCTCATCGAGGCCTCCACGGAGCGCGTGAAGGGCGGCGGCCTGCCGTACTTCCAGTCGCACATGTGGGACGGCTCGGCCGTGCCGCTCGACGAGAACCTCCTCATCGCGCAGGAGCTGCTCGCCAAGGCCGCCGCCGCGCACATCATCCTCGAGGTCGAGATCGGTGTCGTCGGCGGCGAGGAGGACGGCGTCGAGGGCGGGATGGGCGAGCACCTCTACACGACCCCCGAGGACGCCCTGGCCACGGTCGAGGCGCTCGGCCTCGGCGAGAAGGGCCGCTACCTGACCGCGCTCACGTTCGGCAACGTGCACGGCGTGTACAAGCCCGGCAACGTCAAGCTGCGCCCCGAGGTGCTGAAGGCCGCGCAGGAGGCCGTCGCCGCCAAGTACGGCAAGGAGGACGCGTTCGACTTCGTCTTCCACGGCGGCTCCGGCTCCCTGCCCGAGGAGATCTCCGCCGCCGTCGACTACGGCGTCGTCGAGATGACCGTCGCCACCGACACCCAGGACGCGGTCTCGCGCC
>SXGQ01199260.1_pt1 | contig 44567 bp, 33 predicted proteins | sample 3178371 | NCBI WGS metagenome assembly SXGQ01 (sample SAMN11356859, study PRJNA531348) | freshwater metagenome | isolation source: freshwater sample F1-20 | place: China: Fuxian Lake, Yuxi | collected 2017-12-25 | reverse complement strand
CTCCCGCCACAACTACTCCCGCCACAACTGCGCCCGCCACAACTGCTCCCACTACTCAACCAAAATGAATTCCTATCACGAACGAGAAATGTTGATTCCGTTTCGCAGCGCGTTGCTGCCGCAAATATTCACCGATGTGGTGATTGTGGGCACGGGCGTGGCGGGCTTGCGTGCCGGCATTGAAGCCGGGCAACACAATGACGTGATTCTGTTGGCCAAAGAGTCCATTGATCTTTCAAACACATCGTGGGCGCAAGGCGGAATCGCCGCGGTCATGAACGAAAAAGACAGCATAAACTCCCATATTCAAGACACTTTGGAAGCGGGAGGCGGCTTGTGCGAGCCGGCAGCGGTGCGCGCTTTGGTGCAGGAGGGCCCGTTGGAAATCGCCCAACTTCTTCAGTGGGGAATGCGCGTAGATCGTGACGAACATGGCGAGCCAGCGCTTGGATTGGAAGGCGGTCATCATTGCCACCGAATTATTCATAGCGATGGCGACGCCACAGGTGTGGAACTGGCTCGCTGTCTTGTTGAAAAAATTCGGCAGCAGCGGCGCGTGCGCGTCTTTGATCGTTGCTTTGCCATTGATATTCTTGTTGATCAACGCAAAGGGCAACATCGCGCAGCTGGAGTATTGACCTGGCATCCGCGCCACGGGCTGCAAATGATTTGGGCCAAGGCCACGGTATTGGCAAGCGGCGGCTGTGGTCAAATTTTTCGAGAGACCAGCAATCCAAAAGTAGCCACTGGTGATGGGGTTGCCATGGCATGGCGTGCTGGCGCAACCGTGACTGATTTGGAGTTCATGCAATTCCATCCAACAACCCTATATGTCGCTGGCGCGCCGCGCCACTTGATTAGCGAGGCCGTACGCGGAGAGGGCGCGAAACTGGTCGATCGCGATGCCGTATCCATAATGCGCAATCTGCACGAGCTTGAGGACCTGGCGCCGCGCGATGTGGTGAGCCGCGCCATTGTTCGACATTTGGCCAAGAGCGGCGAGTCCCATGCGTGGTTGGACGCGCGGAGTATGGGATCCGCGGGGTTTTCCAAGCGTTTTCCAGGGCTTTCGCGCATGTTGATCAGTTATGGTTTAGACGCGGGACGCGCCCTAATACCAGTTCACCCGGCCGCGCATTATTCCATTGGTGGAGTTGAAACCGATTTACATGGGCGCACCAATGTTGCGGCGCTGTATGCCTGCGGCGAATGTGCCGCAACCGGAGTGCACGGCGCCAACCGCTTGGCCAGCAACAGTTTGCTGGAGGGTCTTGTCTTTGGTCGACGCGTGGCGCAAGCCATTCAAATGGATTCGCTTACCGCCGCCATGCCTGTTCCCTTGAACCATGAAGTGGAGCGCCCCGAGCGCGGCGAGTTAGATTTGGCCGATGTTCGCAGCAGTTTACGCAGCGCCATGTGGCGCAATGTTGGTATTGAACGAACCACAACAAAATTAAGCGACATGATGGAAATGTTCGCGTTCTGGGGGCGCTACGCCTTTGATTGCGTCTTTGATGAACCCATGGGTTGGGAAACCCAGAACATGTTGACCTGCGCGCGCCTGATGGTGCTTGCGGCATTGGCGCGCAACGAAAGCCGCGGCACGCACACCAGGCTAGATCGACCAGCGATGGACCAAGAATTGGCGGGACATTTCACCTGGAACATACATCGCGAGGACTTTCAATGGAAGGCGCACGGGGTGTTGCCGGCGCAACAAACCATTCAGGCATGACCATGAAAAGAAGCTTTTTTTGGCTGCATTTTTGTAATTTTTATATTGGTGTGGTTGCGCTATCGGGCTGCGCCACGGAGCGCACCGAATATCACTATCGCTCCCAATCCATGGCCGAGGCTATGGGGCGACCAGTTGACGAAACATTTGTCAAAGCGGATGGGACCAAGGTGGTCTACTCATCAAAGCGGCCAGGGATTATGCAGGACAACTCCATCGCCGATGTGGCCGCAAGCAATACAGAACAACCTGCGCTTGATGTACGCGAAATGAAAGCGAATGGCCAAGTTGTATTTCGCGCCATATTTCCTGAGCAGGTACTTGATCATGTGATCGAGTGCGTGCGTAACGAGGAGTATGATTTAATGTGGACTCAACTACTTTCTGATGGCGCTCAAAAAGAACTTGATACCAAGGGCGGCTTGAAATATTTTTACGCATTTTTTGCAGCGAACCGCAAAGAAGTCATGGCGACATTGAATTGCATGAAGATTAATTTCAAAAATGGCCATGTCATAATTCGAAAAAAAGACGATCTGCATTTGATCGCCCAGCTTGATGCCACGCTGCGTAAAAGTTACAAGTTCACCACAATGGAATTTGAATCCACGCCCGCCGGCATGAAACTTGTCAGCATTCGCTGAAACAAAAACCGCGCCTCGTATTCACGAAGCGCGGTTTGAAATGACTTCAAAGACGGCGATTTACGCGGCGGCTGGCGCGGTTGGCGGCGGAACTTCCGCTGGCTTTTGCGCCCGAAACGCCAAGTGCTCCTTCTCGCCCTCGCGGGTGACAAAGATCATGTCGCCACTGGCAAACTCACCGCTGAGCAGATTTTCCGCAAGTGGATCCTCTACGAACTGTGACAGTGAGCGACGAAGTGGTCGCGCGCCAAAGTCCGGGTTGTAGCCCTTGTCAATCAAGAAGTCCTTGGCCTTCTGATCAATTTCAAGAGCCATTCCCTTTTCGCTTAGGCGCTTACGCAATTTGCTCAACTCAAACTCAATGATCTGGTTCAAGTCGTCCTTGATGAGAGGACGGAACACGATCATGTCATCTAAGCGATTCACAAACTCGGGACGGAAGAATCGCTCCACTTCGCTGGTGAGCGACTTCTTCATCTTCTCGTAGTCCTGCACTTCGGCGCGCTTGGTGAAACCAAACGCGGTGCCGCCCTTGATCACATCGGCGCCTAGATTGCTAGTCATGATGATGATGCAATTACGGAAGTCCACATGTCGTCCAAATGAATCCGTGAGTCGGCCTTCCTCCATGATTTGCAGAAGCATGTTGAACACATCGGGATGGGCCTTCTCAACCTCGTCAAGCAACACCACCGCGTATGGACGGCGGCGAATGCGCTCGGTCAGTTGACCGCCTTCCTCGAAGCCCACATAGCCTGGAGGCGCGCCAATTAAGCGGGAAACATTGTGTTTCTCCATGTATTCGCTCATGTCCAAAGTGAATAACGCGTCTTGATCGCCAAACATGAAGTCGGCGATGGCTTTGGCCAGCAATGTCTTGCCCACGCCGGTTGGACCAAGGAACAAGAACGAACCCATGGGACGCTTTGGATCTTTCAAACCAGAGCGACTTTTGCGAATGGCTCGCGCCACGGTCTTGACGGCCTCCTCTTGGCCAACGACGGTCTTGTGAAGTTCGGCCTCGAGTTGAAGCAATCTCTTGCTTTCCTCCTTGGCCAAACGCGTCAACGGCACGCCCGTCATCTTGCTCACAACTTCCGCGATCATTTCCTCGTCCACGGTTCCCGTGGTCTCGTTCATGCGGTCGCGCCAGCCTTGCTGCAACTTCTCTTTTTCCTTGCGAAGTTTTTCCGCTTGATCGCGCAGGTCCGCGGCCTTCTCATAGTCCGCGTTCTTCACGGCGTCATCTTTGTCAATGCTCAGACGCTCAATGCGCGTTTCAAGATCCGCAAGATCGGGTGGCTTGGCCATGGTCTTCAAGCGCAAGCGCGCGCCCGCTTCGTCAATCACATCGATACTTTTGTCGGGTTGAACGCGTCCCGGAATGTAGCGGCCCGACAATTCCACCGCGGCGCGCAGCGCTTGGTCGGTGTAGATCACGCGGTGATGCGTGGCATATTTTTCCTGCAGTCCCTTCAGGATTTCGTAGGCCTGTTCGGGTCCTGGCGGCTCCACGGCGATTGATTGGAAGCGGCGCTCCAAAGCCGCGTCTTTTTCAATGTATTTGCGATATTCATCGAAAGTGGTCGCGCCAATGCACTGAATTTCACCGCGGGAAAGCGCGGGCTTGAGCACATTACTGGCGTCAATTGCGCCTTCGGCGCCGCCGGCTCCAACAAGCGTGTGCAACTCGTCAATGAACAAAATAATATTTTTAGCGCGTCGCACTTCATTCATGACGGCCTTGATTCGCTCCTCAAATTGACCGCGATACTTTGTTCCCGCAACCATCATGGCCAAGTCAAGCACCACCAGGCGCTTGTCATGCAGAATGTCGGGGACTTCTTGCGAAATAATTTGTTGCGCAAGACCTTCAACAATCGCCGTCTTGCCCACGCCTGCTTCGCCCAGAAGCACGGGATTATTTTTGGTGCGTCGACACAGCACTTGAACCAGCCGTTCAATTTCACTGAAGCGGCCAATGACCGGATCAAGTTCGCCAGAGCGCGCCAACTCGGTGAGATCGCGTCCAAATGAATCAAGTGCGGGGGTCTTGCTCTTGCCACGGCGACCAGTGGCTGCGGGCGCATCACCAGCACCAGGCTCCGCTGCGGCCTCGGCTTGCTGCGGATTTTCCTGCTCGCTTTCGCCACCGGCACCCAGCAAATTCAGAACTTCTTCGCGGACTTCCTCTAGTTTCATGCCAAGGTTCAACAACACTTGCGCGGCCACGCCATCTTGTTCGCGCAGCAAGCCAAGCAGCAAATGTTCTGTGCCAACATAGTTGTGGTTCAGATTGCGCGCTTCCTCAATCGCGTACTCAATCACCTTCTTGGCGCGCGGAGTTTGCGGAAGCTTGCCCATGGTCACCATTTCTGGACCGCTCTTGACAAGTTTCTCAACTTCAAGGCGCACCTTGCGCAAATCAATGCCAAGGTTCTTGAGCACATTGGCTCCAACGCCTGAACCTTCCTTGACAAGTCCAAGCAGGATGTGCTCGGTGCCAATGTATTCATGGTTAAAGCGCTGAGCCTCTTGATTTGCCAGAGCCATCACTTTGCGAGCACGATCCGTCAAGCGTTCAAACATACAAGTCTCCTAAAAATGATCTATTGAAAGCGTAATTGACCTTCCATCGGCGATGGTAGCCGAGTACTTTGACGTTCGATGAACGGATTTGCACAATTCTTTATTTTACTGGTTTTTAGTGCGTTTTTATGCCGTGCAGCCTGTGCCCAAGGCGTGGTGGAACCGCCACTTCCGTGGAAAGTGAAATTGACCACGGGCGAGACTCTCAAGGGCACAATTTCCAAGTGGGACTTCACCGCAGTAGATGGATCATTTGGACGCGCGCCTTGGGCTAATTTCAAACCCGACGACGCCAATCGCCTGTGCCGAAAGTTGATGGATTGGCGGCAAGCGTCGCAGTACATCCAACTTGCGCGCATGTTGTTCAAGTTGGAACGCGCCGACAAACTGGCTGAGGCCGCCCTGAACGACGCGATTCGACGCGACCGTTTGTGTGTGCCAGAGATTGACGCCTTGCGCGCCGAGGTGACCGAGCGTCGACGCAAGGTGGTTGAAGATCGGCGCATTGCGGCGGAGAAGGAATTTCAAAGCAAGGCGATTGGTGTCAATTCGCCAGCACGCACTGACGCCGATCCGCGCGTGAAGCCCTGGAGCGTGGCCACCGATGCGCAGCGCGCCGAAGCGTTGGCCGACATGAAGGCGGACGCGGATCGTTGGTTGAAACAAGTGAATTTGCGCTTCTCGATGGCCGAGGGGAAATACTGGGTCTTGTATTGTGATTTTCCCATCGGCCAGTGCAAGGACTTGGCGCGGCGTATGGATGAAATGTATGAAACCGTGGCCAGTATGTTCGCGCTTCCAGTTGGCTTAAATATCTTTCACGGCAAAGCGGTGGTCATTGTTTCCGCCACGGAGGATCATTACCGCGCGCTTGAAATGGCGGCGTTCAATTCCATGCCACCGCCGGGAGCGATTGGTTTGTGCCACATGGTTGGACCAAAAGTGGTGGTGAGTGCGTTTCAAAGTCCGGATGAGAACCGTTTCATGTGCACGCTTGTCCATGAGGCCTCGCATGGATTCATGCATCGATATGGTTCGCCTTCGCGGTTGCCTTCATGGGCCGACGAGGGCTACGCGGAATATGTGGCCGCGCAAAGTTTTCCAAATTCCACAACCAAGGCCGATCGCAAGCCGCAAGGATTGAAATGGTTGCGCGACCCCAACAACAATCTGTTATCCGTTCTTCACATGAGTTATGAAGATGGTTCCTGGCCGGGTCCAGACGCCATTGGATATGCGATTGGCTATCTCACGGTGGATTTTTTAGCGCAGACAAAAGGCAAAATATTTGCTGAATGGGTGAAGGATGTGAAAGCCGGAATACCATGGGAAGAGGCGCTGCAAAGGCGATTTGGCTGGAGCGCGGCGCAGTTGGCGCGCGCCGTCACCGAGCGCTACTGGGCCAGCGAATAAAGTGATGTGGATTGGACGCGTGCGTCAAAGAGCCACGCGGCCATCGACTAATTTCACAACGCGGTCGGCGCGCGCGGCAACGGCGGGATCATGCGTGACCATGGCAATGGACAAACCTTTGCGATGCTTGGCAGCGATCAAGTCAAGAATTTCCGTGCCGGTTTGTGTGTCAAGATTTCCAGTTGGCTCATCCGCCAGAAGTACGCGCGGTTGATTGGCAAGCGCGCGAGCTATGGCAACGCGTTGACGCTCGCCACCTGAAAGTTCCGCAGGTTTATGCGTGAGCCGATGCGATAACCCAAATGCGCCCAACAATTCAGTGGCGTGCGCTTGCGCTGGCCCGCGCTTGGTTGCCCAACCCATTCCGGCGTTGACCATATTGGGTAAAAGCGCATTCTCCAAAACCGAAAGTTCTGGAAGCAAGTGATAAAATTGGAACACAAATCCCACGCTTTGATTGCGATAGGCGTTGCGCGCGGAGAACTTTAATTTGGCGACAGGGTTGCCATCGAACCACACGCCGCCGGAGTCCGCGTCGCATTCGTCAAGCAAACCCAGCAAGTGTAAAAGCGTGCTTTTTCCGCTGCCAGAAGAGCCAAGTATGGCAACCCACTCGCCCTGGGCCAGCGTAAAACTGGCGCCGCGAAGCACCGGTACCTGGACGCGGCCAAGCGTATAGGTCTTGTGTAAATTTTTGGCCTCGAGCAATGGATTACTCATAGCGCAGCGCCCTGACTGGATGAATGTCCGCAGCCTTGGCGGCGGGAATACTTGCGCCAAGCACGCTGAAGATGACCGCACCAAACCAAGTGATGATGGCGGTGAACCAATCCACCTGATCAGGAATGGTCGCAAAGTAGTAGACGCTTGGATCCCAAATTAAAGTTCCGCGGTGCAGCAATAATCCAACGCCAACAAGGATCATTGTGATGCCAAGCACCAACCACAAGAGCGTGCTGAGCAAGACCCCAGTCACGGCGCCACGCATGCACATGATAAAACTTGCGGCAGCAATTAGAAAGCTGGTTGTGTAGCTCCATGCGGGCGCGTCTTGTCCAATGGTCTCGTGAATCCAATTGATTTTGTTGATCACTAGCCAGCCCAGCCCCACGCCAAACAGGCCGCCAATGGCGCCAATGACCAATCCATATTGCAGGAAAATCCACAAAATGCCGGGGCGACTGGCGCCCACCGAGCGCAGAATTCCAACATCGCGGGTCTTCTCCTGCACAATGGCCCAGAAGATGCTCAGCACCAAGCCGGCGCACACCAAGTACACAATGGAGAACAAAATCCGCATCATTTCACGCTCTTTTTCAACGGGCGCGATCAGGTCGCGTAGATGTTGCTCCCAGGTCAGAATGTTCACGGTTTCCACACGCGGCGCCATGACCACTTTGGATGGATCGCCCGCAATGTCAAAGGCAAACTTTTCATAGGCGGCGAACACGGCGGTCTGAAGTTGATCTGGAGTCACGCCAGGCTTGGCGCGCACCAACACTTTGTGAACTTTCGCGGGACTTGTTCCAAGCACGGGCAATGTTCCATCAGCATTGGGCGGCGCTTGCATGTCGTACAACGTGCCCGCGTCCATGCGTAATAACTTTTGCGCCTCAGCGAGTGAAATCATCACGCGATTCTTGTCTATTTGATACACGCCACTTTTAAATTCATTCACCACGGGAAAGACGCGCTCGCGCGGCTCGGCAATGGTGCCCTTGGCGCTAATGGGAACCAGCGTCAGCGTGACCACTTGTTTGGGCATGAACCATTGCGGGTTGCGGGGTTTGTAACTTCCATCTTGCATGCGTTGATTGGCAATCGAAACATGCATGCCCAGCACAAGGCCAGGCTCGCTCGTGTCGCTCTTGATCAAGTTCAGTCCATCGTTGAGAATATTTTCACGAAGCGCCAAGCGTGGATCGTCCGGGGACATGATGGCTGCGGCATCGACAGTGGCGGGCGGTTTCCAATAGAGCGCGTTGGAAAAGTCCGTGACGCGATTAAAGCTTGACGGAACAATTCCCCACACGTTCGCGGTGACCACTTCCTTTTCGGCGCCCTCTGGATACGGCATGCGTACAAGTCCATAGGTGTCGATCAGCGGCGTGGCGGCCTCGGCTTCTGGAAGCTTTTCAATGGTGTCAATCAATTGCTCATACCAAGGAATACCGCGAATGGGATAACTGATCACCACATCGCCCATGAGCGTGCGGCCACTGGCGCGCAACATGTCAAGAAATCCGCTCATGACGCTCACCACAATCACCACCAGCGCAACGCACAACGCGACGGCCGCCACCGCGATCAATGGAATGACGCGGCTGGTGAGATATCGATTGGCAAGTTTGACTGGATACACGCAAGAGAGATAGTAGAGGCTTGATGGCGCGTACGGGTATTGTTTTGGCTTGGTATTTGCTTGAAAATGTGGTGGAGCACGCGTGGCAACTTCGACTACTCTCACCAAATGGATTTTCGCGTTTTCATTCTTTGGACGCTTTTGGTGTTGGCGGGGGGTTGCGCCTTCTGGTGGATCACCGTGGCCATTCGTGTTGCGCGGGATTTGCCTAAAATTCCACGAATTGCCCAAGGATTGGCTTTCGCGTTACCGGTGGGGGAACCGTTGGTCAGCGTGGTTATTCCAGCGCACAACGAGCAAAAACACGCGCCAGGATGCATTGAAAGTATTTTGCGCGGCGACTACGCCAACATAGAAGTGATCGTGGTGCTGGATCGTTGCACCGATGCCACGCGAGCCAACTTGCAACCCATCGCCGAGCGCGACGCGCGGTTGAAACTGATCGATAATGATTCTTGTCCTTCGGATTGGGCGGGCAAGTGCAACGCGGGTCGAGTTGGCGCCGAGCAAGCCAAGGGCGCCTATGTGTTGTTCACCGACGCGGATGTGGAATTTGCTCCGCAACTTGTTCGCGCGTCCCTGGGCATGTTGCATGAGCGCGGCTTGCAGTTGCTGTCGCTTATGAGCACGCCGCGCATTCGACATTGGTTTGAGGCCGTGGTGCAACCGGTTGCCGCCATGGAGCTCATGCGCATGTTTCCAGTCGCGCAAGTGAACCGCGCCAAGAATCCACGCGTGTTTGCCAACGGACAATTCATGTTGTTTGAGCGCGCGGCGTATGACAAACTGGGGGGACACGCCGCCGTGAAAGACGATTTGCTAGAGGACATCGCGTTCTCGCGGCGCATGAAAGACAGCGGCGGGCGCGGCGGCCTGGCCGTAGCCGACGGCATGCTGGTTGTGGAAATGTACGAGAAATTAAGCGAATTTCTGCAGGGTTGGAAGCGAATTTACATTGAAGGCTCGGAGCGCGTTCCATCGCGCTTGCGTCGTAGTGGTGTGATTGTTGGCGTTGGCGCCACGCTGTTGCCGATTGGAAGTTTGGCGGCCTTGATCGCGGGCGCGGGATGGAGCGGGCAGTGGAACGGCGTATCGCTGGAGCCACTGGCATCCGCCGTGATGTGGACTGGACTCTTGGGCACGCTTTCGTTCCTGCTCAGCGCCGCGTGGATTCATACATTGTGCGCCGCGCCAATGTTGGGGGCGTTCTTTCATCCACTCGGAGGATTCTTGATTGCTCGTTGCTTCTTTGGCGCCGCCGAGGATTTAATCAATCGAACCCCGGTTCGTTGGGGTGGTCGCGCATATATTCTTGAACCGCGAACATGGTGATATGGCCAGATTCTGAAATGGTGAATTCATGAAAATACTTTTAACCAATGATGATGGTTTGGACGCGCCCGGAATTTCCGCATTGCACACGGCCATTCAATCGCTGGGTGAAGTCATGGTGGTTGCTCCAGCCAATGGCCAAAGCGCGGAAAGCCACGGCATTACATTTCACACGCCGCTCATGACGCGCGCGCGCGCGTTGCTGAATGGCAGCTACGGCACCGCGGTTGTGGGCACGCCTGCCGATTGCGTGAAGCTTGGCCTGCGCGCCTTGTGGAAGGAAAAATATGGAGCCAATTCGCAGCCCGATGTGGTGGTGAGCGGCATGAATTATGGCGCAAATGTGGGCATAAACGTGATTTATTCCGGCACCATTGCCGCCGCCGTGGAGGCCGCGTTCCTGGGCGTTCCCGCCATCGCCGTGAGTTTGCACATTGGCGACCGCGCCAAAACCAATTTGCCGCGCGCCGCCGCCATAGCGCGCTACGCCATTGATCATGTGCTCAAGCCTGGTTTACCGCACGCCCACCGCGTGATCAGCATCAATGTTCCGCACACGGAATCTGCCGACGCGCCCATGCCAAAAATAAAACTTGTTCCCATGAACACCTCCGCTGGAATTGATGGCTATGAAAAGCGCACCGCGCCGGATGGACAGGTGTACTACTGGTCCGTTGGAAATGGAATGGAATTTTACCACACCGCCGAGGGCAGCGATGTGGAGGCTTTGGCGCAGCGGTGCATCACCATCACACCGTTGTTCTATGACTTGACCGACCGCATGTTGTTGGAGCGCTTGCGCAATCTTGGCGTGGCCAAGGATTGAGCGCGTCACGCTCTCACTTTGTCAGCAACATACGAATGCGATACTTCAGCGTCTTGCCCTCCGGCAAGTTGGCGAGCTGGCTGCCCGAGGCGCGCCAGCGATACAGGCAATCAATAATTGGTTGATCGATCAATTGTGAGCCGGAACTCAATACAATGGTGCATAATTTTGGCACGCCCTCTTTGTCAAATTCAATTTCGACGATGGGATTTGAGCCAGCGGTTGAAATGGTTGTGAGCTCGTCAAAGACGGGGCGCTGCGTGCGAACATTCAAGCCTTTGCCCGCAAGCGGGCGACCGTTGCGCCATTTGGATTGCGGCACGTCAACAATACTTGTCGCGTCCGACTCGCGATCTGATTTTTCGCCATCCGATGGTTTGCCCGGCGCGGTGCCCGCCTGCGTTGCGGGAGTTTGCTGACTTGGATTTGCGGGTGGACTTGCCGCGGCCTGCTGTTGCGGCGGTGAAGGTGGCGCCGCGGCCACCGCGGGTTGCTGCGGTGTTGGCGGTTGCGCGGTTGGATTTGCTGGCGCCGATGTTGCGTCTAGAGTTTTTTCTGGCGGTTTGACTTGCGGCTTGGTCGCCTCAAGCGGCTTCTCGTCGGGTGGTTTCACATCCGCGGGCTTATCCGGTTGTTTCTCATCGACTGGTTTAGCATCGGTTGCCTTCGCATCATTTGGCTTTAATTCATTGGGTTTTTCGTCGGTTGGCGGGGAGTCCGGCGGCGGCATCTTCAGCGGGTCCGGTGGAACTTTGTCATCTTTGGCGTCGCCCACTCTTTCAACGGGCAACACTTGCGTTTCAATTTTGCGCTCATCCGCAAGCGGCACAAGTTGCGCCGGGTTTGCAACTTTGGGAGTTTCTGGAAGCGCAAGCGAAACAGGCATGGGTGGGGGAGCGACGGCTTTGGTTGTGTCGGGCGCTTGCACAGGCGGAGCAGTTTCAGAAGGCGCGGGCGGGGTGGGTGGAGTTTCGGCTTGGGCAAGCGCGGTTGGCTGGGCAGGTTGTTGAGCAGGTGGTTGTGGGGGTGGAGTTTGCGCCGTGGGCGGTGGAGTGGGCGGTTGCGCCCGCGCCTGTTGTTGCGCTTGACTTGGTGGCGACGCTGGTTGATTTGGTTGCGCTTGTGCTGGCTGTCCGCCGGCATCGTTCTCTTTGAATGCGGCTTGCTCAACTTCGCTTTTTCGAGCCAATTGTTCTTGATAGTCCTTGTAACCAATCCAAGTCATGGTTGATTTTTCAGTGCCATCGTCAATTCCAAGTTTCAGCAACTGCTCCTCCTCCTCGGGGGTCAGTTTCTTTTGTTTCTCCATTTCTTTTTCAACGCTGAAGGAGGCTTGGCGCGATTTCTCTTTTTGTGAGGACACATTCATGTAACTGCCAACGATCAACATGGATGGTGCGCCCGCAAGCACCACAAATATTCCAACCATGAACCCAATGGCCAGCGGCCAACTGACAATACTTTCTTGCTCAAGCCGACGCAGTTGTTGGTTCAGCCGAACTTCGGCGTAGATTGTTTCCCGAGACACTGGACTCGCGGCGGCGGCAGTCATTACTTCGTGCTGGCTTTCGCCCCACCCACCAATTGAATGTTCACGCCCTCATCTTGAAGGCGGTCCCACAAATCTTGCAAAATAGGGGCGCGGTCGGTGGCGCCTTGGCCATCTTCAATGGCCAAGTACACAACGGTCTTGGGATCGAGCGTCTTTACCTCGCGCACTTTGACCTCGACATCCTTCATTTCAACTTCTTCTTTGTTAAAAAAAATCTTGCCCGTGCGCAGCACGCTGATGGTGGCAGCCACCGCTGGTTTGGCAGGTTTTCCGCTGGCAAATTGCTTCAAATCCATGGGCACCAAATCCACGCGCACCATCATCACCACGGCGTAGATGAAGAAGGTCAATAAAAAAGTCATCAGATCAATGAGCGGATTCAGCTCAATGCGCGCCTCTGGCGGATCGCGGCGAATGCGTCGCATGGTTTATTCAATTCCCAATTGCACGCTGGCCAAGGCGGTGGAAACCTCGGCCGAGGTTTCAAACACGTCGTCCAAGCCCGCGGTCATGAAGATGCTCCACACGCGGTCGTTCACGGCGCAAATGAATAGGCGACGTTTATTTTGCAGTACGCGTTTACGAATACGCAGCATGGAGGCGATATTACTGGAGGTAAGGCTATTGACTTGTTGAAAGTCAAGAATGACATGCTTCGCTACGACGCCTACCCCGCCGATGGCAATCAGTAATTGCTGCAAATCATCTGACAGCGCTGGTTCAGGTAAAAGATCAACCAACAACACATCATCGGACCATTCGGTAATTGACATTTATGAATGGTAACTCAATTTGGTTGTGTTTCGGTGAGGGAGTTACTCCGTTGTTGGCGGGGTTTGAGGCGAACTTTCTGCCGGCTCTTTGGGCGGCGCGTCCGTAGAGGGAATGTCGCTGGTTGGAGGGGTTTCATCCACTTCGGCCACCAAGGCCACGCCCATCAAGGAATCGCCCTCGCCCAGGCGCATAATGCGCACGCCCATGGTGTTTCGACCAATTTGACCAATGGCGGTGGCTGGAATTCGCACCACCATGCCATCTTTGGAGAGCAGCATAAGTTGATCGGCCACGGTCACCGAGCGCACCGCGACGACCAAACCATTGCGTCCCTCGGTCTTGATGTCGTATCGACCCTTGCCGCCGCGGCTTTGACAACGCATGGAGCCGTCCTCTTGCTGCACCATGTATTCGGTGAGCGCGGTGCGCTTACCAAAGCCATTTTCGGTGGCGGTGAGGAGATCGGTATCGGGATCGCAGCGAACCGCGCCAACAATGTAGTCATCATCGCGCAAGTTCATTCCACTCACGCCAGCGGTGGCACGGCCCATCACACGCGCATCGTTCTCATCAAAGCGAATGGCAAGTCCTTGCGCGGTGGCTAGCAGCACATCATTTTTGCCGCTGGTTAAAAGCACATTGACCAACTGGTCGTTGTCGTTCAATTTCAGGGCGATGATTCCGCTTTTGTTCACATTGCGGAATTCCTGCAGCGCGGTGCGCTTCACGCGGCCTTCGCGCGTGACAAAGAAAAGAAAGTCCTCGCGGGTTTCAAAGTTGGAAACCGACAGGAATGTCCGCACCGTTTCGCCGTCGCGCAACTCAATTAAATTTTGAATGGCGCGGCCCTTGGAGGTGCGCGACATTTCGGGAATTTGCCAGGTTTTCATGCGGAAAACTCGGCCAGTTGTGGTGAAGCACAGCAGATCGTCGTGGCTGGAGCCGGTGAAGATTTGCTCAATGAAGTCCCCGTCCTTGGCGTCGCTGCCGCGCACACCAACTCCGCCGCGACCCTGCGTTCGGTAGGCGTCGGCGGGCAATCGCTTGACCCAACCCGCATGCGAAATGGTGACCACCACTTCGTGTTCGGGAATGAGGTCGGCCATTTCAAAGTCCTCGGCTTCGCCCTGTTCAATGGCGGTGCGGCGCTCGTCGCCAAATTTTTCCTTGAGCTCAAGCACGTCTTCGCGCACAATGTCAAGCACGCGTTTCTCATCAGCCAAGATGGATTCCAGTCCATCAATATCCTCAAGCACTTTGCTGAACTCCGCCGCCAATTTTTCAACTTCAAGACCAACCAGTTGAATCAGACGCATGGCGCCAATGGCCTCGGCTTGCACGCGTGTAAGAATGGCGCCGTCGCCAACACGCGAAGCCTCCGCCACGCGCTTGGGAATAAGCGGCGCGTAGCGATGGTCTGGCGCAATACGGAACGCATGCTCCATGAGGCACAGAATGGCCTCCTCGCGTTCGCGGCTTTTGCGGATGATGCGGATGACTTCGTCAATGTCGCACACCGCGTAAATCAAGCCCTCTAGGCGATGCGCCTGTTGCTTGGCCTGGCGCAAAAGGAAGCCAGTTCTGCGGCGAATGACTTCTTTTCTATGGTCAATGTGGCACTGAATAATTTGACGCACGCCCAAGGTGCGCGGCTGGTGGTTGACCAAAGCGATGTTGATAATGGAGAAGGTGCTTTGCAGCGGCGTGTATTCATAGAGTTGCTTCTCAACAATCGCGGGGTCGGCGCCTTTTTTAAGCACCACCACCACGCGCGTTTGCGCGTCGCGCCCGGAATGATTGCGCACATCTGCGATGTCGGGAATGCGTCCTTCGCGGCTGGCAATGACAATCTTCTCAATCAAATTGGATTGCACAACTTGATATGGAATCTCATCAATAATAATGGCTTCGCGGCCACCCTCCTTGGCTACATGCACGCGCCCGCGCAAAGTCACTTTACCGCGGCCAGATGTGTAGGCCTCAACAATTCCACGGCGACCAATTAAAATGCCGCCAGTTGGAAAATCGGGGCCAGGCAACACGCGCATCAGTTCTTCCAAACTGACATTTGGATTGTCGATCATCTTCACAATGGCGTCGCAGACCTCGTTCAGATTGTGCGGCGGCATGCTGCTGGCCATGCCCACGGCAATGCCCGAACTTCCATTGACAAGCAAGTTTGGAAATCGCGCCGGCAGAACAATTGGCTCCAGCAAGCGTTCGTCGTAATTTGCCTTAAAATCTACGGTTTCCTTGTCCAAATCTTCCAGCATGGCGGTGGCTGGCGCGGTCATGCGCGCCTCGGTGTAACGCATGGCGGCTGGCGGATCGCCCTCGATGGATCCAAAGTTTCCTTGCTTGTCGATCAACAGGTAGCGGGTCTTCCACACTTGCCCCAAATTCACAAGCGTTGGATAAATCACGCTCTCGCCGTGCGGGTGATAGTTGCCGCTGGTGTCACCACAAATCTTGGCGCACTTGATGTGCTTGCGACCTGGCGTGAGATTGAGGTCATGCATGGCCACCAAAATGCGCCGTTGACTTGGCTTCAAACCATCGCGCACATCGGGCAGCGCGCGGTCCATGATGGTGCTCATGGCGTATGTCAAGTAGCTGGTGTGCAACTCCTGCTCAATAGGCATTTCAACAATGTGATCAATTGGAGCGGGCGTGGCTGGGGCGGGTTCACTCATGGGTATGGCATCTTTGCGCTAAGAAACGCGGCCGAAATGGCGGCATTGTTGGGGACACATTCAAGGACGAAATTCAAGCATTTATTCTAGTCGAAATCGTCTGGCGGCGGGCATGAATATGCCTTAATTCCAGGGGGAAATACGCCGCAAAAAGCCCGATATTTATGCTTAAAAAACCCCAGGATGTTTTGGCGGCGCGCCGGGCATTTACGCCGTGTCGCGCGCGGCAATTTCGCCGCCACGCGCGGCGCGCAATACTTACTTCGCTTCCAGCAACATGAGCCATTCCATATTGCCAGGGGAACCGGCGCGGCGCGAACTTTTCCCGCCGGTGATCGGTGACGCGGTGTCCGCTCGAACATACGCGCCAAGGGTATGCATGGCTTCGCGCACGCGCGCCACCACCGCCGGCACATGTTCATGCGCCAGAAATCCATTCTTCAACCACTCTTTTTCCGCGCCCTCGACTTCGTAATGCGGCTTCACAAGCGTGATAATTTTTCCACCTGGGCGCAACCACCTCAGCGCCACCGGAACCGAAAGTTTTTGTTGCGTCCACGCTAAATCCATCACCACAATGTCAACGCCGCCCGCCACCACATCGGCGTGTAAGGCGTTGGTGCGCTCGCGCACAACCACGCGCGCGTCATTGCGAAGGCGCCAGGCCAGCGTTCCGTAGCCGGTGTCAATACTGATCACTTGGCGCGCGCCCGCGCGCAAAAGCACATCAGTAAAACCGCCTATATTGCAGCCAAAATCTGCGCATATCGTGTCCGTGACACGCAACGCAAATGTGTCCAGCGCGTGTTGTAATTTTAAGCCAGCGCGTGAAGCGAGCGTTGGTTGCGCAGGAACGGCGGGCGCGGGGGAGTTCTCATTTTCAAACGCATGATCATTGGTGCCGCGCGATTTTTTTTCTTCATCATGCATTGGCGCGTGCTTTCATATGCGCGCGCGTTTAGGCCACGCCAACAATCGCCACGCCAAGATGATTGGCGGTGGCAATGACCTTGGGTTTCTCAATCAAGATCACGCGACCCACGCCCAGCGCCAAACATGTTCCGCCCGCCTTGGCCAGGCGCTCAATGGTGGCCACTCCCACCGTGGGCACATCAGCGCGCCGATCATGGTTGCCGCTGGATGTTTTTAAGAGCGTCCACCCGCGCGAGCGACACAGCGTGCTCGCTCGATCAATCATGGCATCGGTTCCCTCCACGGCCTCAACGGCAATCGTGTCGCGCTCGCGCACGGCAATAGCCTGCCCAACATCCAGTTCACAGACTTGTGAAATGATTGGCCATCCAAACGCAATGTCGGCCTGTTGCGCGCTGCTTGGCGTGACTGAACCCATGACGCCAAGCGTGGCAAGATGCTCTTGAATGTAAGTTGTTGAATCCATCAAGGTGACTCCTGAGTTGGCCAATTCATCGGCAACCGCGGCAAGAACCGCGGCATTTCTGCGATCATGACGCAGACGACGGTACCACAGCCGCGCCGCGCGCAAATCTGGAAGTTGCCTGATCAACTTGAAAGGATCATGCATGCGCTGCTTGGACACGCCGCCCACCATCACGGCTTCATGCACACCCGCGCGCCGAAGCAGGCGAATCCATTTGCCAATGCGCAGCCAACCCGCTTGGTCAAATTCATCGCACAGCATGGGTAACCCCGCGTCAAATTGATCGCTTAAACCCACCGCGATCACGCGCCTGCCAGCGGCTTTGGCGCCACGCGCCACCAGCAGGGGAAGTTGTCCATTGCCCGCGATCAAGCCAAGTGGTGGCAAAGAATGCGGAGCGCTGACGGACAAATTTATCCGCTCCCCATGGGCAAAAATCGATCTGGATCAATTTCAAATGGCTCGGCGCTCAACACGCCTTGAAGCACATCGATTGGATCCGCATGCACATGTAATAGATGATGCACCGCGGCCTTGATGAATTTATGCTCAATGCCATGGTCGATTAAGCCAACCAGCGGATCGTAATAGCCCGCCAAATTCACCAAGCCGATGGGCTTGCGATGTTCGCCCACTTGGCGCTGCACCAGCACCTCAAAGAGTTCCTCAAATGTTCCCAGGCCGCCCGGAAGCGCAATGAACGCGTCGCCGCGCTGAGCCATTAAAGTTTTGCGCTGCGACATGGTGTCCACCACAATCAATTCATCGCACTGGTCGTAGCCTTGCTCCAGGTCCAGCAATCTTTTGGTAATCACGCCCACCACTTTGCCCCCCGCGCTCTTCATCGTTCGCGCAATTTCGCCCATTAAACCAATGCTTCCGCCGCCGTACACCAACGCCATCTTGCGCCGCGCCATTTCTTGGCCAAGCACGCGCGCCGCATCCATAAACTTCACATCAAGACTGACGCTGCTTGAGCAATAAACGGTAATGTTCTTCATGGCGATCTTTGGTTAGATTACTCGCATGCAGTTGCAATTGCTCTCGCCCACATTTTTTTTTGTTGGATTGATGCTTTCCATCAATTTCACCGCCATCGCCATTGCGTATGGCACTCGATACAGGGCGCTTGATTCCGCGGGGTCCGAGGGACATTTTAAGGAATTACGCGTGGTGCCCAATGTGGGTGGTGTGGCCGTAATCAGCGCGTTTGTCTTGCCGGCGTTGGCGGGATTGCTGTACATCAGTTTGCGCAATCCGCCACATCTTGACGTCACCAAGCAATATGGCTTGGATTTTTTCCACAATCGCATTGAAGAAAATTTTGCGCCAACATTGGCCATCCTCGGGGGCGCCATTTGGTTGCTGTTGGTGGGAATGTGGGACGACCGCAAGCCACTTGGTCCCGCCATCAAACTGCTGCTGCAATTTATTCCAGCCATAGGCATTGTTTGGGTATTTGATATTCGGCTACTGACATTACTTGACCAGTATGGACCCCAAGGAAAGGCGTTGAGCGTGTTTATTGGCGTGATTTGGATTGTGACCATGATCAACGCCATAAACTTTCTAGACAACATGGATGGCTTGGCGGCGGGAGTGAGTCTCATTGCGTCGTTGTTGTTCGCCATTGCCGCGTTCATGGTTCAACAGTGGTTTATCGCCGCCATGTTCTCGCTTTTAGCGGGGTCACTTGCGGGATTCTTGCTGTTTAACTTTGTTCCCAAGACTGGAGCCAAAATTTTTCTAGGCGATGGCGGCAGTCAACCGCTGGGATTTTTGCTGGCAGTATTGGCCATTCGAACCACATTCGTGAATCCCCAAGAGATTGAGTATGAACTTGGAACGAATTGGTGGGGCATTTTTGCGCCGCTGATTATTTTGGCTATTCCACTGTACGACATGATTGCCACCAGCTTGATTCGCCTTCGACTTGGGCATAGTCCGTGGGTTGGTGATCAGAGGCATTTGTCGCACCGACTTGTGGAGCGCGGATTCAGCAAGTGCGGGGCGGTGCTGATTATTTGGGCGCTAGCGGCAACCATTGGTATCGGCGGAATTCTTATTGGAAAGCTCACGCCGCTTCCCGCCACTTTGGTGGTTCTACAAACCATCGCCGCATTGTTGTTGTTGGGTTTCATGGAAGGAATTTTTCGTCGATGACGGTTCTGCCTCATGCGCGCCATGATGGAAGCAATCTTGCGTCAATGAAACGGTCGACATTGGCGCTGTGGGCCGCGATCATGGGTGGTGGGATTGCATTGCGAACATTGGTGGCGTGGGCGCCTGCTTTGCGATTTGATATTGATCCTGTGTTTGATCCGGCTCCATTTGCCGGCCTTGGACCCGCGGGCAGCTTGTGCGTCGACGCGGTCATTGCACTTAGCGCGGCATGTATACTTGCTCAGTGCGCCTCATTGTGGGCGCTTGTGTTGTTGCTTGTGGCGGGATTGGCAAGCGTTTCCATTTTCCAAACCCACGGTGTCGCTGCGGCGGGAACGCCTTGGCGCGGCGCCACTTGGATTGCCGGATTTATCGCGGCCGCGGCCGCGGTGTCACTGGCAAAATCACCGCAAACCTCGGCAAAAATCGCCTGGAGCGTGCTTGTGACCTGCTTGTTCTCGGTGGCAGCGGCGTGGTGGCTGCGTGGCGCGTGGCAGTGGTGTGTGGAGCAGCCAGCGGTAGTGGAATTTTTTCATTCCAACGGACGCGACGCGGCGTTTTTTGCTCAGCAGGGTTGGCAGCCAGATGGCCCGCAAGCGGCGGCGTATGTGCGGCGGCTTGCGCAGCGTGAAATGTCGGGCTGGTTTGGTTTCTCCAATATTTTTTCCGCATTGTTTGCGGCGGCCACGCTGGCATGGTTCTCCCTTGCCTGGCGATTGCAATCCCGTGACCGCGCCGTGGTCTATGTTGTGGCGCTGTTGTGCGCCGCCATTCCGTTGGCCAACGGATCCAAGGGCGCCATTGTCGCCATGTTTCTTGTAATGATTTTTTTCATCATCGGGCGGCGCCTTCGCATGTCTGGCAATATGTTGGCCGCAGGAGCAGTGTTGTTGCTCATTGCTTGTGCGTTCGTGGCTCCACTGCGCGCGCTTTTCCCCGCTGACGCGCTGGGTGAGGAGCGCAGTTTGCTATTTCGCAGCCACTACATTGCAGGCGCGTGGAGGATTTTTTTGCACCAGCCTTGGACGGGCAGCGGCATAGAAAAATTTCAAGATGTGTTTCTTATGTTTCGACCCGCCGACGCGGTGGACGCGGTGCAGAGCGCGCACGCGGTGTTTTTTGATTGGCTAGCGCAACTTGGGATCGCCGCAATTCCATTGATTTTAGCGGTCATTTCACTGCTATTTTTGGCGGTCAAAGGCAGTGCAACGGTCATACAAACGCAAGCCCATTGCGCAATTCGAATTCCTCAATGGATGGCAACTTGCTGCATGATCGTGGCCGGCACGTTGGCGATCCGCTTTGAGGCGCATTCGCTTGATGCGGCTGCGTTTGCTGCGCGCTTGATTGGTGTGGCGGCCGCGGCGGGCTTTGCGTGGTGGTTGTTGCCAAGAATTTTTCTAAATTCTCCCACACCCTCGGTCCTGTTGGCTGCGGCCGCGCTGACAATATGGATTGATGGACAAATTGAAATGACATTTTGGAATGCTGGGTCCATGATCTGGGGTTGTGTTTTGTTGGCTGTCAGCGTTCCTCGAAACGCGCCCACTCATCGCCGCTGGTTTGATGGCGGCGTGCAGTGGTTCACGGCGGTCGCCGCAATTTTATTTTCAATAACATGTTTTAGATTGGCCAACATTGCCGCGCAGGAAGAAACACGCGTGGAACTTGCCGCGCACAATCTGGTGGAAGCCGCGCTCTTGGCAAAGGGCGAGCCCGGGGTCTTGGCGCGAGTCGAATGCGCCAATCTGTTGCGCCAGTCAACCAATGGTCGCGCCGCCTTTGATCTTTCCAAGGCGGCCGCCGTTGATCAATTCATGCGCGCGGCGGCGTTGTGCGCAACGTCTGAACAAGCGCAACAGTGGTTGCAAGAGGCCACTCTTGTAAGCCAAGACATGGACCAAAACACCTTTCAACAAAGGCAAATTGCCTCATTATTAGGCGAATCCTTGGCATCGCGCACGGGCATGAGCGCGCACGCCCAGGCCGCGGTTGACGCTGCGCTGCGAATGACTGACATGGATCCGCGTTGCGCGGGCGCGTGGCTGCGCGCGGCGCGGTGGTCGGCAAAAATTTCACACCCAGTTGCGGGCCAGTATGCCAAGCGCGCACTTGAATCCGATGATTCGATGCGCTTTGACGGGCTGTTGAAATTACGTCCAGCGGATCGCCAAGAAGCCGAGCAACTCTTGGTGTCGTGGCCGCAAAAATAATCCAGCGTTGCTAGTTGGGTTGCGCCGCGCTGGCGTTCTGAATTGCGTCGATCACTTGACCGCGCGTGTAGGCGTCGCTGATAAAAAATACTTTTCCCTTGGCGTCCTGTATCACGAGCAATGGAATGCTCACACGGTCATAGTCATGCAGCACATTCCATCCCTCACTCATGCGGTTGGTTATGTCTACCTTGATCGTGGCCACATTCGATTGCGTTAACACCTCGGCGACCGAGTCGTGATTCAGCACCGCTTTTTCAAGAACCTTGCAATTCAGGCACCACTCGGCGGTGAAATCAAGCACGATAATTTTGTCACTGGCTTTGGCCTGCGCCAACGCCGCGCTTGAATAAGGAATCCAGTTGATCTTGCTTCCCTCACCCAAGGCCGCGCTTACGCCCACGCTGAGCAACACAAGGACTATTGAAATACTTGAAAAAATAAGCCTAAAAGAGGTTTTTTTGGTAATACGCCATGTTCGCCAAAGCAGCCATACGCCAGCCAATGAACCAGTTATGCCAATCAGCCACCAGTGCGCCTTGGTTGGTGTGGGCAACAATCCATTCAGACCCGCGCCAATAAAAAAGATCGCCGCCGCCAAAAGTAAAATACCCATGACCTGTTTCACAAGATCGCTTGCTTGGCCAGTGCGCGGCATGCGCGAGACGAATTGTGGAAAGGTGCTCAGAATGAAGTAGGGAGTTGCCATACCCGCGCCAATACAGCCAAACACAATCAAGACGGTCAAAGTGCTTCCACTTGACGCAGCCCAGCCCGCCGCCGCGCCCATGAGTGGAGCGGTGCACGGAGTGGAAAGCACAGCTGTCATGATTCCAAATATGAATGTCCCAACAAATGAATCATGCTTGGGTTCAATGGCGTACACCCATGTGGGGAGTCCCACGCTGAAAAATCCAGCCATACCCACGGCCATGATGGCAATGAATATTCCTAAGCCAATGGTGAACGCGGGATATTGAAAAAGTTGATTGGCCGCGCTGAAGCCACTAACACCTCCCACCAAGACTCCCAGCCCCAGCCAAAAACTCACCACACCCAAACTCATCACCACGCCCAGCAGGAAGCACTTGCTGCGATTGCCCGCACTTTGGCTGAGCGACATGATTTTAAGCGGAATAATTGGCAAAACGCAGGGGGTGAAGTTCAACAGCATGCCTCCAAGAAAGGCCACGATCAGCAATACTGCAAACCCAGAGCCACTGGGATTCACATTGAACTTTGTGCCAAAGAAGTCAAATTCAACGTCGTCTTGAACAGGCATGGATGGCGTTTCGCTGATCAATTGCGAAACGGCAAACTGTGTAAACACGCCGCTTGGCGCAACCACCGCGGCCGCGGAATCCACTTGCAGCTGGATTGGTATTTCAATTTCGGCGGGAGCCAAGCAACTGGTGTCGTTGCAGGATTGAAAATTTAATATTAGCGTGAAGGGGAGCGCGCCATTTTTTGCGTCCGCGCCAACTTGAATTGCGGCGAAGACAACAAAGGATCCCTCATACACGGCCAGCGTTTGTTTGCCATCGCCAAAATCAATGGGCGCTCCAACTGGAAGCGGCCATTGAGTGCCGCTCAATGTCACGGGATGGTTGGCCGCATTTGTTTGGGTTGGAGTTGCTTGCAGGGTGAGCGTGGAAAAAATCGCGCCCTCAAATACACTTGCTCCCACCACGGACCGCGCTTGCGATTCCACCGGCCACATGTGCCAGCCATGATTGATGTCAACCTGTATTGCAATTGGCACCAATGCTCCAGGGCGAACCATGGCGCTTGCAATGTCGCCACGCGCCCTGACCGTGTCGCGCGAGTCGTTGAATGTTGGTTTGACCGCTTGCAATTTTCCCCGGCCCGCCAAGTTGGATAGCGGGGTTTGAATTTGCCCAAAGGCAGACCAGGCGCAAAATCCCACTAGCAGCGCCACCAACTGACACACATTTGCGGGTTTCAATTTCATAGAAAAGAGCCTAGCAGGCTATTTAAGCAGCATTTTGCATGAAATGGAAGCAAAGTTCGCCTGTGGCACTTGAAATTTAAGCGAATTTTATGTAGAATACTGCATCCATTCTTTGTTGGAATGGGTTCCGTCCGTTTCACGATCGAATCCCATGACTACTAGTTTTCTCAACATGGTTTCGTCGACCACCTTCCTGCGATGACGCACTTGAGCGTTCATTTTGAAGGCTGGTGTCACCTTGGCGTCTTGCCAAGCGTGACTGAAGGTTTATTTGTGGAGACCGTGTTGTAAAGGTCGCCCCGAGCAAGCCTTGATTGTCCCACAAGGACAGTCACTGGACGGGTCACGCCGCGGTGCCGTACCGAGCGTGACCCGCGTTTTTTTTTACGGTGACAACTTTGTGCCACCGCGTAACTCAGACATCTAAGTTTTGTAACTCAAAAACAGAAGAGACATCTCAATGAACAGTGAAACACTCCGCATTCTTGATTCCATCGCCCGCGACCGCAACATTGACCGTGAGATTTTGCTCATGGATCTAGAGCAAGCCATGGTCAGCGCCGCGCGCAAGCATTTCAACAGCGAAAATCTTGAGGAATTTGGTTGCGAAATTGACCGTCTGAATGGCGTCATGCGCATTTGGCGCAATCTAGAAGAGGGCGCGCAAGAGGAAATTCCATTGGCGTCGTTGGGCCGTATTCCCGCGCAAACCGCCAAGCAAGTGATGATTCAAAAGTTCCGCGAGGAGGAACGCAACAGCCTGCTTGAGGAATTTTCGAAGCGTCAAGGTGAGTTGGTCACAGGCACCGCGCAAATGTATGAGGGCGGTTCGTTGGTTGTGCAGATTGACCGCGCCGAAGGCTTCATGCCGCGTAGCGAGCAAATTCCGGGCGAGCAATTTCAGCCGGGCGACCGTGTTCGCTGCCTCATTCTTGATGTACGCGATGCCGGCCACCAAGTGAAAATTGTTTTGAGCCGGGCGCATCCGGATTTCATTCGCCGTCTCTTTGAAGCCGAGGTTCCAGAAGTCGCCGAGCGCGTGATCGACATCAAAGCCATGTCGCGCGAAGCGGGCTTTCGCACCAAACTGGCGGTGTCCAGCGTGGACAGCAAAGTGGATGCCGTTGGAGCGTGCGTTGGTGTTCGTGGCAGCCGCATTCGCAACATTGTGGACGAGCTTGGCGGCGAGAAGATTGACATTGTGCGCTGGAATGAATCGAGTCAGGTTCTCATTTCAAACGCGCTCAAGCCAGCCGAAGTTGAGGAAGTCACTTTGTGCTTTGAACTTGGCCGCGCCACCATTATTGTGCGCGACGATCAACTCAGTCTGGCCATTGGTCGGCGCGGACAAAATGTGCGACTTGCGGCGCGTTTGACTGGTTGGGACGTGGACATTCTCACTCCGCCAGAGTTCCAAAAGGGTCTTGCCATTTTAGAGGAGTCGGTTCGCCCAATTGAGGGGATTACGGATGAAATGCTGGACAAATTGGGAGCGCTTGGTTTGATCAGCGTGTTTGATGTGGAGGAGGTTGGTCCAGAAATTCTGGAGACAAATCTTGGCATTGGTCCAGAGCTGGCCGACTTGATTGTGACCACATGCATTGAAAAGGCCAAGATTGTCGCCGAGCAACAAGAGCAAGAAAAGACCGCAGCCGAGCAATTGGCGGAGCAAGAAGGTGCGGCGGCAGATGTGTTGTTGGGATCGGCGCCGGCCGTTGAAGTGGATCAATCCGCAGAAGCCGCGGCCGACGACATTCTTGGTGGAAAACAGTAATGAAGCGTTGAAGTGATGAATATTTTTTAGAATCGTTTATTTGATTTGAATCAACAAAGGAAACACATTGTCCAAACTCACGAAAATTCGCATCTCGCAGTTGGCGAAAGACCTTGGAGTCGCAACCAAGGAGATTATTTCTCGCTGTGAGGCGGAGGGGATTCCAGATGTCAAACAACCGCAGTCCACCATTTCAATGGGCTTGGCTTTGACCATTCGTGAATGGTTTGGTGGTGGAGTTGCGGTTCAGGACGCGCCAGCGGAAGTCGAGCAGACCAAGCCCGCCGCCGAAAAATCCACCGCGGTCGCTAAAGATGTTGGTCATGAACTTGCGCCCAAAGTCAGCGCCAAGAAGTTAACGGCTCGACCCGCCGCGCCCAAGACCGCGGCGGTTGTGCGAAAACCCCCGCCGAAATCGCAAGTTGTGGCGGCGGATAAGGTCGCTCCAGTCGAAGCGAAACCCGCCAATGAAAAATCGGTCAAAGGAGTTGGTGTTCAGGCCGCGAGTTCGGATACCCAAGGCAGCGCGCCGGTGAAACAACCAGATGCCGTGGTACATGAGCCAGCCGCTGTTCAAACACAAAAGAGTGTTGCTGCGCCAATTCAATCGCCAGTACCTACGCCACCAAAAACATTTCTGCGCGCGGGCCCACCCGCTCCAGCCAATGTTCCAACGCGTCCAACGGATGTGCGTCCGGTTGGTCCAATGTTGCAGCAACCAGTAAAGACCAACCTGTCTGGTCCACGCGTGATTCGCGTTGAGACTCCAGATATTGTTCCCGCGCCGCGCCCACGATTTAATCCAACTGCTGGGCCGGGTGCATCTCGACCTGGTCAGCGATTTGGCGGCGGTGGCGCTGGTGTGAGTGGTGGGTCTGGTGTGGGTGGTGGCGCTCCAGCAAGTGGCTCATCCGCGCGCGCACCTGATCGAAACAAGCGCCGCGTATTGGCCAACGACACCCGCGGTCGAACCGCTGGCGAATCACCGACCGGCGAGCGCAGTAAGCAGGACATCAAGGAGCGCGAGGACCGCATGTCGTCCACGGGTTTCTTCCGCAAGAATCGCGCAAGCACGGTCAAAAGAAATGCCTCGTTCCAACCCACCGCGCGCCAGCAAGGCCCAGTGACCGGCGAGGTGAAAATTTCCGAGCCCATTAACATCAAGGAGCTTTCCTCCGTCACGGGAGTGAAGGCCGGCGACATTCTTAAAAAGCTCTTTATGAAGGGGACAACAGCCACGATTAACAGCGTCATCACCTCTGATCAAGCGCTTGAAACCATGCTTGAGTTTGACATTGAATTGGTGATCGAAGAGGCCCGCAGCGCCGCCGAAATTATCGAGGCTGGCTTCAAGGAGCGCGTGCGCAGCGATGAGCGTCCGCGCAGTCCCGTGGTCACCATCATGGGCCATGTTGATCACGGCAAGACAAGTTTGTTGGACCGCATTCGCAACGCCAATGTCGCCGCGGGCGAGGCCGGCGGAATCACGCAGGCCACCAGCGCGTTTCAAACTCCGGTTAAGGCCGGCGATCAAGATCGCGTCATTACATTCATTGATACGCCGGGCCATGAGGCTTTCACCAACATGCGCTCGCGCGGCGCCAAGGTCACCGACATTGTGGTGCTGGTCATCGCCGCCGACGACGGCGTCATGCCGCAAACCGTTGAGAGCATCAACCACGCCAAGGCGGCGGGTGTTCCAATTGTTGTGGCGCTGAATAAAATTGACAAACAGGAAGCCACCGAGAAAAATATCCAGCGCATCTACGGACAGTTGGCTGAAAACGGCTTGAATCCATTGGAGTGGGGTGGCTCAACGGAAGTTATGAAGACCAGCGCCGCCAAGAACACCGGCATTCAAGAGTTGCTGGATGTGATTGATTATCAGGCGCAATTGCTTGATTTGAAGGCGGATTACAAGGGCCTAGCGCAAGGCAGCGTGTTGGAGGCGCAACTGGAAGAGGGCCGCGGCGCCGTGGCGCGCCTGATTGTGCAAGAGGGAACTTTGCAGCGCGGTGACTTTGTCGTCATTGGCCGCGCCTTTGGTCGCGTGCGCGATCTTGTCAACGACAGGGGTCAGCGCGTTGAGTCTGCGGGACCAAGCACACCCGTCGCCATGAGCGGCATTGACATGATGCCCGACGCGGGCGACAAATTCTTCTGCGTGAAGAGTTTACCTGATGCCGAGGACGCCGCGCATGAGCGCCGTCGTATTGAGCGCGAGCGCGAGCTTGCCGCGCCAAAGATCACGCTTGACAACATCTTTGAGCACATGGGCAAGGCGCAAGTGAAGGAGCTTGGACTTCTTGTGAAAGCTGATGTGCAGGGCAGCATGGAAACGCTGCGCACCGTGCTGGGCAAGATCAAGACCGAGGAGGTGGCCGTGAATGTTCGTCACTCCGCGGTCGGTGGAATCAATGAAAGCGATGTCTCGTTGGCGGAAGCCACGGGTTCCATTATTCTTGGTTTCAATGTCACCAGCAGCAGCAAGGCGCGCGCGCTTGCGGAACGCAAAAATGTTGAAATACGGCTGTATGAAGTCATTTATGAGTTGGTGGACGATGTCACCCAAGCGGCGAGCGGCCTGTTGACGCCGGAAATTAAGTTGGAGGTGTTGGGCCACGCCGAAGTGCGCGAGGTGTTCAAGATTTCCAAGGTTGGCATGATCGCGGGTTGCTATGTCAACGATGGCGTGGTGGAGCGCAACGCGCAAATACGCGTGACGCGCGACGGCATTGTCATAGAGAAGGACCGTCGGTTGGAGCAACTCAAGCGGGTGAAGGACGACGCCAAGGAGGTTCGCGCCGGCATGGAGTGCGGCATGAAGATTGTTGGCTACAACGACATCAAGGCGGGCGATGTGCTGGAGTGCTACCGCACATCCACAGTGACTCGATCCATGCCGACCACACGATGAACCGCGATGACCACCAGCCTTCAGATGAGCGCGCCGCCGGACGATTGTCCTCGGCGCTTCGTCGCGCCATGCAGTCGGCCATTGCAGAAGGGCTGTCCGATCCGCGCGTTGAAGGTTGCTTGATCAGCGTGCTGGATGCGGTCATGACACCCGATCGCTCCACGGTGCGGTTTCATATTTCGGTGTTGCCAGGCGAGCGCGGTCAGTTGGCCATTGCCGCCCTGCGCCACGCCAGTGGACGCTTGAAGGCGGGCATGATTAAAAAAATCGAAATTCGCCGTCTTCCACGCTTGGAATTTCAACTTGATGATTCGCTGAAAAAGCAAGCCGCGCTTGACGCCGCCATGCACGCATCATCCCAATCACGCGGAGAACTTTCCGCACTTGACGCCGCCGACGCGGTAATGGATAACGATAAAGAATAAGCCAACATACAAGCCAATATTTCAAGTTCAATTTCAATTTCAATTTTAATTTTCATTTTATTTCAGTTCAGTTCTACTATTTCAACAATACAAATTCAATTTGAATCTGAGGAATCATGACCGCTAAGCCAGAGCTCTACACCACCAAGTTTTCCCAATTTGTCCGCACCAACACGGAGAAAGATCCGACTCCACCAACCGACTTGATCGAGTTGCTGATTGAAAGCTTTCTGTTGACCGATGCTTCGCGTACGCAGGCCGCGCACGCCATGTCACGCATTCGCCACGACATGGTGGACTTCAACGATCTTCGGGTGGCGCTTGTCAAGGAAATGGTGGAGACCATTGGTGTGCGCTATCCAGAGGCGCATGAACGCTGCGTTCTGTTGCGCCGTGCGTTGCATGATATTTTTAAGCGTCAACACAAGGTCAGCCTTGAGCATCTGGCGGCCATTCCCAAGCGCGACGCCAAGAGTTACATTGAAAATCTTGACGGAATTCCCTCATTTGTAGCCGCGCGGGTGTGTTTGTTGGGGTTGAACATTCATGCCGTTCCCATGGATCGCACCACGATTCGCCTTTTAGTGGAGTCCGACATTCTTACTTCGGCCGGTTCCGCGGCGGATATTTCGCAACTCATGTTGCGCCATGTTCGTGCGGAGGACGCGGTATCAACGCACGTTGCCATTCGCAAAGCGGTCGACCGCTATTTAATTTCTGGACGACCAGCTCGTGTGGGGCGTTCCGCGCGCAAAGCGTCGGCGACTCCATCCAAGCGAACTACTCGCAAATAGGCCTTGGTATGCGTCAGAGATATTGGACTTTGATCTTGCTCGCCACATGTGCTAGCTGTGTCGGCACGCCGCAAACGCCCGTTGAAGAATTGCAAGCGCAAGCCTCCCGCCAGCCACGAGGTGAAATGAAGTGGCTTACTCCGCCACTATACATGGCGCTCAAGGTTGTGCCCAAGAATGTGAACACGCACTTGGATTTGGATGAAGTTGAGAAAAAAATTTCACCGATTCAGTCCCATGAAACCGCCGCGTCCAGCAGCACCGAGCCCGATCCGATTTGGTTGATCAAGGTGCGTAATCATGCGCGGCAAGACGAGTTTGATCTGGCCATGCAACTGCTGTTCAAGGTGGTGCGTGAGGATTCCAAAAACCAGTTGGCGTGGCGTGAATTAGGGCGGTCTTTTGATGACACTGGACGCCGCGACAGCGCCCTGAGCGCGTGGAGCCAATTACTGGCGTTGGTTCCCAACGATGTGGAGGCACTTACCGCGATGGGGATTAATTATGTGGCGGTAAAAGATTACAGAAGCGCCGCCGAGCACTTGTTTCGCGCGCGCCGACTGTGGTTGACTGTCAAACGAACCAACTCGCGCTTGAAAAGACAAATCTCCACCTTGGCGGGATTGGGCTTTGCATTGCGCGCCTTGGATTACGCACATGCCGCCGCCGCATGCTTTGACCAAGCCGCGCAACTTCAAATATCTCTGGGCGATCGACCGGTGTCGGATGTCGCACCTTCGATCGCAAGCGCCAAGGAACTTTTGCGATTCGCTGGCGAGTGTGAAGCCAGCATTGGAAATTGGGACAACGCCGTGGAATTATTTTCGCGTTCGCTGGCGCAATCGGACCCAATGGATGCCACGAGCGTTCCCGCGTCAGTGTGGGCGCTGACATGCGCAGGGCGGCCCGCCTTGGCTAGACAGTTGATCATGGACACGCTCATGCATGCTGAATCCCCAGGCCGAGCCGGGGCGCCTAGCGCGACGCAGTGGCTGCACAAAAATGGGGTTTCTCAGCCACTTCAAGCAGGTTTGCAATACATCTTCACCCCGCAAGACACGCTTATCGCGCGCTCTATGGTGGCGTGCTCGCAGGCCCAAGCGGCGCGCGTCTTGTTGACCAGCGCGCCCCAGATTCTAGACAATTCAATCGCCTTGCGGGAGATGGTCCACGACATTGCTCTCAACCAAGGAATTGCCGTGGCCACGCAAATCGCATTGGACCATGTTCAAAAGAAGCCGGACAGCGCACACAACTGGGCGGCAGCCTTGCGCGACTTGCCATATTCGGCCAAACAAATGCGCGCGGAAATTCAAGCACTGTCCTCGCAAACCAACGCAGTCAGCGACACAACGGACAACGCCACGCGCGCCTTGCTTGGCGCTTGGTTTGACTTGGTTGGCTTGGATTCCCTGCTGGCATTGCAAACACTTGAGCCATTCACGCAGTCGCGCTCCCCACTTGCAAGCGCGTCACGGATTGCCGCGCTACATGCGTTGGCCATTGAGCATGACCTTGCCAAAATTGAGCGCATTGAATTGTTGTGCGATGCCACATCGGCACCAGAGTTGGCGGCGCTGGCGCGGGCCTTTCTGGAGTGTGGTGAAACCACCAAGGCCATTGAATGGGTCGAGCGCGCCATTGCGCTTGATAAAAAATCCGCGCAAGTATGGATGGTTCGCGCCGCGATCGATCTGTCGATTGCCTTGAATTCATCCATGGAATTGACTTACACACGCAAGCGCGAGGCCGCTTTGGAATCTCGAAATTCGCTGGAGCGCGCCATGGATGCGTCGCCGAATAATAGATTGGCCGCGCGTAAATATTTGGAAGTCGCCGTGCCGGAACAGGAAATTGCGCCCGATCAGGACGCCATGCTACTGATCAAAGCCAGCAAATCTGATCAGGTGTTGCGGGAGCTTCGCCGGGAGCAAGCCTTGTCGTTGCAGCGGCACAACCAATCCGAGTTCGTGTTGGAATCGCTACGCATGTTATTGCTCGAGGATCCCCACGACGCCATGGTTGCGCGAAGGCTCTTGTCCGCCTCTGCCAATATAGGGTGCATGGCGCAGACCGAGGAATTTTTGAACGCGCTGGTGCTGGCGCATCCCGCGGCTATAGAACTGACCGAGGCCGCTCTTTCATGCAAGGCGGGCCAGGGTCGATTCAGCGAGGTGATTGACATTCTTCAAGCGGCATTGTTGGTTGATCCAGATTCTGACGCGCTCATTCGCTCTTGTGTGCGCGCATGTATAGCGGCCGAAAAAAACGAGCTCGCCCTTGGCGTTCTGCATGACGCGCCGGAGCGTGTGCGAACCGCGGCGGGTCGCGCGCAACTTGAGCGAATTGATATTGCGTTGAATTTGCAACCCGCTGCCGCCGCGCAAGAAATTCGCGCCATGGCGCGCGGGGCACGATTATCAAAAGATCAGCGTGAAAGCGCGGTTTCTTTGGCGCATCGGTTGCCACATGACATTGGCGATCGATTGGCGTTGCAAGCGGCTTTGGCTAAGCCATTATTGAATGACCCCAAGGTCGCGCCAATGTATGTCGCCTACGCCATGCTGGACGGCAATCTACAAGAGGCGCGCGCCATCAGTAAAGCCTGCGCGCGCGCGTGGACTGTGGACGGCGCTCGACAGGCCGCTCAATTGCTTGCCGATGAAAATATGTTCATGCGCGCCGAATATTTACTGCATGATTGCGGGGCGTTGAACCAGGATAAAAATAAATCGCAACTGTTCAGAGCCGAGCTGGCTTGCCTGATTGCCAAAGGCAATGTGATGAAGGCGATCGCGCGCTTGACACAAGAGCGCGAACAAAATCAATTTCAACTGCAAGAACCGCTCCCCACAACGGTCGCCCAGGATCTGGCGGAACTTGGCAACGCGTTTTTAATTGCAAGCGATCCAATCGCCGCGGAGGAATGTTTTCAAATGGCGATTGATCTTGAGCCCAATCTTGTGACGGCTATGAACAATCTCGCCTGGCTGCGCATGGAGCGAAATGACATTGATGTCACCACGATCGATCTCATTCACCGAGCCTTGGTGGCCACCCCAAATGATCCCAGCACCCTTGACACGGCCGGGTGGTTGGCGTACCGACAAGGGCGGTTGCAGGATGTGGAAGGCGTTGAGGGTGCGGTGACAATTTTGCAAAGATCGCTGAAAAAAGCCCGAGATAAGGCCTCTCCAGAATCATTGGACCACTGCGCCGACGCGCTGTATCGCGTGGGCGAAATCGAGCAGGCCAAACAGCTTTGGCGCCTAATTGTGGATGAGGGCGCTGCAAAGTCTTCGCGCGAAAATGTCACCAACGCATTTTCTATTTTGCAACAGCGCCAGTGGGGCATTCGCGCATGGAACGCCAACGCATTTTATGATGGCAACGATGGTGCGGCCATTGCGCGCGCCAGGGAAAAATTAAACTTCATCCAGCAAGGTGGCACGCCTGCATTGGCGCCAATGGATTACGCATCAACACAATCATCCACCACGGGCGCGCCAAACCCACAGCTTGATGTGGGGGTATCCAATGTGTCCGAGGCAATTTTAGAGGGGGCGAAATAATGGCCGGCCATAGTGTTTGGAAAAACATCAAACATCGCAAAGCAGCGGTGGACGCCAAGCGTGGAAAAATTTGGAGCAAACTAAGTCGCGCGGTGATTGTCGCGGCGCGCACGGGTGGTGCGGACCCTAAATTTAATTCATCGCTGCGCTTGGCCATATTGGACGCCAAGGCGGGCAACATGCCGCGCGACACCATTGAGAAAGCCGTTAAGAAAGGTGCTGGCGGTTTGGAAAGTGAGCGCTACGAGCCAACTCGATATGAGGGATTTGGCCCCGGCGGCGTGGCCCTTGTGGTGGAGGCCTTGGTGGCCAACACCAATCGAACCGCGCCAGAAATCCGCACGCTTTTTGACAAAAATGGCGGCAAAATTGGTGTTCCCAATAGTGTCATGTTTGGCTTTCTTCAGCAGGGGATTCTGCTCATTTCAAGTGACGCAACCAACGAAAACGCGCTACTAGAAATTGTCCTGGCCGCCGGCGCGGACGATGTTCAAACCAGTCAAGAAGGGTGGCAAATCACCACCGCGCCCGCCAACTTTGGCGTGGTCCGCGAGGCCCTTGAAGCGGCCAATATCGCTGTCGAAAGCGCTCAAATAGAATATGTTGCACATAACACAGTTTCAGTCGATGCAGCCACAATGCAAATAGTTGAAAAATTGATCGAGGCGTTAGAGGATCATGACGATGTGCAGAAAGTGCACACAAATTTGTCGCGTGATTAAATCCATGATTTTCATCTTCATCATTTCGCATTTTTTTTTCTTGACATGTAAGGGCATGCAGAATGCCACCCAATCGCGCATTGTGCCTTTGGTCATGTTGGTGCTGTCCATTTTGAGTGCGTGTGGAACCAAGGAACGTGAATTTCCAGGACACTCCCGTGATCAAGTTTGGAAGGCAATGGTTCAAGCTGCCGAAGATCCTCGCTACGCCGATTGGGTTGTGACGGAGAATCAAGTTTGGCGTGACGATATTCATAATCGCATTGAAATTCTGCGTGAAGTTCGCCGCGATGTCATGATTGCAGGACATGAGCCAAGGCGTGAACAAAACGAGTGGAAATTCACGGCGGCATTGACCGACACGGATCCACCAGCCGTTGAATTTTCAACCACCACCATCACCGTTCCCGCGCATTTTTGGTTGCAAGCGCGGCATTATTTAGATGAAGTCGATATGCGACTCAAGGGCATGCCGCTTGAGAAAAAGTCTAAAATTCCGCAAGTCAATTTGGCTGCGTCAAACAAATTACCTCAGCGATCCGAGCCGCTTCCCGTGGTTGTCAGCACCCCAAGTGAGGAGCAAGCACAACCTGAAATTCCAAACGCACCCTTGAATGATCCAGTTGATACGGCGACCTCCGTAACTGTTCCCGTTTCAAATACGCAAGCCGCAGTGGAACAGGAACCGATTGTTGAGCCAGCCGCAGCGCAACCGGAACCGATTGTTGAGAAACCTGATGTGGACCCGACACCAGTTGTGCAAGCGGAGCCGGCCACTGAACCCATATTGATCCCCGAGCCTGTGTTAAATCCACAGCCCGCAATTATTCCAAAGCCAATTGCTGTTAAGTCAGTACCAAATGCGAATCCTGTTCGTGGTCCGAAAGTAGACCCCGATCCAACGCCCGATCCAACGCCCGAGCCAACACTCGATCCAACGCCCGAGCCAATGCCCGAGCCAATTCCCGATCCAACGCCCGATCCAACGCCCGATCCAACGCCCGAGCCAATTCCCGAGCCAATGCCCGAGCCAACGCCCGAGCCAACGCCCGAGCCAATTCCCGAGCCAATGCCCGAGCCAACGCCCGAGCCAATTCCCGAGCCAATTCCCGAGCCAACGCCCGATCCAACACCCGAGCCAACGCCCGCACCTTCTCCGACCGAGCCTTCGCCATTTGAGCCGCCGCCCGATCCATAATTTTTCTATCCACACGCGCCGCCAGCGCAATTCATAAACTTATTCATAACGATCGAAGCAACTTTTATCTTTTTGAAAGGACAATTCCATGCCAAGCAAAATTCAAATGACCAGCGACGGACTTCAAGTTCCAGATCAACCCCTCATTCCATTCATTGAGGGCGACGGCACTGGTCCCGATATTTGGAAGGCCAGCCAAATGGTGTTCGACGCCGCGGTTGAAAAGGCCTACGGTGGCAAGCGCAAGATTCATTGGCATGAAGTTCTTGCAGGCGAAAAGGCCTTCAACAAAACTGGATCATGGTTGCCCGAGGAAACGCTCACGGCTTTCCGCGACATGCTGGTGGGCATCAAGGGACCGCTCACCACCCCAGTTGGTGGAGGCATGAGTAGTTTGAATGTGGCGCTTCGCCAAAAGTTAGATCTGTATGTTTGCCTGCGACCCGTGCGCTACTTCAAGGGCGTGCCAAGTCCGGTGAAGAAGCCCGAGGATGTGGACACCGTCATCTTCCGCGAGAACACTGAGGACATTTACGCCGGGATTGAATTTAAGGAGGGCTCGCCCGACTCCAAGAAATTCTTGGACGCGTTTCAGTTGGCGTTCCCAGAGCAGTTTAAAAAAATCCGTTTCCCGGAAACTTGTGGCATTGGCATTAAGCCAATTTCTAGGCAGGGCACCGAGCGCCTGGTCCGCAGCGCCATCAAGTACGCGCTGAAAGAGAAGCGAAAAAGTATCACTATTGTGCATAAGGGCAACATTATGAAGTTCACCGAGGGCGCATTTAAGGATTGGGCCTACGCGCTTGCGGCCAAGGAATTCCGCAATGAAACCGTGAGCGAGCGCGAGACTTGGATCTTTGCAAACAAAGACGCCAACGCCGCGCTTACCACCGAGGCCAATGCCAAGATGATCGATCCAGGCTACGACATGATGACGCCCGATCAACAAGCCAAGATCCGCGCCGAGATTGATGTGGCCATGAAGTTGGCGCCAACACACGGTGGCGGAAAGTGGAAGAGCAAGTTGCTCATCAAGGATTCCATCGCCGATATCACTTTGCAACAAGTGCTCACACGCCCTAAGGATTTTGATGTGATCGCAACCATGAATTTGAACGGCGACTATTTGTCCGACGCACTCGCCGCGCAAGTGGGTGGCATTGGCATTGCGCCGGGAGCCAACATGAATGAGACCACTGGCCACGCCATCTTTGAAGCCACGCACGGCACCTCGCCCAAGTACGCCAACCTTGATCAAGTGAATCCAGGCAGCGTGATCTTGTCCGGCGAAATGATGCTGCGTTACATGGGTTGGAGCGAGGCGGCCGACATGATCATCGCTGGCATGGACGCCGCCATTACCGCACGCACCGTCACATACGATTTCCATCGCTTAATGGAGGGCGCACGCAAGGTGAAATGCTCGGAATTTGCCCACGAAATTATTCGGCATATGGATGCGCGCGTGGCGGTCACGGCGTAAGGCGCCGCTGATTCAATGACCACACAACCACCGGCGCCATTCGCGTGGAGGCAATTCTTTCAAACGCTTCCTCGTGGAATGCGCGCAGGTTTTATGTTGTTGATCGCGTGGAGTTCGGTGCCATTTTTCTGTGGGCTACTTTTACTGGCCAACATTCATTCGGCGCACAACTGGGTTGGTGGCGAGGACTTTCAAGCTGCCGCCATCTTTGCCGTCAGTTACGCGGTGTTGACTGGTCTTGGCATCTTGCCAACCTACGCCGCCACCATCGTGGGGGGATGGATCTTTGGTCTGAAACTGGGTTTCGCCGCGTGTGCCGCGGGGTATCTAGGCGGCACCATGATTGGATTTGGCGTGAGCACACTGGCGTGCTCCACCCATGTCTCTGCGTGGATCGACTCGAACAAGCGATGGGCGATCATTCGCAAAACCATTCTTGCGGAAAATGCGTGGAAGACGACTGGCATTATCGCGCTGATTCGGCTTTCGCCCAGTGGGCCATTTGCCGTGACCAACTTGGTGCTTACATCATGCGGCGCGGACTGGAAGGCATTTATGATTGGTTCCTCAGTGGGGATCGCACCGCGCACATTTATGGCCTGCTTTGTAGCGGCTTCGGCCTCTGCCACCGGCGCCGTTGACATTCAATCATTGGCAAAAAGTCAGGGATATTGGGCTGTGATTGTGGGTATTGTTCTTTTTATGGTCACGTTGGCGGTCATTGGATTGGTGGCGCGCGCGGCGCTTGATCGCGCGTTGCGTGACGAAACCACCGCGATTCGCTAACTTGCTTCACCTATGTGCGTCATTGAAATGAGTCGTTCACGCGTTCAAAGTTCATCCCGCACAAGCTTGCGCGCCAAGGCGCAAGGCAAGGGCGTGCGCAAGTCGGCCAAGAAAGGCTGGCGTACTGCGGCCACCAGCGATCGACATGAGTTGTACGAATTGGCGGTACAAACTCCTCTGGATGAAGTGAAGTTCATGGACAAGATCTTCAAGTCCATCAATAACCGTTTGCCCGCCACATTTCGAGAGGACTTTTGCGGCACGCATATTCTTTCTAGCGCGTGGGTCATTCGCCGCCCAAGCAATCACGCCTATGGCGTGGACCTTGATCCGTCCGTGCTTGCGTGGGGTGCCGCGCGTCGCAAGCAACAATTGTCGCCCAGCGCACGCAAGCGCTTGCACACTGTGCAAGGAGATGTGCTTGCGCACAAGGGCGGCTTGGTGGATGTGGTGGCTGCCTTCAATTTCTCGTATTACATATTTAAAAAGCGCGCGCAACTCTTGCGCTATTTCAAATTCGCGCGCACGCGCCTTCAAAAAGACGGGGTATTTTTTCTAGACTGCTATGGCGGCTATGAAAGCTTTTCTCTGCAAAGTGAGGAGCGCAATTTGGACGGCTTCACCTATATATGGGACACCGTCAAGTACAACCCTATTTCGGGCGAGGTGCTCAACCACATTCACTTTCAATTTCCAGACGGTACGCAAATCCGCAAGGCATTTACCTACGATTGGCGCTTGTGGACCATCGCGGAGTTGCAGGAATTGCTTGCCGACGCGGGTTTCAAGCGCAGCACTGTGTATTGGGAAGGCACCGACCACGCAACTGGCGGCGGCAATGGAATATTTCGCAAGGCCACCTTGGGTGAGGCGTGCGCTGGTTGGATTGCGTACATTGCGGCTGAAAAATAAACTTTCTAGAAATCGAATTCCAACGAGAAATGAACGGCAACTTCGCCTAAAGTCTTCCCAATGCATCCGTTCGCAATACTCGCGCCCGCTTGGCGTCGCGCACCCGCCGCTGGAATAGTCGCGGGAGGACTTCAAGAAGTAGAAGAAATTTTCCGCCGCCAATTGCGTAGCGATTTGCCCGCGGTCAATGAACTGTCGCGCCATGTGGAGCGCTACCGCGGAAAAATGCTGCGTCCCACGCTGTTGCTGCTTTCTGGTTTGGCGGCCACCGGGCGCGAGGACGAGGCGGCCCTGACGCGCGGCCACAAAATGGCGGCGGCGGTTTCGGAAATGATCCACATGGCCACCTTGGTGCATGACGATGTGCTGGACGAGGCCGATACGCGTCGCCGTGGAGCCACCATTAATTCGTTGCGCGGCAATGAGACCGCGGTCATGCTTGGTGATTGGCTTATTTCAAACGCGTTTCATTTGTGCTCGCTCATTGGCGATCCATCGTTGAATGTGGCGTTTGGTCACACCACCAACACGCTGTGCGAGGGCGAGTTGCTGCAACTCAGCCGCCGCGAGGATGTGTGCTTGGACGAGGGCACATATTTGGAAATTGTGAAGCGTAAGACTGCGGCATTGGTCGCCACCTGTTGCGAACTTGGAGCCAAATTGTCGGGCGCCAGCGAGCAAATCCAACAATCGCTTGCCATGTATGGCCAGCACACGGGCGTGGCATTTCAAATTCAAGATGACATTCTGGATTTCACCGGCGATGCAAGCGTTGTTGGAAAAACATTGGGCTGTGATCTGATCAAGGGCAAAGCCACGCTGCCGTTGATCTTGTATTTGCGCGACTGTGTTGGCTCATCGCGTGTGGACGCCATTAATGTGATCGAATCACGCGACGGAATTGAATTAGTGCGGCGCATGAATAAGGCGGGCTCCATTGTGGCCGCGCAAGGGGTTGCGGAAAATATGATCCACAGCGCGCAAAACTCGCTCGCTCCGCTTCCGGACGGTCCAGTGAAATCGCTGCTGCAAGAGTTGGCCATGGAAGTCATACGCCGCGACCGCTGAGAGAGTCTGTGGTCATGCGCGCGTTCATGCGCCTTCAAAAAATGCGCGGCCCAAACACCGTGTATATAAAAAAATTCCAGTACGCCTTTATGCGCCACGCGCAACCTAGGCTTGGCCGCAGTCAGCGTTGTCAATCAAGCGCACGCCATGTAGGCGCGCTGCAATAAGAGCGCGTGCGCCCAACTTCCATGCGAATTGAAATGTGTCCAAGGGCAGAAGTGTGTCGGGGCTGCGAATCACGGCGTACTCAACCACAAGTTCGTGCCGCGCCAACACCTGCTGCATTTCATCTTGCGCCGCCGCAATGTCCATGCCCGCGCGCGCGCCCGCTTGCGCCGCCGTTAGTGCCCGCGAAAGTGCCAGCGCATTGTGCCTTTGATTAGGCTGCAAATAGCGGTTTCGGCTGCTCATGGCCAGGCCATCGCTTTCGCGAATGGTGGGGCAGGCATGCACCACAAGGTCTTTCCAACGTGGGCCTTCACGCCGCACCATTTCTTGAATGACACGCAGTTGCTGAAAATCTTTTTCCCCAAAATAAGCCGCGGCCGGTTGGCACATGTCAAAAAGTTTCGCCACCACTTGGCACACGCCGGCGAAATGCGTGGGCCGCCGCGCGTCTTCTAGTTTTGGTTGCGTTGCAACTCGGGGCAATTGCAATGCCGACGCCTCCGCATTGGCCGCTGACAGGCCGCGGGGGTACATGATTTGCACGCTTGGAATAAATATGGCGGATGCCCCGGCCGCCTGACATACCTCAAGGTCTGCGTCCAGCGTGCGCGGATACTTTGAAAAATCTTCGCCTTGCGCAAACTGCGTTGGATTGACAAACAGGCTCACCACCACGGGCCGACCACCGCTTGCCGCGCGTGCGATGAGTGAGGCGTGCCCGGCATGCAACGCGCCCATGGTTGGAACCAGCGCGCATCTATGAAACGGCGCCAGTGATTCTGCTTGTTCAACAATTCGCATGTGGCGAAGGTACTCGCCTTTGATTGATTCTTATGCGCCATCCAAACGCTGTATTTTCTGTCATTTGGCGGCGTTCACAGTGACCCCATTATGCAGCGACGCACCTTAAAAACTCTATTTTTCTCTTGGCTTGCCCGCAAAAGTCGCCTACACTATGGATTCCCATTCAAAGGATGCAATTTCACAACGAAAATTCGAATTTCTCAACTTCCAATCAAGCACCGAACATGAACAAACCACGACCACTGTATTTAGACAACGCTTCCACCACTCGCTGTGATCCTCGCGTGGTGGAAGTCATGCTTCCTTTCCTGACCGAAGCCTATGGAAATTCGGGCAGCCGCAACCACGCCTTTGGTTGGGAAGCCGAGGAGGCCGTTGAGAAAGCGCGCGAGCAAGCCGCCGCGTTGATTGGCGCCAACGCCAAGGAAATTATTTTCACCAGTGGCGCCACCGAAAGCAATAACTTGGCCATCAAAGGTGCCGCCCACATGTACGCCAAGGCGCCCGAAGGACAAACCGGTCGAGGTCACATTATCACCGCGCTGCATGAGCATAAGGCCGTGCTTGATCCATGCAAGCGCCTTCAGAAGGAGGGTTTCGATGTCACCTTCTTGCAACCGCCCGCTGACGGCGTGATTACCCTTGACATGGTGGCCAAGGAAATTCGTCCCGACACCATTTTGGTTTCCATTATGTGGGCCAACAATGAAATTGGAACCATCAATGAGATTCCTGCCATTGGCAAATTGTGCCATGACAAGGAAATTATTTTCCACAGCGACGGCACGCAGTGGGTTGGCAAAATGCCAACCGATGTGGAGCGCGACAATATTGATTTGCTCTCTTGGAGCGGTCACAAGATGTATGGACCCAAGGGCGTGGGCGCGTTGTATGTGCGCCGCCGTAAGCCGCGCGTGCGCTTGGAGGCCATCTTTGACGGCGGTGGCCAAGAGCGTGGAATGCGCAGTGGCACGCTGAATATCAGTGGAATTGCCGGGTTTGGTAAGGCTTGCGAATTGTGCCAGCACGAAATGCAATCCGAAGGCGAGCGCCTGTTGAAGTTTCGCACGCGCCTTGAAACCGAACTTGCCAAGGCCATTGAAGTGACGCAGGTCAACGGCAACGCCAGCAAGCGCGTGCCCAATATCACCAACATTTCATTTGGATTTGTTGAGGGCGAAAGTTTGCTCATGGGTATCAAAGACATAGCGTGCTCATCCGGCTCCGCCTGCACCAGCGCCAGCCTGGAGCCAAGTTATGTTCTGAAAAGTTTGGGAGTGGGCGACGAACTTGCCCACAGCAGCCTGCGTTTAAGCATGAGCCGCTGGACGACCGACAAGGAAATTGATTACACCATCGCCTCCATCACGAAGGCGGTGTTGCATTTAAGAAAGATGAGCCCGTTGTACGACCTGTATAAAGAGGGTGTTGACATTAGTAAAATTCAGTGGCAAACCCATTGAGTTGTTCACGAGAGTTTGAATACATAGTTTGAAATAAAGTTTGAAACAAAGTTTGACAGACATTCAAGAAAGATCAGATCATGGCATACAGCGACAAAGTCATTGAGCACTATCAGAATCCGCACAATGTTGGCTCATTTGGTAGCAGCAAGGAGGTGCAAGCCCGCAAGGATGTTGGAGTGGGCATTGTTGGCGCGCCCGAATGCGGCGATGTCATGCAGTTGCACATTCAAGTTGGTGAAAACGGCGTGATTCAAGACGCCAAGTTCAAGTGCTTTGGTTGCGGTTCCGCCATCGCCTCAAGTTCTTTGGCCACCGAATGGATCAAGGGCAAGACGGTTGACCAGGCGTTGGCTATTAAGAACACTGAAATTGTGGAGGAACTCAGTCTGCCGCCAGTGAAGATTCACTGCAGTGTGCTGGCCGAGGATTCCATTCGCGCCGCTATTGAAGATTGGAAGAAGAAGAACGGCATTGCCACCGCGGTGAATGCCCACGCCGCGCACGCGCACTAATTGAAATCAAACAATCGCTTGTCAAAGACATCACTTCACACCAACTAGCTTCAGGAGACCCCCATGTCAGTCATCGTCACAGAAACAGCCGCCCGTGAAATTGATTCCATCATTCGTCAACAAGGCCTTGATCCAGCCAAGATTCATTTGCGTGTTGGCGTGAAGGGTGGCGGTTGCAGCGGCTTCAGCTATCTACTTGATCTGACCGAGATCCGCAAGGATAACGACGAGTTGTGGGAAGTCTCCTTCACGCGCCGCCCCGATGTTGCCGTGAAAGCGCAGAATGAAAGTGGCGCAGGCTCCGTCGCCACCGCAACCACGGCAGAAACATTCGCTGTTAAAGTCATTTGCGATCCCAAGTCCTATTTGTATGTCAACGGCACCACGATTGATTTCAAGGACGAGGTCATGGGACGCGGATTTGTGTTTAGCAATCCAAACGCCACCACCACATGCGGTTGCGGCTCAAGCTTTAGCGCGTAAGTAACCTGAATTATCTCAAGAAATAAGAAACGCCCACTGCAATAAGGCGTTTCTTTTTTACTGCATTTCAATTCCAACTCACACAGTTGGGCGCGCGGTGGCTTGCGCAAATTTGTTCTGGCGAATTTGTCCAACCAGTGGCGCGAATTCCGCGGCAGTAACGGCCTTGCCAATCAGCCAGCCTTGCGCGCCATCGCAGGACTGCTCCTTCAGCCACGCCCACTGCGTGATATTTTCCACGCCCACCGCAACTATGCGCATGTTCAGTTGCTTGCTAAGCGCCAGCATGGTCTGCACCATCATTCGGTCTGGCGCCATGCCTGGCAGCGGCCGAATAAAACTGCGGTCGATTTTTAATTCAGATACAGGCAACGCCTTCATGTTGGCCAGAGTGGCCACGCCCACGCCAAAATCATCCACGCACACGGCGGCGCCCAAGTTGCGCAGCGTGCTGAGCGGCGCGTTGAACGCCTGTGGGTTTGAAAGAATCGCGGCCTCAGAAATTTCCACGGCCAGTTGCGCCCCCGACACGCCACTTTCATTCAGTACGCCGCGCAGGGTGTCCACAAAGCGCGCACTCGCCAATTGATTGGCCGTGATATTCACCGCCACGCGAATGTGCAAACCAATCTGCTCCCACGCCGCGCACTGGCGGCACGCTTCGCGCAGGCTCCACAATGTGATCTGGTCCATCACGCCGCATTCCTGCGCCACCACCACAAAGCGTCCAGGTGCAACAGACACCCCCACGGGCGATGTCCAGCGAATCAACGCCTCGGCGCCGTACACATCGCCGCGATTCATATTTATTTGAGGCTGAAACAATAATTGAAATTCCGAATGCTCAACGGCGTGTTGCAAGGCGCTTGCTAATTGCAAATCATTCAGCACTTGCGTGCTCATGTCCGCCGACCAATGCGATGCGGCCGAGTGGGCGCCAGAGCGCGCCTGGTCCGCCGCCATTTCCGCGCGGCCAATCAGCGTGCGCGCATCCACTTTTTCGCCCGACACCACCAGGCACAAGCCCGCGTGCGTGCGCAAGCGAATTTCCCGTTGCGCCAGAAACAGGGGCATGCGCGCCGCCTGCGCCACGGTGTCTGCAAGCTTTTCCAAGCCAACCACATTGCGGGGCAGGGCGATTAAAAAATTCTCCTCGTCCATATAGGTCATCCATGAGTCCGTTGGCAGTAACGGCGTCAGACGCGCGTGAAGCGATCGCTCAACTTCCACTTGCAGCCCGTCGCTGGCCACGCCCAACACATTCAGCGCTGTGGACACATTGGTGAAATGATCAAATCGCAACAGCAACACGCTGCCAAGTTGCCCTTGCTCAAGCGCGCTTTGCACATGGCGCGCCGCGAAACTTTTTCCGCTTTCATGATGCTGCGCGCCCAGCCACTGCTCGCGCCGCACCAGCGCGCTTTCAATCACCGCGCGAATTTGTTCCTCACCCGCGTTGTCGGCAATCACCGCGTCCGCGCCCGCGGCCGTTCGCGCCGCCAGCGTGTCAGCCGCCGCGATTACCACTACCACCGTATGCGCCAGTACCTGCGTTGATCGAATGTGTTGCAGCAGTGCGGCGGCGTCGCAACCATTTCCATCAAGCAACACAACGCAAGTGGTTTGCGTGGAGCACGCCAATTGCATGGCCTGCTCTTGTAAAGCGCACAAACAATGCACGCCGTTGACTTTAAGCGCGTCAACAAGCGCATCGCGCGAGGAGCCAGTGTTTGAAATCAATACAAGTTGAGGCATGGTGCGCTGGCAAGTTTAAGCGATCCCGTTGAATATGGAAGCAGTGTTGATGGTGGTCGCT
>SXGQ01241267.1_pt1 | contig 44586 bp, 35 predicted proteins | sample 3178371 | NCBI WGS metagenome assembly SXGQ01 (sample SAMN11356859, study PRJNA531348) | freshwater metagenome | isolation source: freshwater sample F1-20 | place: China: Fuxian Lake, Yuxi | collected 2017-12-25 | reverse complement strand
TGACACGCTGCCTGAACTCGAAGCGGTGTTGCAGACCGAACTGCAACGCTTCTGGCATGACGCCCGGCGCGTGCACTCCCTCGTCTTCGACTGGCTGCTGGCTCAAGCAAACGCTTCTTCCAGAGCCGTTATACTACTCAATTAACGTAGTTAGTATCAGACATGACAGCCCGGGGCAACGCCCCGGGCAGCGCCGTTGGAGCATCGCAGCCCTGAAGGGGCGGAACATTTTGCGTCGCCCTTTCAGCTTGGAATCTCCTTGCCGGGTAACCCGGGGCGTTGCCCTGGGCTGGTTTGTGATGCTCCTTCGGAGCGCCACAGATCAGTCGTCGGTGGTGGCGACGGTCCACATCCCCGTTTGTGCGGCCAGGTCAGTTCCTGTCCCGAGGGTCTTGATGGGCTGGATTTGTGAAACGTGGCCGTCCGCAAACGAGTAGCCCAGCACATAGGCCCCGTGGAGCAGATTGGAACTGGTGCCCGTGACCTGCACTCCGTTGATGACCGGCTCGAACTGGAGGTTGGGGCGCGTGATGACAGAACGGAGCGAGGAGTATCCGGCGCCCGCAAAGTTTTCCGAGGAGACTTTCTCGCCGTAGACGATGGAATTCGCAGGATTGTTAAAGGACGTGACGCGGAATGAGGCCTGGGGCTGAATGTTGATCGTTCCTGTCGGCCCAACCCAATTGACCGCATTGATGGTGGCGGGCTGGCCGCCAAGGCCGCCGATGTCCCAGCCCAGGCCGGGGCCGGTGAGGTTGCCTGGGCCGGGCGGCCAGTCCCGGGCGGTGACGGGAGGCGGCGAGTTGCCAAACTGCCACGCAAGCATGTTGTGCGCGTTCATTGAGTAGGTGCGCCGGACGCCGCCCAGACCGCCAGCTGAAATCGGGTTCACGAAAGTGGGGTTGCCATTCACTTTGTCAGCCGGACACTTGAGCATCTTGGGAGCGCGTTCGGCCAACATGACCTGGTTGTTCATCTCCGCCTGAGAGAGATTCACGCCGAGGTTGCTGGCAAGGAGGTCGTCCCACGTGATCTGGACTCCTCCCACTGGGCGCAGGAACGCATAGGGGAACTTTCCATCGTTGTCGCTCTCATACATGGCGTTCGCAGTGGCGACCTGTCTCTGGTTGCTGATGCAGGCGGCTGACTGGCCCTTAGCTTTCGCCTTGCCCAAGGCGGGCAGCAACATGCCGGCTAGGATCGCGATGATCGCAATGACGACCAGCAGTTCGATGAGTGTGAAACCACTTTTGGGTGCGGGGTGCGCATGCATGGCTGGCTCGGGGAGATCATTCGGTTGCAGTCCGTTTTCTCACGACTGACGTGTCGCCTTGCAGGATCGGCTTTCCTGTTTGCGCGTCCATTCGCAGCGGCGGGGCGACATTGTTGGTGATTGCCGGGGCGGGGGCCAAGATCACGACCGATCCGCCTGCCTGGACTGCCTTGGGCGCGCTCGATTCCACTGCGGTTTCAGACGTGGCCTCAACTGCGGGCTTGGCGCCGCGGCGACAGCCTTCGGACGAGACGACGAAAAGCAGCAGGAGCAATACCTTGAGAAGGGTCGCAGCGGGGAAATATGGAGTTTTCATTGGACAAAGTAATCTTTAGGGGGCGGATTGGCCAATGCAACTAGATATTTTGGCTCCAGAATCACGGCCACGATCGCGCCTGCGATCATGCGGAGCCGGCCGGTTCAATTCCCGGCGTGCCGCGCAAGGAGGTAGGCGCGGAACTGCTCGTAGTCTGCGCCCATGCGGTCGTAATCCTCGGGCATTTGCAGGCCGGCGGTCATCGCAGCAGGCACGTCGGGCGCCCAGCCTACGACCTTTTCGACTTCCTCCGGGAATTTCGCCGGGTTCGCAGTCTCGACGATCACGGCAGGGGTGTTGCCCAGCGGTTCCACCGCGCACCAATCGAGGAAGCCCTGCCACGCGACGACGCCGTGCGGTTCAAGCAATATCTGATACTTGTTCCAAAACTCGCGGAGCGACGTGCGCGTGCGCTCGTCGGTGATCGAGCTGGAAAAGATGTCGCGGCGCATGGCGACGAGATCGGGTGGGCGGTGGATTTTCCCGGTCTCATCCATGTGCCCGCCATAAACCGCGACGAGTCGCGCGAGGTTGCTCGGGTGGCCGACGTTCATCGCGTTCGAGACGGAGTTGCGTGAGGGGGAGACTTTTTCGTAGCTCCCGCTAGCGAGGTAGCGCGGGAACGAGTCGTTGTCGTTGACAGGGGCGATAATTTTGCGAACAGGCAAACCCATCTCGCGCGCGACTACCGCGCCCATCATATCGCCGAAGTTGCCGCTCGGGATGCTGAAGACCATCGGCTGGCCGGGCCACGCAAGGCGCGAGGCGGCGTAGAAGTAATACACGCTCTGCGGCAGGAGGCGACCGATGTTGATGGAGTTCGCGGAGGAGAGATGGATGTGTTCGAGCGCGGGGTCGGCGAAGGCGCGTTTCACCATCGCCTGGCAGTCGTCGAACTTGCCGTCCACGGCCACGGTGCGGACGTTCTCCTTGAGCGTGGTCATGAGCTTGCGCTGGCTCTCGCTCACTTCGGCGAGGGGGAAGAGCACGATGACGCGGACGCCGGGCACTTCGTGAAACGCATGCGCCACGGCGGCCCCGGTGTCGCCGCTGGTGGCGGTGAGAATGGTCACTTGCCCGCCGACCTCCTGCAGGAAGCGCGCAAACATCTGCGCCATCATTTGCACGGCGAAGTCCTTGAAGGACGCGGTGGGGCCTTGGTCCAACCGCATCAGATACACGCCGCGCTGGATGACTTCGAGCGGGACGCCGAAGTCGTAGGCCTGGTCGCACATCACGGCGAGGGCGTCGTCTTGGATGACGCCGTCAGTGAACTTGCGCAGCACGCGGAAGGCGACTTGCCGATAAGGCAACCCGGCGAACTCGGCGATTTCCGCCGGCGTGATGTGCGGGAACCGCTCGGGCAGGTAGAGACCACGGTCGGGCGCCTGCCCAGCTAGAAAGGCCTCGCGGAGGTTGATGGCGGGCGACTGGCCGTTCGTGGAGCGGAAGAGAAGCGTGCTCATTTACTCAAAGCTCTCGACGCGAATCATTACGGGCGCGGACTTCACCACCGGCAGTTTCGCCAAGGCCGCGAGCGCCTTGCGTATCGCGGCGTTGGGCGCGTCGTGAATCATCAAGATGACCGGCACCGTCACGCCATCGTGGCCCTCCGGTTGGATGATGGAGGAGATGCCAATCTTTGCCTTCGCGAGGATGTCGGCGATTTTCGCGAACACGCCCGTCCGGTCCTCCACCGTCAGCCGCACATAGTAGCGCGACACAACGTCGTCCATCGGCAGCACCGCACCGTCTCGCTCGTGCGGGACGAAGGGCGGGACGCGGTTCTTGGTGCCGCACTTTAGGTCGAGCGCGGCGTCGGCAAGATCGCTCAACACCGCGCTGGCCGTGGCGTCTTGGCCTGCGCCCTGCCCGTAGTAAAGCGTGTCGCCCACCACGTCGCCGCGCACGAGGATGGCGTTGAAGACGCCGTTAACGTTGGCGAGGACGTGCGAGTTCGGCACAAGCACGGGATAGACGCTGACTTGGATTGCCGATTTCTTGCGGCGGATGCCGCCAGCAAATTTTACGCAGCCGAGCAGACGAATCGAATAGCCGAGCTTCGCCGCGAACTCGATGTCGTGCCGCGTGATGTTGCGGATGCCTTCGGTGTAAATCTGCTTGGGGTTCACCCAGAATCCGTGCGCGAGACTAGCGAGTATGCCGGTCTTGTGCGCGGCGTCGTGGCCGTCAATGTCGAGGTCCGGGGGCGACTCCGCGTAGCCCATGCGCTGGGCCTGCGCGAGCGCGTCGGCGAAGTCCGCACCCTCGTCCTTCATGCGCGTGAGGATGTAGTTGCAGATGCCGTTGACGATCCCGAAGAGCCGCGTGATGCGGTTCCCGATGAGGCCCTCGCGCAGCACCTTGATGATGGGAATGCCGCCGGCGACGCTCGCCTCGTAGTAGAGATTCGTCCGGTGCTTCTGGGCCGCAGCGAAGAGTTCTTCACCATGGGCGGAGAGTAATGCCTTGTTCGCCGTGACGACGGGCTTGCCGAGCTTGAGTGCCGCGAGCACGGCCTGCCGCGCGATCGTGGTGCCACCCATCAACTCGACGACGAGGTTCACTGCTGGGTCCGAGACGACGCTTTGCCAGTCGGTCGTCAGCAGACCGGCGGGAATTTTCACGGTGCGAGATTTCTTCAAGTCGCGCACGGCAACACGCGCAACAGTCAGGGACACGCCGAGGCGCGAAGCCATGAGCGCACCGTTCCGCTGGATGGCCTGAAACACCCCACCGCCAACGGTGCCACCGCCAATGATACCCAGATTTACCTGCCGCATAGAGGCGCGGACACTACTTGATGACAGCGGCCAGACAATTCCTTTTTGCCCGCCAGACAAGGGCGCAACCACCGCCAGCGGTGTCAGGCAAACGCCTCGCGGATCGCCTTGGCTGTGCCCGCCACGCCCGTGAGCCGCTCCGGCCGGCCGTTGTGCTCAAAGAACAGGTCGTCGCTGGCTAGACCCATCGCGTGAAGAATGGTCGCGTGAAAATCTTTGACTGACTTCGGGTCCTGCTCCGCGCGCAAGCCGATGGCGTCGGTCGTGCCGATACTTTGCCCGCCTTTCACGCCGCCGCCCGCGAGCCAGCCGGTGAACCCGTAGGGGTTGTGGTTACGGCCCGCACCGCCTTGCAGCATCGGCGTGCGTCCGAACTCACCCGCCCACACCACGAGTGTGTCGTCGAGCATCCCGCGCTGCCGCAGGTCCGTGAGCAAGGCCCCGGTGGCCTGGTCGGTCTGGTGGGCGTTGCGCTCGGCGTATTCCTTGTTGTTGTCGTGGCCGTCCCAGCCGTATTTGTCCACGCCCTGATAGACCTGCACCACACGCACGCCGCGCTCCAGCAACCGCCGCGCGAGCAGGCACTGGCGGCCGTATTGCGCCTTGATGCGCTTAGGATCGTTCACGCCGTAAAGCTCCAGCGTCGCCGCCGATTCGCCGGACAAGTCGCCGACCCCCAGCGCCTCGGACTGCATCCGATACGCCAGTTCGTAGGCGGCAATGCGCCCGTCCAGATCGAGCAATCCGGGCCGCGCGTCGCGATGCGTCTGGTTGAACGCCTGTATCAAGTCCAGTGTGTCGCGCTGCGTGCCAGCCAGCTCGGCGGGGGGCTTGAGGTTGAAGACCGGTTCGCCCGCGTGCCGGAACTTCGTCGCTTGAAACGCCGCCGGAAGAAACGCGTTCGACCAGTTCGCCGTGCCGCCAAACCCACCAACCTGGAACAGCACCACGAAGCCCGGCAGGTTCTGGTTCTCCGAGCCGAGGCCGTAAGTCAGCCACGAGCCGACGCTGGGCCGGTCGCCGAGGATGACGCCGGTGTTCATCTGGTAAGTCGCGGGCGCGTGATTCGAGGACTCGCAGTGCAGCGAATTGATGAAGCACAACTCGTCCACCTGCTTCGCCGTGTGCGGCATCAGGTCGCTCACCCACGCGCCGCAGCGGCCGTGCTGCGCCCACTTCCACGGGCCGGCGAGCAGCTCGTTCTTCGACGAGTTGAAGACCCCGCCGACCTTGTCCTTGATGCTCTTGATGCTGTCCGGCACCGGCTTGCCGTGGAGCTTCTGTAGGTCGGGCTTGTAGTCGAACAAGTCCATCCCCGGCGGCGCGCCGTATTGGAAGAGCCAGAGGACGCGCTTGGCCTTGGCTGGGAAGTGCGGCTGGCGCGGCGCGAGCGGGTTCATCAGATCGATGCGGCGGTTCTGCGCGAAGTTCTGCCCGCGCGCTGAGTCCGCCAGCAATGCGGACAGCGCAAGCGCGCCCGCGCCGCCACCGCAGCGGAGCATGAAGTCGCGGCGGGTGCGGAGGTTTGGCTGCAAGCCGGGGCAGGTGTTCATGACTCAATCCACATACACAAACTCGTTCACGTTGAGCAGCGCGCGGCAGAACTCGGGCAGCGCGGCGTTGCCGTGCTTCGCGAGGAACGTGGCGGCTTGCTGGCGCTCGTTAGCCGTGGGCGCTCGACCGAGCGTAAGCCAGACGGCGCGCTCGATTTGCTTGCCCGCATCTTCACCCGCCTCGGTGGTGACGCGGGCGGCGAGGGCTTTCGCGGTGCGCAGCGAGAAGTTGCTGTTCAACAAGTTCAGCGCCTGAGGCGCGACCGTGGTCACGTCGCGGCGGGCGCAGGAGAAGGAGGTGTCCGGCAAGTCGAAGACTTGCAGGAACGGCAGGGGCACGCAGCGCTTCTGGATGAGGTAGAGCGAGCGCACGTCGCAGTCCTCCTCCTTGTCCGCATACCACCCTTGGCGGCGGCCGCTGTCCTTGCCTTCGAGGCCTTCGAGCACGCCGGGTTGGGCCTTAAGAATTTCGTCCGGTAACGGTGGCCAGAGCGGCTTGCCACCAGCGTAGGGGCGAAGCTTGCCGGAGACGGCGAGCAAGGTGTCGCGCATCGTCTCGGCGTCGAGGCGGCGGGGGGTTTGCCGCCAGAGTAAAGCGTTGCTTGGGTCGGCGGTCTGGGCGCGAGAGTGTTCAGTATTCAGTGTCCAGTTTTCAGTTGGCTTCGGCTGTCCTCCGCGCTCTGGTTGAGTGGACTTCCTACTGACTACTGAAGACTGATTGCTGAACACTGAACTCTGCCGATACGCCGCGCTCGTCACCATCAGCCGGTGCATCGCCTTCACCGACCAGCCGCGCGCGACGAACTCCGTGGCCAGCCAGTCGAGGAGCTCGGGGTGCGTGGGCTTGGGGCCGGCGTAGCCAAGGTCGTTCGGGTTCGCGAAGAGACCGGTGCCGAAGTGGTGTTGCCAGAGCCGGTTCACCAGCACGCGCGCGGTGAAGGGATTCGCCGGCGAGGCAATCCACTGGGCCAGCGCGAGCCGGCGGCCCGTGGTGTCGGCGCGCGGGGCCTTCACTTTCGCGGGGTTCGGGTCCAGCACGGAGAGGAAGCCAGGGGCAACCTCGTCGCGTGGCTCGGTGAAGTCGCCCTGGTAGAAGAGCTTCGTCGGCTCCGCGTTGCCGTCGTTCACCGCCATCGCGACAGTGAAGGCGCGCTTTTGCTTCTTGAGCGCGTCAACCTTCGCAGTGGCTTCAGCGTGAAGTTTCTTGCCCGCGTCGTCGAGCGCGGCGAGGGCGTCCTTGTCGCTGACCTTCACCTTCACCAAGTGCGGCTCCAGCTTCTTCTTCGTGGCGTCGTCGCGCTGGGATTCGTCGGTCTTGAGCAGCTCTTGAATGTCGGCGGGTAGCTTGGCGATGCGCTCGGCACGCAGCTTCTCCCGGGCGGGCTGGAGCAAGTCGTCAACCGGCCGCTGCGCCTCGGCCACCTGTTTCTCCACGCCGACATTGTGCGCCTTGATGGCGTCCTGCTCGGGCGCGAGGTCAATGGGTTGGTCGTCGCGTGACTTCACGGCGGCGAAGAAGGCACGGAAGCGGAAGTGGTCGGCCTGCGAGAGCGGGTCGTATTTGTGGTCGTGGCAATTACAGCAGGAGAACGTCAGACCGAGGAACGCGCTACCGGTCGTGTTCACGAGGTCCGCCATCAGGTCGTTCCGTTGCTTGCGGTCCTCTTGGAAGATGCTCGCCGTGCTGTCGTAAGTGCCAAGCCGCAGAAAGCCCGTGGCGATGAGTGCATCCGCCTCGGCGTGCGTGCGCGGCGCGGCGGCGACGAGTTCATCCCCGGCAAGCTGCTCGCGGATGAAGCGGTCGTAGGGCTTGTCCTCATTGAGCGAGCGCACGACGTAATCGCGGTAGCGCCACATCTCCGGGCGGAACTCGTCGCGCTCGTGGCCGTTCGAGTCGGCGTAGCGGACCACGTCGAGCCAGTGCCGCGCCCAGCGCTCGCCGTAGCGCGGAGAGGCGAGGAGTTTGTCCACGAGATGCTCGTAGGCACCGGTGGACTTGTCGGCCACGAAGGCCCTCACTTCCTCGGGCGTCGGCGGAAGGCCGATGAGGTCGAAGTAAAGGCGGCGGATGAGCGTGCGCGGGTCGGCTTCGGGCGAGAAGGTGAGTTTCTTCTCGGCGAGCTTGGCGAGGAGGAAGCGGTCTATGGGATGGGAAGGATTCAGTGTCCAGTTCTCAGTTTTCAGTGGGGAAGCCTTGCTTCCAATCGCGCCTTTGCTGCCGGGCGCACTCTTCGCTGACTGAACACTGGACACTGAATACTGAACACTTCCCCCCGGCACCTCCGGTCGCACGGGCTGCTTCAGCGACCACAGGTCCAACCGCTCGCCGCGCCAGATTTTGCGAATGGGATTTTCTGGGTCCGTCCAGGCGTCGCCGAGCGGCTTCGTGGGCGCGGCGACTTTGAGCGCGAGTTGGCCGTTGCCGGGGGCGTAGGCGTCGAGGCTCTCTAGGTCCACGCCGAGGAGGACGCTGTCGAAGAAGGCTTCGTCGCCCTTGTCGCAAGTGGGTGCGAGGCCGGTGAGCGTGCAATCGCCAAGGTCCTTCCACAGGTCCACGGTCACGACGGTCCACGCCGTCGGCGCGGTGTCGCTCACGGAGATGGCGGCCCAGCCGGTCGTGTTCGGGCCGGCGACATAGCGGCCTTTGGGGTCTTTCGCGTCGGGCCACTTGCCGCTGCGGGCCAGCTCGATCATCACACTGCCCTCGCCGCGCTTCTTCCACGCGAGCCGCAGGAAGCGCACCTGCCCTGCCGTCGGCTGCTCGCGGACCTGGAAGTTCCAGCCCGGCACTTTCGCGGCCTCGCGCTGGAGTGGCGTCATGCCCAGCGCGGCCTTACCGCGAAACACGTCGTCGGTCACGAGGCGAGCCTTGCCGTTGCCGCTAGTGAGCACGCTGAGGAATTCCGCTTCGTCCTCGAAGAGAACCGCCACTGGCTCAGGCCACGGCGCGCCGGCCTTCACCCAGGCTTCGAGCGTGGCGATATCTTTCGCGGGCAGCTTTTCCTTCGGCGGCATCGCGAGGTCCTTCGTCGTGTGGCGGACGGCTTGGAGCAGGAGAGATTTCGCGGCGTCGCCGGGGACGAACGCGGGGCCGTGCTCGCCACCCTTGAGCGCGGCGGCGCGGGAGTCGAGGCGCAGGCCGCCCTTCTGCTTGTCCGGGCCGTGGCAGCCGACGCATTTGCTGTCGAGGAGTGGCCGGACTTGGTCGCCGAAGCGCGCTGGGTCCGCGTGGAGTTCCGCACAAAGGAGCAGCGCGCAGAGGGAAGTCCAGAAAGTTTGGGCGCACAGCATGGGCTTCAGAGAGACGAGGGAGGGACAATGTCGCTTCAGCAGGCGAAACTCAACTTGCGACGCGGCCCCGGCTCGCTATCGTGCGGACACACTTCATATGAAAGCTGTCGTCGTCCTTGTCTCCGTCGGGCTGCTTTTCGTCGCATGCAAGCGCCGCACGCCCGCAGCGCCGCCAGCCCCGGCGACGCCCCCGGTCGCAGAACCTGTCGCCAAGCCCCCGCCCGCGCCGGCAACCGGCGGCTCATCGCGTATCATGGCTGGCGATCAGAATCTGCCGGCGCTCAACACCGCGTTGAAGGCTTACCTGGCCAAGCACAAGAAAGCCCCGGCGAAGCTCGATGACCTCGCGACGGAGAAGTTCATTCCGTTTGTGCCGTTCGCGCCGCCGGGGATGCGCTACGAGTTGGATGCGGCGCGCGGCGAGGTGAAGCTCATCAATCAGATGACGAAGTGAGTCCAGCCCACACCTGCAAGTCGGCGGCAGGGAGAACGCGTTTTCGCCCTTGCGTGCGATAGGCTCGCGCCTAAATTCCCCACATGACCCGCCAATCAGCTCTTACCCAGCGGCCCACCGCGGCCTTCACTTTGATTGAACTCCTCGTGGTCATCGCGATCATCGCGATACTTGCCGGGATGCTCCTGCCGGCACTGGCGAAGGCGAAGGCCAAGGCTGACGACGCCTACTGCCTCAACAGCAACAAGCAGATCGGGACCGCCATCCTGCTCTACTCGATGGACTACGGGGAGAGGTATCCCACCCCGGTGAATTGGGGTCGCGCCTGGGGCACGAGCTTTCAGTCGGCGGGGACCTTGAACAATGTTTGGCTGCCGGAGTTGATGCAGCCCTACATTGGCACAAACCGGGAAATCCAGACGACGGTCGCCGCCCTCACCAAAGGGATTTGGAACTGCCCCGCCGGACTCAAGATCAAGAACGATCCAGTCATGGGCGTGAACCGAATCAGGGACAATCAAACCAGTTACGTCTGGACGCACATCTACAACCGGCCTGGCTTTGGCTATCGCCTTGATAACCCCGTCAGCGGCCGGCACACGATCAACGTGGTGGACGCCTCCAAAGCGACTTTCCTCTGGGAGATGCCCTACTGGAACGGGCCGACCATGCCGCACAACAAGGGCATCAACGTCGTCCACGCCGACGGTTCGGCGTGGTGGTTTCGCGGACCTCCAGGAGCCGGCGACTGGTGGGTAACTTACTCGTGGGAAGGCTGGGAGTAGCCCCTCCCTACTTCCCGATCTCCAGCGCGAAGAGCTGCTTCTTGTCGCGCTGGTAAATCTTTCCGTCCGCAATCGCCGGGTGGCTCCAAGTGTTGCCGCAGACCTGGATGCGGCCCAGTTCCTCGAACTTCTCCGGGCTAGCCTTGAGCAGGAGCAGCGTGCCGGTCATGTCCTGCACGAGCAGCTTGTCCCCGGCGGCGATGACGGCCGCGTAATCGCCAAAGCCGGGCTGGCTCCACTTCAGGTCGCCGGTCTTGAAGTCCACGCAGATGAACTCGGTCTTGCTGCCGCCGGTGCCCAGGCCGTAGAGGTGGCCGTTGACCAGCACGGGCGTGGCGAGGGTGACCTTGATCTTGTCGTTCTTCCACGCTGGCTCGAGCTTGAATCCACCGCTGTCCTTGCTGACGGAGAACTTGGTCAGGCCGACGGACGAGGAGGAGATGGTCACGGAGTCGTCCGCAAGGACAGGGGTGAGCACATGGCGCTTGGCCCCGGTCTTCACGGGCGTCTGCCAGAGGATTTTGCCGCTCGCCACGTCCACGCCCATGAGCGAGTCCGCCGTGAGATGCACGACCTGCTTGGTGCCCGCCAGCGTGCCCATCATGAGCGAGGAATAGGCGGTGTTCTCCTTGCCGGCGGTCCACAGCACCTTGCCGGACTTCTTGTCGAAGGCGACGAGCGTGCCCTTGGTCGGGCTGCCGACGGCGACGAAGATGCGGTCGCCATCAATCACCGGCGAGCCGTTGTTGCCGTGGCGGCGGGAGGCGGTTTCCTTGGCCTCGGGCGCGTTGCTCGAGTTGCCGAAGAACGGCGCGGCCCAGTCCTTGTCAAAGCTCGTCTGCCAGATCGTCTTGCCGTCCGCGAGCGCCAGGCAGCGAAAGTCGCCCTTGCAGGTCTGCACATACACGCGGTCGCCGTCCACGAGCGGCGTGCAACGCGGGCCGGTGCCGTAGGCGTTCGAGAAGGCCTCCGACTCGCCGACGACGGCCTGCCAGAGTTCCTTGCCGGTCTTGAGGTCCACCGCGTGCGCGACCTCCTGGCCAGTTTGCTCGTCGAGGTAGATCAGCTTGCCGCCGGCGACGAGGGGCGAGGCCTGGCCGTTGCCGACCGGGATGCTCCAGAGTGTCTTGGCCTCCTTGGGCAGCGCGGCGATGCTGGCGCTGACGTGCCCGTCGCGGTTGGGGCCGCGCCACTGCGCCCAGTCGGCGGCGTGAAGGCTGGCGGCGGCGAGAAGGGCGGCGGAGCAGAGCGGTGTTTTCATTTGTGTGCGCGGATATTGACGGCGGCCAGTGCGCTGGCAATCAAGTTCCCGCGCGCACCCTGAAGCCCCGCCCGAAGCCCCGCCGTTGACAAGCGCCCGTCCAATGCGGACAACTCCGCGCATGACGAAGGTCGCCATCGTGGGTGCGTCGGGTTACTCCGGCGAGGAACTGGTGCGGTTGCTCCTGTCGCACCCGCACGCGGAGCTGGTCGCCGTGACCTCGCGCCAGCAGGCGGGGCAGACGGTGGCGCAGGTGTTCCCGAAGTTCGCCAGCCACGCGCGCGCGAAGTCGCTGCGCTTCCTGGAGCCAAACGCCGACCTGCTCGCGACCCAGGCGGAGGTTGTCTTCCTCGCACTGCCGCACGGCGTGGCGGCGGAGTTTGCTGTGCCGCTGTTGAATGGTGGCGCGCGAGTCATTGACCTGAGTGCGGACTTCCGGCTCAAGAGCGCGGCGATCTACAAGGAGTTTTACGCGCACGACCATCCCGCGCCGGAGCTGCTGGCGAAGTCTGTCTATGGCCTGCCTGAAGTGCATCGCGCCGCCATCAAGGGCGCGACGCTCGTCGCCTCGCCCGGCTGCTATCCCACGAGCATTCTGCTCCCAACACTTCCGCTCCTGCGCGCCAGCCTCATCAAGCCGCAGGGCATCATCGCCGACTCGATGAGCGGCGTAAGCGGGGCGGGCCGCAAGGCGGAGCTGGACTACCTTTTTGTCGAGTGCAACGAAAGCGTGCGCCCCTATGGCGTGCCCAAGCACCGGCACTTGTCGGAGATCGAGGAGCAGCTCGCGCTCGCGGCGGGCGGGCCGGTGACGATTCAGTTCACGCCGCACTTGATCCCAGTCAACCGCGGCATCCTCACGACCCTTTACCTCGCGCCGGTAACAAATTTCTCCACCGCCGAGGAAGCTGCCGCGCTCGGCGCGCAGATCACCGCGTGCTACCAGGCTGCATATGCGAACGAGCCGTTCGTGCGCGTGCTGGAGGGCAAGGCGCTGCCCGACACCAAGAACGTCGTCGGCACCAACGTCCTCGAACTCGCGTGGCGGCTCGACGCGCGCACGGGCCGGCTCATCGTCATGAGCGCCGAGGACAACATCGTTAAGGGTGCCAGCGGCCAGGCGGTGCAGAGCTTCAACGTGATGTGCGGCTATCCAGAGACGGCAGGGCTGCTCTGAGGTAGGGAGTTGAGCGTTGAAAGTGGGGCGCTCGGCTCCTTTGGAAATCGTGTGTTGGACGTTGGAGGTCTCTCTCCCTCCAGCAGTTCGCCGCTTGTCAGCAGCCGCCCGCCCTCGCATCCTCCGAACACCCGCTGAATGGCCCGGGACGTCGCGCCGTCCGCGCTTGAGCACATGAATCGCCTTTCCTTCCCAATCCTTGCCGCCGGCCTCGCCTTCGCCCTCGCTGCGCACGCGGACCACGACACGCCCGCCGGCCAGTCGCTCCACGGCGAGGCCTACAACGAGGGGCCGCGTCAGCAGGCGCACCTCATGCCGGGAATGGGCAACGTGCACTTCCCCATCGCGACGAAGAACCCGCTAGCGCAAAAATTCTTCGACCAGGGCATCGGGCAGTTGCACGGCTTCTTCTACTTGGAAGCGGAGCGGTCGTTCCGGCAGGTGGCGGCGCTGGACCCGTTTTGCGCCACGGCCTACTGGGGCATTGCGATGGCCAATGTGAACAACGCCAAGCGCGCGAAGGAGTTCATCAAGACCGCCGAGAAGTATCAGGCTGGCGTCAGCCCGCGCGAGCAGCAGTGGATCGCCGCGCTCGCAAACTTCCATCGCGACGACAAGAAACCGGAGAAGGACCGTCGGCAGGAATACCAGAAGGCCCTCGAAGCCATCGTGAAGAACTTCCCCGCCGACGTGGAATCCAAGGCGCTGCTGGCCGTGGAGTATTGGGCGGGCAACTCCAAGGGTGTCCCCTACGGCGACAAGAAGAAGGTGGACGCGCTGCTCGACCCAATCCTCGCTGCCAACCCGCTCCACCCCGCGAACCACTATCGCATCCACCTTTGGGACGAGGGCGCGCGCGCGACCAACGCGCTCGTCTCCGCCTCGAACGACGGCGCGTCCGCCCCTGGCATCGCGCACATGTGGCACATGAGCGGCCACACTTACTCGGCGCTCAAACGCTACTCCGACGCTGCGTGGCAGCAGGAGGCCAGCGCCCGGGTGGACCACGCCTACATGATGGGCAACTACGTTTTGCCCGACCAAATCCACAACTTCGCCCACAACAACGAGTGGCTCGTTCGCGACCTGAACCACATCGGTGCCATGCGCCGCGCCGTGGACCTGGCCAAGAACATGATCGAGCTGCCGCGCCACCCGAAGTTCAACACGCACTCCAAGGGCAGCTCCAGTTACGGCTACCAGCGCCTGCTCGAAACCCTCGTCCGCTTCGAGCTGTGGGACGAACTCCTCTCGCTCGGTGGCACCGTCTATCTTCAGGCCACCGAGAACAACGACCACGAAGCTCGCCGCTTCCACGCGTTCGGCCTCGCGTCGCTGAACACCGGCGACATCACCGCTGGCAAAAAACAAATCGCCGCGCTCGAAGCCCTAGCGAAGAAGGTCACGCCCAAGCCCACAACGAACGCCCCGGCGGCGAAGCCCGCGGAAGCCCCCAAAGTAGGTCAGGCTTCCAGCCAGACAACTAACTCCTCAAGCGGTGCCCTTTCTTCCAAGGCCGGCGACTCGAAGCCCACCACCTCTTCCTCCCTCGCCCCCACCGGGGGAGAGGGCCGGGGTGAGGGGGCTGCGCGCACCAACGCAACGAGCGCGCCCAAGCCCGCCACACCGCCCACTCCTGCAACTGCCCCGAAGTCCGACACGAAGAAAGCCGCTCCCTCCGGCGGTTACGGCGGCGGAGCCGCGCTGCTCGCCACCGGCAACACCAACTCCATCACCGGAGCCATTGCCGAGTTGCGCATCCTCATCGCGTTGAAGGAAGGCCAGTTCGCCGCCGCCAAGGAGCAGCTCGCCAAAGCCACCGGCATTCCCAAGGAGCGCCTCGCCCGCCTCCACTTCGCCGCCGGCGACAAGGCCAAGGCCGAGCAACTCGCGCAGGAGGCGATGAAGTCCGCCGAGCACCAAGTCCAGCCGCTCGCCAGCTACGTGGACCTCGCCTACCGCAGCGGTAAGTTCAAGGAAGCCTACGAGGCGTTCTACAAACTGCGCGAGTTGAGCGCCGAGGCTGACCTCACTGCGCCCGTGTTCCGCCGACTCGCGCCCGTGGCGAAGGACTTGAAGCTCGCCGCCGACTGGCGTCTGCCGCTCACGCGCCCCTCGGACTTCGGCAAGCGCCCGAGCCTCGCGTCGCTCGGGCCGTTCCGCTGGCAGCCCTCCGCCGCGCCGGACTTTTCGCTGCCCGATGGCGAGGGGAAGAAGGTTTCGCTCCGTCAGTTTAGGGGCAAGCCGGTCATCGTCATCTTTTACCTCGGTGCCGGCTGCGCGCACTGTATCGAGCAGCTTGTGGCGTTCGCGCCGGAGGCCGAGGCGTTCAACAAGGCCGGCATCTCGCTCGTGGCCGTGAGCACCGACAGTGTCGAGGGTCTGAACTTCACGGTGGAGAAGGCGAAATACAATGGCGGCTTGCCCATCCCGCTGCTCTCGGACTCGGGGCTGAAAGCATTCAGGGCCTTCCGCACGCACGACGACTTCGAGCAGCAGCCGCTGCACGGCACGTTCCTGATTGATGGCGAGGGCCTCATCCGCTGGCAGGACATCAGCTTCCAGCCCTTCATGGAGACGAAGTTCCTCCTCACCGAAGCCCAGCGCCTGCTCAACCTGCCGAAGAACAACGGTTCAACCCCGCCGATGAAGCTGGCGGGGCAGAAGCAGGAGAAGGCGTTGAACTGCCGGTGAGCTATGCGCAATCTCGCAATGCTGGGTGTCCTTGTGCGAATGGCCGCTGCTGTATCCGGCGCGTTTCGCCGGAGTGAGGCGCGTCAACTTGCGGCGCTTTCCTTACGGCCTCTTCTACATCGTCCGGCCTGATGAAATCTGGGTCTTGGGCGTGCTCCACGGTGCTCGAGACTCGGAGGCAGAGCTGGCCCGGCGGCGAAAGGGTTTCTCCTGACTCCCCCGCGCCTTCGCGCCTTTGCGTTGAATCCCGCACGCGTCTTGCGGTTTAATCCCGCCGCTACTCATGTGCGCCATCACCGGCATCGTTCACTTCGACCATCGCCCCGTCGTGGAGTCCGAGCTGGTCACGATGCGCGACGTGATGTTCAACCGCGGCCCGGAGCACGGTGGCCAGTGGCTCGGCGGACACGCGGCGCTCGGCCATCGGCGGCTGCGCATCATTGACCTCTCCCCGCTCGGCAACCAGCCGATGACCAACGAGGACTCCACCATTTAGGTCACCTTCAACGGCGAGATTTACAACTTCCAGTCGCTGCGGAAGGAGCTCGAAGCCAAAGGTCACCAATTCCGCTCGCACTCCGACACCGAGGTCATCGTCCACGGCTTCGAGGAATGGGGCGAGGGCGTCGTCGCGCGCATGGACGGCATGTTCGCCATCGGCATCTGGGACACGCGCCGGGACACTCTCTTGATCGCCACCGACCGCTTCGGCAAGAAACCCCTCTACTACTCGCAGCACGGCGCGACCGTCCGCTTCGCCTCCGACAGCAAGTCCTTCTGGTCCCTCCCCGGTGCGGCGCTCACGGTGAACCACGCGGCGATTGACTGCTACCTCCACCACCTCGCCGTCACCACGGACCACACGATTTACAACGAGGTCAGCAAGCTCCCGCCCGCGCACTTCAAGGTCTTCGAGCGCGACGCGTCCGGCGGCGTGCGCGCCCGCGAAGTGCGTTACTGGCAACCCAACTTCCGCGACAAAATTAACGTCACCGAGGCCGAGGCGCTGGAGCGCATCGACGCCGCGCTCAAGGAAGCCGTCCGCAAACGCATGATTGCCGACGTGCCGCTCGGCGCGTTCCTCAGCGGCGGCGTGGACAGCAGCCTGGTCGTCGCGATGATGAGCCAGCTTTCCAGCAAGCCGGTGAAGACGTTCAGCATCGGCTTCGAGGAACAGGACTTCTCCGAGCTGGAATACTCCGACGCCGTCGCCGCGCGTTACAAAACGGAGCACCAGCAAATCCGCCTCAAGCCCGACGTGCTCGAAATCCTCCCGTCGCTCGTGTGGGAATACGGCGAGCCGTTCGCCGACTCCTCCGCCATCCCGACCTACTACGTGTCGAAGGCTGCGAAGGAGTTCGTCACCGTCGCGCTCACCGGCGACGGCGGCGATGAACTCTTCGGCGGCTACGACATCGCCCGCGCGTCCTTCCACGCGATGCGTTACGAGGCGCTGATGCCCGGCTTTGTGCGCGGCCCGTTGGAACACTGGCTCTTCGCCGCCGAGCGCAGCGGTTTCGCCCAAAAGCTAAAAACTCTCGCCACCCACGCCAGCCCGGACCCCGCGCGCCGCCACGGCTACTCGATGGCCTTCAACCAACGCCAGCGCGAGGCGCTCTACACGGACAGTTTCCGCGCGTCCCTCGGCGCGCATTGTCCGTGGCACATCTACGAGCGCCACGCGGCGGAGATGGCGGAACTGAACATCCTCGACCAAAACCTCTACCACGTCCTCATGGCCCGCCTCTCGAACGACTACCTCGTGAAGGTGGACGTGGCCTCGATGAAGGTTGCCCTCGAGCTACGCAGCCCCTTCCTCGACACCGACCTCTGCGCGCTCTCCAGCTCCCTCGACCCGTTGCTCAAGGTGAAGGGCGGCGTGCAAAAGTATCTGCCCAAGAAACTCGCCGAGCGCTACCTGCCCTGGGAAGTCATCTACCGCCCGAAGAAAGGTTTTAGCCTCCCGCTGAAACACTGGCTCCTCACCGACCTCGCCCCCGTGCTGAACCAGCTGCTCCCCGACGGCAACCTCGTGCAGACCGGCTGGTTCCATCGCGCCGAAATCCAGCGCCTCATCACCGAGCACACGAACGGCGGGGCCCAGCACACCCACCGCCTCTGGTCCCTCCTCTGGCTCGAGCTCTGGCACCGCATCTTCGTCGAGCGCTCGATGACGGGGCGGGAGAGTTTGCGCTCGTAGGCGCAGACTTCAGGTTGCGAAATCAAACCTCTAGCGGCGTTGTGCGAGCGCCGAGTTGTGCAAACGGGGGTTGCCGGCCGGCGGTCACAGACCGCCACTACAGTTACAGACCGATTCGCAGGCTGAAGCCTGCGACTACGACCTGCCTTCGCACGCTTCCTCCAGCACGGACATGTAGCGCTGCGTGGTTTGCTCCCACGAGAACTGCGCGGCGTGGCGGAGGATGGCGTCGCGGGTCGAGGCTTCCATGAGAGTCTGGCCGAGGGCCTTCTCCAGAGCGTCCACATCGGCTCCCGAGACAAGGCGGCCGAGGAAACCCTTGTCGAGCACCTCGGGGATGCCGCCGACACGCGTGGCGACCACACGCAAGCCGCAGGCAAAGGCCTCGAGAATGACGTTGGGCACGCCCTCCTGCTTGCTCGGCACGCAGAGGAGATCGGCGGCTTGCATGTAGCGCGGGACTTCTGCTGGCGACTTGCGGCCCACGAAGCGGACGTTCGCGCCAAAGCCGAGCTTGCCGGCGAGCCGGCGGAGTTTTCCTTCGAGCGGGCCGGAGCCGATCATCACCAGCTCGCAAGGCTCGGCGGAGATGCGGCAGAGCTTGGCGTGCGCGCTGATGAGCAGCAGCGGGTTCTTCACCGGCAGGAAGTTGCCAACGTAGAGAATCATCTGCGAGTCCGGTGGCAGACCGAGTTCCTTGCGCGCCGCGAGGGCATCGCCAGGGCGGAAGGTGGCGGTGTCCACGCCGTTGTAAATCGGGCGCAGCTTCATGAACGGCACGCCGGCTTCGTGAAGGCGGGTCGATAGGTCCTTGCTGCGCGTGATGGTGGCAGCGGCGCGGCTGAGGGCTTGCACGATGGCGTGTCGCCGCAGCGGCATGTGCAGGTAGCTGTGGACATCGGTGCCCTGTGCGATGGCGACGAGCGGGGCCTGCAACTCAGCGTCCAGCAAGTCGAGCGCGCAGGCGTCGGGATAAACCCACGCGCCGAGGACGACATCGAAGGGGAACTCCGCGCGCACGCGGCGCACCGGTTCGCGGAGGGCGCGGGCCATGAGGCGGTGGTTCCATGGGCCGCCGAACTTCGGGACGTAGAAGGTGCGGACGTAGAGGGGTTGGAAAATCTTGTCCTTGTCGCGCGGCGTGCGGCCCCGCCAGCTCTTGAACGGCAGCATCGGCCGCGGCGCGATGACACGAATGTCGCAATGCCGCGCGAGCTGGTGCAGCACCGTGGCGTTGACCTGTCCATGACCCGGGGCAGACGAGTCGGGGAACAGGTTCGACACGAAGAGGAGTTTCATTGCGTCTGCGCCGGTGGAGCACTCGGCTCGCTTGAGCGCTTCCAGTCGAACCACCGCCACTTCGCGCCGCGCTCGTCGCTTTCGCACTTGGCGATGCCGAAGAGGAAGGAGGCGTGCGAGTTGGTCGTGCTGGTGTCGAAGCGCAGGAGGTTCCAGAGCAGCGAATGACTTTCCGCACCGGTGCGCGGGTTCTTCTCGTAGCGGAAGATGGACCAGACCGGCGACCAGTTGCGCTCGATGGACTTGTTGTTCGGCACGAGCGGCTCCAGCGGGGCAAAGAGTTGGAAGCGCTCGCGGCCGTCCAGTTCCGTCCTCGCGGTGAAGATGGGCCACAGGTCCACGCGGGTTTTCGCTTCGCCGGTGACGATGTTCTTCTCCGAGAGGTCGCTGTAGAGGAAGAGCAGGAAACGCGTGCGCTCGCGGTCGAGCGGGGCGGCTTGGGCGCGGTTGTATTTGTAGAAGGGCCAGAGAATGAAATCGCTGGTGAGGATGGCGTTGGTGGCGTGGCTGTAGAAGGGCCAAACGCGGTTCATGTGCTTGCCCTCGCCGCGTGCGAAGGCGACGAGCGGCCAGGGCGCGCCCCACTCCTGATACTTATTCTCGCGGTCGTCAGTGAACGTGAAGAACGGCCAGAGGTAGGTGGAGGAGTCGCGTTGCGGTGAGCGGTAGTGGCTGTAGAGCGGGAGCAAGGCCTGCTGGTGGACGGGGTTCGTCGAGCCGACGCCGCTGTGGTTGTTGAAGAAGAACGGCCAGCCGATGAAGAGCCGGTCGTGGCCGGGCGTGAGCTGTTCGAGGCCGAGGTAGTTCGTGCGGGTGAAGGGGTCGCGGTGCTCGTGGCCCATGAGCGGCCAGAACTGCCAACCGTCGAGCTGCGTGCCGTGGCGGAGGTGGAGGAAGGGGAAGGCGAAGTTTTCCGTGACCACGTCCTTCTTCACCGTCCGTGAGTAGAGCGGGAAGAGGCGGAACGTGATTTCATCGCGGAGGAGACGATCCTTGAGCGTGCCCCAGAAGGGCAGTAGCGCGGTGTAGTTCAGCGCCGGGTCAGCGGCACGCCGCTGGAAGTAGAACGGGAAGACGGTGAACTTGTCGGAGCGTTGCTCGTCCTGCGTCTGGCCGCCGGAGAAGTTCAGAAGCTGGAAGAGGTGCCAGCGGTATTCCGCGCCGAAGCGGTCGTAGGAAAGGAACGGATAGAGGACATCGTATTCCTCCATCTCGACATCCGGCTTGACGGTCCGCGACCAGAACGGCGGGATGGCCCAGGTGGTTTGACCTTCGGAAACTTCCTTGTAGTAAAGCGGCCCGAGCCATTCCTCGCGCGTGCCGGGGGACAGCGTCAGGGAGAACTCATGCGCGAACGGGCCAGCGGCCCACTCGGCCCCGACAAGCCAGCCGCCACCCACAGGCATCAAACACAGGAGGAAAGCCAGACGGATGCGTCCCAAGAAATTGGCGGTGCGATGAAACACGCAGGAGGATGGTAGGAGAGCAGGGTTTTGGGTCAAGTTTCGCCGCCGCAGACCTTTGCGCGGCGGGTGGGGCATAAGGATTCTGCTTAATTGACATTCATTCACTGGCCACTACGATTCTGTCAGTTAGTTGAGGTTCCAATTGTCCCCGGGTCCTCAAGCCCAGTGGCGGGCGTGCATTCCCGTCACTGGGCTTTTTCTTTTCTCCAGCCGAGTTTCAGTAGCAGTTGCAGCACCGCCGGCAGGAAAGTCAGTGCTGCCGCCATGCAAGTCGCCGTGCCCACGGCCATGACGTAGCCGAGGCTCTCGATGCCCTGGTGCTTCGCCAGAACGAGGCTGCCGAAGCCCGCGATGGTGGTAAGACCCGACACGAGCACGGCGAGGCCGGTGCTGCGGGCGAGGATGGACGGGTTCTTCTCCTCGGCGAAGCGGTTCAAGATGTGAATGCCGTTGGTCACGCCGATTCCCACGACCAGCGGCAGCGTCATGATGTTCGCCGGGTTGAAGGGGATGCCAAACCAGCCCATGAAGCCCACCATCCACACCGTCCCGATGGCCACCGGCAACAGCGCCAGCACCACACACACGAGCGACCGGAAGTGCAGCAGCACCATCAGCGCGATGGCCGCCGTCGCATACCACGCGGCCTCGATGTAGCTGTCCTTGAGCAGCGTGGTGTATTCGAGGAGCTGGACGGGCGTGCCGGTGACGTTCGCGTCCACGCTGCGCAACTCTTGCACGAAGGCCGCCTGCGGCTCGCGCTGCCACACGTCGCCCTTCGGGAAGACTTGCAGCAGATACTTCCCGGTCATGCCGATGAAGCGGTTGCGCAGCGGCGTCGGCAAATCCTCCACCCGCAGCGCGCTAGCCTGCTGGCTCGCGAGCGCGGTGAAGGTGTCCTGCAAATCGTCAAGCAACGCCTGTTGGTAAAACGCCGTCTGCTGAGCCGCCTGCGCCGGGGGCGCAGCTACCAGCGCGTTGCGCCACGCTTGCACGGCCTCCTTCAACGAGCGGAATTGCTGCGCCAGCTTCGCGTCGCCTTCCTTCCGCACCATGTCCTCCGCGAGGCCGACGAAGCCTTGGAACGAGAACAGCACCTGCAACAACTCCGGCACGTTTGCTGGCTGTAGATCGAGCTTCGCGAACTGCACCGCGCCGGCGTCCGCCTTGACTTGCCGGATGAGCGCGAGCTTCGGCGTCGTGTCCTCGGCGAGGAACTGGCTCATTGAGCGCACGTTCGCGACCGTCGTGAGGTTCGTCAGCTTCTGCTCCAGTTGTGCGGCCTGCTCTAGGTTCGTCGCCACCACGGCACCGAACAGCACGGAGTTCGACGCGGTGTTGATGAGCTTGTGCTCGAACACCACCGCCGGAAGCCCCGCCGACTGCATGTTCAGCAAGTTGTAATCGAAGCGAACCTTATCGAACCGCGCCACGCTCAACACGCACAGCCCCGCCGTGACTGCCAGCACGGCGATGGGGCGGTTCAGCCAGATGCGCTCGATGCGTTCGCGGCGGTCCACCGGTGGCGCGATATGGTCAATGACGTTCTGCTTCCCGCGCAGCAGCAGCACGGGCAGCAGCGTCATCATCGGCACCAGGCACACGATGAGGCCGCCGCCCGCGATGATGCCCATCTCCTGGATGCCCTTGAAGTTCGTGATGCCCATCGCGAAGAACGCCGCCGCCGTCGTGGCCGCGCCGGTGAAGATGCCTTGCCCCGTGTTCACCATCGCCAGCGTGATGGCTTCGCGCTCCGTTTTCCCCAGCCGCAACTCCTCCTCGAACCGCGCGACCAGATGCGCGCCGAAGTCAATCGCCAGCCCAATCAGCATCGGCGCGAACGTGATCGTCAGGATGTTGAGGTGCCCGACGGTCAGCGTGGTGTAACCCATCGTGTAAACCAGCCCGACCACCAGCACCGCGTTGGCCTTGAGCGGGCGGCCCGTCTCCGCGTAGCCGTAGATGAAGATGATGAGCACCAGCACCAGGGAGACGATGGTCGCCACCGTCGTGTCCACCTGCGACTGCGCCATCTCATCGAACTCCAGCACCGGCTCGCCCGTGATGCCCACGCTCACGCCCGGCACCTCGCGCTTCGTCTCCTCCACCAGCGCGCGCAACCGCTCCACCGCGTCGCCGTTCAGCGCCTCGTGCTTCGCGTGCGCGGTCACGAGATACATCCGGCCGTTGCCAAAGGTGATATACATCTCGCGCTCCGCCTCCGGCCCGCCGCCGAAGAGCGCCGTCACGCCCGGCGACGGGGCCTTCCCCGGCCGCTGCAAACTTTCCCGCGCCTCGCCCACGATGCGCTCCAGCGCCGGCAGCGCGCCGAGCATGGATTCGTTCTCCGCGTTCGTCTCCTGCTTCGCCGTGCGGAACTGCTTGTTCAGGATGGTGAAGAGCGAGACGAGGTTGGTCGCCTGCGAGAAGTTTTGGATGAACGGCTGGTAGTCCTTCACCTTCTGCTGCAACTCCACGAGATCGGCCTGGGGCACGAAGAGCAGCGCCTTGGTGCCCATCAGCTTGAGGTCGCCCTTGTAGAAAACGTCGGTGAAGAGATTCGTCTCCGCCTCGAGCTTCGCGCCGAGCCGCTCGACGAACTGCCGGTTCTTGTCCTGCCGATCGCTCTCGACGATGACGACGAGATCGTCCTGACCGGGGAACTCCTTCTTAAACTCGAGGAAGTTCTGGTGATACTTCTTGTCCGAGCCGACGAGGTCGTTGCGGCTGGTGCTGAACTCCAGATGCCGCACCGTGTAGAGCAGGCACACGGCGAACAGCGCCACCTGCGGATAGAAGAACGCGCGCGGGTGCAAATACACCGCGTCCGCCAGCCGGGTGAGGAGGCGTTGGACAAGCGACGGGTTGGGCGGTTCAGCGGCCACGTTCCGGGTCGAATTACAGCGCGCGGATGATGCACCGAAGGCCGCGACGGTGTCCAACTCGCGCAACGAGGGTCAGAACGTCACTTCGCACTCCAGCTCCACCAGCCCGCGGAAGTGCGCGGCGTAGGGGGCCAACTCGCCTTCCTTCGTCGCGGCGCTCACGGTCAGCGAGGCGAGGTCGTGGTAGTCGCTGTAATACTCAGAACAGTGCATGAAGAGGCCGACGCGGTAATCGCCTTCGACGAGCGGGAAGTTCTTGATGCGGCCCGTGCAGCGGAACGGCTGATCCGGCGCGATGGTGAACTGGCCGGTGGGCTTGCGCAGATCGAGGATCGCCACGCGCTGGCCATAGACGCTGTAAATCAGGATGGCGCAGTCAATGAGCTGCGTGCGCTGCTTCGCGCCGAGTTCGAGCGTGAACTCCAGCGGCTGCCCGCTGACGATGGGGTTCGGCATGAACTCCAGTTGCCGGCACTCGACGATCTTGCCCAGCGGGACGGCGGTGTCGGTGCGCGGCTTCTTGATCTCGCCGAGGTAGGCGGCGATTTGCGTGTCGGGATTGCCGTCGCCCAGCACGCGGCCGGCGCCCATGTGGATGATGCGGCCGCAGAGGGCCTGAACGGCGGCCATGTTGTGGCTCACGAAGAGGACGGTGCGCCACGGTTCTTGGCCACGTCCTGCATCTTGCCGAGACACTTGTTCTGGAACGCGGCATCGCCGACGGCCAGCACCTCGTCCACGACGAGAATCTCCGGCTCCAAGTGCGCGGCGACCGCGAAGGCCAGGCGCACATACATGCCGGAGGAATAGCGCTTCACCGGCGTGTCGAGGAACTTGCCGACCTCGGCGAACTCGACGATCTCATCGAACTTCGCGCGCACTTCGGCCTGCGTCATGCCGAGGATGACGCCGTTGAGGAAGATGTTTTCCCGGCCCGTGAGTTCCTGATGGAAGCCGGTGCCGACCTCGAGCAGCGACGCCAGCCGACCGCGCAGGTAGATCTCGCCCTCGGTCGGCTCGGTGATCTGGCTGAGGACCTTGAGCAACGTGGACTTCCCTGCGCCGTTGCGCCCGATGACACCGATGACCTCGCCGGGCTGCACATCAAAGGAGACCTCGCGCAATGCCCAGAAGGAGTCGTTCGCATCTGGCTGCTCCTTCCCGATGTTCTTCGCCCAGTGCGTGAGTTGGTCGCGCAAAGTGTCCTGCGACTTGGCCGCACCGAGCCGATACTGCTTGGAGATGCCGCGAACGCTGATGATGGGCTTGGCCATGCTGGTTCAGAAATTGGAACCCACAGATGGACACAGATGAACTGATAGCTATTCCGATCATCAAACTGATTCCCCAAGCGCGTCGGCGCCAAGCGAGACAAGCCCTCGCCCTGTTTCCATCTGTGCCTATCTGTGTTCATCTGTGGCTCAAATCACATCCGCAAACGTCTTCTCCGCGCGGCGGAAGTAGAGCGCGCCGCTGACCAGCAGCGCGGCAATGACCGCGATGCTCACCCAGAAGCCCGGCCAATACGGCTCGAATGCCCCGCCTAGCACGCCCCAGCGGAAGCCGTCTATCACCCCGACCATCGGGTTCAGGCTGAAGAGGAAGAACACCTCGTCGCCGAACTTCTCGCGCACGAGGCTGGACGGGAACGCCACCGGGCTGGCGTAGAGGCCCATTTGCACGATGAACGGCACGATGTATTTCACGTCGCGATACCGCACGTTCAGCGCCGAGAGCCACAGCCCGATGGCAAATGCCGCCGCGAAGGCCACGAGGAAAAACACCGGCAGCAGGAGCAAGTGCAGTTGCCAGTTCACGCCCGCCCAAAGCATCACGCCGAACAGAATCACCAGCCCGATGGCGAAGTCCACCGCGCCGCTGATGACCGCGCTGGCCGGGATGATGAGGCGCGGGAAGTAGATTTTGGAAATCATGTTCGACGAGCCGACGAGCGAGTTGCTGCTCTCCGCCATCGCGTTGGCGAAGAACTGCCACGGGAGCAGCCCGGCCAGCGTCAGCACCGCGTAGGTCTCGAAGTTCATGCCCTTCTTCTCCGAGAAGCCCGCGAGCTTCCCGAAGACGATGGTGAACACGACCATGGTGAGGAACGGCTTGAGCACCGCCCACGCGACGCCGAGCACGGCCTGCTTGTAGCGCACAAGGATGTCGCGCCAGGCGAGGAACCAGAACAGCTCGCGGAAGCGCCACAACTCATCGAAGTCCACGGCCACGAGCCCCTTCTTGGGCCGGATGACGCGCTCGTAGTCGGCGAGTTCGTTGACGTGCGGTTCAGGGGCGGTCATGCGGAGACGAGGCTGAACGAAGCGAGGCGAGATTCAAGTCTGGCGCACCTCTCATTAGCACCGGGCTTCAGCCCGGTGTCAGGTCGGAGCAAGGAGCAAAGCCGTTTCAACGGCTTCCCGGGGCATCCTCGGCCCACGAGGCGGAAACCGTTGAAACGGTCTCCTCGCCTGCAACGCACCACACCCGGCTGAAGCCGGGTGCTAATGAGAGGGGCAGTCGAAAGCGGGAGGCAGTTCACGGCATCTGCAACGCCTCGCGGACGACGGCCAGGAAGCCGCACTCCTTCGCGGCGATGCTTTGGTCGCTCGTCACCAAGTCGTCGAGCACGTCGAGGACTTTGCGGCGGTGCTCTGGCGAGGTGAACTCCCTCCCCAACTGCATGGCGTGGGCGCGCGCGGCGTCCGCCGTGGTGGAGTGTCGGCTGATGCGCGAGACGGAGGCGTCGTAGTGCTTGGCGCGGTCGTAGTCGGTGTCGCAGCCCAGCGCGGTGAGCAGACGGCCGATGCACTCGTCCTCGACGGAGGCCAGGTGGGCATCAGCGTAGGCGGCGAGCATGGCCAAATCGAGCAGGGCCTGGCGTTGGGCGTCGTTGAAGTCGGTGATGTTCATGGTGTGATGGCGAGGCGGCGCGATGGTGGTTCGCAGGGATCAACCCACATTCGCCACATACCAGTCCAGCGCGAGTTCGAGGCCTTGCGGCATCGTGTGCGTGGGCGCGTAGCCGAGGAGGCGGCGGGCCTTGTCCACGTTCGCGAGCGAGTGGCGCACGTCGCCGACGCGGAACTCGCGGTAGGTGGGTTTCTGCTCGGGCAGGGACGGGTTGCGCCGTCGCAGTCCGTCGTGGATGGCGCGGTAGAGGTCGTTGAGCGTGGTGCGGTCGCCCACGGCGATGTTGTAGGCTTGGTTTACCGCGTCCTCGTTAGCCGTGGTGGCGGCGAGCAGGTTCGCTTGCACGACGTTTTCCACGAAGCAGAAGTCGCGGCTGGTCTCGCCGTCGCCGTTGATGAAGACGGGTTCCTTCTTCAGCAGCGAGGCGACCCACTTGGGGATGACGGCGGCGTAGGCTCCGTCGGGGTCCTGACGCGGTCCGAAGACGTTGAAGTAGCGCAGGCCGATGGCCTTGAAGCTGTAGGTGCGCGCGAAGACGTCGGCGTAAATCTCGTTGAACTTCTTGGTCGCGGCGTAGGGCGAAAGGACGTTGCCAATCTTGTCCTCAACCTTGGGCAGGTCCGGGTGGTCGCCGTAGACGCTGCTGCTGGAGGCATAGACGAGGCGCTTCACCTTCGCGTCGCGCGCGGCGAGCATGATCTTCAGGAAGCCGAGGACGTTCGCCTCGTTGCTGGTCACGGGGTCGGCGACTGAGCGCGGCACGGAGCCGAGCGCGCCCTGGTGCAGGACGTAGTCCACGCCGGCGCACGCCTCGTGGCAGAGGTGGCCGACGCGGAGGTCGGCGTCGAGGAAGCGGAAGCGCTCCCACTGGCTGGCGGTGACGAGGTCCTTGAGCTGATTGAGGTTCTTACGGTGCCCGGTGGCGAAGTTGTCGAGGCCCACGACGCGCTGATCGAGCTTGAGCAGTGCCTCGACGAGGTTGGAGCCGATGAAGCCAGCGGCCCCGGTGACGAGCCAGGTGCGGGGGGATTTCTTCAGCTCGGCGCGGAGGGTTTCGTAGGCGGACATGGGGTTACGTGTTACGCATTACGAGTTGCGCGGTTGGGCTGGAGTATAACGTAATGCGTAAGGGCGTCAGGCCTTCCACACCTTCCCCGCCTTGACCTTCACGTCGGCCATCGCGTTGCGCGTGTCCACGATGACTTGGGCCCAGTCGGCGAGCTCCTGGTTGTTGGCCTTCTTGTGGTTCGTGGAAATCACCACCACATCGTAGCTCGCGATGCTTTCCTTGGTCCATGGCACGGACTTCGTGCCGGCCCAGTGGCCGTGCTCGCGGCTGGGGCGGATGACGGGGACATGGGGGTCGAAATAAGCCATCTTCGCGCCGCGCTCCTTGAAGAGGTCGAGCAGCGTGTAGCTGGGGGACTCGCGGTCGTCGTCCACGTTGGCTTTGTAGGCCAAGCCCATGATGAGAATCTTGCTGCCGTTGATGGACTTCTTCTTGGCGTTGAGCGCCTCCTGCACGCGGTGGACGACATACATCGGCATCGCGGTGTTCACCTCGCCGGCCAGCTCGATGAACTTCGTGTTCTGCCCATACTCGCGCGCCTTCCACGTCAGGTAGAACGGGTCAATCGGGATGCAATGCCCGCCGAGGCCGGGGCCGGGGTAGAAGGCCATGTAGCCGAACGGCTTGGTCTTCGCGGCGTTGATGACCTCCCACACGTCGATGCCCATCGCGGCGTAAACCTGCTTGAGCTCGTTCACCAAGGCGATGTTCACGCCCCGGAAGATGTTCTCGAGCAGCTTCGTCGCCTCCGCCGCGCGGCAGGAGCTGACGGGCACGACGGTCTTGATGGCCAGGCCGTAAACCTCGACGGCGCGCTTCAAGCACGCCGGCGTGAGGCCGCCAACGACCTTGGGAATCTGCGCGACGATGCTGTTCGGGTTGCCGGGGTCTTCGCGCTCAGGGGAGAAGGCGAGGTTGAAGTCCACGCCCGCCTGCAAGCCGCTGCGCTCCAGCACAGCGCGGAGGTCTTCGTCCGTCGTGCCGGGGTAGGTGGTGGATTCGAGGACGACGAGCAGGCCCTTGTGGACGTGCGGCAGGATGGCCTCGCCGGACTTGATGATGTAGCTGATGTCCGGCTCGCGGTTCTTGTTGAGCGGCGTCGGGACGCAGATGATGACAGCGTCTAGTTGCTTGATGGCGGAGAAATCGGTCGTCGCGCGGAAGCGCCCGGCGTTGACCTGTTCCTGAATTGCCGCCGCCGGGATGTGCTCGATGTAGCTGCGCCCGCCCATGAGCGCGACGACCTTTTTGTCATCCACGTCGAGGCCGGTGACATCCACTCCGGAGCGCGCGAATTGCAGGGAGAGGGGGAGTCCGACGTAGCCGAGTCCGATGATGCCGATTTTCATGTGATAGTTCGACAGTCAGGCCGCGTGACCGGGCGTTGGCCCCGCTGTAAGCGGGTTTCGTCGCGCGTGCCTTCGCGGGTGGTTGTATCTGCCGGGCAAATTGACGGAAAGCAAAACCTGCCCCGCTGCCCGTTCTCGCCGCTCGCCGCTCTGCGGGTGGCATGGAACTTCCTCTACGGTTTCGGCCGTAGTTTTACGAACGCATGAGCGCCGCCACCCACTCCCTTCCCGCCGCATCGCACGCCGCACCGGTCATCTTCATCGTGGACGACGAGCCGGTCTCCGCCGAAATCGTCGCCGAACTGCTTCAGCTCGCTGGCTACCACACGCGCGTCTTCCACGACTCGCAGCTCGCGGCGGAGGCACTGAGCAACTCCGCCGTGAAGCCGGACGTGCTGCTCGCGGACTTCAAGATGCCCGGCATGAACGGACTACAGCTCCTCGCTCGCGGCAAATCGGAGATTCGCGGCTTGAAGACGGTTCTTATGAGCGGCCTCGCGTCTGACCCGGCGCTGAGGGAAAAAGGGTTCAGCCCGGACCAATGGGTGACGAAGCCCTTCCCCGTGACGACCCTGCTCAAGTCCGTCCGCACCGCGCTGGCCTCGCCCGGTTGAAGACAGTGGTGGCCCGCGGACAACACAGCTGACACGGATGGCTACAAATCCGTGACGGGAATTCCACTTGGCCCGCGCAAATCGTTGGCCTACTCTCCACTATATGGTTCTTGTCGTCACACTGCTGCTTGCGGGCGCGGTGCTGTTGCTTGCGGAGACGGTGCTGCCGGGCTTGGTCGCCGGCGTGCTCGGCGTGCTGTGCCTCATCGGCGGGGTCATGATGGGCTATCAGGAGTTCGGCGTTGCGACGGGCAACTGGATTCTCCTCGGCACGCTGGTCGGGCTCCTCATCGGCTTCGTGCTGTGGGTGACATATTTTCCAACCAGCCGGTTTGGGCGGCTTTACACCTCCAGCGGCGTGGTGGGCGACATCGGCACGGAGCGTCCGGAGCTTGTCGGGCAGCCCGGCATGGCGCACACGGCGTTGCGTCCGGCGGGCGTCGCGATCATCGGCGGCCACCGGGTGGACGTGGTTGCGGAAGGCGCGATGATCGAGCGTGGCGACGCCGTGCAGGTCATTGCCGTCGAGGGCCTGCGCGTGGTCGTCCGCAAGACTTAATTTTTTCCCGGTCAAACAGCAAACAACACGAACAACCTATGGAACTCACACCGCTTCTCGCCGAAATCGATCCCAAAATCATGGTCGTGCTTTACGGCGCGATGGGCCTCGCCGCATTCGTCTTCGGCATTCTCGTGCTGAACTTCGGAATGATTTGGGTGCGCGCCTGGACCTCCGGCGCGCGCGTGACTTTCACGGAACTGATCGCGCTGAAACTCCGCAGCGTGCCCGTGGGCCTCATCGTGGACACGCGCATCACGGCGGTGAAGTCTGGCATCCCACTGAGCATTGACGACCTCTCGAACTACTACCTCGCCGGCGGCAATGTCGAGGCCGTGGTGCAGGCGCTCATCGCCGCGAAGAAGGCCGGCATCCATCTCGACTTCGACCGCAGTTGCGCGATTGACCTCGCCACCAAGGGCACTGGCAAGACCGTGCTCGAAGCCGTGCGGACCTCTGTGAACCCGAAGGTCATTGATTGCCCCGCCGCGTCCTCCGGCAAGGTGACGATTGACGCAGTGGCCAAGGACGGCATCGCCGTGAAGGTGAAGGCCCGCGTGACTGTGCGCACGAACCTGGACCGCTTCGTCGGCGGCGCGACGGAGGAAACCATCATCGCGCGCGTCGGCGAGGGCATCGTGACGACCATCGGTTCCTCCGTGAGCTACAAAGCCGTGCTCGAAAACCCCGACCGCATTTCCAAGACCGTGCTGGAGAAGGGCCTCGATTCCGGCACCGCCTTTGAAATCCTCTCGATTGACATCGCGGACGTGGACGTGGGCGAGAACGTCGGCGCGAAGCTGCAGGCTGAGCAGGCCGAGGCGAACAAGCTCATCGCGCAGGCGCAGGCCGAAGTCCGCCGCGCCGCCGCCGTGGCGACCGAGCAGGAGATGGTCGCCCGCGTGTCCGAGATGCGCGCGCGCGTCGTCGAGGCCGAGGCGCAGATTCCGCTGGCCATGTCCGAGGCGTTCCGCAGCGGCAATCTCGGAGTCATGGACTATTACAAGATGAAGAACGTGCAGGCCGACACCGGCATGCGCGACAGCATCGCCACGGCCGGCGCCACGCCACAGGTGAAGAGCTGATTCAACTGAGCCTTGCGCGTGTGAACGAACTTGCTCCCATCAGTGACGGTGTTGTCTTCGCTGGCTTGCTCGCCGCCATCGACAACATCTGGGTGATGCTGGCTATTGTCGTCATCTCGGCGCTGTCGAGCTGGTTCCAGAAGCGCAACCAGAAGGACGGCCAAGCGGAACCGTGGGGCGGCGAGGACGAGGAAACTTACCGCCAGCAACAGCAGCGCTCAGGAGGCAACCCGTCCGCACCAAATCCCAACCAGCCGTTGAACTGGGAGGAGGAACTCAAGCACTTGCTCGAAGGCAAGCCGCCGCTCGACGGCACCGCCGGGACGCCGCCTCCGCCTCCGCCCATCGTGCGCCGCGTGCCGGCCCCCCCGCCGCTGCCGGAGACGGTGTCCCGCGAGTCCGAGGGCATTGACGAGGAGAGCATCGCCTCCCGCGAAGGCTCCTCGCCCTGGTCGGACACCGCCTACGACAGCCTGCCCGAGCCGACCAAGCCGCTCGCCAACCTCGAACGCCATACGCAAGCGTATCAACGCGCCACGCAGCTCCACGAGGCCGTCGCCGCGCATATGCGACATGTGGGTGAGCAGACCGAGAAGCACGGCAAGCCGCTCGCCGTTTCGCACGTTCTCCGCCGGGACCTCGGCTCCCCCGACGCCCGCGCCGTGGTTGCGCTCCTGAGCCAGCCCGCCACTGTGCGCCAAGCCCTGCTCGCCTCCTTCGTCCTCGCCCCGCCGAAGGCGCTAGAAAGCTGATTGCCCAAAATGTCGCTTGCGTCGTTGCACGCGACTGGTGCAAAGGAGCGACGCGGTCCACGCGGCGAAGTTTCCTCACCGGCCTCTGCTCGGTGGTGAAATCTACAAATGCGTCGTTGTCGCGGAAGCTCTGCCAACGGTCGCTACCTCACTTCCCCTCGCCTTCTCACGCCACAGACTCTTTTACCGCGCGATGTGCTGGTGGGTGTGGGTGCCGTGGACGGTGTGGTAGCTGTGGCAGGTGGCGCAGTTGTGCGTGACGCCGCCGGCGGGGCTGTGGCATTCCGTGCAGCTCTGCTTGTTGGGCAGCAGAATGTCCGCGGTGCGACGGCTGCTCGCGGCGTCGTGACATTGCGCGCAATTGACGAGGGTGTGCTTGGCATGGTTGAACTCGCCGCGGATGAGCCAGCGGTCGGGCGTGAAGACGAGGGCGATGTGCGGCAGGCCGTCGGCGCCGCCGGGCTTCACGTCGTGGCAGTAGGCGCAGCCGGCGAAGCGCGCGCGAGGCGTGGCGTTGCCGGGGCTGGCACCGATGGCGAGCTGCTTCGAGGGGTCGCTGGCGAAGAAGATTTGTTGCTCCAAGTTCTCGCCGCTGAAGGCGCGCTCGCGGAGCTGGCGCATCTGCTCGGTGACGAATTTCTCCGTGTCGGCCTGCGCGGTCACGCCGGAGCGTCGGGCGAGGTCGGCGTATTGCGTGGGGAGACTGCGGAGGTAGGCACGGACACCGACGGGGTCGCCGTGGGGGATGCGGAGTTGCGGGTTGCGGGCATCGAACTGGAGAGCGTGACAGCTCTGGCAGTGCTTGGCGAAGGTGATGGCTTGGAAGTGCGCGCCGGCGGCGGCGGGCTGATGGCAGTCGGCACAGGCGAGGGGTTGGCCGTTGCGCTGGACGAGGCTGGAGAGGTGGAGGGAGTGGTTGAAGCGGAGGGAATTGGTGTCGGTGAGTTTCTGGGCATGGAGCTGGAACTCGGGGTGGTCGGCGTCGAAAGATTTGAAAACGCGAGTGTAGCCGTGCTCGGGCCGGGGAACTTGGAAGTGCTGGCGACCGACGACTTGGCGGTAATCAAAGGCGGCTGGCGGCAACTTCTCGCCGGCCTTGCGCGAGGCTTCCATGACGATGCCGCTGCCGTGGCAGGAGAGGCATTGCGTGTCGGCGGGCGGGGGCATCCGGCCACTGCCCTGATGCTCGCGGTGGCAGGCGGAGCAGGAGTGGGCGCGGGTGACGTTGGGTTGGTGGAACTTGTGGCCCGGATGGCAGGCGAGGCAGTTGTTATCCAGTTCCGTCATGCCGCCGGCGGTGGCGGTGGGGAGGCGGTGGGGTTGGAGCAGATTCGGCTCGGACCGGAAGGCGGCGCGGAGCCACTCGTCCAAGCCGCCGTGCGCGGCGGTGTGGCAGGCGGCGCAGCCGTCGCTGCCGGGCCACGGGTGCTTCATCTGCGCAAAGACGACGCCGTGGTGATTGGAGGAAACCGGGCCGGCTGAGATGAAACGCCATTGCCACGGGCCGAAGAAGCCGACGAGCAGCAGCGCGAAGGTGACGGCGGTGACGGCCACACAGAGGCGTCCGCGCTGGTTGCGCAGGGAGCGGCGCGGCTGGCAGGTCGGGATGGGACAGGCGCAATCGCCGGAGGGCAGCGGGCCGTTGGTGCAGGAGCCGCCGTGCTCCTTCGAGCGCGTGCAGCGCCAGCGGCCTTTCTCCTCACCATCCTTTTTCTCCAGCACGGGCCGACACTCGGTTGTGGCGCGGCAGGTGCCGGAGGGCGAGGGGCCGATGCGGCAGGGGCAGCCATCGCAAGTCCAACCACACTCCCAATCCTGATTGGGCCGGTCGTAGCGGCTGCGGTCGAAGTCGGGCGATGGGAGCTGGTCCTTCAAGGCAATTAAGAATGAAGAGTTAAGAATGAAGAATTAACAAAATAACGGCCCGGCCCGCGCGCCATGCGCCAGCCCTCATTCTTAACTCTTAATTCTTCACTCTTCATTTCAGTTCATCGCACTCCGGCGGAGAAGCCATAGACCAGCACGATGTGCGCGATGGCCCAGAGCATCAGGCTGTAGGTGACGGGGATGTGGACGAAGAGCCAGAGCCGCAGCGTGAGCTGGAGCGCGCGCTGGTAGTCGAGGCCGTCCTTCTGCCGGACGAGCGTGACGAGCTCCGCGGTGACCTTGCGCTCCTGTTCGTTGAGGAAGCGGTTGAGGTCGCCAAGTTCGTTGAGCAGCGCGTTGAGCGGCAGACGGATTTCAAACACGTGGGAAAGGAAGTTCTGCGGCCCGGCGAAGAAAGCGTGCAGCCGGCGCGCGTGGAACTCCGCAATGGTGGCGGACCTCGCCTCGACCACAGAGTTCAAGGCGAGTGCCTCGGCCTGCTCGCGGAGCTGCCGGCGCACGATGGGGATGCGTTCGAAGGGCACCTCGCCCCCGCGCGCGCTGAGGCGCTTAGGCCAACCGCGGGAGATGAGGATGCCCAGCACGCCGCTGACCATGACGAAGACGTAGAGCACGGTGAGGACGATCTCAAACCAGCCGGTCGGCCAACGCCCCCGGACATGCAGCAGGAATAGCACGCCGGTGAAGAGGCCGGCGTAGATGTGGAATTGAAGCCAGACCTCCGAGCGGCCCATTGGGAGGTAGGGGATTTTCTTGAACCAGTTGTAGCCGGTGAGCAGCACCATCACGCCGAAGAGCAACCAGCCGGTGAGATACGCTGCGCGCGTGGTCGCGCCCGCCCAGACGGTGTATGCGGACGCGACCGCGACCGTCGCCGCGACCAGCAGGCTGCCCCAGAGCAAGCGGCGTCGGAGAAAGCCTCTCATCGGTTGAGCCAGTGCGCGAAGGCGTCGAGATTGTTCATGTCCAAGCGGCGGAGAGCGCCGTGCGGGCAGGATCGCTCGCAGGCGGGGCCGCCGATCTGGTCGGAGCACTTGTCGCACTTGGTCGCCTTGATGATGGGCTTCATGTCCTTGTCCACCATGAAGGCCCCGTCTTCCTCGCGGATTTCCACCATCCGGATGGCTTCGTAAGGACAGTTGTTCGAGCAGATGCTACACCCGATGCAGGTGGCCTGGTTAACGATGACCTCGCCGCCGGTCTGGCCGCGGTGGATCGCGCCGGTCGGGCAGCCGATGAGGCAGACCGGATCGGCGCAGTGCATGCAGGAGTTCGCCACCATGATGCGCCCGCTGGTTTGGCCGTGGCGGAGGAACCGAGGGTTGCCCTCGTTGGCAGTGGCACAAGCGCGCACGCAATCGTCACAACGCGTGCAGCGCTCCATGTCGATGACCATCGTGGAGGTGCCATTGAAGTAGCGGTTCTCGGTGAGGAACTCCATCAGCTCCGGGCCAATCTTCGCGCCGGAGTCTAGTGCGCGCTGGGTTGGGGATTGCTCGGTGCCGGCCAACTCCTCCGTCGTAAAGAGCGCGGGCAGTTCGGCGGCGGGCACCGTGGGCAGGACGATTTCCTCCATCACCAACGTCGGCACGACGATGACGTGCGTGTAGCCGATGACCCGGAGGGTGTGCTGGAAGGGGACGGACTCGGCGCGCTGCTGCCAGTTGTGGGCGATCTCGCGCAGCCCGAACTCACCGCCCGCGCTGAGGTAGGTCAGCGTGCGGTGGCCGTGGCCGAACTTCTGGCTGAGGCGCGCGAAGCCGGAGCGGACGAGCACCACGCCGTTCGGATAGTCGCCTTCCTGCGCGATGATGGTTTCCTTCTCGGGCGAGCGCGTGCCCTCCTTGACGAGGCGCTTGTAGTCGCCGGACCAGTCGTAGTCGCCGTAGGTGCCGAACTGCGTCTGCTCGATGACGCGCTTGAGCTGCTCGTCGTTGAGCCGTCTGAAAATGGGGATCTCGCGCAGGTGTGTCGCCAGCGTGCGCTCGCGGTAGATGCGGTCAATGTGGTGGCGCAGGGGGTCATCGAAGCGCAGCAAGTCCCGCAGTCCCTGCCAGCGGATTTCGAGCATCTCCGTCGCGTCGCCGACGGCGAAAATGGTGGAGGTGCGGGCGCTTCGGCTCAGGGCGGCGATCTCGCCGAAGAAGTCGCCCGGGGACATCGTGGCGGTCTTGTGTTCGTCGAGGATGCGCGGCACATCCTGAAGAAATACGCCCGCGCCCTGGCTGCCGCCGCGGGACTTGACCCCCGTGTCTTGCTCCAGTTCCGCCGGGGTGCGGACTTCGGGGTCGCGCGGATTGGTCCAGAGCTGGGCTACGATTTCGAACAGACCTTTGCGCTGGGACTTGCGGCGCCCCAGCATGGAAGCCGGCAGGCCGGGGTTCAACACGACCCGCGCATGGCCGGACAGGACCAGAAAGGCCGACGAACCGTAGTCACCCGCGCGCACGATGATCTCGCCGTCCTTGAAGCGCCGGATGCGGGCGTCGTTCTTGAGAATGCCGCGCAGAGGAGTTCGCTTGGAAAATTTGCCCGAGTTCATCTCGCTGAACGGACGGATCTCCAGCAGGCGGTTCACGTCCGCCTCGCTCATGTCCGGGTCGAACGAGCTGTCCCACCGCTCGGGCTTATCAATGACGAAGTGAGCTGTATCCATGCGCGTCAGGCGTCGAGCACGAGGTCGCCTTTCGGGCGGCAAATGCAGGTGAGGCAGGAGCCGCCCTCCGGGGCCGCATCCGGCGGCTTCAGATAATCCACGCTGCCGGACTTGATGGCGACCGAGCACACGCCGCAACTGCCCGCGCGACAGCCGGACTCGATGCGCAAGCCTTGCTCGAGCGCGAAGTCGAGCAGATTGGATTGAGCTGGGTTCCACTCCATCTCCTTGCCGGACTTTGCGAAGATGACTTTGCAGGCAGGTCCGGCGGAGACAGCGGCGGAGACCGGAGCAGATTTCTTCTTCACCGTGGCCGGGCCGAACGCCTCGTAGTGAATGTCCTTCTCCGGGACGCCCCAGGCTTCGAGCCCGTCGTTGAGCGCCTTCATGAACGCGCCGTTGCCGCACATGAAAAACTCGTAGTTGTTCGAGGGCAGCATCTCCTTCAGCACATCAATGGTGACCCGGCCCTCCCGGTCGTAGTCCTCGCCCTTGGTTTCGCCCCTGGCGGGACGGCTGTAACAGACCACCACGCGGATGTTGTCAAAGTTCCGCAGCTGGTTTAGGTCTTCGCGAAGCATGTGCTCGCCACCGCTGCGGCAGCCGAAGTAAAGCCAGACCTCGCGCCGTGAACCGCTCTCGGCAACTGCCTTGGCCATGCTCAACATTGGCGTCAACCCGACTCCGCCGCCAAGCAGGCAGATGGGAGTGGTCTTCGTCATGTCCAGGTAGAAGTGGCCCGTGGGCGCCTTCACGTTGAGCAGGTCGCCTTCCTTGACGTGGTCGCTGAAGAATCCGGAGGCGACGCCGTGCGGCACGTCGGGCTTGTCCGGCGGGGCCTTCTCGCGCTTGATGGTGACGCGGTAGCAGTCCGGGCGCGTTGGGCTGTCGGAAAGCGAGTAGCAACGCACCACCGGCTTGTCGCGCCCCGGGATGTCGAGGTTGAAGGTGAGATACTGGCCGGGCTTGTATGGCGGCAGCGGCTTGCGATCGTGCGGCACAAGGTAGAAGGAGTTCACGTCCTCGCACTCGGTGGACTTCTGCGAGACGGTGAACTTGCGGTAGCCGTTCCAGCCTTGGATGACCTCCTGCGCCTCCTTGTAGCGATACTTGGCCGCGAGCACCAAGGTCTCCAGCCGCTCACGATCCAGCCGCTGCTGCGTGCGCTCGTGGACCAAGCGCGTCAAGGACGAGTAAGCCATCAGGACAAGGTGGCTTGAGAGCACCGCCAGCAGGATGTATCCGAGCGCCAGTCCCGCGTTGCCTCCCAGCGCCGTCTGAATCTGATCGATGATGGCTAGCATATCCGTGATTGGCGCGGCCTCGATGGGCCGCAGGTTTCAGCTGACGACGGCCATTGTTCGGTTCCACCGGGTGTTGCCAAGTTTTTTCCTGTAAAGTCCATTTACAAATCCACGCTTGCTTTCACTTCTGCGCGAACGTGAAACTTCCCTACGTCAACCAATGAGCCACGCCTCTCCGGGAATGAAACCCGTCCTGCCCCTCCCCTCCCACGCCCTGTTATTACTGGCCGCCTTGCTTCCTGCCACATCGCTGCTGGCCGCCGACGCGCCCGGGCGCTTCACCGGCTCGCCGAGCTGCGCCACCTCCATGTGCCACGGCGGCGCGGGCGAACTCCGCCACCAGACCACCGTCTGGCAGAAGCAGGACATCCACTCGCGCACCTACAACACCCTCGTCAACGCCCGCTCCGCGCAAATCGCCGCCGCGCTGAAAATCCCCGACGCGACGACCAGCTCCCGCTGCACGACCTGCCACGCGCCGTTCCACGATGTGCCGAAGTCCGCCTTCCTCGCCGACATCATCAAGCCCGCCGAGGGCGTCTCGTGCGAAAGCTGCCACGGCCCCGCCGAAAAGTGGATTCGCAGCCACACCCGCCCCGACTTCAGCCACAAAGACCGAATTCTCCTGGGCCTGCGCGACCTCAACCACCTCTACGTCCGTGCGAACAGTTGCGTCGCCTGCCACCAGACCGTGGACCCCGCGCTCCTCGCCGCCGGCCATCCGGAACTCCTCTTCGAGCTGGACGGCCAAGCCGTCGCCCAGCCCAAGCACTGGCGCGAGAAAGGCGACTGGCACGGCCCGAAAGCCTGGCTCGTCGGCCAAGCCGTCGCCCTTCGCGAGATGAGCGCACAGCTCAACCGCGAGAAGAACTCCAACGAAAAACTCACCGCCCCGTGGTCCGCCTCGCTCTGGCTCCTGCAAAAGCTCGACGGCCTCGACTCCTCCCTGCCTGCCCTCAAGCCCGCCGCCAACGCCACCCAAGCCCACCCCGCCGCCGACACCCTCGCTCGTCGCGCCGCCGAGATGGAGTGGAGCCACGACCTCACCCGCCAAACCCTCCAGCGCCTCGCCAAGACGCACGCTGAATTTGCCGATGCTAAAACTCCCCGCCTCCAGCAAGCCCGCCGCGCCGAGCGCCTCGTCCTCGCCCTCGACCGCCTCACCGCCCCGCTGGACAAGGCCACGCTCGCAAAGCTGGAGCCGGACTTGAAAGAACTCTTCGCCCTCGCCCAATCCCTCCCCGACTTCGCGCCCGACAAATTCGCCAAGTCCCTCGAAACCTTCGCAAAGAAGCTGTGACCCCTCGTCGTAGGTGACGACGTGAGGAGTCTCCATTCTTCCCACTCTGCGTTTTTCCCGCCTCTGTGGTGCATCTCCACGCCAGCAACTCAGGAATTGATTAGAGACTCGTTACCTCGTCTCCTACCGGGACTCGCATGAGCCAAGCCCAGCCGAAGTTTCTAGCCTACAAACGCTCGCGCTTCTCCGCGCAGTTGCCGCTCGACACGCTTTACAGCCCCTCGCACGCATGGGCGGCGCGGCAGGCGGACGGCGCGTGGCGCGTGGGCATCACCAAGTTCGCCACGCGCATGCTCGGCGACATGGTCGAGTGCGGTTGGGAAGTTCAACCGGGTGCGGCAGTCGCCTGTGGCCAAGTCGTCGGCTGGCTCGAAGGCTTCAAAGCCATCTCGGATGTCTATGGCATCGTGGACGGCGAGTTCCTCGGCGCGAACCCGCTGCTGAAGACCAAGATCACCACCGTGAACAAAGACCCCCACGGCCACGGCTGGCTCTACGCCGCCACCGGCACGCCCGAGTCCCGCTGCCTCGACGTTCACGCCTACGTGAAGCTGCTGGACAAGACGATTGATAAAATCCTCGAACGCGAGCACCACGAAGAAAGTCAATGAGCGCCCCAACCACAGAATCGGCAATCGGCAAAGCACGCTACGTAATGCTCGGCGGCTTCCTCGGAGCCGGTAAGACCACCGCCGTGGCCAAGCTCGCCGAACGCCTCACGCAACAGGGCCGCCGCGTCGGCCTCATCACGAATGACCAGGGCAAGGAACTCGTGGACACCGCGATGCTACGTTCGCGCGGCTTCGCCACGGAGGAAATCCCCGGCGGCTGCTTTTGCTGCCGCTTCAACTCCCTCGTGGACGCGGCGAACAAGCTCACTGAAAGCACCCGCCCCGACGTCTTCATCGCCGAGCCGGTGGGCAGTTGCACCGACCTCGTCGCCACTGTCACCTACCCGCTGCGCCGGATGTATGGCGACCAGTTCCTCATCGCGCCCCTCAGCGTGCTCGTGGACCCCGTGCGCGCCCAGCGCGTGCTCGGCCTCGCGGACGGCGGGCAGTTCTCCGAGAAGGTGCTCTACATCTACCGCAAGCAACTCGAGGAAGCCGACCTCATCGTCATCAACAAACGCGAGATCCTCGACGCCCTCCAACTCGACCGCCTGCGCCTCCGCCTCGCCGAGCAATTCCCCCGCGCCAAAGTCCTCGCCGTCTCCGCGCGCACCGGGGCCGGCCTCGACGATTGGTTCAATCAAATCACCGCCACCGAGCAGGTCGCGCGCGTCGCGATGGATGTGGACTATGAAGTCTACGCCGAAGGCGAAGCGCTCCTCGGCTGGCTGAACGCAACGGTCACGCTCTCGAACCAAAAGGGCTTTGACGGCAACCAAGTCATCCGCGACCTCGCCAACACCATGAGCCGCCTGCTCGCCGATGCCGACGCGGAAGTCGCGCACCTCAAGATGACCCTGGAGCCGGAGGACGCGGGCCTCGGCGACCTCGCCGTCATCAACCTCGTGCGGAACGACTTCGTCCCCGAGCTCTCGCAGGAACTCTCCGACTGGCTGGACGCCGGCAAGCTCATCATCAACTGCCGCGCCGAGGCCGCGCCCGACACCCTCAACGCCGCGCTTAACGCCGCGCTCACGGAAACCGGCAAGCAGCACCCGCAGCTCTTCCTCCGCCTGGAACACCTCGAACACTTCCGCCCCGGCAAGCCCCAGCCGACGCATCGGGATGCGTAGTGGAGCGGTCGCCCTCAAAGCCGGCGGACTTCGCGTCGACTCTCTACACTTCTCCCGCTCGGGGGAGCATGGTTCACTGCTGGGAAAACCCCCGACAAACACATGAAACGCATTCCTGACTGCATCACAGTTCTACTTGCGGCCGCATGCCTGACCGGATGCTTTACCACCGTGGCGCGCATGAACCACGGCATGTCTGCGGGAACAACCGCGGTGAGCATCGTGCCCGCGGTCGTATTGGACGTCGTCACATTGCCGATACAAGTGCCCGCGTTGGCAGTGATGGGTATTTCCAAAGCGAACCAAAAGCCGGCACCAATGACGGCGACAATACCGCCACCGACTAAAGAACTTTTGGAGATCAGGAAGGGATCCAGAATACCTCCTCCGACATCGTTCCACGCTCAACAGAGACGTAATCCAAGAGGCTATCAGGGAACGCGGCATTCCTTTTACCGAAGCGCAACTTCGCAAGTTGGGCGAACCAACTGAATGGACTGGAGCCTACGTCTCGGCCAACCCGCGCTGTCCAAAAGATCTTTTGGAAGAAATCTGGAATGGCATGGAGAAGTTGCCGCTGGCTGAACGACAGACAACGGCTCTCTATTTGATCGAGAATCCGAATATCCCCGATGCGTGGTTGGAAAACGTGGCGAATCAAATTGACCTCTACGGCTATGGTAGCGGAAAGGCTAGGGTGATTTTGAATGTCAGAAAGAGGGCAGATCAGTCGCCCGCCAAGCCCGCGAATTCGTCCGCAGATTTGGCGGTTGGGAGTTGAGCGTTGGACGTTGAACGTTTCCCCATTCCCCTGCTTCGTGCTTCCCGCCGCGAGCGCCTTCGCCTACAACCGCCGGCCATGACTTTGCGAGAACAGCAACGCGCCTTGACCGCCGCCACGCAGGCCGCCCGCGCCGCCGGGAAGCTGATGCGCCAAAATCTCTCCCGGCCCAAACGCGTCAACGAGGCGACGCAGCACGACATCAAGCTGGAGCTGGATGTGCGCTGCCAAAAGCTTATCGAGCGCACGCTGCGACGGGCGTTCCCGACCATCGCGATCCTCGGCGAGGAGGGCATCCTCGGTGATCCCGCGTCCGCGGCGCGCTGGGTGGTGGACCCGATTGATGGGACGGTGAACTTCACCTACGGCATCCCGCACGCGTGCGTGTCCATCGCGCTCCAAGTGCGCGATGACAAGTCGCCGCACGCGGGTTGCCCGCTGCGCGGCTACACGACGCTCGTGGGCGTGGTGTATGACCCGTTCCTCGACGAGATGTGGACGGCCGTGCGCGGGCAGAAGGCAAAGCTGAACGGCAAACCGATTTCGGTCAGCAGCCGCTCAAAGCTCGACGAGGCCATCGTGGCGATGGGCTTCGCGAAATACACCAAGACGCTGGCGCTCATGCTGCCGGTGTTCAATCGACTCGTGCATCGTGTGCGCAAGGTGCGGCTGCTCGGCGCGGCGGCGCTCTCGATGACGTGGACGGCGAACGGCCGGCTGGATGCCTACATCGAGAACGGCGTGCGGCTGTGGGATGTGGCGGCGGGCGGGCTCATCGTCGAGTGCGCGGGCGGGGAGTTTTGGTGGCAGCCGGTGAAGGGCGATTACGCAGTGGAGATTTGCGTGAGCAACGGGAAGATGCGGAAGAAGCTCCAGGCGGAGTAGGGGCATACTCCTGTCCCTCGCTTCACTGCGCCGGCGATTCAGCTCACAGCGGACAAGCGTGTCGGCCTTACGCGTCAAACGCTTTGCGCAGCACTGCGAGGCTCTTGGGCACGGCGGTGTCAGCCGGCTCCTTGCCTTCCATTTCGAGCGAGACCCAGCCGGTGTAGTTCGCGTCCGTCAGAATCTTTGCGATGCGCGCGTAGTCGAGTTCGAGGGTATACCACTCGCCGCCGCCGAAGTAGGTCTTGGCCTGCACGAAGACTGTCTTCGGTGCGATGGCGGCGAGCTTCGTGTAGGGGTCTTCGAGGAAGTTTCCCGTGTCCATCAACCCGCCGAGCCACGGCGATTGCACGCTGTTGAGCAAGCGCAGCAAGCCCGCGGGCGTGCGCGTGAGGCCCCAGTGGTTTTCTAGTGCGAGCACCACTCCCAGCTCGGCGGCGCGGGGCAGGCATTGCTCGATGCAGTCCTGACACCATTTGAAGCCCTCGTCCTCCGTGTGCCCCGGCAGAATCGGTTCGTCGCCGCGCGCCTTCATCAGGTCGTCGAAGGATGCGATGGTGTTCCAACGTCCCGAGTTCAGCCGCATGGCCGGGATGCCGAGCGCAGCGGCGATTTCGATGCACTTGAGCGTGTGCTCGACCTGCGCGCGCCGGTAGTCCGCGCTGGGGTCCACGAAGTCTTGGTGGATGGAAAGGCAGACGAGGCTCACGCCGTTGCGGAAGGCGTGGCGCTTGAGTCGTTGGAGGTAACTGCGGTGCGCGGCCGTGAGCGGCTCCTTCTCCGGGATGTCCATCTGTCGGTGCAGGATGTCCACGCCCGGCACGCCGAGCGCGGCGGTCTTCTCGATTACCGTCTCGATGGACACCTTCGCCGTGCGGAAATGCCAGTAGGAGTAGCTGGAGATGGCGAGCTGGATGGGGTGCTTACGGGTATTTGCAGGCGCGGCTCCCACGGGAGAAGTAGCAAGTAAGCCAGTGCCGGCGGCGATGGAGGCGGCGAGGAAATCCCGGCGGGAAGGAGCTTGGGTGTGATGCACGGCCAAACCCTACGAAAACGCGCCCCAGGCGGCAAGCGGCGTGCCGGCGGTTTGTAACCGCCGTGTTGCGCGTGGACAGCTCGCAGCCACGCCGAACGGCTGTTCGCCACTGACGGCGATTGCAAATCTCCGGCACGGGACTCAGCGCTTCGCCAATGTTTCCTCGATGCTCTTGGCCACTTTCTTTGCGAGGAACTCGGAGCCTTCCTTCTTGAAGTGGACATTGGCGGGGAGCTGCACGTCCGCGAGCTTGGGCAAGGTGTGGGCGTAGAGGTCGTTCGTCGGGATTTTGTTCTCGTCCATGACCTTCTTGGCTGCGGCGTTGTAAGCCTGCACGTCGCTGTCCTTGCGCGGCGGCGAGAGCTTCGCGTCGGGGACGGGCGTGGTGGCGCACCAGATGAGCTTGGCGTTTGTCGTCTTCATCTGCTTCACCAGCTCGCGGAGGTTCTTCTCATAGTCAGGGAGGCTGACCTGCGCCTTGCCGTCTTCCATGGACTTCAAGTCGTGCAGGCCCCAGTTGAAGTGGATGACATCCCACTTGCTCGTGCCGAGCCACTTGGTGAGCTTCGCCGTGCCGTTGGTGGTGGGGCCGCCGTTCTCCAGGATGCGATGGACGTTGGCCTTGCCCTTGAGCAGGTCGCGCACGGGCACGGTGTAGCCGATGGATATGCTGTCGCCGATGAGCAGCACGCGTGGCAGGCCGGACTGGTCCGTGACGGGCTCCATCGCCGGGTCTTTCTTGGCGGCCTTGGGCGCGGTCTTCGCTTTGGGCACGTCCTGCGCCTTCGCGGTCTGGGCGACGACTGGGACGAGGCTGGCAATGAGCAGCGTGGCGAGAGCGAGGCGGAGTTTCATTTGGCGAAAAGTAAAATCAACGGCCTCAAAGCGTGGCAAACAGCATTGCGCGACGCCAGCTTTCCTTCGCGCCGGGTGACGGCGCGGAGAGCGCAACCAAGTTCAATGTCGCGCCACCCGGCGGCGTCAACTAACGCGATGCAACTGTCCCGCCTAATCGTGCCCCTGATGCGCTGGCTTTTGCTGGCCGCATTGCTGGCCAGCGCGGGCGCGTTTGCCGCTGAGCCGCTGCATCGGCGGGTGGACTCCCTCATCGCCGCGAAGGCGAAGGCCGCGAAGCAGCCGCTAGCCGCACCGGCGGACGACGCGGAGTTCCTGCGCCGCGCGTGGTTCGACTTCAATGGCGGCATTCCCGGTCCC
>SXGQ01375341.1_pt1 | contig 44588 bp, 52 predicted proteins | sample 3178371 | NCBI WGS metagenome assembly SXGQ01 (sample SAMN11356859, study PRJNA531348) | freshwater metagenome | isolation source: freshwater sample F1-20 | place: China: Fuxian Lake, Yuxi | collected 2017-12-25 | reverse complement strand
TCTATCTTGGACACACCAGAAGAATCTAAAGGCAGTAGATATTCTGATTATGTGCAGCCTTTTATGCAAATGACAGGAGCTATTAGAGTTTCAAATTATGGAAACTGGGATGTTGATATATTTGCTGCTCCATCTAACGAACAAATTACAGCTATAGCAAGAAATCACATCGATGGAAGAGATTTTCATTACGATGTTGAGCCACTTGGAATTAAGGATACTTTAGAAAAAGCCACTTCAGAGGCTGTAGCAAATAAACTTAGAGATATTAGACGAGCATTGTTAGATATGTAAAAAAAAGAGGGGATTTCTCCCCTCTTTTTTTATGCTCCGCAGCTTTCACAATCCGGATTATCTAGAGAACATACTTTAGCAGTAAATTCATCTGGACTAAAATCCTTCATTTGCTCTACTTCTTTAGGTTTCTCTACTTCCTGGATTGACGCACTAGAAAGATCGATTCCAAGTCCCTTTAATGCCTGGGCTTTAGGCTTGACACGTAGATAATACATTCCAGTCTTCAATCCCAACTTCCATCCAAACATATGAGCAGAAGAAAGTTTTGATGCAGTAGGTTCAGCCATAAACATATTCAATGATTGTGACTGATCAATAAAGAATGAACGATCACGAGCCATTTCAAGGATAGACTTACCCTTCATCTCCCAGACTGTTTTATAAACTTCTTTGATGTCAGTTGGAATTTCAGGAATGTTTTGCACTGAACCATTCTCATTGAATAATTTCAGTCTAACATTGTCACTCCAGATACCAAGATTGACAAGATCTTCTACTAAATGCTTGTTAATTACAGCATATTCACCGCTCAAAGTATTACGCTTATAGAGATTGGTGGTAAAAGGCTCAAAACACTCATTATTTCCAAGAATCTGAGCTGTTGAAGCTGTAGGCATTGGTGCAACTAATAAAGAGTTTCTCAAGCCAAATTGCTTGATTTCTTCTTTGAGTGCTGAAAAATCCCACATGCCGGAAAGATCATCTTCAGTAAGTCCCCAGAGGTCATATTGTAATAAACCTTGAGATGATGGAGATCCTTCAAAAGACGAATAAGAGCCATGCTTCTTTGCCAAATCCTTAGATGCAGTAAGAGCAGCAAAATAAATTGTCTCAAAAATATCTTTGTTCAATTTCTTTGCTTCATCTGATTCAAACGGTAAACCCATCATAACAAAGGTGTCAGCTAACCCCTGAACACCAAGGCCTATAGGGCGATGCTTGTTATTTGAATTCTTTGTTTCAGGCGTTGGATAGTAATTTACGTCAATAACTTGATTCAAGTTAACTGTTGCTTGATAAACAACTTCATACAAGAATTTGAAATCATATTTGCGTAATTTCTTATCCTTCTCACGAACTTTACCAGTTGGGATGATTACATACTTTGGTAAAGCAATAGAGGCAAGATTACAAACTGCAGTTTCATCCTTGTCTGTATATTCAATAATTTCTGTGCAGTTATGAACCAAAATATCATTAGCATAGAAGTTGTGGTTGTCTTCTACAGTAATATCAAACACTGGAATTTCTTGTTCCAATTCTTCAATAATTAACATAATTTTTCTCTCTTGTAATAGTATCCCTTGTATTCACGTTTATCAATTATTCTGCCAATAAGTTGACGATAATTAATTTTATTTTCTTCTGCACACAATTTTGCATATTCATATTCTGCAATGAAATTTAAATCAACATCATACTTGTAAACTTTGTATGCACGAGAATTACCTGAACCTTTTCTTGTTTCTGACTGCTTGCTTTTAGTCTCAGCTGAATGTTTAAATCCTTTATTCCAATGATGGCCTGTTTCTTTTGATTTGTGAGAAGGAGTATCTTCGAGCTTGATTCCATATCTATGATTACCCGACCCAGACATCTGTTTTCTTCTCATTTCACGAATTTCTTCTTTACGAGGATTATTGGTAAATACATCTCCACCATCTCCTCCTGTTGAAATATTAACCAAACTGCCTTTCATATTTATTCTTGTCCCGATAATTTCTATCAATAATTTTTCTAAATTGAATGCATTTTCTTCTGTAAGATTTTCTTCAACTTTAACAATAATTGGCTCAAGATTTTCATCAAGGATTTGTTTGATTAAATTAAACTTATATTGATTATTTGTCAAATCAATTCCACGGTTTTTAACAAATTCTAAATGTCTGTACATTCTGTTGTAAACAGTAGTGGCCTTGCCTTTACCGATATAAAATGGTTCAAATTCAAAAATATAATTTCCAAATTTAAACTCACCAGGCTTTCTTGGATCTAAATATGCATAAATGTAAGATGTGTATTCCATAATGATATATATATTATACGCTCATTATGGAATACACCTTTTCTTATTTTATTTCTAGGATATCATCAGCTACCAATTCTGAAGCAATCACGTAGCCTCTATTTTTTGTGTAGACTTTGTGATCCGCAGTACAAACAATAGATTTACCTGATTCAGAGTCAGTAATTTTCAAAACTTTTGATTTTGGATTCATCAAAGCAGCATTTATGACTGGCTTGAATTCTTGCTCGCCAGTTTCTATATTAAATGAGGCTACTGAAATTGCTTCACCATTCTTGAATGAAGAAACAAGCTTTTCAAGAGTTATATCAAATACAAGGTCGCCAATAAGAACAGTAATAGCACTATCTCCATCAAGACACAAATTTGAAGACTTGATTGTTCCAAGATTCTTCTGATTGCTCTTGTAATTACACGCATCTTTGTAAAGCATATAAGGAGTTCCAGTTTCGACTTGTGAATCAAGAACTTTTTCCCACAACTCACGAGCCTTGATTGTCTTAAGTGCTTTACCTTCAGCTTCATACTTTTCGTAAAGTTCAGTAAAAGCTTTCTTGTCTGGAGAATCATAAGCATCAATCAAACCTGGGACTTGATCAGGTGAGAATAAAGACCAATTTCCATCAGTCTCTACACGCTGCATAAACAAGTCAGGAATCCAAAGGGCTAAGAAAAGGTCTCTTGCACGTAATTCTTCTTTACCTTGATTCTTACGAAGTTCAAGAAAGTCAAAGATATCACCGTGCCAAGGCTCAAGATAAACAGCAATTGAACCCTTACGCTTTCCGCCACCTTGATCAACGTAACGGGCAGTCTCATTGAATACTTTGAGCATAGGGATAATTCCATTAGAATATCCGTTAGTACCCTTGATATAACTACCCTTAGCACGAATCTTGTGGATGTTGATACCAATTCCACCAGCAGATTGAGAAATTAATGCACAGTCTGAAAGTGTCTTGTAAATGCCTGGAATACTGTCATCGTCAATATCGAGCAAGAAGCAGGATGAAAGCTGAGGACGATTTGTTGAAGCATTGAAAAGAGTAGGTGTAGCGTGTGTGAAAAGGCCTTGTGAAAGCATATCGTATGTCTTCTGAACCATTTCCAAATTGTCACGCCAGATACCAACAGCAACTCTCATATAAAGATGCTGTGGAGTTTCTGCTGGTACATTGTCAATCTTGAGCAAATATGATTTACGTAAAGTCATAAATCCAAAATAATCAAAATTGAAATCTCTATCGTGAACAATCATTGCATCAAGTTCTTGAGAATACTTCTGGATGACAGCATAAACCTCATCAGAAATCATTCCAGCACTATCGCCAGTCTTTGGGTTGATATATTCGTATAGCTTCTTAGCAATTACGGAGAAATCTTTTTCGACATCTTTGTAAAGAGCTGTGATAGCAATACGAGCAGCAAGCTTTCCAAAGTCAGGATGAACAGTGACCATAGAAGCAGCTGTCTCTGCACTAAGCTGGTCAAGCTCAGTGCTAGAAACGCCATCATAAAGCCCAGAAACAACTTTGGTGCTTACAATATCTGGATCTACACGCTCATTTAAGCCGTATGTCAGCTTCTTGATACGTGAGGAAATCTTTTCTAATTTTACTGGCTCTTTAGAACCATTACGCTTAAGGATATCCATAACTAAAAGTCCTCATCAAATGAAATCTGTTCTTGAGCTTCGCCAACTCCACTCTTTACATAGTCAGCAACACGCTTCTCAAAGAAGTTAGTTTTATTCTGCAATGCAATGTTAGCCATAAAGTCAAAAGGATTCTCAGTATTATAGACCTTTCCTACGCCTAAGTCCATAAGAAGGCGATCAGAAACATACTCAAGATATTGTTTCATCAATTCAGAATTCATACCAATCAAAGAAACAGGCAGTGCTTCAGTGATAAATTCTTTCTCAATTGTAAGCGCAGAATCAATAATTTCAAGAATACGCTCACGAGAAAGCTTGTTCTCAATATGATGCTTGTAAAGATGAACTGCGAAGTCTGTGTGCAATCCTTCATCACGAGAAATCAATTCGTTTGAGAAAGAAAGACCAGGCATCAATCCACGCTTCTTCAACCAGAAAATAGAGCAGAAGGAACCGGAAAAGAAAATTCCCTCAACAGCAGCAAAAGCGATAAGACGCTCTACAAAAGACTCAGAACCAATCCACTTAAGAGCCCACTCTGCTTTCTTTTGAACAGCAGGAACAGTATCAATTGCATTGAAAAGATGGTTTTGTTCTTCTTTGTCTTTGATGTATGTGTCAATAAGAAGGGAGTATGTCTCAGAGTGGATGTTCTCCATCATAATCTGAAAGCCGTAGAAAAATTTAGCTTCTGTGTACTGCACTTCAGCAACAAAATTTTCTGCTAAGTTTTCATTAACAATTCCGTCAGACGCAGCAAAGAATGCTAAAACGTGCTTGACAAAATGTTGTTCTCCTTCATTAAGTTTTTCCCAATCAGTTAGATCTTGTGCCAGATCAATTTCTTCAGCAGTCCAAAAAACCTGCTGTGCTTTTTTGTAATAATCCCAAATATCGTGATGTTCGATTGGGAATAAAACGAACCGATTCTTGTTCTCTTGTAATATCTTTTCCATAATGTTTCGACAATAAAAAATATCTGAGAGTAAACTATCAGATATTTTTTATCCCTTCCTTTTATTAGTATGAGGCTTTAAGTAAAATTTTGCAACTCTTCTGAGTCTATATTTTTGAGTTTTTGTATTATTACATCTAAATTCTTTTTATATAATCTATTTGCAATCATATAGTCTAAGAGAGTCTCTCTAATAATTTCAACATCTTCTTCCGTACTGGCGTCATAAATTTCACTGACTTTCTTATTAAAAGCAGTGTCTATCAAATGTTGAGCGTCTAGATTATCTGTCTTAAATCCACTTGGGTTTACATCTAATGAGGACAGTACAAAGAAACAATGAATTCCTTTAGCTTGTCCAATTAGAGTTTGCCAAGACTGATTAACTGCACTATTTATATTCTGTTTTTTAGTAGAATTTTCCTGAAGATTGACCTTAATATTTCCGTCATTTCTTTTAGAAAAATAATCGGATAGAAATTGTTTTTTCTGCTGAAGCCAAGTGTATTTGTTCATATCTATAGTGCAAATTTTATGTCAATTGCAAAAATTCTGGTAGATATTCCTTTAGTCTTTTTTCCTGCTACTTCTGCATGATATTCTGACTGTCTACATACTAATACAGATCCATTTGTAAGGCTTTCAACTTCTCTACTAGCAAGCCTAAATGCAGACATTACGGAATTGAGAGCAGTTGGACCAACACTCAAAATTCTGACGTATTCATGATCTTTTAAAACGTGCAAAATGCTTCTGCTCAAACCTACAGGGTCGGTTGGTCTTCTACTAGGATCTTCACTGTTAGGATCTCCACCTCGGGCCTTCAAGATTCTAGGGTCGTTTATTTTATTCTTTGATTTATCATTTGTTGCAATAGTGCTAACAGGATCTTCTAACTTTTCCATTTTTAATTTTCCTCTAAGCCAATAATTGATAATTTTGACTTAATATTTTCTACAGCGTTATTGAACTCTATAGCAGTGCAATTGTATAACTTTGAATCAAACTTCAATTTAGATGAACCGTTTAAAATATTATTAATAATTTTTGTTTCGACATCAGACATAGTCAAGTTTAATAAATCATTTACTTTGTTTGAATCTTTAATATTGTCATAATAACAAACATCTTCATTTTCATCTTCCTCAGACATATAAACACTTAAAGCCCTTGGAGAAACTGTCTGATGGTCAGGGTACAACTCATTAAACTTTTGAAATAACATACTTGAGTGCTTTGAAAGAATATGCTTCTTAATTACAGCAGTTCTTTTTTCAATTAGGCATTTTTCACAAGCGCCATCAACCTTGTCTTTACAGTCATCTGAGCAATCATATGACCTTGGCATTTTGTGATTTTTACAAAAAGGACATCTCTCTAAATCTTCTAAAATAATCCCTGTGTTCTTTAAGTGATCCCAAAGAATATGATGATGATGATTGAGAATATGAGTAGAAAGTGGATTTACCCATTTTTCACAAATTGGGCATTTTTGAGTTGGATTTCTTTTACCAGCATTGTCAGCTTTTACTAAATTGATATAGTTATGCTGAAGCGCTCCGATAAAATAATTTTTGAATTCACCACTACCGCCATACCTAGAAATTTTTCTTGTATTGCGTGGTTTCCAATTAGATAAAACATTGCAGAATATTTTAATATAATCTGAGGCAAAATCTTCCTGGGAGTCGTACAAATAATGATACTGACTCCACCACTCTTGCATGTGTAAATAAGGAGGATAGAGCTTACAAACTTCTTTGTAGCTCCTATCTATCTTCCATTTATTTCCGGTTAATAAAGAATCTTGATAACGAAGTATTGCCTTTTCTAAGTTCTCTTGATTTTTCAACTTAATTTGTTTTGTAATATCCTGTTCCACAGTAGAACTCCTGAATATTACAATTATACTTTAATAACTTTAAAAGTAAACTTACGCTGATTTGATATCTTCTATTATCATTACCAGATTATTATTACCAGACCAGTTATCAAGCTCAAGGGTGTAAACTACGTCAACTTTATCGCCTGGATTGAATTCATTACAAATATATCCACGTCTCCAAGCATTAGCAGAAACCCAAGTCTTTTCACCATTTGACAACTTAAGCTTAGCGTGTTTACCTTGTGTCAGTGATTTAGCTTCAACAAGAGTCATATTCTTTGTGATGAAAATTGGATTATGGTTTCCACTTCCAAAAGGAGATATTTTTGACAAGTGAACATATGTTTTTATATTCAAATCACTAAAAGGCATTCGAGCATCAATGTCAATAATTTTCTCACTACTGGGTTCACCTAATTTGTCTTGAGCGTAATTATTTAATGCTTCTCTCATTGCTGGAATGTTCTTTATAGGAAGTTCAAAACCAGCAGCAAAAGCATGGCCTCCACAAACAGTACTACCATCTGCTCTTTTCTTAAATAATTTCCAAGCTTCTTCTGATTTAAGCGCATCTAAGATATTAAAATCACGAGTTGAGCGACAAGAGCCTTTAGCATATCCATCTTTTTTAAATGAACAAACCAAAGTAGGCTTGTTGTACATTTCTGCAATTTTGCCAGCAATAAGACCAATCAATCCTGGGTGCCAATCTTCTTCACCCAAAATTAGGATATGTTCTTTTTCTAAATCAAAATTTCTTTCAACAAAATCGATTGCTTGTTGAGTAGCTTTCTCTTGCTGTTCTTGGCGACGAGTATTAGCATTGTTCATCTGTTTGGCAAGATTAGCTGCTGTTATGTCATCTTTTGAAAGCATCAAGCTCAAAGCAGTGCCAGCATCAGCAAGTCTTCCTATAGCATTGATTCTTGGGCCAATTTGAAAGCCAATAGTTGTAGGAGTAACATCTTTCACTCCAGCAATACGTAAAAGCTCCTTGATGCCTGGTTTATTGCTATTAGAAAGAATTGAACAGCCATAATTTACAATAACTCTGTTCTCATCAATCATTGGGGCAACGTCAGCCACAGTGCCTAATGCTGCAAATTCAATAAGCTCATCAACAAATTCGTAAACATTAAGTTTGCGATAACTAGCTAATCCGAGCATAAGTTTGAAGGCAATTCCACAACCAGCCAAATAATCAAATGGATAACGCTTAAAACTATCTTTCTTGTGAGACTTAAAATGCTCTCCTGGATAGAAAGAATCGTCTCTGTTAGGGTTGACTACTGCCATTGCTTCAGGCAACGATCCATCTTCACTAGGATGATGGTGGTCAGTGATAATCAAGTCAAGATTTTTCTCTTTTGCATATGCCCCAGTTTCAAAGGCAACAATCCCGCAGTCAACACTCATAAGAAGAGTTGCACCCGATGCCAAAGCCTGATCGACAGAATGAATCTTGATATCGTATCCATCTTCCATCCTATGAGGGACTTTATATTCTATGTTTGCTCCCATTTTCTCAAGAGCAGTAACAACAATAGCCGTAGATGTAATTCCATCTACGTCATAATCTCCCCAAACAAATATTTTCTCTCCAGAGTCGATTGCTTCGCTTATGCGTTTTATAGCAATGTCAGCATCAGGCAGAGACATTGGATTGTGGAGTTTTTTGATTTTCAAGTCAAGAAATTGCTCAGCTTTTTTTACTGAATCAATACCACGAGTCATCATAACTTGAGCAATTGACAATGGTACTTCAAGTTCACAGGCAAGTTCTTTGGCTGAACTCATATCACAACTACGCATTTTCCAAACTGTTACTATTTTATCCATTGTTTTTTCTTATGATTATCTTATCTCTGCCCAGTTCAATAGTTTCTAAAATTACTTCGTCTAATTTTGACAATGAGTTGTTTCTAGCAAGATCGTCTGGGTCCATACCATCACACAAATAAATACTTATCACATTAATTTGAAGATTTTTTATTGTTTCAATTGCTTTCTCTGTAGCTATTCTTCCAGGGTTATCGCCATCCATTAATAAACAGATATTATCGCAATACCTAGATGCTAGTGCTACTTGGCATTCATGTAAAGATGTGCCACAGATAGCAGCAACATTTTCTATGCCTTTATCATACAATGAATAGACATCGAAATATCCCTCGGTCAATATGATGTAATTTTTTTCTCTAGCTTTGTCTTTTGCTAAGTCAAGAAAAAATAAATTTCTATTTTTTTGATAAGGTTCATTAATCCATTTTCCTCTTTTCCACTTATCAATTCTATCTTGGCATTTAGCAGGTTCATTACCAAAACTACTCCACATTGCTTCGATAGTTAGCTCTTCCAATTCTGGAATTTGTCTACCAGCTAAAGCAATAATTTCTCCGTATACATTCCTTATGGGGACAATCAATCTGCCTTTTAAATAAGGAAAACTATATCTAGAGAAAGGAGGGCAAAAAGCTACAAGTTTGTTTTCGATAATCTTTTCTGAAAGATGTCTAGTTTTAAAATATTCTTGAACAACTTTATTTTCATTATAGTTGCGCAAAAATTGATTATAGTTCAATTCAAAGCTGTTCATCGAACAAATTGTATCATTAAAGGTAAGAATAATCATCTGCAAAGAAATAAAGAATATCATTTTATTCAAGGTTTAAATATGGATAAATTTCAGAAACTTTCACAATTATCAAAAGAAATACAAATTTTAGAGACTGCAGGTAAAATCAAAGCAGCAGAAGTTCTTCATAAAAAATTCATCAAGGAATCACAATATATGATGCCCCAGATGATGCCTATGATGATGATGCCTCAAATGATGCCTCAAATGATGATGGCTAGACCAACAGCTACTGTCGCTCCAGCTGCAGTAGCTAGACCAGTTGTCAATCAAACCCCAGCTGCAGCACCAAAACCAGTAGTTGCTCCAACTCCAGTACAGCAAGGACAGCAATCACAAACTGGACAAACTGGGCAAGTCACTCCTCCTGCTCAATCTACAACACCCCCTGCTACACAGCCACCTGTAGTAAATCCGCCTTTGACAACTCCTCCCCCTATGCCTATAGACAAAATCAAGAGACAATACGGAGATGGTCAATCAAAAAATGAAGAGTTGCAATATCTTGATAAAGAGAAAAGAAGACTAGAAGAATTAGGTTACAACGATCCAAAAAGCCCTTTTTATCAACAGTATCTGACTATTATTGGAATGATAAGCAGAAATAAAGGCGGCTCAATAATTAAAAAGAGTGAAAATATGAATAAATCTCAAAAACTTGCACAGCTAAATAAAGATATTGAATTGTTAGAAGCAGCTGGAAAATTTAAAGCTGCTGAAGTTCTACAAAAGAAGTTTGTCAAAGAAGCTGAAGAATTCAATTATTACAATACAAGCGGTAATTATGATGCTCCTGGGTATTATGGACCAAGACAAAATACACTTCAAAATAAGGAGCAAAATCCTTCAGTTCAAATATCTAATCCTGCAGAATCTGATACAGCAAATGTAAATGCTTTTAATGAAGGTATGAATGCTCAAATTAATCCATTGTCATCTACACCGCAGCTCGACTATAAAACATTGATCAATCAAGCAAAAAATTACATTGCAAGCGGTGATATGAACACAGCAGCACAAATTAGACAACAAGCCTTAAATTCAAATATGACTACTCAACAAAAGGCAGCATTCCAACAACAATACAACACTATTGTTCAAAATTATTCGAACACTGCTAATAATCCAGAAGCATTCCAGGCACAAGAAAATGCTCAGAATGCAATCGCTAAAGCTGCTCAATCATTGGGCATAAACACAAATGATCCAAAATCAATAAGAGAGAATGAACAAAAACTTAGAAGCAAATTACAGCAAATGAATTTATTGAAAGATAAAAATGTTCAAAATTTACTAAGACAAATTTCTCTATCAGGTTATTATATAAAGTGATTAAACTTATAAAAAACCCCTCGAAAGAGGGGTTTTTTATTTAGTCAAGCATTTCTTTTGCAGCAATGTCAAAAGCAATTCCACCATCGTCGTCATCTTCATCTAAATCTTCAGAAGATGGTCCTTTACTGATCGCTTCAGTAAGGTCAGCGAGTGGTTTACCAACTACTTTCAAGCGACCACAAATAAATTCAAAAGCAGTCGTTGAATTGTCATTGCGAACACGTTTTTCTGGTGCTGGTTGACTCATTAACAGTTTGCAGAATTCGTATGCATCTTTAGATTCAACAACTTCTCCAGTATCAGTGTTCGTATAGATAAACTTCTTGCGAATTTCCTTGATGTATTCGAATCCCTTAGCCTTGGCCTTATAAAGAAATTCATCTACAGGATTAGTTGTTTCGTCATCAGTGAACATAATCTTAAATTCACCAGTGACTCCAGGTTGACCATAACGAGTTTTCATAACAAGAACTTTGCTCTTGCCACCAATTATGACATCCTTACCTTCAGCATCTTTCTTAGTTACTTGTCCAGCAGCCCCATTGATCTTATTAATCCAAAGGCGCATATGGGTAAAGTAGTTCATAGCATTACCACCAGAAGCAGTCTTGACCATAGAACCTGGCATTGCACCACTACCCATATATAGCTGGTTAATTAGAACAACAATAGTCCCAGAAGCAGCAGTCTTTGCAGTCAAGTCCTTTGTTAGACGTTTTACAAATCTTGCGTGAAGACCAATTGTTTGTACTTGTTCAAGAGATTTTTCAAGTTCATCATTAGGAATCATTGCTGAAATAGAATCAACAACAATTACAGAATAATCTCCAGTTTCAACCATAAACTTGAGCAATTCACCATATTTTTCTGCAGAACCAACATTTTCAATAAGTAAAAGTTGACCAGTATTGACTCCACAAGATAAAGCACGTAAAGGATAATATGAATTCTCAATATTGAAGAAAGCACACTTCTTACCTAGCTTTTGAGCTTCAGCAATTAACTTATAGCCAAGCCAAGTTTTTCCAGACTGAGATTCACCGCAAAATTCAATCAAGGTGCCACTAGGAATACCCATCCCTGCACCAAGGATTGAATCAACTTCAAAAACACCAGTAGGGACAAATTCAATGTTTTCTACGTCCCCAGACTTTATGCACTTTTCATCAATACCCAAAGCCTTAAGTTTTTGCTTAAGTAAACGCTCTTGATCTTTGTCAATTGCTTCGTTCAGTTCTTTTCTAGCCATTATTTACCTCTAAAGAGGGATGGAATAAATCCATCCCTCTTGTCAATTACTTATTGCCCATCCAACCTAATGACAATTCATCATCAGAATCATCGTCATTTTCATCCTCATCAAAGACAGGCTTTGATACAGGCTTTTTCTTAGGTTCAGGAGCAGGAACTGAAACTTCATCTTCATCTTCGTCCACTGTAACAGGTGGCTTTACAGTGTAAGATGATTTTACTGGAGCTTCAGGAACTTCAATATTTTCACCACGAGGAGGCGTAAATTTGAAAATTCTATCTAATGGGTAGCCATAAGCAAAGAAATCTTCCCACTTAGGCATATTGGAATCATTCTTCCTGTCTGCCTCGTAGCCAAGACGCTCACGCTCAAGGTCAGCTACTGAAGGTTCTCCAGCTTTACGCAAAAGCTCAACCATCTCATCAGTAATATAAGTTGGTTTACCCTCAAAGTAAAGAGTGTAATCAACAGAAAGAGGGGGCTCTTTACCAGTAGCAGCAGCAGTAATTTTTACACAAGGAGAATTACGGGTGCCATAATGACGGCCATCACCATCTTCATTTTCCTGATCTTCGTAATTCTGAATGGTTTGTTCAGCAATACGATTAAAGATGCTCTTACCCTTCTTGAGAATCTTAACTTCCCAAGTGCCATCTTCTTGCTTTTCAAGAACATTCTGAGCATATTGAACATTTCCAATATAACCCATTTTCTTCCAAGGACATTGAGCAACGTCATCATTGCCAATTCGGTTGAATGACTTGTTAAGATGAGCATCTGGAAATGGAACCTTCATAGTCTTACCACGAAGTGAAGGGTCATTGCCTGGGTTTGGAACATACACCTTGTCAGTGTATTCGATGAACATATAAGGATCGCCAATAAGCTTAAGACGGCGAACAACCTTAGGTGAATCTTTGACTGAAAGATTTACAAGAATATCTTGCAAACGAGGGAATGAGTTGCGAGGTGCAGAGCTGGCTGCTTGTTGTGCAACCATCTGAGATGCTGAAACACGTTTAATCATAATTTTCTCCAATTGGGCTCTTCCGTCCCACATTTATAAGTTTACTTTGAATTTTTGGCTTTAGCAATAAGATTTTCAAAAAAAATTATATTCTTGAATTTCTAGTCCGAACTGTAGCCTGATTCCTATTTATAGGAGTTTTATCTTTCGAAAAAAGATTGGACATACCCTCTTGATTGAAGGAATGATTGATTCTCGAAAGCGCTTGATGCTCTCGCAAAATTCTGTCCATTTGACTTGCTGCAAATTCAATATTTTTTAAATAATGCTCCAAATATGTAAGCAGCCTTTTGGAGTTTGTCATTGGAATGACAAATGGGTGAACAGTAAATGCAGCATTTGCTTCTTTGTCTTTTGCTGTTCCTGTTGATAATCTGATAGCCATTTCTCTAAGATTTTTATGGGCTTGAGAAATCATCTCACAGTGAGCATATACAACAGAGATAATTTCTGTCAATCTGTTTCTATATTGAACCTGCAATGCATAAGAAGCAGAAAATGATTCAAAATCATAATCATCTTTAGTAGGAATTGCAATATCCCATTTTCTTACTTCATTTCTAATCTCGAGTTCATCATAAATTGGCAAAAGACTAATCGCATCTTGCCAATTTTGAACTTCTTTAGCAAAACTTTCTTCGCTAATGCCTTTGAGACGACTAACTAAATCTTTGGAAAAATTAGGGTCTTGCCAGGAAATACTTTCTGGCATAGGAGCCCAATCTAAATTAGCTACAAGGATAGAATTTTCTTCATCATATCCCTCTTCGCCCTCAGACTTAATGACAAAATCTTCATTGGCGTAGTCTGCATAATCATCAAAATCTAAATCTTCCATAGCATCCTCAATCGAATAATTCATCGCTCAAAAGGTGATTGGAAACTCTTGCAGTGTTTGATTGTTTCTTTTCACCACTTACAATACTATCATAGGACATTGAGTTTTTTTCAGCAAGTTTTCTCAATCTCAAGGCTTGCTTTTCCTCACGAGATCTATCTAAAACTAACTGGTCCCAATGTAAAAGAAAATCTTCTACATACTCAAATTCGTCAGCATCAGGCAAACAGCACAAAGCATTAGCTTCAGCTAGTGCAGCAACAGTGCCTCTATTAGGCCTTGCTCTGTAACAAAAATCTTTTATGTCTTCATAAGGCTGGCTTTCAACAATTTCAACCGATCTTGTTCCCACTCCTTTAATAGTCGATAGCGGAAGTAAAATTTCACCTTTTTTATTGACACTTGTCTCAACACCAGACTCATTAATGTTTGGGTTTTTGATAGGTATTCTTTCCATATCGCATTCTCTTCTTAAGACTGCAACTTTATCTTCATCAAGCCTGTCAATTTGTATACAAGCAGCAAGCCACTCAGAAGGGTAATAATTACGCAAATAAGCTGTGTAGTATGATAAAAGTGCATATGAACAAGCGTGTGACCTATTGAAAGCATATCCACCGAATTTTGCCATCAATGCAAGAACTTCATCAACCACTTCTTTGGATATTCCGTTTTCAGCACTTTTAGTAGCAAACAAACTACAAACCTCATCAAAATCCTTACCAGATTTTTTAGAAATAGCTTTACGTAATTTGTCTACTTGCTGCCAAGTAAAACTTGCCATATCACGAGCCAAGAACATTGCTTGCTCCTGATACACCATAATTCCATATGTCACTGATAGATGTTTTTCAATAATGGGATGAGCATATTGAATTGTTTCAGGGTGCCTTTTACCTTCAGCATACTGAGGAATATAATCCATAGGACCTGGACGATAAAGTGCTGCAACAGCAATTAAGTCTTCAACGCTAGAAGCATTGACATCTCGTAAAGCTTGTTGCATTCCTTTAGAAGCAAATTGGAAAACTGAAGCTGTTTTGCCTTTGGCATAAATATTCTTGAAAATTTTCTGGTCATCAAGATTTATTTTTTTGAAATCGATTTCTTTGTTATGAAGACGTTTAATATGTTGCAAACACAAAGATACTTGTTGGAATGCTGCTAAGCCCAAAAAGTCATATTTCACCAGGCCTACACGTTCTACATTCTTCATATCGTATGCAGAACACAAGTTACCTTTTGAGTTTTCTATAGGTGCGTGATAAGAAATTGGTTCTGAAGATACAAGTACTCCCGAAGCGTGGACACCAAAGTTAGAAATAGTTCCCACTAGATGAATTGCATTGTCAATTTCAGGTTTCCATTTCCTGTAATACATCTTGAAATCTTCATTTTCAACAAGAGTATCTTCTATAGTAGAACCTGGTTTTTTAGAAATCAAAGCAGAGATATTTAGAGCTTGATTATGAAAATCGTCAGGATATTTTGCCTGAAATCTTTCGGATGATTTTAGACAACCAACAACAGCAGCTTTTGCACCATATCTTCCCCAAGTGCCGATTTGTGCGACGTGGTCATCCCCAAAACGATCTTTGGTCCAGTCAATAACTTCTGAACGCCTAGAATCATCGATATCTGTATCAACGTCAGGAAGAGCAGCAACTTTAGAAACAATTAAACCAGACTCAGGCTTTTCTTCAGTTATTCCTAATATATGAGCGGTCCAAAGTTGCGATTCATTTGTTTGAGTTTTTATGCCTAACTTAGCTAAACCATAAATATACGAAGACAAACCTTGATTCTCTAACACCCACAATTCTTTTTCGATATCAGGTTCGTACTTTTGATATTGCGGAAAATGCTCAAGCCACTTTTGAGTGTACTTCTTAAGCTTTTTAGTGTATGGAATTTGCTCTTGATCGCCGTATTCAGAAAGAAATTGTGAATGTGGGAATTCAGATATATCAATCTTGTATTGAGTGCCTCTTCCAGGATTCAAAAAACGTTCAAACATCAAGTTCCAGCGAACAGGATCTACATTACAAACTTCAAGACAAAAGTTTACTAAAGAGCCTACTCCAGAACCACGAATTCCAAAGTGAATATTCTTTTGTTTTAAGAATTCAACCATTTCTCTTTGAATCAAAAAATAGTCTGTTACACCCATATACCAAATTTGCTTTAGTTCATAATTCAAACGTTCAAGATATGTTCTGTTGAATAGACCGGCAGTTTTCAAACCGTTCAAACACAAGTAAGCAAGATAAGCCTCATTATCTTTGTGATAAGGAAGCTTTGAATTCTTAAATGCAGCAAACTCTGGATTAGTTACTGGCACTTTTGCTGATGGTAGTAAGTGAGGTACATCAAGTTTGAAAAAATCTTCCACCATCTCTGAGATAAGTACAGAATTCTTCAAAGCTTCAGGAACTTGAGTGCCAAATATTTTATGCATTTCATCATAAGACTTTAGATAAAATTGATGGCTACCGTAAGCTTCTTTCTTTCCGCCACCTTTTCTGTCAGTCCTGGAGTCACGCTGATCCCTCATTTGGATTAAAACATCGTGAATAGTCCAGTCTAGTTTGTCTAAATAATGAACATCATTTGAAGCGACTAATGGAACATCAAACCTTTTAGCAACATTAAGTAAATGCTGCATATTGTGTTTTTGTTCTTCTATTCCGTGATATTGAAGTTCGACAAAATATCTATTGCCAAAAACATTCTTAAAACGTGAAGCAATTTTATTTGACTGTTCTAAATCTTCTTTGATTATAGATTGATTAAGTTCAGATGCTAAGCAGCCAGACAAAGCAATCACGCCTTCACTATGCTTTTCAATGCATCCCCAATCAACACGAGGAGAGTAATGAAAAGCATCAGGATCGTTACCAATAGCAGATAAAGCTAATAGATTTTTATATCCTGTTTCATTTTGAGCAAGAAGGGTAAGGTGATTGAGTTTCTTTCGACGACCATCTTCTGTCTTGCTCTTATCAAAACGATCTTCGCAAGTGTAAACCTCAATGCCAACAATTGGTTTGATAGTTTCATAATCACATTTTGCACGACAAGCTTCAACAAATTCTACTGCTCCACCAAGTTTTCCGTGGTCAGTAATTGCAGTAGCTCTAAAACCCATTTCTCGTGCTTTTAGGGCGTATTTAGCAGGGGTAGGAAGTGCGTCTTGTATTGAAAAATGTGTGTGTGCGTGAAGATGCACAAAATCTTTATTACTCATAACAATCCATTCTATAAGCGCCGTCAAAGACAGTCATTCACTTATACGTAAGAGGACATCGTTTTATTATTATCAGATGTCAAACATCCATTTTTTGTATCATACTTCTTCTTGGATAAATTTGCAAGAATACACTTATCAATCAGCCTCAAACATTTAGGTCTATATTTAAAAGGCAATCTATCTAGTCCATACAAATGATAAGAATTTGGTATTTGCTTTATCAGTAAAAAACCATCGTCTTTTTTTATTATGCGAAGATTATATGGATGATTGTCATTGATAATTACTTTTGTAAGATTTTCTCTTTTTTCATCAAAAGATAATATTTCATAATTTTTCTTAGTCTTTACTAAGCTGCAATTATTCAAAGCATTTCTAATTGAAGATTCACTAATGCATAAAAATTTTTCTAATGAACTGATACTTATGGGAGAATCATTTTCATATCTAGCAGCAAAAATAGAAATGTAAAGCTCTTTGACATTTTTGGTGCTATAGCCATCAATTACTGACAGTGGAATTGCTACAGGTTTAGACCTTGTGACATTTGGATTTAGTCTGGATACTATTTTAGATATAGAAAAAAGACAAATCTTCTTATTTCTGATTTGTCCGTGAGGTTTTGTCCAATATAAATCTATTCCTAGCTTAAGTTTTTCATAAACAAACTTTGATTTATAATTGAAAAGTTTTGTGCAGATATTTAGTAATTCTTTAACTTCAATTATGCCAGAACCATTAATGTCAACTAATTTTGCAACATTCCAGATAGTAAAAATGTCGCACTCATTCTGTTTGATAATTTCTGGCAATAACTCAGGATTTACTATAAATGTTTTCTTAATCATCTTCTGCAAATTTTTCTAATTCTCGATTTATACCAGAAGTTAATATATATTTATATATTGATTCTTCAGTTAAATCTGGGAATGCTGTTATCATTATTTGCCTTAATAATAACATTTTTTTAGCAGCAGAACCAGTCAAAATCAAATTGACCGCAACTTCATCAGAAATATCTTTGAGTGATTCTTTGATTTCATTAAGATTGAAGTTTGGCTTTAGCATAATTTTAGTTCTTTCGCTTTTTCAGATGACAATTTATAAAACTTTTTCCATTCATTACGAATTTTAGTATAATTTTTTTCGATAATTAGTTTGTCCATCATTTTATAATAATCTTCTGTCCAAGATAATATATCAGGATTCAAATTAAACTTTCTTTCGAACAGTTTTATCTTTTCAGCCATCAAAACTAAAAAATTACCTTCGTCCATACCGCCAGGAAAATTATCAGAATTTTCGTTTCTTTCTAAATAAGTATTTATTGAATCTGAAAGTTCATTGACTAAAGATTTAAGCTCTAAATCAGAAGTTTCTACATCTAGTTTAGCAAAGACAGAAATCTTTTGTATTGCTTCAATGAAATTAAGATTCTCAACTTCTTGAACTAAACTTATTAAGTCACCCTTAGCATTACATCCAAAACAGTTATAATTGTTGTCTTTTAAGTTGACACCAAAAGACGGGCTTGAATCTTCGTGATTTGGTAAAGGGCAATTAGTATTAGCCCAGTCACTACCATTTGAAAAGCTAAATTCACTCCCATAACAATCTTCCATAAACTCAACAATATTTGTATTTTTGTTGAGCTTATCAATAAAAGATCGAGTAATTTTTTCTTTCAAGACAGCATCCAATCTGAAACGTCTAATTCTTCATCATTAGACATATCTATCTTCGCAATTTCTTCTTCGTTTATTTCTTTATTGTCAAACATATCTTCAGAGTTGAAAGCATTAGTTTTGTCTTTGATTGGTGTTTTATCACTTGTTTCCTTGACTATTTTATTGCCTGTAGCTACTCCGTGAAGTCCCATAATCTGCTGTTGTTCTTCTTCATCAATTTCTTCAACTTTGTTGAATATACTATTAAGTCTGACAGGAAATGGATGAAACCAAGCATCACGCATTTTCACAGGATGTAATACACAATAGCCTAAATCACGATTAGGCTCCATAGCAATAGCATAAGTACAAAGGTGCATCAAATTTTGTCCACCAGAAGCTGCTGCTTGATCATAACTCATAAACTTATTTGCGTCTTTAGATTTCCTAGAGTCACGAATAGTTTCTCTGTTAATCTGCTGTGCTGTAATTACTGGAATGTTATATCTTTTAGCAAGCAAGAATAATCCCTGAACAGCTTTTGATTGATTCTCCCAATCTTTCGAGCCATTAGGTGCATTTCTAACAGTCATATTTCCAATATAGTCAACTACTAAAAGATCTGGTTTACCTTTTGTAGCAATAAGTTCTCGAATTTTCGAATCAATATAATCTGGAGTAGGATCTTCCATATTAACATCATATTCAAAATATGGCCCTTGCTCTTGTTTTTTCAAGCCTTCTATAATCGTATTAAGCTCATCTTTTGATAAATTAGTACCTTTGATTTGGTCGTAAGGTATTTCAAAACTCAATGCTATATGGCGTAACATACAAAGCCAAGCATTCATTTCAAAGGACATATATAGAACTTTTTTCCCGCAAACCTTATTAGCGTGTAAAGCTGAATTAAGCATCATCACGGATTTACCACCAGACGATGGTGCAAGAAAAACTACAATCTGCCCTGGCATCCATCCAAAAGTTTTATTGTCTATGTTGGAGATGCCACAATTGATACCCTTAAACAATTCAGGACTGTTAAGTCTCTTGTTGTATTCATTTTCAAAGAATGTACTAGATTCAGTAACGTCAAAACTTTGCTTTTCGTTTACATAATCTAACAACTCATTGTTGATTGAGGCTAAGCTATTTTCGATAACATTGATAGCTTCTTTGATAGTATTAGTCTTGAGTTTACTAGCACTCTCTTGAAGTGAGCTTGAAAATATTTTTAATGCTTGTCTATTTTTAAGTTGACTAGTAATTTCATAAAAATTGTTTTCGTCTACATCGCATTCTTCAAGCAACGACCATAAAGAGAAAAATTTCTTCCTATGACCTGATGGAATTTTCTTCGAATCAAGTGTGGACTCTAAAACTAAATCAGTAAATAAAGAATTACTTACTTTCCAATAATCCATAATAAATGTGAATAATTGTTTAGTGTAAGAAATTATGTCACCATCTGCTTGAAATTCAAAATGCTCATCAGTTATATTTTTTGAGAGCAAACTTTCCATACACTTAAAGCTTTTAGTGACAGAGGCTAAGCAGTAAATTTCTAAATTTTTATTATCTAATTTCATCTTATATGCGGCAATCTAATTGATAAACAATTGGTGACTAAAGAATTCCATCCAGAGCCAGAACTAATATTTGAAGTGCTTCCCAATACCATTAAAAAAATGGGTTTGCCAGAATTAAGTCTTGATTTGGCAAGTCTGTCCAAATTTTGAACAAAGTGAGGATGCGTGTAGCTATATTGTTCAATGCCATCTATAACAATAAAATCTAAGTTTTTGAATTCATCATTAATAATTTCAAATTGTTCTTTTTTATCAAAGTCAGTAATGATGCTTATAAGGTCTGACCACTCGTAATATTTAGCAGTAAGATTTTTTCTAATTGCAGCCTGAACTAAGACAGATGCAATAAATGTTTTTCCACTGCCACTTTTTCCATCAAAAAGTACAGAATGCAGCTTTGATACAAGATTGCCAGAATGTCTAATTTTGGGACATTCATTTTCAGCAATTAGTTGTAATTTCTTTTCATAAAACTTGAGAATTGTAAAAACTCGTTCGCTTACTTGTTCTTCAGCTCCCAAATCTTTGCCAGCAGAATCAGTTCTCGTATTCCAATCATCTAAAGTTTTGCCAATGTATAGTAATGGAACATTAGATTTGCGATAGACGCTTTTGTAAAATCTTTCTTTTTCACAAGAACACAATACAGCTTTATCATTCTCAGATTTTGTATATCCTGTGTAGTTACAAAGAACGCAGCCTTTGCCTTCACTCATACGACGTAGTTTGTCTTTTTCGTTTAAGTTTTTTGTAGTGCGTTCTAGACCAAGTATTTCATCAAATGACACATCAGACACTATAAATCATCCTCATCATTATTATATCTTCTTAAATCAGAATTACCATTACTAGCATTTCTAGCTCTTTCAGAAGCCCAAGCTCTTAGCAATTCAATTTCTTCTTTCATAAGTTTGGATATAGGTACAGATTCTTTCAAGGACTGAAGTATATCATAGGTTGTAATATCTCTTTTATTGTCACTGAAAGCTTCATACAATGCACTTTCTATAGCAGCTTCAATTTCAGCCCCAGTGTATGATTCGGATACATCTGACAATTTATCTAAGTCATAATGTTTTGGATTTCTAGCTCTTTTTTGAAGATGTATTTCAAAAATTATTCTTCTCTCAGCAAACTTAGGCAAATCAACAAAAAATATTTCATCAAATCTGCCTTTTCTTAGAAGTTCTGGAGGAAGTGTTGTTACATCGTTAGCAGTGGCAACAACAAATACGGGCTCTTTTCTATCCTGCATCCAAGTAAGCCAAGAACCTAAAACTCTACTAGTAGTTCCGCCGTCAGTTGAAGAAGATGCTCTGCTTCCTGACATACCTTTGTCAATTTCATCGCACCACAATATGCAAGGAGCAACACTTTCAGCAACCTTAAATACCTGACGCATATTTTGTTCAGAACTTCCTACAAGTCCTGAAAATACTTTACCCATATCCAACCTAAGCAGTGGAAAGTTCCAAAATGAAGAAATGCCCTTAGCAAAGAGAGACTTTCCAGCTCCTTGAATTCCTACAAGTAAAATGCCCTTAGGATTACTAGGCAAACCATATTCGACTGCTTCTCTTGAAAAGGCATCTTTACGTTTACTAAGCCATATTTTCAACCCTTCAAGACCACCAATACTATCCATATTGATATTCTCATCAATCCAGTCTAAAAGACCTGATTTCTTGATGATGTCTCTTTTTTGTTGAGATATGGTTTCAGGCAATAGAGAGGAGTGCTTGATCATACAATATGTGCAAACTTGTTCACACTCAGACAAAGTAAGACCACGAAATGAATTGATAATATTATCCATCTCTTCATTACTATAAGTGGTTTTGAATTTAGCAGACAAATCAGCTCGTTTACTTGCTCTTTCAAGTAAATTATTGATTTTTGTATTTATCTCAAACTTGGTTGGTAATGGGAAATCAATTAAAGGCACAATCTTTTCAAGGTCATTAGGTAGTTCTAAGACTGATGAAAGAATAATGATTGCTTTATTTTGGACAGTGAATTCATTTGTAAGATTTTTGAGATGTCTTATAATTTTGATTTCTACTTGTCCCTTATAATTTCCAGAACCAAAAAATTTATTAAAGTCTTTGAGAACTAAAATACAGAATTTGTTTTTAGGAACAATTAAGTTTTGAAACCAAGAAAGAACTTCAGACTGGTCTAATTGTTTTTCAACTTCTTTTGTAGGCAAAAACTCAGGAAAAGTAGACTCTAATCCCGAAACAACGTCCCACTTTATAAGATCCCAAGAAGTATCAGCTTTAGAACACATTTGCTCTAAAGCTGACAATACTCTGTTTTCCTCTTGAGAAACGATATAAATAACCGTTCTTTTGGATCTAACAAGAAGTTCAATTTCTTCTAACGTACTTATGCTATCCATTTAGGAACATTTCAATTTTAAATCTTGGTTGTCCTGGGTAATCATCAGAACGCCACCAAATTTCATTCTTGAATTTAGCAATATCTTGTTGAAATAAATTGCGCCAATCAAGAAGTTTGAAATCTGAAGGATAAGGTGAACGTGAAATGGATTTTTGAATAATGTCACTAAGTAGTTTTTTCTCTTGTACGTTTCCCTTAGACATTTGAAGAAATAAATTCTTCAATCCATTAGCTAAATCTTGATCACTAACTTTTTTGTATTTAGCATAATATGTGCTTGCTATTGGTATGCCATACTTGCTAAATAATTCCTTAGACTTACCTTCAGATGCTAATAGATGAACTTCTGGGAAAATATCTATAAGTGAAACAGAAGAATTTGACTTAATCACATCTTGAAAAAATCTGTTCAAAAGATTAGGAAATTCAGCAAGTAAGAAATGGCCTGCTCTTTGCAAAACAATATTCTTATTCAAGAAACACCAATCAATAAATTTCTTGGTCCACTCGTTCTTATCAAGATTATTTTCGGACATAAAGTCCATAATAATATTAACTATTTTGTTGTCAGAAGTGTAAGTAATTTTGTATGCGCCATCAAAAACTCTCTTATATTCTTGAGCAAAATAATCAGAGAAATGTTTAGGTGTCCAGAGTGCAACATCTTCTGGAATGTCTTTTGTTTTTACAGGCACAGTCTTTTTTCTTTGCCTTTTGTTGGCATTGAAAGGATTTGACAATTCACTTTGAAGAGGAACGTGCTGCATATAAATCGCCTTTACAAACTCAAATGTCGGATCGCTAACTGGTTTCAAGGTATACCCACCGTTTCATCTTCAAGCCCAAAATTCTGCATATCTAAAATTTCTTCGTGAGAAACTGATTTAATTTTTGCTATTCCATCTTCTTTGAAAGTCAAATAGTTTACACTTGAAATCAATGAAAATTTGTCCGCAGAGTGTGATATCAATATTACTTGCAAGCCCAATTCATCTATGTAAGATTTTAAAAAAGCAAGCATATTTGCCATTACAACATCTTTAGAAACAGCTGCTAAAGCTTCATCAAAGATATAAATGCCTTTGTACTCATTATAAGTTCCAAAAGCTATACGCAATAGTACACTAATAATTTCCTGAAGACCACCACCATTAGATCCCTTAATAGGTCTCATAACTCTTTTGCCATTGATAGTTTTTTCAATACAAGGCAAGATTGAAAATTGGCCAGAAAAGTCATCGTCTTTAGAGTGTATTTCTTTTATCTCAAATGAAAAGACATAATCATCACCATAAATTTTTTGAATAGCGCTTGTTAATATCTCTTCAATCGACGCAAGAGCTTTAAGGCGAGTATCAGAAGCTCTTTGTCTTAAGAAAATTTGAGCTTTTTTTGTATTGCCCTTTTTAGTCTCTAGATTTATTAAGTTATTTTCTTGCTCAGTTAGAATGTTCTGCAAAGTATTGCGTTCCGATTCCTGACCAATCAAATGTCTTTCAATCTTATTAATTTCTTTTTTGATTTCAGAAAATTCCAAGTTAATCTCCTTGCAATTCTTCTAATTTAACTTCTATTTCTGATAATTTAGATTCTAATTCAGTTTGTTTTCTGATAATAAGAGACTTTAATTCTTTTGGCTGGCAGTTGTAATCAGTTTCACATTTTTGCACCAATTTATCGTGCTCAATCTTATACTTATTCAATTGCTCAGTAAGTAATTGAACTCTTCCTTCAGCAGCTGATTTTTTTGATTTAAGTGCTTCAATTTGATCTAAAATTTCTTGTGCCGTCATTGTGTATTTACCTTTCTGACTGCTTCGACTGCTATTTCTGCAATATCATCAGAAACATCAGCTTTTTTAGCCATATCCTTAAGAGCCACCAGTTTATCATCAAGAGAAGTAAATTGCCAAGAGTGTGTCCTCATACTAGCAATTTTGAACTTAAATTCTTGAGTATCTGATTTTTGTTCTTTAGCGATTTGAATTTCTTCCAATTTGAATACCTGATCGTAAGGCAATGCAGATTTGAGTTTGTAATATTCTTCAGAAAGAATATCCCCATCCAAAGAATATTCTAATAATAATATTTGAATATCTTTTTTCAAATTATCTTTAGAGGCTGAATATCTACTAATTGCGCCAGGATTGATAAAGCGTTTTCCGTCACTTCTAACTTGCTCCATTGCGTGATGAATGTGACCTGAAATAACTAAGCTAGTATTTGGATGTAATGGAGTATTTTCAAATAGAAAAGTAAATTCTTCAAATCTATCTAAAGCTGTTGATATAGAAGCGTGACAAACCCATATAATAGCCGAGGATGATTTCAAATAGCCCTCTTTTATGTCCTTATCTAAGCTTGCAGTGTAATGAGCAAAAGATATACCTAAAGATGGCTCATAGCTTGTTTTGATTAGATATCCAGCATTTATGAGAGTACCTAAAGTTGTTTTTTCTAAATTACAAGAACTATCTAAATCGTGATTGCCTACACATACATAAATAGGGAATGGCCAAGGGATATTTCCATTAGGTACACCCTTGAGAATATCTAATGTTTGATTTCTTAATAGTGGCCCTACTTCATATGATTCAAATAAATCTCCAAGCAAAACAACAGCATCAAGCTTTCGTTCTTCAGCTAACAATAAACATTCAGTCAGCTTTTTCTTGATCGCTTCACAATAATTATCCAGTCTGTTTTTTGGTTGTCTATCTGATAAATGGATATCACCAATAAACATAACTCTCTTTGTTTTTATTTCGTTTTTCATACAGGTTTTCCACAGGCTTCACATAAGTCAAAATTTTCAGAAAGATATTTTTTCAAACGTTCAATCTCTTGGTTGCTTTCTGAAATAATTTTGTTTTCATCAGATGTGTTTTTTTCAGTTTCGCTAATACTATCAGAAGCTTCTTGCAAACTTTCTTCAAGTTCATTAGCTAGAGTGTATTCTAATTGAAGTTTGACAGATTCTGAAATCAAGTTGCCAATGGTTCCTTCAGAAATTTCAAAATATTTTTCGTATTGCTTTTTGGACTTGAAAAAATTATCTCTTGCTTTAGAAATGTCTTCAATCATTTTTAATCCATCTTCTATATCACTGAATGAGTTTTCTAAAAGTGGTATAGATTCTGAGAAAAAATCAATTAGTATACTTGTATGATTTATTTCGTTTTTGCAGTCTCTAACTCTATTGATTAAGGTTGCAATATCATTGAAAAAAGATTTGGCATCGTGTATGTATGTTTCACAATCTTGATATTTATTTACTAAATCATTTAGTTTTTCTAAACTTTCGAGCTTTTCATCAAGCCCTTCAAAAGGTTCTAATTTCTTTTTTGTATTTTCAATTTCAGTATTTGCTCTTTTGATATCGCCAGAAATTTTATTTATGTCAGAACCTAAATTTGATGCAGCTTCTTCTAAATCGTGGATGCCTAATAATCTGGAAATTTCCTTTGGTAGAGCTTCATCGCTTAGATTGATAAGGAAAAGTTTATCTTCTTGATTGGCAAAAGAAAGAGCGCCAGTTGAAGTTTTAGGAATGTGACCGAGAAATTCTAATGCTTCTTGTGGAAATTGTTTAGAGAATCTTGAATGTTTCTGTAATTCTTTACCAGCATATTGGAATTCAAGCTCGTTAGTATCGCCCTTGATTCTTTTATAGTAATCACCATTCTTGAAATTTATAGTGATTTGAGCATTCTTTTGCCCATCTCTTACATCTTGTTTTCTAAAGATATCAAGAAATGCTGTTGAGAGGGATCTGAACAATCCAGATTTGCCACTATCAGAACTTCCTGTTATCAAATTCAAACCAGGATATAGCTTGATGTGAGTATCTTGGTGGTTTTGAAAATCCTGTATGCGTATTGATTCTATGTGCCTATTCATCGCAAAATAATTGTAGACAATATATCTGGAAAATGCAAGTCAACAAAGTTAGATCTTGCTCTTAATATGCTAGAATTAACTTGAGTAATATCTGGAATTTCGATTTTGTACAGCTCTGCTTTATTAATTTTTATGGGAGAATTTTCTAAAGAGCAGCATTTTGATGATTTGCCATTGTGTATTTTATTGCAAGACATACAAGTAAAGTCATTGCTTCTAAAATGTGGAATGAAATATTGGACACTATAATTAATTTCTATCTTCTTGAATCGAATATAAGAACTGCCAGAAAAATCTTTATTAGTGCTGCAAATCTTACGAAAGCTTGTTCCATTGCATTCTACCAATATCGTTGCTGGAACCATTATAGAATAATCTTTTGTAAAAACAAGTTTAGTATCTGACAAAATTCCTGGGCTGGCTAAGCATCCTAAAATTTCGTTATTTGATATTATGAATCTGTGCAGAGATGGCAAAAGCATTATGAAAATAAATATAGACAGGGATATGTTGTTAACTGAATTATACGATTTACGTTCAGTTTTGGCTGAAGCATCATTAATTTCGGATGAGGCTAGAGTTGGCAAAGAAAAATTAGACAAAATTATAAATCTAATTACAAATTGTCCTCAAGCTGAAGGCAACTCATCATATCCTAAGCCAAAGTTAAGGAGAGGGTAATGACACAGAATAGACTTAATGATTTGAATGAAAAAATAGAGAAAGAAACTATTTCTCTAAATGAAGTAGCTGAAATTTGCAGTGCTGCTTTAGAATCTTCTAGCAAGCATTCTAAAGATATCAAGAATATTCTTAAGAGTTTTGAAGAAAAGTTGTGTTCTTTAGAGCAAAAAATCCAAGAATTAGAAGATAAATCTAATCTTGGATTTAGTGTAATTTTAGAAGATGAGGAAGACTAAGCTTCCTCATCTTTAGTTTTAATTCTGACTACAAAAGGCTGGTCTGTTTCATAACTGGCCCAAGTATTAGAATCCAATTGATATACATCTGAGGATCCTGTATATGGGCAAACAATATTAATATCGTCATCCATACTTTCAATAACTAAGTTTACAACTGCAATCCTATCTCTGATTTTTTTGTCAGTTGCTTCATTCGATGTTGAGTCATAATCACTATCAATAAGCCCTAACGAACGCTCACCTTCTTCAGTTAGGTCTTCATCATCAAAGTCATCTAATAAATCAATGTCATCAATAGGCACTTCTATTTCTAACATTTGACCATCTTTCTCCACTAAAACAGTGTGAGTTTTCATATTGTGATAAGTATTATCAACATCCATCAATTCTGCTAAAGCTTCTTCTGATTGACGCCTAGCAGTAAGTTCATCTACGATAATGCCTTCTGTTTTTCTTTCCATAATATTCCTATGCCATATTATCAGTAAAATAATTTTTTAGTTGAAAATCTAATCTTATTGGGTAATTCAATCCACCTAAGGGGATAAACGTAAATGTTTCAGCTTTGTTTTTTTCAACATAGACTGACAACACTTCATAAGTTTTTTTTGCTGGTAATAGTTTTGTCGTATGTATTATACCTCTATGAGAAAAAACAAGTATACCTTTTCCACCTCTCGGGGAGAATGAAAGTTTTAAAATTCCAGTCTGCTTTGGATATACTTGGACATTTATATTAGAGCCATACTGTCCGTCAACTTTACCATCAATAATTTCACCAATATTGAAACTATTTTTTTGATCTAATGATAATGCAAAATTTTTATTTATTTCATAGTCAAGCTGATAAACATCCAGACTATTTATTTTATTATTTTCATTACCAATTTTGCATATGACATTTGTTCCTTTTTCAATTTCTCCCTCAAAAATTCCAGAAATAGTTTCTTCTGGTTCTAAGACAGAATATATATTAAGAGTAGTAAATATAACAGGATTTGTAAAAAAATTTTTTACTGCAAAAGCTCCTGCATATTCCGGGCTATTATGAGAACTAAATGATTTTTTCAGATTCTTTATTTTTTTATCTGATGTCATATAAAATTTCTGATTTTTGTCAGTCCCATTTTTGTAATGGACAAAGTATCGAACTTTAGAATTACTTGTATATTTTTTTTGATGAAGTATTCCAGAGGTTTTAACTGTTTCGGGGTTATTCAAGTATAATAAATAATTATTATCCAAAGAATATAAAGATAATAGCAATACAACTATCGCCTTTACAGATAAGAAAAGTTTGTGAGTTAACGCCATTGTTTCCTCCCTTAAGAATAACCTAACACACAATTATTTATTCTATGTTGTAGGAGCAGAAACTTAGGGGAAAGAAAAAATAGATATATCACTTTCGAGTTCAACTATGTTTAATTTCAAAAATTACAAAACTGCCGCTGATTTAACAAAGAAAATCAATCCTCAAGACATTCCAGGAGCCACTATTGAACAAAAGGCTGCCTATATTTCTGAGTATTTAGATAAAGAAATTGGCGAAAAATTAAAGTCTGGTGAAATAAACATTGATACTGCTTATAAACTTTTAGCAGAAACAAAAGTAATTGGCGTACCTCCTAGTTTAGATTTTTTAGAAAAATATCGTTACAATATTTCGCAATTACTGCAACAAGCTAGTTTTATCAAATCTGAGATGAGTGAAACTGGATTAAGTCCTGAACAAATATCTCAATTAATCATTCAAAAATTACTTCAAAAGGTAAATCAAGTTTTTATTCCAGAACTGGTTGAACTTAATAGAACTAGCAAAAGGTCATCTGACGAAGCTTTAAGATTACTTTCAAATCTTACAACATATGAAGATTCTGAACAAATTTCATCAGTTAAGTTATTTATTTCAAGAGAAATTGAACGTGAAATAAACGAAATTGTAAATGAATTTAAGGATATAAGAGATAGAGCATTAAAGATTGAAGGATTTGATGATTCTGATCTCTTAATTATGCTCACGCACACTCCTGTAGAATCTTTGAAAGTAATTTTCCCAGATAGAAGAAAAACAGGCGATACTCCATTGCCATCCAAGTTTACTAATCCTGAAGTAGTTAGGCAAGTAGAATTTGCTAACGATGAAGTTCAAAAGTTAGCAAGAAAAGTTACTATGAAAGGCGATGCAGGATGGGCCAAAGTATTAGGTCTTTCTGAAAAGTTGCCTCAGGAAGAACTTGAAAAATGGAAGCGTTTAGTTGACCATCCAATAAAGTTCAATCTTTATGAGATTGTAAAGAATGCTGGAATTATGAGCGCTGGTTTAAGTGAAGACAGAACAGAAAAACCAGAGGCTGTAAAACAAGCAGGATTTAGAAATCCTGTTTTAAGAGAAAGATATTATTCTGTGTTTAGACCACAGTTAGACCCATCTACAGGCAGACCATTCTTATCAGAATCCGAAATGAGATATATGGATGAAAAATTTAGTGGTAAGTCTCCAAGCGAATTGCCATATGATATTGATGAAAGATTAGACTTCATAAAAAGATCTCAATCTGGTCTAAGAAATAGATATGCCTTAGACAGACTGTACGAATTTATTTCAGAAGGCTATGACGGACAGCAACTTAAGTCCTTAGTCTTATCTAACAACATTCCATTAGACCAAGCAGGATTGGCTATTCAATTTTATTATAGAATAATTTGCAAAAGTGACAGAGACTTATTTTTGCGAGACTTGAGAACTTTAGGCCTTGAGGAACATTATGGTGCTATATCTGAAGCTGGATTAGAAGTAGACCAAAGTTATGAAGCTGTAAGGCTTACTGTCAACTCAAATCAAGAATACAAAATAATCAAAGTTTTAAGAAATGAATTTGGTATTGATGCAGTTCCTTTCCCTGTTTTAATTCCTGTTCCTACCGATTGCCCAACTAATACTGAAAATTTCGACATTGACTTTATGATATTTGTCGATGTATTAGATTACATTGATCCAGAGACATTCCAGCCAAAGATTACTCAAAAAGCGGTTTTTGTCGGAGAATATTTTGGTTTCAATAGTGACAAAGAAAAAGAAATAGTGGATAGGGGTCGTCCTTGGGTAACTCCTGAAGGCAAAGTTTTTACACCACCACCAAAGATTAGTACAGTAACAGGAGAAGTCTTGAAAACTTACTCCCCATTAGAGCCAGGTAAAAAATCGAGAGAAGGCCACATTTACGATTTAAAAACTATGTGGAAAAAGTTTACTTATAATACAGTCTCTCACATAATGGGCGCAGATGCATTATATTTCGATGATGCTGACTTAAAAATTCCTTACAAGTCAATTGCACAAAAGTTAGATGATAAGGACATTATTTACAATTATTCGGGCTGTTCAGACGCTAATGACTTGTGCAAGGCTAAAAAGATGATTGAAAACAGCACTGCATTTGAATTAAAAGAAAACTTAAATAATCCAGAATATCATAAAAGAAATGTTTATAATGAAAAAAATAAATGTATTAGGCTTGTTGACAGTATTGTTATAAACTTCAAATTTCAAAAAGTATTGCGCAGAGTAAAAAAAGAATTTATTGGAAAAAGTGGATTTGATAGACAAACAATGTTCTTCCACAAAGAATATATGGACTCTCTGCGTACTAATGTTCAAAATGCGCTTAGAATTTTAGCCAGTAATAAAGCTAGTATGCAAGATAAACTTGCAGCCCAACAAGCTATAGAAAGAAATCAAGCTGAAATGAGAAGCTTAGAATATTCACCTCTTAATACATTCAAGCAAAGATACGATGAATTGCTTAAACAACCTGAAATTGCTGGAACTTTGAATCAATTAAATCAATTAAGAGAAGCGATTTTAAGTGAAGATGTAGAGCCAACTCTTAGCAATGTTAGAGGATTGATGTTGCAAATTGATGAGGGAATTTTTGGTTTTGTGCCTAATCCTGAACAATCGTAAAAATGGGAATTTATACTTCTACTCATATTGGTAAATGGCATTGGCTTAAATATGATGGCTATGCAATATTGACAGAGCAATTTTCTAGTCAAATTCAAAGAGCAATTCAGCCAAAGAAATTACTTATGGGTGATGGCGGAACTCACGTAATATCTCATAATGGAATTGAAAATACTGTATCTCTTCAGTCCAGTGTGTTACTTAGAAATAGCCTTAGAGATTCTTTCAAGGGTCCAAACAATAATGATGGACAATTGCATATAGTTGAAGCTCCTATGCAATCATCTTATTTATATAGAGATGTCTTTGATTTACTGATAACTGATTTTGAAAGAATCAGAGCATTTATAATTACATTTAATCCATATAACAATAGAACTTATGGCACTGGTATGGGTTCGAGAAATTTATTAACTTCTGCTACTATAAATATTTCTAATGGCGTTACTTGTTCATTAAATTACAATTGTTTGTTTGATCAGTTTGTTGAAATACAATTTGCAGATGTCTTTCCCACTAATTATGATTTCTTAGCCAGAACTGCTAAGAACTACGACTGTAAATTCTTTGTAACTGATGACCCAACAACGTCATATAAGATTCTTTCTGCAGACATAAATATTAGTGTGAATTATAGTAAGATTTATCTAATAAATCAAGAATCAGAGTATCCATTGTATGGTCCTGAGACATATGATGTTTCTGGAACACTGAAAATACCTGCGCAAAACTGGTACACAATAAGAAACTTTTTCAATGCAACTAACAACCGACAAATGATAGCTAAAAAAGTTAACTTTTCTATTTTAGTCGGCACAAGATATTTAAGATTAGGACAAGTATTAGTTGAAGATAAAGTAGAATTCTCAATGTCTGATGGATTGATGACAGCTACAATTTCTTTCAAGGGTTTTGCGAGATTATAATGCCAATTTTATCAACAGAATTATTAGCGAATTACTACACTCTTCTTTTGAATGGCAAAAGATATATTCTTGATTCTTGGAATGAGAATATGCAACAAGATGTTTCCGAAAAATCTTTTATTCAAGGAGACATTGGATCAAGGATTGTTGAGTTTTCTAATCCATTTCATCAAGCAACAATGAATGGACCAATATTGATTCTTAAAGATTTAGATGCTGAATTAGAATATGCAGGAAATCAAAATCAAACTCTTAGAGATCAGCCTACTGGTCTTTACGATATATACGACTTGATCATAGATAACTTAAATACTATTTCTAGACCCCTTGTAAATAATAGCAATGAATATATTGCTCCAGAACAACTGCCATTTTTTTTAGACAGTGCAACCATATCTCTTAATTCATCTGAAGTCAACACTACTGCGACTATGACTAGCATCTACCCCAGAGGATTTATGGCAGATGACTTCTCGCTTACAACTCCTTCAACTGGCTTTAAGCTTTACGGTGAAACTAGAGTTATGGGAAGATTCGTTAAATTTTGGGATTTTAGATTAAGATTGTTCGGCGATCATTACGCTATGACTCAAGCAACAATCAATGTAAGAGTAGTATCTGAAAAAGTAACAAATATTGGCAATAATTTTACTAATGGAAACGTCACTCCTGATTTTATAATTACTGGATATTCTATATCAGGTGACGCAATAATTTCTATTACCACCCAACAATTGCAAAGTTTTAGACTGTATCAAGGCCCTGGATATTTTAGTGTTTTCCAAAATTCAATAGGTTTGGGATTGATTGACAATTATCGAGGAAATAGAGTTTTTGATTTTGGCAGTTTCTTAGTTCCTCCTAGAGTTGAGTTTGATATGCGCTCAGGTCAATTAAATGAAGCAAGAGTTTCGTTTCAAGCATTCGTACGTCGGTCTTATTAATGTACAAGTCTTGATATGGACGAAATATTAAGATTTACAATTCCTGGCAATCCTGTTACTAAAAAAACTCATCAAAGAATTATGCGTGTTGGTGGATATCCTCGCATTTTTCCTTCAAAACAATACGAAGAGTATGAGAAGTATTGTAGATCTTATTGTTTGGATGTTTGGAAAAATCAAGGCAAAGAACCTATTAAATACGGTGTTGCAATTCAAATAAAAGTTTGGCTTTCTCGCTGGATTCTTCCCGATCACGTTGGTATTTTGCAGTCTATTGGTGACATTCTAGAAAAATGGAGTGTTATTGATAATGATAAGTATATTCATTGGACTGACACTGACGCAAATAATGTCCGTGAGCATTGGTTTCAAGGTATAGATAAGGAAAATCCAAGAATAGAAATAACAATCTTTCGATTTAAACATCTTTACGAAGACTACACTCAAGAAAAAGATGAAAAAGAAGCTGCAAAGTTAGAAAGAAAAAAAATTAGAGAAAGCAAAAAAACTGGATAATAAAAATGATTATTATAGTAAATTTCGGAGTCAATGAAGACTTTTCCGAAACACCTCTATTAGATAATTTGTGGCAAACACTTTCAGTATGTAAATATTTCGAATCTTTGCCTGAACTTTGGAAATTAAATGATTTATATTCTGATAGTGTCTGTAAGTATTTAGATATTAGAAAAACTCAATTAATTTACACAAGACTATGGGGAATTGATATCGATCAATCTAATAATGTTGGTCTAATTGCAAAAGAAAAATTCTATCCAATAATTAAGGCATAAAAAAAAAAGCAGACAAAAGTCTGCTTTTTTTTATTTAGAAAAGAACCTTATGCATTTGGAACAATGAAGTGAGGCTCAGAATCTACAATTGTAAACTCTCCGGTAATTCCAAGAGGAGTTACAATCTCTCGCATTCGCTCTTGGAGAGCTGATGAATTCTCATTCAAAGCTTCATTAAGAGCATTGAGTTGCTGCTGAGCTTGTTGCAACTGGGATGCATATTGCTGAGCAACATTGACAAATTCAAGAACGTCAGCCTTCTGAGCCTTAAGCTCAAGCAATGACTGGCGCATAGAAACCAACTCTAAATACTCATCGTGAGTAATTGTAGGGCGCTCCTCGCTTACTTCGACTTCTGAGTCAACTGCATTTTCATCCATTTGTTATATAACCTCGAGATCATTTGATCAAATTTATGTTACCTGATTTTTTTGTTAATGTAAACTTGTTTTTTGTTTTTTTATCAGGTATGATCGACATATAAGTTTATACAGAAAGTTGAAATATGAAAACAATTTTACTTAGTCCGTCCGATCTAGCTTTCTTATATGAAGAAAGTCATTGGGGGTTTTATCAAAAGTATACTTCAGGAATTAAAAGACCTCCGGTTATAATACCTAAAATTTTTACCACTATAGATGTGCTTACTAAGTTGACATTCTTGAACAAAAGTATGGTCAATTTTGACCCATCATTTCCTGATGCCCTTCTTGTAGACGCTGATAAATGGGTTAAGAGCAAGTCTATTAGCAATCCAGACTATCCTGATATTGAAATTTGTGTCAGGGGTAAGATTGATGGTTTGTTGCGCTATTCTGATATGTCTCACAGTGTTATCGATTTCAAAACCTGTGAAATTAATGAGATTACATTAGCCAAATATATTAGGCAATTGTCTTGTTATGCATATGCTTTGAGATACCCAAACTCTTCAATAGACTATTCAGTTTCAGTGAATGAAAAAATTGGATTGTTTGTTTTTCAACCTAATTCATTTGATATGACTCAAGAAGGAGCTGCGAATTTAAGTGGAGACTTCAAATATATCGAATACACCTGGGATGAAGATGATTTTGTAGAATACATTAGAAATAAAATTATCCCTTTATTGGCTGGTAAAGAACCTGAGCCTAAAGTAAGCGATCCTTGTTGGGCTTATTTAAAGCAATTTGGATTTGCTTACGAGGAAGAATAATTTAGAAAAGAGAATTGAAACTATATCAATTCTCTTTTTGTTATAATTTATTTAGTATGAAAACGACAACCAAAATTACATATAACCACAAACTTGCTCAATCTAAAGAAAGTTGGGAAACAAATTTCTTAAGTAAAATCAATGACGCTAATTTACTGTTATATTTAGCAGCTATCAAATCAAATAATTATGCTAAGATAGATGATAAATATTACACAGAAGAAAACAAGCCAAAAATTTTATCAACTTTGGATGGCATTGTTAGCGCACCTTACAATCAAAGATTTCACAAAGTATTTGAAACATTTTTAGCAGGAGCTAAAGCTAAACTTGATAGTAAAATTGCTGCGAATGCATCCGCAGCTCAGCCAGCAAAACAGCAGCCAGTTCAACAACAACAACCAGGTATTTCAGCAAGTCAAACCCCAGATGGCAAAACTAAATTTACCTCTAGCCGTCAAACATACGAAGGCGACCAAATAAGAGATATCTTTGCTAAAGCGCAACTTATTTTAGATAGCGATCCTCAGCAGTTTAGACAACTTTGGCCTGGAATGAGAAAACAGGTTGTTTCTCTTTGGCAAGGTACTGACGATAACGAAAAGATTGAGTTTAATTCACAATTAAGAGATTTTGATCTAAAAATAAATTTGATGAATAATCCTCAAGGCGGAGATACTACATCAAGAGGCACTTTCTTTGCTTACAGATTTGAAGATCTCGTCCCTCAATTATATAACGCTCTTAGAATGAATGATGTCACTCAGGCTAATGATGTTGTCTCTAAAATTCAAGTATTGCGTGATAAAGACCCTGGTTATGAGCCTTATATTACTGAAGGCAGAAAGTTGAATTTAGTTATTTCCAGGTATAACGGAAGAAATATAGGTACTGACGCTGCTAAAGTCAACACTATTAGATAATGCCTAAACCAGTTGACGATTTGGTCAAAACTTTATTAGACGACCCAGATTTTTACCCTAAAAAAGGTAAAGATGACAGAGAATCTACCGCTTGGGCAATTGCTTATTCAAAATATAATAAAAGTAAGAAAAGAAAAAAGAAGTCTTTTAATATGAAAGACTATCGTACAGCACAAAAACCAGATTAAGTCTGGTTTTTTGTTTATAATACCCTTATGAGTACACTTTCAATTATTATGCTTACTAATACTGTCAATGAAGATATCTTCAAGATGACTCAACACGCTTTAGATTCCTTGAAACAATCAATTGGTTCGGAAAATTTTAATGTAGTTTTAGTAGAGTCTAACAAAGAACATAGTTGGAATTATAATCACGTTAACTTTTATTTGAAGCCTCCTGTTGATTTTAATTACAATACCTACCTTAACATTGCTATAGAAAACTGTGATTCAGACTATATATGTATTTCAAATAATGATGTAAATTTTCACAAAGATTGGTGGCAAAAATTAGAAAAGGCTATGATTAGCAAAAATCTTGACACAGCTTCTCCTAGATCACCAACCGAACAAAAAGGTATTGTTCCTCACGCAGAAATCAAACACAGATATACGCCTGATTGTGTGATTAGGGAAGGATTTGAATTGATTGTAAATTTTTGCGGTTGGTGTTGGGTAATGAAAAAGGAAGTAAAAGACTGGCTCTTCCCTTTAGATGAACAATTCTCATTTTTCTTTCAAGACAACGATGTTATTATGAGATTAAAGCAAAAGGGCTGCAAGCACGGATTAGTAGGCGGTTCTAAGGTTAATCATTTTGGGCAATCTTCTCACGGAATTTTCAAGTCTAGAGAAGACTGGTACAAAAATACATTTGGATTGGAAAAAGCATTTATAGAAAAATGGAGGAACTATTTATAGTTCCTCCATTTTGTTTACTTTGTGTGCAGTTTGATTTCTTTAAGGAAATGCTCGGAATTCTTGACTGTAGTATTATATCTAAGTAAATGTTCCATCATTTCATTTTGGAAATACTCGTAATTCTTGTCGAGCCACTTTGGATCATTCTTCTCAAAAAATGCAATCTTTGTCCATAGTGCCTTTGGAGCTCGCATCATTACATATCTTGGGCAGTGTGGAATCTCCTCAAAAAGAGGAACGCATCCATTGGCCATAATTTCATAATGACGCATACAATCCCAACCAGCCTTCTTAGTTGTACGAGCGTATTTTGAAAATTTATAATCCTGATAGTACTCTACTTCTGTATTGTAAACATAAGTATTTTTGTTTCTAGGATCAATGTATGCAATTCTTCTTTCTTTCTTTGCACCACTAGAGACTTTTGCAGTAGGCATTGCAAATTGAATTGGAAGAACATTCTTCATATGCTCTTGCAAATGAGCTTGCTTTTGGTCTGGATACAACTCTCTCTTGAAATAAACTGTCTCGTCCTTGATTCTATCATGGAATAAGTTTGTATCTTCACCGTCAACATAAATAATTTGCTTCTTGTCATAAGTTTCTAAAACAAGCTGCAAATGATCCTGACATCGCCAAATGCTTCCGTAAACGACAAGATCAAAAAATTTATTCTTAATCTTTCTGATAATATCTTCTCGATCACAATTATCAGAAGCAATATTACGGCAAATAGTGAAGCCCTTGCCGTACTCTGAATTATATAATTCATCAGAGTAATCAGAATACAAATGGTGTCGTTTATTACAATCTACAACATCGTCGCCATGCAATTCCTTAAGGCCCAAAAGCAAACAGTCATCTTGATAGTCTGTAAGCCAAGGGAATTGTGGAGACCTTTGATTGCCAGAGATATATAAAATTTTCATAAAGATATTGTACACTCCAAAGCAAAATTAAGCTCTTACTTCAATTGTACATTTTATATCAACTTCGTAATCTATGCAAACAAGAATCAATCTTTCTAAAATTTTCAAGTTGTTTATCATTACAAGATTTGTCGGGTCAGGATTTGATATAGAAATTAACTCTAATGCGTTTTGTATTTTTTTACTCATCACAAACGGATTATAAGATTTATTTTTTATCAAATCTAATATAAACATCATTGGCAAAATATATTCATTTGAGATTTCTACTTTGTTTTGAGTGCTTGATAAATCGCAAGCAAAAATTTGAAATGAATAAGAAACTAACTCACTATCTTTGATTATATATTCTTTGCAGTATTCGTGATCAAAATTCAACTCATATTCAAAATTATTATCTTTCAATATACTAAGCCATTGTTCTAGAGTTCTTCTGTTGTTCAATTCAATCAAATCTCCCAAAAGAGTTATCATAATTGAATTGTAATTAGGAGGAGAACTAACTTGACCTTTCCATAAAATAAATTTTGGATCTACTTGAGTGATAATGTTTGGTTCAAAAATAAGTGAGGCGTAACTCATATATTTATTTTACATTCAAGAAATTATTTTTTCATAAGTCTCAAAAAATTCTTGAGCTGCTATCCTGTAAACTTCTTGATATGTAGGAGACGGAGAAACTATATAATCTCCAGTTTTTAAGGTCATTAATCTGCCCCATTTAGCTACAAATTCTAAGTCTGAGCCATAATATCTATAAGCTATAATTTTGCCTTTGGGGATATATACTGCGCCTTTATCATAATAATAAAAAAATTTGTATCTACTAAAAAGCATATCACAAGGAACAATATATTCTTCTTGGCATTCAGTATGCAAATTTTTAACTACAAAATCGCCTTCTTTTGCATAGTTTGTAGTTTCTAATCCATCAGCAGTCCAAGTCTCTATATATTGATTTAAGTTAGCAGGATAGGCATAAATCAAACAGGTCTTGTAATATTCTTGTCCATTATCTCTTATTACAGGAAAAAAATAAGAGTATGCTTCCTTTTGTGTCATCAAAAATCACTTATTTTTGATTCCAGAGAATACAAAATTGTTTCTGCTTCTTCTTTGGAGATTGCTAATTTTATTCTTGAGTACCACATAACTTTTATATACTAGTTTGTTTCTTAATAACCCTAACAGAAGGAAAAAGGATTTGTTATTTTATAATAAATACTATATCTCTGTTCAGGACTTGTGTATGTACAATAACAAAAATCATAAGCTATCTCAAAAATCAGTTAATGAAGGGTTAGTTAATTTATCAGATTACTTTCAAGGCATAGGCAGAAAAACCTTAGAAACTACTCAGGCAATGACCATTTTGGGAGAAAATGGTTACAAAGATGTACCATCATTCTTAAAAGGACTGCAAAGCGGAGAATCAAACGCTATGACTGCTGGTAAATCGTTGCTTGAAACAGGTTACAATATCGGAAGCACTTTATTGCCTTTTTACGCTGGAGATGTGGCAGTCACAAAATTATTGAACAAAACCAATCCAAGAATTAATCCTAAAACTTTGCAAAAATTACCCTTTGAACCGCCTGTGAAAGGTAGTCCTGGACTTCTAAAGAGTTTGGGTTTGGGAATTGCAGGTACATATGGAGCTGAAGGCGTTATGTCTGTGCTTGAAAATCTTAAAGGTGACCTCGCAATCTATAAAGATTATTTAAGTGATTATAATAAAGATTTAAATGCAATTTTAGAATTATATCCAAAAAATCAAGACATCAAGATTCTCGTCGATTTGATGAAAAGAATTGGTTTGCAAGGTTTACAAAAACTTGAAGCTGCTAAAGCAAAAGTTGCAAATAGTAACAAGAGGTACAAAATTGCTATCAAAGGCGAAGCAAATATTGGATCATACTTGCATAACTTTTTATCAGGTGCAGCAGGTGGGGCAGCAGCAACCAAATCTTGGCAAGGAGCACTTGTTAGTGGCTTAGGTGATATGGCTTACGATATTGGAAAAGATGTATACCATAATACACAAGATGCTGATTATAAAGCAACAGCTTATGCTGCTGAATTAGCAGAAAAAGCTGAAAGTATGGCTAATCAGCTTGATAAATATGATAGATCTTTTGCAGACCAACTAAGAAATTCTTCGCTACAATTTGAAGCTTGGTTTAGAAAAAATATTTACAAAGTTTCAAAAAATAAATGGAATCCTGATGCCTGGAGAGATTATTTACAAAAAAATGTATTTAATAAAAAAGATGAATTAGAAGAAGTAGCAGATACTTATCAAATGGATGAATATTTGAAATTGGAAAAGTCAAAAAAGGGTATATAAATATGTCATACACTGGAATACTTAAACAAGCACAACTGGCGGATAAAATTGGAAATTATAAATTAGCAGACATTTTGACTAATAAATTAATAAAAATTGCCAAATCTAATCCTGCTAAAGTTTTTTTAGATGCACTAGACTTAAAAAAAGTAGTTGTTGATGCCGTAGGTGGTGCTAAAAAAACCATCAGACAAGTTGCTGAAGAATCAACTTCGTCGTTAATTGTAATGTATCGGAAATCTGCAACTAAAGCTGATGCTTTGAAAATTATAGATGATCTTGGACTTTCGCCAAGAACTAAAAATGCATTGATTAAAAATTTAGATGCAGGAGATGAGAAAGCAATTGCTCAATTGAACAGAATATTTGAAGCAAAATATCAAGCAATGGCTGATGCTGGTTATAAAGTTGACCCTCCAAAAACTGATGGTCCTAAACCACCCGAAGGTCCTAAACCAGGTGATAGTCCTGCTCCTAAACCTGATGAATCAGTTACTGCATTAAGATTAGAAGAAATTTCTAAAAATTTTAAAGGTTCAAAAGAAGAATTGATAGCAGAACTTAAGAAATTAAATTTTACAGATGAGGAAATTAGAGCAGCTGGAATCATTGAAGCTGATGGAAAAGTGAATATTATAAATGTCAATAAGCTTATTAACAATGCAACACCTGAAAGACTTATATTATTAGAGAATAAAAATAACACAATTATTTTTGGCGGAAGACCAACATCTTTGTCTGGTATGACTTTTGCCCAACTAACTGATTTGTTAAAAAGAGCTGACGAATTAAATCCACAAGACGTAACAACAATTATAAATAAAATCAAAATTCAATTAAAAAAAGATCCAAATTTAGTTGTTCCTGTAGAATTGCAAAGATATTTTGACGTTCAATTTCATTCACCAAGACCTCCTAAACCAGAACCAACAAAACCTGATCCGTCTGCACCAACAACACCAGGTTCTACTGCTGACGAAGCTGCAGAAGGTGCATCCAATACTAATTGGAAAGCTTGGGCAGCCAAGGCTTCTGTTGCAGTTCTTGCTGCATATGGTTTGTACAAGGTTGGTGGTACAATTATGAGTTACTTAACTGGTAAACCAGCAACAGACGCAGAAGGAAACGCAGCTATGAATAGTGCAGGTGCAGGCGCAGGTTCTCAATTCAAATCTAAATCAGATATGTATGAACAAAGAATGAGAACAAACCCTAATCAACAAATGATGAAGGGCAGCAAACCTCAAGAATTTGTTGATGCTAATAAGGGCAAGTACAAAACTCAAAGAGAATTTTACGAGGCTGCAAAGGCAGCTGGAGACGATAACTTTGCTAATAGCGTGATAGCTATAGTGAAGAAAGACTTAGATTTATTTGTAAGTGATAAAGACCAAAGAAAATTCTAATTATAAAAAAAGACCCTGATTACTCAGGGTCTTTTTCATTAAAATCAAATTTCTGTTGACCAGTATTGATGTTATCTAAAGCTTTAGTGCTATCAAATCCGTAAAGAAAAATATTTCTCAGGGAATTTAATTCTTTTATTGATAAGTCAAGTTTCAAGTAAGCAACAAGTGTGTTAAATCTTTCTTCTGACTCATCAGGTGTAGATATTGAATTGTGAAGAGCGAACATCCCACTATCCATTCCTAAACTGTAAGCTTCAGGCCCAAAACCAAACTTATCGTAAAGCAAGCCTCTATATGAGCCATTATCTTTAAAGTAGTTTTTAAAGATAACATTTGTAATATAGAAGAATAATAATAATTGATTATCCATTTCCAAAGAATCATAATATTCTTTGGCTTTTTGCTCATATTGTTCCAAAGCTTCTTCTTGAATTTTTAATAATTCTTTATGTTCATCTGAATTTGAATATTCAGTGTATGAATTATAAATTTTGCCTTTTACTTCAAATGATTTACTCATTGGATTACCTGTACTTTCTCTAATTGAGTCTTCTTTGCGTTGTCTAATTTCTTCCCAAGTCATATTAATCTTTTACAGGAGTAATATGAATGCACTGGGCTTCTTCTTTCCTTAATGCAATATGGCTTTCTCTGCAGTTTACAACCATCATATCTGTGTGTTGTTTGTTCAAAATTTTAATCTCACAGCCAGGATTGAAACCTAATTCAGAAAGTCTTGCTCTGACAGTTCCGCAAATTGATTCAATCCTATAAGTTTCACCAGCAGAACCATCAAATAATGTCATTTTACCACCACAATTCAAACCAAAGTTTAGAAAGATATTCTACTGCTTGCTTCACATCATCAGTAAGTTGCTTTCTTTCAGCGTCATCCACTGATTCATAATATTTATTAGTGGCATAATAATTTTCAAAAGCACTTATTATGAATTTTAGTTTCTCGTCATAAGATTCAACTGTTTCACCAGAAGGAATACCATTATTTAATTCAATAAATTTTTTCAATCTAGGAATGATGAATAATGCGATTGTGCGATCCATATGCCAAGTTTCAGTGTCATCAAACCCTTGTTCAAATCTCTGCTGTTTATACATTTCACGAGTTGCAAGGTCTTTCTCATAAACTTCATCAGCAACACTAAAATTGATGTTATTTAGTACCTCTAGCTTTATAGATAATGTCAAGTAATCTTTTGATTTGTTCTGGATCGATTTTGATTTTTTTTGGTTCATTTTTATCACTCATCTTTACTTGATTATAACATAAAAAGGAAGGCTGCAAAGCCTTCCTTTTTAAGAATCAAACTGTGTAAAATATGGGCAAGTTTGATAGCCTGCTCCATCTTTAATCCAGCCATTTCCTTTGCAGTTTTTCTTCCCTTTACCCATACAATCACAAATCCCTATAGGTTTACCATTACGAATAATAATATTATTTATTAGTGATTGTTCGTCAGGGGATAAATCTAAAAATTCTGCAATAGAACCAACTTGAAATCCTGCTGCCTCAAGACTTTTCTTTTTTTCTTCAGTCATCGTCTTCATCAGATTCATCTTCATCTGCCATTAACACAGCAGATAAATCTTCAGGAACATTATCAACAGTGTAACCCTTTTCATCAATTAAGTCAGTATCGAAAGAATCTAATTGATCAAGCCAGTCACGATAATCATCATAAGTGTCATCAAAATCTTCTTGAAGAGTGTCAAAATCAAGTGAATATTCTTTCTTATAGAACTTCATTGCTTTATCAAAAATTCCACAATCAGAATCAATTTCAAGATAAGCATAGCCATCTTCATTAAGTGGGTCTTTACCATTGCCTAAATAAGAATATTCTGAAATTGCATCAAAAATATTTAAACTATCAAGCAAATCTAAACTTACTTTCCAATAGTCGTGTCGATAACAGTCAATCGCTTGAATAACTATTTTTTCCATAGTGAAAACCTTTCAATCTGTTGTATCTGGCAATTTATCAAATGTCAAACTATAAGCCACATTTTTTGCTTCAAAATAATATCTCAATACATCAAGAAATTCTTTTCTATCATTGCAAGAAATTTCTTGAAGAATCTCTACCATTTCTTCTTCTGATATTTCTTCCTCTTCGTCAGCATTAATATCAATATCAAAAGATAAATTTAATCTGTACTTAGCCATTTATAATCTCCCAGAAGTCAGACATCAAATCTTTAGGAGTAAGTTTTAGCTCCGTGTAATATTGTGTCCTACATTCCACTCCGTCTAAGACTTCGTAAAAATCAAAAGTGTTATCTTCCTTGTCGTAGAGAAAGAAAGCAGTTTTGCTTTCCCAATTGGTCTTACGCACACGTTTACCAGCCATCAATGAGGCAATGACATCAGCAAATTTCATTCTACTACCTCCCTGTCATCTTCATCTATCTTGATATCTTCAGCATCCCAAGTATCAATATCCCAATCATCAGCAATTATATCACGGGGGTATAAATCAAGACCTACAGATGCTAATTCATATCTTTTTTCAATGTCATCTGGATAACTTACAAATACAAAACAATTGTCATTTTTGTCATAGAAGATATAGT
>SXGQ01156917.1_pt1 | contig 44613 bp, 23 predicted proteins | sample 3178371 | NCBI WGS metagenome assembly SXGQ01 (sample SAMN11356859, study PRJNA531348) | freshwater metagenome | isolation source: freshwater sample F1-20 | place: China: Fuxian Lake, Yuxi | collected 2017-12-25 | reverse complement strand
GCGAGGCCGCCTTCGCTGGTGTCGTGTGCGCTTTTCACGAGGCCGTCGCGGATGAGGCCGAGGACGGTGGATTGCACCTGTTTCTCGAGAGCGAAGTTGAGGCGCGGGGTGAGGCCGGCTTTTTTCCCGGCGATGACTTTCATGTAGTGCGATGCGCCGAGGCCGAGTTGTCCGGCAGCGGGATCGATGACGGGTCCGACGAGGATGATGACGTCGCCCTCTGCCTTGAAGGCCTGCGTGGTGATGTGCGCGGCGTCGTCGATGATGCCGACCATGCCGACGGTGGGCGTGGGGTCGATGGCGCCGGCGGGGCTTTGGTTGTAAAGGGAGACGTTGCCGCCGGTGACGGGTGTGTTGAACTCGCGGCAGCCTTCGGCGAGGCCTTCCACGCATTCGCGGAGCTGCCAGAAGAGCTCGGGGTTGTGCGGGTTTCCGAAGTTGAGGTTGTCGGTGACTGCGAGCGGGCGGGCGCCGGAGCAGGCGAGGTTGCGCGCGGCTTCGGCGATGGCGATGCGTGCGCCTTCGCGCGGATCCTGCAGGCAGTAGAGCGAGTTGCAGTCGCTGGTGGCGGCGACGATTTTATTCGCCTCGCGGATGATGAAAACCGCCGCATCGCTGCCCGGCAGCACGGCGCAGCCGACGCGGACCATGTGGTCGTATTGACGCCAGACCCAGTGCTTGCTGGCGATGGTGGGATGGGCGAGCAGGCGGTTGAGCGCCTCGGCGTCGTCCACGGGTGCGAGAGTGGAGAAATCGATCGGTGCGGGCGCGGGCTTCGCCTTCCACTCGCGGGCGTAAACGGGGGCGTCGTCGGCGAGTTTCGCCGCGGGGATTTCCACCACGGTTTTGCCGTTCTCGGTCACGCGCATCATGCCGTCGTCCTTCACGCTGCCGACTTCCGCATACGGCAGGTCCCACTTTTCAAAAATGTCCACGACCGTCTGTTCGTGGCCTTTTTTGACGATGATGAGCATGCGCTCCTGCGACTCGGAGAGCATCGTCTCGTAAGGCGTCATGCCCTCCTCGCGGCGCGGCACTTTCGTGAGCTCGATCTCCACGCCCGTCCCGCCGCGCGAAGCGGTTTCGCAAGTCGAGCAAGTCAGCCCCGCTGCGCCCATATCCTGGATTCCCGCGACGGCGTCCGTGGCGAGCAATTCGAGACAGGCCTCCAGCAGAAGCTTTTCGCGGAACGGATCGCCCACCTGCACAGCGGGACGATTTTTCTGCGACTCCTCCGTGAGGTCTTGCGACGCAAACGCCGCGCCCGCCAGTCCGTCGCGCCCCGTTTCCGCGCCGACGTAGAAGACCGGATTGCCCACGCCCTTCGCCGCGCCGCGCGCGATTTGCTCGTGCCGCAGCACCCCGAGGCAGAACACATTTACCAGCGGATTCCCGTTGTAGCTCTCGTCGAAAAACACCTCGCCTCCGATGGTCGGCACGCCGATGCAGTTTCCGTAGTGCGCGATGCCCGAGACCACGCCCGCAAAGCGCGAGCGGTTCCACTTGTGCTGCGCCGTGTCGCCGTGAATCGGACCGAAGCGCAGCGAGTTCAGCGAGAACACGGGCCGCGCGCCCATGGTGAAAATATCGCGGATGATTCCACCGACGCCCGTCGCCGCGCCCTGGAACGGCTCCACCGCGCTCGGGTGGTTGTGCGATTCCATCTTGAACGCGACCGCCCAGCCGTCGCCGATGTCGAGCACGCCGGCAGTTTCCTCGCCGGCCTTTACGAGCACGAGCGGACCGGTGGTGGGGAACTTCTTCAGCTCGAGCTTCGTGTTTTTATACGAGCAGTGCTCGCTCCACATGACGCTGAAAATGCCCAGCTCCGTGAAGTTCGGGTCGCGCCCGAGGATGTCCTGAATACGCGCGTATTCTTCGTCGGTGATTCCGTGTTTTGCGATGACTTCCTTGGTGATGGCTGGCTCGGTCATAAAATGAAAGGCGCGCACCTTTTGGCAAACCGCGCCCTTCGGCAAGGCGAACTTCCGTTTTCGCGCAATGTTCGTTCGCAAACGCCTGCGGCGGGGCAGGGGAACGTGGGAAATGCGAGGCTGGCACGTTCCACTGCCGGCCCGTTCGATCCAGACAGTGAGCGGAAGCCGTTACGGATTCTTCGCTCCGCTGGCGCGGATCAGACGGGGCTCGCCCCATGCGCTCCATGCGCTGCGATTTCCGCCTTTTCCGATGAACTTCAGCGTGAGGAGCTTTGCGCCTTTGACCTCAATTTCAAACGCCGCCTGCTCGCCGGGCTTGATGGTCTTTGGACCCCAGAGCGTGCGGCCGTCGGATTCGATGAGTGCGTCCACCGTGCCGCTGCCGCCGTCGAGGACGCATGCGGTGCCGGCGAACTTCTCCCACTTTCCATCGAGCTGATATTCGTGGAGCGAATCGGCGTGGGCGTAAAGGCCGTGGGTGAACACGCCATTTGGGCCTTCGAGCGGCTGGCCCTCGGCGTTGCGATCAAAATGAACGCCACCCCAGCCGGTCTGCGCCGTGCGCGGTGAGGTGTCGGAGAGCGCGATTTCCGCGACATCGCCGGCGACTTCGGAAGGGGCGGGCTTGCCGTTGGCGGAGTCGGGCTTTTTCAAGCGGTGGAGCGCCGACTGCACACGCGGCGAGAGTCTGGCGAGCTGCGCCTCGGCGAGGGTGCCTTGCACGAATGCCGCGGTGTTTTCACGCAACTGCAAACGCTCAAGCGCCGGCGCGATGTCGTATGCGGAATCCGCGCCAATCCGGCAGCGCAGGCTCAGCGCGTTTGCGGCCCAATTTCCGGCGGTGGCCGCACCGTTGACGCACACGACGACGAACCGCAGGCTGGCAAAGCGGTCGCGTTTCTCGGGACGCGGAAGGTGCAGCGTGAACGAACCATCGTCGGCGGGAATGGCGGCGGCATTTTCGGCGTCGTAGTCGTTGCCGCCATCGGGGTCGGCGTAGGCGATGACGGCGAAGACGGGCAGGTTCGCCTTCACGCGACCGCGAACGCGGAGACCGCTGGAATCCGGCGTGAGTTCCCAGCCGGAAAACTCCGCGGTCGCCTTGTCCCCCATCTGCTTGATCGAACCGGAGAAGAGCGGATGCGCGGCGAGCTTCAGAGCGTGGGGAAGTTCGAGAAATGAGCCGCGGCCTTCGCCCCGCAGGTCGTCGCCGTAGGTGCGATTGCCGCTGCCCATCAGCGCCGTGCCCCGAATGGCGCGCTCCGCCGCGGATTCCTTGCAATGGGGCAGCCCCAGCGCGTGGCCGAGTTCGTGACACACGCCGCCCACGAAGATGCTGTTGTACTTTCCGAGCGAGATGCGGCCGTACTGGCGATCGTTGATGTGCTGATCCTTGACGCCCAGCAGCGCGGAATCGAGCAGCGGCGAATCCACCTGCCAAGCGGTGCCGCGGCGGCTGTCGCCCGAAGCATAATAAGGACTGTGGTGGCCCATTGTGCGTTTCTCCGGATCCCAGTCGGCGAGATTGCAGAAGATGACGACGGTTTCGCGCTCGGCTTCGATGCCTTCAGAGCGAAGGACGCGCGCACAATCGCGGCGGATGGCATCGCCGTCCTGCATATCGGTCTCGCTGCACTCGTCGGATTTCAGCGAGCCCTTTACGTCATGCAGGCGAAGAAGCCCGTCCTCGGCGAGTTCGATGTGGAGTGTGCGTCCGGGAAATCCCCACGACGCAAGCTCGCGGCGGTAGAATTCCTGAATGTGCTTCATCACCCGCGTGAGCCGTGCGCGGCGTTCGGGCTGCGGCTCGCGATCGACGGGTGTCCAATAGCAGATGCGGAGAGCGCGGTTGCTTTTCTGCGGCGCTTCATTTTCCCAGCTCTCGAGTGCGGCGCGGGCGCGGTCGATTTCAGCGGCGGCGGGTTCACCGGCAAGCATCTCCCGTCGCGATGGAGACGGTCCGTCTCCGAAAGCGCATGGCGCGCAGGCAGCAACAAAAACTGTAAGCAGGAAAAGTAGTGAACGCATGGGGAATGCGAATAGCAGCTTTGATGGAATGCGACAAAGCGAACCTCGCTTCGGCTCCAAGGCACTCAGTTCGACTGCACGCGGAGGCGCAGGAAATTTCGCGGCACTGCGCCAACGGGGAATGTGTAGGAGATTGTGGTCGCGTTGTTCACGTACGAAGCGCCGGAGACCTCCGCCCACGGGTCGGTCGCGCCGAGATCGGTGGAGTCCTGGATGGCGTAGGTGAGTCCGGTCGTGCCGGCGCGTTTTGTGAAACTAAGCGTGTTGCCGGAGAGGATGCCGGCATTTGCGTTCGGGAGCGTGGGGTCCTGTCCTGCGAGTGCGTATTCCACGAGGTTGCGGATGCCGTCGTTGTCGGGATCGTCATTCGGTCCACGTTTGTCGGCGGGAATGCTGGCGCCGCCGGCGAACGTGCCGTTGACCCAGGTGGAGAAAGCAACGACCGGGCTGGCGGTAAGGTAGCCGCTTGTGTTCAGCGCGAATGAGTGGAATCCCGGCACCGAGATGAGCGCGAGTTGCGCGGGTGTGAGGCCGCTGCTGGTGGTGCCGAATCGCAGCGATGTGCCGGAAACGAAAGTGCCTGTGACGTTGAGCGTGCCGCCCGTCCAATCGATCGCGCTGCTGTTCGCGAATGCGATGGCCGCGCCCGTGCCTAGGTTGATTGTCGCAGTTCCCGCGACGTCGAGGGTTCCCAGATTGTCGGTGAAGGTCGCGGCGTTGAGCGTGGCGTTGCCGATGATGATGTCGGAGTTGCTGGAGATCACGTTGCTGGCGCCGAGGGCGAGGGTGCCGCCGTTGATGGTCGTGTCACCGGAGTAGGTGTTTGCTCCGCTGAGGGTGAAGGTGCCCGCGCCGTTCTTGGTGAGACCGAAATTGTTTCCAGTCGTCGACCCCGGCATCGCAGTCGCCGATACGGAGCCACTCGCAGCGCCTCCGAGAACTCCAGAGAATGTGAAGTTTCCGCTGTTGTGGATCGTCAGCGTTGCTGGTGCGGAGACGTTGCTGTTGACGACGCGTTGGATTCTCAATGCGGCTTTGGCTCCGGTTCGCACGACGTTCGTCAGCCCCGCGAGCTGTTGGTTGAATCCATTCAGATTGAGTTCCGCGAAGCGTCCGCTGCCGCTGCCGTTTCCGCCGTCGATGGTCAACACGGTGGTCACCGGCAGTGCGTCGTGGGTGCCGAGCCTTACAATGATCTGCTGCTCCCCGGCGGTCGTCGTGCCATCTGTGGACGCGGTTGTGTTTATCAAGGTGCTGCCGGCGTAAGTGTTTTGCGCGCCGAGATAGACGGTGGACAGAGCGTTGAGTTCCACGCTGCTGGAAAAGGTGACATTTCCGGCTCCGGCGAGCACGCTTCTGAGAGTGAGCGTGGAAGTGATTCCGGCGCCCGGAGCGTTGGTTGGCGCGCTGATCGTGGCCGTGGTTCCGCTGTTTCCCACTGTGATCGGCGCGCTGATGACGACGCCGTCCCGGTTTGGCTGAAGCAAAGTGCCTCCGGCCAGCGTCACGCTGTTGCTGGAGAGCAGGGAGAGCGTGTTGTCGATTTCGAGGGTCCCGCCGCTGACTGTAGTGCCGCCGGTGTAGGATTTCTCGCCGGATAATGTGAGCGTGCCCGCGCCGGTCTTGGTCAGCGAGCCCGTGCCGTCCACCGGGCCACTCAAGGTCAGCGTTTGCGACGCGCTGACATTGATGGCCGCATTCGCACCAAGGTTCACCTCGTTGCCGAGCGTGCAGCTCGCGGTGTTGGAAAGGCCGCCGCCGTTTAACAGAAGTCGGCCGGTGCCGAGTGCCGAGTCGTTGTTCGCCACCAGCGTCCCGGCGGTGACGGTCGTATCGCCGCTGTAGGTGTTCGCAGCGTTTAATCGAACGGTCCCGCCACCGCCGAGCGTGAGCCCGGGAAATCCACTGATGACGCCGTCGAAGGTCGCCGTGCGTCCGGACGCGACATTCCAGGTGCCGGGAACAGCGAGTTGCACCGGACAGTTCACATCCAGATTTTGCGTAGCGGCGGTCATGTCCAGACCGGCGTCGTCGAGGCTCAGAGTCGCGCTGCCATTGATGGTCACGAGGCCGCCGGGATTCACAATTTTGATGCCCGCCCAACTTTGATCGGCGGCGAGTGTGGCGGTGTTCGCAGCGGTGACCGTGGAATTCCAAACGGCTTGCTTGTAGATGCCGGGCTCCGAGTTGCCGACCCAGCTTCCCGTGTTGTCCAGATTCGTGGTGTTGTTCGCTTTTGTGGCGCCGGTGGTGGCGGTGTTCAAATCTCCCGGCCATGACTTGATCTGTGCGCCGCTGACCAGAATGAGGTTGTAATCGGCGGGAGCGTTGAGGTTGCCCGCCCCGAAATACATGCCCCAGCGAAAAGTTGTCGTTCCGGTGGGGCGGGAGTAGCTGCTGGACGCGTACAAAACGCCGTCGATCCACAGTTTGTAATTCAGGCCGTCATCAAGCACCCGGACGTCGAAACCCCGGCCATCGAAGTTCTTCGTGCTGCCATCCGGATTGGTGACAACCACGTCGGTGCCCGTTCGATTATTCACCGTCAGCGAGCCGTCGCTTCCCATGTTGAGAGCGACCGCCCAGTCATTATCGGTATTCTTCAGTTGGAAACAAGCATACCCTTGCCAGAGGCGGGCGATGGTGTAATGCGCGGTCCATTCGTAGGTCATGTTGTCGGTGTAATTCCAGCCGCCGCCCATAAAGGCCTCGGTGTGCGAGGAAGTGCCCGTCCGCGGCGTCGCGGTATTCTCATCGTCCACAAACACACGAAGCACGTGGGTGTTTCCATCTGTCTGAAACCACCGGGTGAAATTCGCAAAGTTCGACGAGGATGTGTTGCAGGCGACGTGAATCCGCTGCGAGGGAACTACAATCGGGCGGTTGCCGTAGAGCCCTGTCTCGACGGCCGCATTGTTCACATTAATCACTGAGCCGTAAACCGGTCCGGGGTCATTGGAATCCACATTCAGGGTCGGCAGAATCGCGCTCCACAGTGGATTCGATGGACTGCCGGTATCCGTGAACAGCACCGGCGGAGCGGGCACGGTAAACCGCCAGCCGGTTGCGCTGGTGATTCCCGCGTAGTTGTTGCCTGCGGTATCCTTGAGCGCGCCCGCGGGGATGAGCACGTAGTATTGCTGGTTTTGAGCGAGGTTGGTGGTGGGGTTGAGCGTCAATTGCGCCGCGCGGAACGTCAGCCGCGTGGATGAGGCAACATTGAACGATTCGACCAGTGCGGCGTCGCTGCTTCGGCGCAGTTCAATGCTGCCGCTGCCCGCGACGATCGTCTCGTTGAATGTCGCGACGAGATCGGCGCTGGCGGATGCATTCGCGGCATCGCTGGCGGGGATCGTGGTTGCGAGGGTGGGGGGCGTCGTGTCGCCGACCGCGGTGATCACGTAGTTCAGAAAATTTCCATTCACCTGCAACGTGCCGGTCTGATTCCACGCGAGTGTTGGTGTGGTGCCGAGCGAGAAGCCGCTGGCATTTACAGGGCCGGTTCCGAATTGAATCAAACGATAGGTGCCGTTGAAGCCCGGCGCAGTCGGCAGGTTTACCGTCACCGCGCCTGCGCCGCCATTCGCAGCCAATGCGCCGGTTACCTGGATTGCCGCCACGCTTGTGTGGTCGGAAAGGGAGGCCACTTCGATGGTGCCGGTGCCGCTGAACGTGAGGCTCGAAGCGGTGAGATTCCCAGAACCCGGCGCGAGCGAGCCGCCCGCAGCGATCGTGACGCCCGCGTTGATCGTTCCGCTGCCTGCGAGAGTCGCGCCGCTGTTCACCGTCGTTGGGCTTGTCGTGCTTCCGTCCACTTGCAACGTGCCGGAATTCACGGTGGTGCCGCCTGTGTATGTATTCGTAGCGGTGAGGATCAGCGTTCCACTGCCGGTCTTGATGAGCGAACCACCGCCGCTGAGTACGCCCTTGTAAGTGGTGCTGCTATTGTTGCTCCCCACGGTCAATGCGATGGGGGTGCCGGCGTCGTTCTGGAGCGGGAGATTGAAGCCGGTTCCCGCGCTGCTTGCAGCGAGGCCGCCGAATGTGAACGCATTCGCGGAAACGCTGTTATCGAAGATCAGATTGGCGTCGGAGCTGAGCGTCACGGTGCTGTTTTGGAGGGCGAGCCGATTGTTGAGATAGACACGCGCGCCGCCCGTCGCTCCGGCGCTGAATGTGGTGGCGCCGTTGAACGTGTTTGCTCCTCCGAGATTGATGGTGCCGGTTCCCGAAGTCTCCGGCCCGGCGAGGACGAGATTTTTTCCGGCGGCCCCGGCGATTACCGCATTCACGGTCAACGTTCTGCCGGTGGTGGAATTTGCCGCAGCCAGAAACGTATTCGCGCCCGTGATGCTCAAGGTGAGTGTAAATGGACCGCTGCCGCCGCTGATGGTGGCGACGCTGCCGCCCGCCTTTTGAGTGATTCCTCCGAGGGTGATGTTCGTGCCGAGGGTGAGCGTTTGGGTTCCACCGTTAATCTCGGCGACGTTGCTGCCATTCACCCACGCCACGTGGGGCAGACCGCTGCCTTGATCCCAGTTTTTGAGTGTGGTGTTCCAGGTTCCGCCTCCGCCGTCGCTGATCCCATCGCCGTCCGTCGCGATGTCAGCGCTGCCGCCGTCCCAGTATCTTGTCGCACCGCGGGCAGATGCCGCGGCGAAAAAAAGCGGCAGCCAGAGGATGGCGATTCTCAAGTATGTAAGAAATCGCGCTGCAAGGAGGCGGAAACTGTCGGTGTGAAGGCGCATGGCGCGTGACTGCATACGGAGCTGAAAGTGAGTCGGGCGAAGTATTCGCACACGAACTTCAATCTGTCCGGTGTTTTCATCGCGCGGAATGCAGCTTGCGTGGCGGCTTTGTTTGCCGCTGATTTCATGGCGATTCCCAGAACACATATCCATGAACAAACCCAAAGTCCTCGTCATCGTCGGAGATGCCACGGAAACCGTGGACACGCTCTATCCCTTCTACCGTCTCATTGAGGCCGGTTTTCAGCCCGTCGTGGCTGCGCCGGAGAAGCGCAAATACCAGATGGTTCTGCACGAGGTGAAGCCTGGCTGGACGATCACGAAAGAATGGGAAGGCTACAGCATTGATGCGGACATCGCGTTCAAGGACATCCGGCCCGAAGACTACGCCGGCATTTTCTTCAGCGGTGGCCGCGCGCCGGAATATATCCGCGAGGACGAGGACCTTCTCCGCATCACCCGGTGGTTCTGGGAAAACAAAAAACCGATGGCGAGCGTGTGTCACGGCGTGGAGATTCCTGCACGCGCAGGAATCGTGAAAGGACTGCGCATGGCCACGGTCGCAAAGTGCCGGTTCGACCTGGAAGTGTGCGGCGGGATTTACGTCAACGAGCCGTGCGTCATCGATCGGCACATGGTCAGCGGACGGACCTACCACGACAGCGGTCACTTCGTTGGTCCATGGATTAAAATGCTGGAAGCCGCTTGCGGAATGTAACCGGGCCATGCAAACGCGCCGTCATTTCATTCAAACTGCGACTGCGATGTCCATCGCGAGGTTCCTTCCGCTAAGGGCTGCTGCGCCGCCACTGAAACTCAATTACCTGCTCGCGTCTGCGCTTTATGGCGACATGACGCTCGACGTCATTCTTCCCGAGGTCAGCGCTGCGGGCTGCGCAGGTCTGGATGTGTGGTGCAAGCCGCACGGGACTCAGCGCGAGCAGGTCGAGGCGATGGGGTTGGAAGCGTTCGCGGAGTTGCTGAAAAGGCACGCGGTGAAGCCGGTGTGTTTTACGCAGTATCCGCTCGGACCATTCGGGCTGCAAAAGGAGTTTCCCGTAATCAAAAAGCTCGGCGGCAGCCTGATGGTCTGCGGTTCTGGTGGTCCAAAAAACCTCGCGGGTGCCGAGGCTCGCGATGCAATCAAAGCCTTTCTCGAAAAAATGAAGCCGCACGCCGATGCCGCCGCGGAGCACGGGATCACGCTCGCAATCGAGAATCACGCAAGCTCGCTTCTCAGTTCGCCCGATTCGATTCGGGCATGGGCGGAATTCAACAAGCACCCCGCGCTTGGAGTCGCATTTGCGCCGCACCATCTGTCTGCAAATGTTGACGATATGCCCGGCCTGATCCGCGACCTCGGATCGAAAAACCTGCCGTTCATCTATCTTCAAGAACACGGTGTCGGCAGCCAGAAGAAGGTTGAGAAAGAAATTGAGCTCCAGCAACTGCCCGGCTTGGGAACTCTCGATTACAAGCCGATCCTGCGCGCACTGCGCGAAGTGGAATTCAGCGGTTGGGCGGAGATATTTATGCATCCTACGCCGCGCGGCGTGCCCATTCTGCCGACGGCGAAGGAGATCACGGCAGCGCTCCAGAAATCGCGGGCGCACATTGATAAGCTGATCGAGCAGGACGCGGCTACCTGAGTCCGCTCCGGAGAGCCTGGCTAAGCGGATTACTGGATAAAAATGAACTGCTTTGTGTTCAGCAACGCGTAGATGAGAGACTCGACGGTCCTGCTGTCGCCTGCAGTCGGCAACTTTGCCCTCTCCTCCGCGGTTGGCTTGCGCGAGAGTAGTGCGAGGTAAATTGCGTCCACCTTGTCTGCCGCTTCAGCCACGGAGTGCATCAAGGGTGAGTGGGGTGAGAGCACGCCTTTTGACGAAATGAAATCGCCATTCATCAACGCAAGCGCCTGTGGAATTGTGGTGTTCGGATTGGCGTTCTCCACGAAGTCACGGTCGCTTTGGCCCATCGTGCGCAGGAAGTGACCGCGCGGTGCGGGGCTGTCCAATTCGCTCGCCCTCATCCATTCGCTGCGCGCCGATTCGCAATATGCGACAAAAGCGGCGCGGTCCTTTTCCGCGAACCCGAGCTTCGCGGCCAGCGCGGTGAGGCGCGCCTTCTCCGCCGCTGCCTCCGCGTTCAATTGCGCGGCGGTCTTTGGTTCGGGACCGTAGCCGGTGAGGTGGGTGCGTTTCCACGTCTCGGTCGCGAGCACTGCCGGGTTGGTGTTCATTTTGTAATTCTCATCGACCGTGATCCTGCCGCCTTTCACCTTCGTGAGATTCTCCATCAGCGGCGTCAGGAACTCCCGCACGTATGCCTCGTTTCGTTCTCGGGTCAGCACGCCCTGCTCGTGCTTGAGAGCGGTTTCCTTTTCCTTTTCGCCAGCACGCTTGGCGGCGATCGCCTGCTCCCGCACAACGGTTTCGCGCTTTTGCAGTTCTTTCTCGGCTTGCAGCCGGGCGTAACCGAGCGAAACGAGTTTCTCGCCGCCAAAGTTCGCATAGGCATCGTAAACCATCCGGGAGACATCGATGCGTCGCTGTTCGCGCGCCTCGCGGGCCATATCCCGTGCATCGGGCTCGTGGCTCGCGAGCGCGACAAGCGAATCCCACGCCTGCTCGGCGGTCATCCGACGGAGCAGCGGACCGGTGAAATGATACAGCTTTCCGGGTTCGATCTCCTCCGGCGAGACGACGGATTGATAGGACCGCGTGTTCGCCAACACGTCGAGGAACGCCCGCATGTCGTAGCGCAGTGCGACCATCAGGTTCTCGAGATGAGGCTCCAGTTCGGGCACCATCGGCGTCATGCCGTCTTTGAGATCGTCGTAAAACTCCGTCAGCGGCGCACCGAACATTTTCTTCCAGAGCCGGTTCACGATGACACGCGTGAAGCGCGGATTCTCAGGTGACGCAACCCACCTGGCGAATGCCTCGGCCGAATCACCGCCGGGCTCAACTTCCGCCGAGGGGCCGAAGAGCGTTGCGGGTTTTATCACGTCGCCCGGCTTGCCGTCCGATTCTTCGAAATCATGCGGCAACTTCAGCTTTGCGTTTGAATCGCGCGTGAGCCCGATGGGGCTGAAGAGCTGGCCGACACCCTGGCGAATGATGTTGAGCGTTGGACGAAACTCGATGGCCGCCATCCGCTCATCGCGGCGCTTCTCGGCATCTTTGCCGCCGTCCGTGGTGGCCTTCTTTTCCTGCAGGAACAGCTCGCGCACTTCGTCTTCGCGTCGTTTGAAAGCTTCCCGGATTCCGGACGGTGATTCATTCACGGACTTGTTGCCAAACGTGTATGCGGCGAGGTGGTAAAACTCCGTTTGCTTCCACTTGTCGAACGGATGGTCGTGACACTGGGCGCACTCAATCCGTGTGCCGAGGAACACGCGGGACGTGAGCGCCATATTGTCGAGCGGCATCTCCGGATCGCGGTGGTAGTAGCCAATGGCACCGTTCTCCCACGCGAGTCCTTTCGCCGAGAGCAACTCGCGCGTGAACTGATCGTAGGGTTTGTTCGCACGGAGACTTTCCTTGATCCATTTGGCGTAAGCCGCCGGGACGACATTTGCTGTGTTGATGAAGTTCGATTTGAACCGCAGGACATCAGCCCAGAAGTTGTAGAAGTGCGAGACGTAGCTCTCCCGCCCCAGAAGCTCCGTGATGAGAGACGCCCGTTTGTCCTTTGCGTTCGATTCGAGAAATGCGCGTGCTTCCTGTGTCGTTGGAATCCGGCCTGCAAGGTCGAGATACACGCGCCGCACAAAGACCTCATCGCTCGCAGCAGCATTTGGCGCGACGCCCTGCGCCTTCCAGTGCTTCGCGAGGATGGCGTCGATCTCCGCGGCAGCTTTCGTGATGGAAACGTCTGCATGGAGGTGAGCAGTGACGAAGATTGCGAGAACGAAGAAAAATCGCATGGCCGGCTTACGCGAAGATGCTGGTGACCGGCTTTCCTTTGTCCGCTACACGGAAGGGCCGGAGGTTCGGTGACATCACGATTTGCTCGATGGGAAGACCGAGCGCGTGGGCGATGGTCGCGTTGAAGTCGGGAATCTTGATTTCGCCCTCCACGACCTCTCCGCCGGTCTTGTCGGTGGAGCCGAGGACGTGTCCGCCGCGGACGCCTCCGCCGAACAGCGCGGCGGAAAACGCTTTTGGATAATGGTCGCGCCCGAGCGAACCGTTGATAATGGGCGTGCGTCCAAACTCCGTCGCGACGACCACGAGTGTATCCTTCAGCATGCCGCGCGAATCCAAGTCGCCGAGCAGCGCCGCGAGCCCCGCGTCGAGTTTTGCGCACAAATCGGGCGTCGTCGTGAAGTTGTTCGCGTGTGTGTCCCAGCCGTGCAGGCTCACCTCCACAAATCGCACTCCGTGCTCCACAAGCCGGCGGGCGAGCAGGCAGCCCTGACCGAACGCATCGCTTCCATATGAGTCGCGCAAGTCCTGCTTTTCCTGAGTCAGGTCGAATGCTGCGATGTCCGCGCTCGCCATCATCCGGTATGCGCCGTCGTAAGCGCCGGAGTGTGCGCTGACGTTCCGTTGTTTTCCGAACGTCTTTACAAAGTCCGCGTCCAGTGTCGTCGCGAGATCCATGCGCGTGCGATGCTCCGTTTCCGAAAGCCCTTTGTGCCGCTCGATGTCTCGCAGTCCGTTCGCCGGATTATTGACGAAAAGCGGCGCGTGATGCGGCGGAAAAAATCCCGCGCCCGGATGTCGGCTTGCGTTTCCAACGTAGACGTAAGACGGAAGCGACGGATTTCCGGGCCCGCGAAAATGCGACAGCCACGCGCCCATTCCGGGATGCGCAATCGTCCCGCGCAGCTCGTAGCTGGTGTGCATGTAGTAGTTGCCTTGCTCGTGTGCGCCCTGCGTTGATGTAATCGATCGCACAACGGTGCCGAGGTGCATGTGTTTCGCAGTGCGCGGGAGATATTCGCCAAGCTGGATGCCATCGGCGCTCGTTTTGATGACCTTTGTCGGCCCCATCACGTCGCCGGTTTTCGGGTCCCACGTGTCCACATGGCTCATCCCGCCATCCATGTAGAGATAGATGACATTCTTCGCCGTGCCGCCCTGTGCCGCATCCGCCGCGAGTGCTTCGCGGGAGAGAAAATTCGGCATCAGCCCCACACCCAGAAGCGAGCTTGCGGTGCGTGCAATGAAGCGGCGTCGGGTGAGTTCGTCGGCGCGGATGAGCGGGTCTTTCATGGTCTGTTGACTATTCAATTACCGCTTCGGGCTTCGTTGCTTTGGAACAGCAGCGTCCCATCCGGGGCTGTGACTTTAATGCCGCGAAACTCGGCACTGCTTTCACGCGTGCCGAGGGCGAATCCGCCTTTCGCCGGCGCGATTGGTTTTGTCACTTCGGTGACCTTCTTTCCCGCAAGTTCGGCGGTCAGTTCGCCGCCCCGGACGGTGATTTTCACGTCCTGCCACTCGTCCCACTTCGGAACCATGAAGGTATTCGGCCCGCCGAAGGTGATACCATTTTCTTTTACTGCGGTTCCTTTTCCGTCCTGCCCAAAGTCGACGACCCAGCCCTTCTCGGCATTCGGCGAGCGGAAGTGGATGCGGAATGCGTTTGGGCCGGCGAGGCGGCGCGCCTGCAGCGTGATTGTGTAGTCCGTCCACGCGGCGCTCGCGGGCAGAAAGAGCACGGTTTGCTTTGCGGTCGGGTCGGACTGCCGGAAGACGCCCGCTTCGAGCGTCCACGAACCGCCTTTAATTTGCCAGTCGGCAGGCGACTTCCACGGCTCGGGAAGTTCGTTCGTCGCGGTGACTGCGCGGCGGTAGATAGAGAACTCGTCGAGCGCTCCGGCAAAAAATCCGCCACCCGCTCCGGCGCGTCCGAGCCAGCCGGCGGTGAAGCCGAGGTCGCCAGGAATGAGTGTCATCGGCGCGGTGGCGGCGGGTTTTCCGTCGAGGAAAATGCGGCCCGTACCGCCGCCGAGGGAGAGCGTCACGCGGGTCCAGCGGCCCGGTGCGAGCGCGGGCGCGGCGACGCTCTGCGCGGTTGCGCCTTTGCGGATGAGGAAAACGGCGCGGCCTTTCGTGTCTCGCGGTGTGAAGAGCAGCGAAGCGTCCGGCCCGGCGAAGTCGAACAAGACCTGATTCGCCGTCGCGGCGGCGGGGCGCACGATGAAGTCGAATGTGAGCGCGGCGCTATCGGCGGCGTGTGGTTCGATGAGTGCGTATTGATCGCGGCCATTGAGCGTGAGGATGCGGCGGTCGCCGTCTTTTCCAAACGCGGGCGCACCGCGCAGCGTGCCGGTGCAGTCTGCGTTTACGTCGGAGAGCAGGTCGCCATTCGCCTTGTCGAAACTCCAGCGCGCGTAGAGGCCGCGGTTGTCCTCCAGTTCTTTCGCGAAGATTTCCGAGTTGAGGTAGCCGTAGAGCATTCCACCGGTGATTGGCTCTACGCGGCCTTTGAGGTGGCACTCGAGGTCTTCGCCCGCGATGACGCCGCCGCCGAGCGGGGCTTCCGGGTCGGTGTGAATTTCGCCCCAGCCGCGAATCAGGGCGTCGTCGCCGATGCGGCCTTTGCCGTCCACGTGAACGAAATCAATCGCTCGTGCGCGTCCGGAAAAATCCACGCTGCCGCCGAGCTTCACGTTGCCGCGAATGCGCGCGTCACCGCTGACTTGCGCGGTGTCGCCGACAACGGCCCAATCGCCGACGATGGCGTTGCCGCCGACTTGCGCGCCGTTGCGAATGACCGCGCGGCCTTCGATGCGCGCGGTGTCATTCACTTTCGCGCCATCGAGCACCATGGCGTCGGGGCCGACGAATGCCGTCGGTGCGACCTTCGCGCCTTTGCCCACCCAGCCGCCGCCGTTTGCATGCGGAGCGCCGTCTCCTTTTACAAAATCGCGCCGTCCCGTGTCGGTCGCGGGCATCGCGCCGCGCACGGACAGCTCATAGGGGAGGCGCGGCTTTTTGCCGTAGCCGGGGCGGAATTCATCCGGCACGTAGCGCGATGGCGCGGCGGCAATGGCGAGCACCACGCGTTTTTCGCCACGCAGCGCGAGCGAGAGTTTGCCGCCGTCGGTCATGCGCGAGTAGCGCGCTGAGCCTTTTTCATCCACGGCGACGAGCGTCGTGCGCCACGCGGCGTGTTCGCTTTTCACTCCCGCAAACTCTACCTCCACTCCCGCGCTCTTCCCGTCGGGCACCAGCTCCACGAGGTTGATTCCAAACTGCCGCGGAGCCGCCGACCACAGCGGACGCCACCAGCCCGCGCGGTCGGGCACTTTCTCCAGCGTCGTCCGCAGCCGCGCCGCTTCGTCGCTTTTCTCCATGAGCCGCAGCGAACGCGTGTAGGCCCAGTGCGGCGAGAAATCCATCGTCGCGCGCCTTGCCGCCATCTCGCCGACAATATCACCAAAGCCCGCGCAGCCGTCGCCTTTCCAAACGCCGCGCTCGACGCCGAGGCGCATGATGGTCTGGAGCGGATCCTCGACGGATGCGTCCTTTTCGTCGCGGCGATTCTTCAGCCATACCTCGTAACAAAATCCCTGGCCGAAGCGCGGGTCCTCCGCGAGTTGCTGGAGAAAAAGCCACGAGCCGTAGTTGTGGCGCGATGAATTCAACTCGTAGTGCGCCCGCGCGAGCCAGACTTCGAACGCGCCGGGGTAGTCCGGCATGAATTGGTGCGACGACCAGTTCGCGTGGCATTCCCAAAACCAGCCGACGAGCGGCGAATTACGAAAGCCGCCCATGTGAAGCTGCATCGTGTGGGTGAATTCGTGCCCGACGACGCTGCTGCCCGGCCCGAGTGCGCCGGGGTGCATCACAATGCTGTGGCCGCCAAATGCGAAGCCCTCCTTGTGCTTCGGCAGCCCCGTGCCAGTGATGTACACGGGAATCTTCGCACGCTTAGCTTCGTTCGGCGTGCCCGCGGCCATCGGCATCGGCGCGCCTGCCGCGGCGAAATGCCGCCACACGCGCTCGAACCACGCAAAGGTCAGCTCCTGCCTGCCGTCCTTCCACCAATCCTTGCCGCTCGCCTCGCGGTCATTGCCCCAGTGAAAAAGAAAATGCTCCGTCTCGTGGAAATTGCACACGGCCGAATCGCGCTCCGGCGTGTAGCTTTCGTAATTCACCGGATACACAGTCACGTCTTTCGCTGGCGACTTCGCATCAAGGGCCGCCTGCATTTTCTCCGCCGCCGCGCGGTCGTCGTCGCGCAGCGCCTTGAGAGGATAATACCGTCGCGAATAATCCTCGCGCATCAGCTCCACGCACGCCGTCGCGAACTGATGGTCCTCACACACCACGCGCAAGAACGCACCGCGCACCGCCGGCGGGAAATCCGCGAGTTCCTTCGGCAATTTGTCGAAATGCCACTCGCGAAACTCGAGTTCCTCCGCCGTTCGCGCGTTGGTCACATACCGCAGGGAATGCCCGTCGCGTGCGCTGAGTTTGCCATCCAACTGCTTTCCATCCGCAGTTTTCACGGAAACGAGCACTCCGTTATCCTTCGCCGGGGCTGCCGTAATAAGCGTTCCCTCGATATCACGGCCGTCTTCCAAGAACCACGGCCGCGGCTGAAAAGCCGGTGGCGCGGCGGATGCGATTAGGACGGAAGTGAAGAGTGCGAAGAGTGATGGTTTCATCGGCGAGAAAAGGTCGACGGCAGTGTTGATGACCGACGCTTTGAGGCGAGGCTATTTTGTCACACGCAGTCGTACGAAACGCGTTAAGCCTGGGCCTGCCGCCAGAGTTGCGCGGACCGTCTGTATGGTGCCGTCGTTGCTGAGAGTTTGCTCGGTCACCCCGGCGCTGCTCCAGGCACCTGTGGAGAGAGAGTCTCGCCATTCGACTGTGAAAGCCGCCCCGTCGGTCAGCGCTGCAACCGACCGCATGTAGGTGAACTCGAGGGATGCACCGCTTTTCATCAGTGTGGGTGTGGCGCGCGTCGCGGCGAGCGGGCTCTGGGCAGTGGCAAACTCGAGGAGGTTTGATTCGCCGTCGCCGTTCGGGTCGGCGAGGTCGGCGGCGTTGCCGATGCTGTTGTTTACGCCGAACCAGGTGTAGCGCCATTGCTCGATGCATGGACGCGGAGTCCACGTGAGGTTCACGGCGGTCGCTGTGTGTTGCAGCGCGAAGCTGCCGTAAGCACTGGCGGGTCGCGCAAGTGAATCGGCGCTAACGGTGCCGAGCGCGAAGGTGCCGGTGCGGCTGGTGAAGGTGAGCACGGCGAACGTGCGTGCAGTTGCCCAAAATGGGTCGGCGAAATCCACGGTGCTGCCCGCGCGGGCGAGCTGCACGTTGATGGCTGCGCCGCTCGTGATGCTCACCGTTCCGGCGCTGATGAAATCGCCGCCCGCCGTCGTGTTGCCCGCCGGTTCCCACTGCACGCGGCTCGCGTTGCCGTAGCTCACGCTGCTCGCGAACGTCTGCGTGCCGGGGCCCGCGGGGCCGGGCTCGTGATTGCCGGAAATCGTCGTCGCCGCGTTCACGCTGCCGCCGCCGCCGAAGGTCGTACCGCTCGATGCGCTGACGCTGCTCGCGGTGGTGACTGCGCCGTTGAGAAAGAGCGTGCCTGCGATGCAGGTGATGTTGCCCGTGTGCGTGAGCGCGCCGTTGAGCGTCCACGTTCCCGCGTCGGATTTCTCCACGCCGCTGAGAACGTTTGTCGCGCTGCCATCGGCGATGGTGCCGTTGATGACGCCCGTCGCCGCGCCTTTGAGTTTCAAGAACCGGCCCGTCGTGTTGGGCGCGATATTCGCGTCAATCGTCAGCCTGCCGCCCTGCGCGACGATTCGCGTGGAGCCGCCACCACTGGTGAGCGTGATGGTGCCGCCAATAAGATTGTCGCCGGCCTCGTTGATGATTGCGCCGGTGTTGTCGTTGCTCGTGATATAGGTGAAATCAGACGGCAGCTCGATGGCGGCGCTGCTGCCGTCGAGGCGGAGTTGCGGATTTCCTGCCGAGCCGTTTGAGATGGTGATAGTCTTGCTGCCCTCGCCGAGCGCCGCGCTGTTCGTGATGCGCAGCGCCCCGCTGTTGATGTTCACCGCGCCTGTGAAATCGTTCGCGGCGGTGAGTTCCACGGTTCCAGTGCTGATGGGACAATCCACGCGCACCTGCCCGGTGCCGCTGATCGTGTTCGGCACGGCGAGCGTGCCGGTGCGGTCGAAACGCAGCGTGCCGTTGTTCACGATTGCGCCGGAGCCGAGGTCGCCGGTCGCGCCGTCGTTGCCGAGTTGCACCGTGCCGCCGCTGGCGATGCTGAGGTCGCCCGCGAAGCCGTTGCTGCCGGTGAGAATCAGCGTACTGCTTCCCGTTTTGGAAATGCCGCCGCTGCCGTCGATGTTGCCGTTGAACCGGAACACCGCGCCGCCGCTGCCCGCGAAGGTCGTCATCGCGCCGAGCGTGAGCGGCGTGTTCACGTCGTAGGTCATGCCGCTGCCGTTCGTCGCGTTGAGATTCACCACGGGATTTACCGCGCCGTTGGGCAGCAGCCACAGGCTGCCGTTGTTGATGCTCACCGTGCTCGCGGCGGATGCGGTGCCGGCAAGTGTGAGGACGTTGAGTTGAAAATTCGCGCCGAGATTTTCATCCACCGCCACGCTTCCGCCGGCGAGTGTCGAGCCGTTGAAAAACTGCACCGTCGCCCCCCGGCTGCTTGCCGGTGCGGTGCCGGATTGCCAGTTCGTGCCGAGGCTCCATTGGCCGCTCGTGGTCGCGGTCCAATTATAAGTCACAGGCGTCGCGGTGAGCGTAATGGTGCCCGTCGCACTGAGGCCGCCGAAGTGCCGCACGGTCATTCCGCCTGCGAGTGTGCTGATTTCCGCCGGAGCGAGGGCGGCGCCGAAGACTGCAAACTCGTCGAGCTGTCCGTCGAACCACCGGCCCGGCTGGACGGTCGTGCTCGCGTGTCCACCGAAGGTCACGGGGAACGACTGATTCAGCGAGAGCGTGAATGCCGTGTCTGTGCCCGCGAGCGCCCCATTTACGTAGAGCGCGAGCGAGGTTCCGCTGCGCACCACGGCGAAATGATGCCACACGCCAGCCGCGATTCCTGTCTGCGCGATATCAACATCAAAGGCAGCACCACCAGCGCTGTAGTGCTGGAGGCGCACCGTCGTCTGGCCCGCGGGGCAGTTGAGATACAACTCATCGTTTGAGCCGAAGCCGTCGCCGTCGCTGATGTGCCAGATGATGTCGTCGTTCGTTGTGTCGCGCCGCTTGAACCATCCGCTCACCGACCAGTTTGCCGTGTTCCAATTGAGCTCGCTGGCACTGAGCGGGCGCTGCACACGCGTCCCAGTCGTGCCGTTTTCCAACGCGTCCATCGAGCGCCCGCCTTGTCCGCCGAGCGCCGCGGGTTTGTCCGTGACGAGCGAGAACGTGCCGTTGCCAGCGAAGTCCACTGTCCCGTCACGCGCGTTCCCGGAGACATCCGGGGCGGTGTTCGCAGTTGAGGAATCCGGCAGGTCGAAATCATATGCGAGCACCACACGCGCGTCCGGCGTGGTGTCCGTGACGGTAAAGGAGAATTGCGGCAATCCGGTAAAGCCCGGCGTCGGCGTGAAGCGTGCGGTGCGGCCATCGGCGAGCAGCGTCACCGTTCCGTTTACCGCGTCGCTCACGGCGAACCGCATCTGCTCCGGCGTCGTCGCGTCGTCCATCACGTAGCTGCGCAAATCAATGTCCACGGCGTTGTCGCCATTCAGCGTGCCATTGCCATTGGCCGCAGCTGGAGGGTCGCTGGCCTCGGCGATGTTCCAGGTATTCAGCGCCGTGATGACCGGCAGCGTCGTTGGCGCCGCCTCGCCGGACGAGAGCGGCACCATCCACACTGCGAGCGTGGCATTCGTCACCCCGGTCAGATTGATGGCGAGCTTCTTGTGCCCGGTGTTCGCATTTTGCCCCGCCGGATTTGGGGAAGTCGGCAGCGGTACTGCGTCCTTGATTTGAAAAGTCCCGATCCGCTGACAATTTTCACCCACAGCCGCTCGACGCCCTGCTGCATCATCGCGCTCGTGCCGCCGGGTTCGATGGTCACGGTCGTCGTGGGCGAGGTGAAGTGCGCGAACCACCACAAATTCCGGCCCGTCGCGGATACGATTTCATCCTGCACGAGCACCTCGTCTCGCGCGCCGAGAAGCCTCACGCCGCGCCACACGCGCGTCGCGCCGGTGTGCGCGGGAGTGAGGTCGTGGATGGAAAATGACGACAGCCCGGTCGGCTCGCTTTGATACGCGATGAGCGGCGAGATGCTGTGCAGTACCTGATCCACGCCGGCGCCGGGGTCGAGGATGAGCGTGTTCTGACCCTCGCCGCGCATTCTGTAGTAGTCCCAGCGGTCCGTGCTGGTTGCATTTGGCGTGTCGGAAAAATAGCCCGGCAGCGCGTAGTCATCGCCGCCGAGGTCGTGAAACCAACGCTTCCCCAGAGCATCCACCACGAATGTCCCCGCATCAAGATTGCCGTGCGAAGCGCCTGCCTCGCCCGCTTTCACGCCCACCCAGGTCGCGCGCGAATCGCTCCATGTCCCGCGAAGCGTCACCATTTCCTGCGGGTTGAAGCCCGTCCCGCTTTCGCCGTGAAACGCGAAGTCGGGCACCGTGCCCGATGCGACCAGCGATGCCGCGCTATCCACCTGCCACAGCGCGCCTAGTGCGCCGCCGCCGCTGCCGCTTTGATTATGCCACCAGTTATAGAGCGGCTGCCCGAAGCGCCGCGCGAACCACGCGAACTCTGCCCCGCGCGCCGGGCCGCCTGCGCCTGCGTCGGAGTAATTGAAGATGATGTTCGACGATCCGTTCGCAAAAATCGGCGACAGCGGCGCCTCGCCGTAGTTGCGCGTATTGCTCACCGCAAAATCGCTCCCGAGCACCCACTCCAGCCCGGCGCACATCCGCGTGCCGTATTCGTTCGTGTAGCCCCAATAGCCGGGGCCTTCGTACCAGTTCCCCGCGTCCGTGGTGAAATGCACGAGCACCGCGCGCACGGAATTCAGCGCGCGGTTGAGGATGTCCTCCACGAGCGATTCGCTTTCCGTGCCGACGGCGAGCGCGCCGAGCGTCATGCCGCCGTTGCAAACGACGTTCCAGTTGTTCGCTGTGCTCTGCGTCCACCACGCGTTCGACGTGTATTGGCCGAGGCCGACATTGAGCCCTTTTGTGATGATCGCGTTGCGGATCGTGTCGCGCCGCGAGGGCGTCCAGTAGTTGTAAAACCAGTCGTAGCCGATGGCGAAGGCGTGAGTCATTTCCGCCGTGTCGAGGTAATGCGCCGGGTGCCAGTCCGGGAACGCCGCCGCCGCCTCCAGCTCGCTCCACGCGCGCTCGGCGTATTGCGCGTCATTCGTCAGCCACCACGCGAGGCCGAGGTAATACATCCGGCTCTCCACCGAGTTCGAGATGCCGAGAATCGTCCCGCGATTATCCGGCGTGTACACATTCACCGGCTGCGTGAGGATGCTGTTCGCCTGCGTCACCGCGTTCGTCGCCCACGTCTTCGCGGTGGATGCCGTCGCGCTGAGATACTTTGCCCTCAGCGCCGCGAACCGCTCCGCCGTCGCAAAAATCCTCGGGTGCTCCTGCGCCATCGTGTTGAGCAGCGCCGCCTGCGCCGGCTGCGCGCGGTCCAGCCCCGCCTGCACCAGCGCGCTCGCGGGCACCACGGAGAAAGCCGCATCGCCCGGCTTCTGCCAGCCCACGCTCCAGTGGTCCGTGCCCGTGCCCTCCTTGTGCAGCAGCTCCACGTAGTAGCGCTGCCCCTGCACCAGCGCCACCGGCGCGGATTGCTGCGAAGGCTGCGCCGTCCACTGCCGGAAGCCCGTCGCGCTCGTCACCGATGCGAGCAGGGCCTTGTTCGCCGACTTCGAATCCGTGCTCAGGAAAAGCTGCACCGTGTCATCCCCGCTCACCGCGAACGTGAAATTCCCCGACACCGGCGGCACGATGAACCCCGTCACGCGCGTCCCGTAGTTGTCCGCCCAATCCTGCGCCAGACACTCAAAGCTCGTCACCATCTCGCGCCCGCCGGGCTTGCTGGGAAAGTTCGCGCTGCCCGTGAGCGTCGCGATGCTCGTGCCCGCCAGCCCGCTCCAATGCTCTTTCAAAAGCGATCCGCCCGCCTTGTCCACCCGCGCGGGGAAAAGCCGCGCCGACGGGATCACCTCCCGCGCCCGCGATGCGCACGACCACTCCAGCCGCACTGAGGCATTGCCCGTCTGCTCCACGTACTCCAGCCGCACATTCACCCGCTGCCCCGCCGAGAGCCGTACCTGCGCGCGCATCTCGCTGCTTTGGAAGAATGACCGCGCCGCCACCAGCTTGTCATCCACCCAGAGCTGCGCGCCGTCATCCGCCGTGACGTAAAACGTGTAATTCTCGGAGAACTCCGGCTCCAACTGCCCGCTCCACGCCACGGAAAACGTGTCCGCATTCGTGATCGCCGTCCCGCTTGGGATCGCCGTGCCCCAGTTGAAATCAACCACCGCATCCGTCCGCGTAGTCTTCAGCGTCGCGAACGTCGCTGTGTCATAATATTGCCCCGTAAGTCCCGCAAAAAGCTGCATCGCGGAAAACAAGACGATCAACACGAGACTGCGGGTTGAGGGCTTGGTAAATCTGTGGAGCAAACATTGAGGCATTCGGGTGGATTCTTATGCGAAGTGTTTCAGCCGTGCATCCGGAAAGTTATCCGCGTTGCGGCTCCGCTGCGATCGACACGCTTCGAATGTCCCAGTTCTCAGCCTTCGTTCACGGACCATTGTTCACTGCAATTCCGTCTAATTTCGCAAGGCCTTTCGCAACGGTTCCTTCCTATCCCTCTAGTAACTCCGGCGTGGACTGCTCGGTAGCCTTGGTGGCAGCTTTTTTGGCAAAAGTTATGGCTGGCTTTGCTTCGAGCCCTAGGAGGTTTTTCGCTACCGCAATGGCAATCCGGCGTTATTCGGTTGCCCACAGCAAATCCACCGCGGGCTTGAGCCGGTTGGGCGGAATGCTTCCGACCGAGCAAGTTTCTCAACCATCTTTGAGGGAGGGATGATAGTTGATTGATTCGCGGATCTACAGAACCGCCGCTTTGTGCTGTGCGGCTCCGCTCTTTTATCGCTTGCCGCGGGTCGCTTGTGCGTGCGAACCACTGCGGCGCGATATGAATCGTTATTTCCGCGAACTTTCGGTGGCCGCGGCGCTTGGGCTTTTGCTTCTCGCGCTGGCGATTTTTGCGCCGCATTTTTTCGCGACACAGCCGCTACTTTCACGGCTGACTTCGCAGACGCCGGCGCTGGTGATCGCAATCGGGATGACGCTCGTGATGATCTCGCGGCAAATCGACATATCCGTGGGTGCGCAATTCGGAATGTGCGCGGTGGTGGCGGGGCTCCTCGCAGCGAAGGGTGCGCCGCTTTTTGTCGCCGCGCTCGGAGCACTCGGTGCCGGGCTCGCAATGGGTATGATCAACGGTGCGCTCGTCGCGTGGCTCGGATTGCCGAGTATCGTGGTGACACTCGCGACGATGGTGACGTGGCAGGAGGCGCTGCGGCTTTGGCAGCAGGGGAGGCTTCTGAACCTTCCGGCAGGGGTCCAATGGTTTGGAATGAGTCAGGTGGCGGGGCAGATTTCACTCATCGTTTTTTCAACAACTCTATTGGCGCTCGCTGCCTGGATGATGCGGAATATCGCAGCGGGACGTCGCGTGTATGCGGTGGGGACTGATACCGAGGCCGCGCGCCTCGCGGGAATCGAGCCCAAGCGTGTGACGTTTGGTGTTTTTACTCTAATGGGTGCGCTCACCGGATTGGCGGCGGTCATGAACGTGGTCCAATCACCTCAAGTGCAGCCCACGTGCGGCGACGGCATGGAAATGAAGGTCATCGCGGCGTGTGTGGTCGGCGGCGTCGCAGTGAGCGGAGGTCGCGGACGATTGTGGGGTGTTTTTCCCGGGTTGTTGCTTCTCGCCAATGTGAATCCCGCGCTCACACACTTCCATGTGCAGGCGTATTGGGAAAAGGCGATTCAGGGCCTCGTGGTCCTGCTCGCCGTCGTCGCCGAGGGCCTGCGAAACCGCCGCCGTTCCTAGCGGAGGAAGCGTCCTAGGTTCTCGCGTTCCCACTCCAGCGCGCGGCGGTAGAAGCGAAACTCGCGTTCGCGTTTAAGGAACCCGTCGTGGTGGACGATGCGCCGCCCCGAGGAATCGTAACGATCCGGCACGAAGGCGTGTAGCATTTCGTGAAAGACGACATACTCCACATACCAGCGCGGCACGAATTCGCGGTCCAGCAATGGGTGGATGCGGATGATTCGATCCTCCTCCTGGATGCTTCCGAAAACGATCATGCTCTCCGGTTTGCGCTTCCGTTTGCGTCCCCACGTGATCGTGTAATTGCGAAGGCGGTTGCCGAAATACTGCGCGTTGATCTTGTCGAAGATGCTGCGCAGTTCGAAATAGCGTCCTTCGGTGTTGAATTCGAACTGACGCTGGATGTTCGTGCGGGGAAACGCGACGTATCGCTTCGATGGCTTGCGGGTCGCAGCCTGCTTTTTCGTTGGTTTACGTTTGCTCTTCATCCGTGACTCCGCGAAAGCGTATGTGCCGCGGGCGGGTGGGCAAGCGTTACGTTTGGGAAGGTGGATTTTTCCCGGAATCCCGCAAAAGCTGCTCGACAATATCCAGTCGTTTCTTAATTGGGCCAATTTGGCGCATATAAACGACCTGCTCTTTCCATTCCTGCGCAGGAACCGCAGGAAACCCAACATATATCGCGTTGGGAGGCACGGACTTAACGACCCCGCTGCATCCCCCAATCATGCTCTTGTCTCCGATGGTGATATGGCCGTTTATCCCGACTTGTCCGGCAATCGTAACATAGGAGCCGAGGCGGACGCTTCCAGCGATTCCGACCTGCGCGCAGAGAATATTATGATTCCCAAGTCTCACATTGTGACCGATTTGCACCATGTTATCGAGTTTCGATCCATCCCCGATGGTGGTTCGGCCGAACCGGGCGCGGTCCACACAGGTGTTCGCGCCGATTTCGACATCGTTTCCTATGACGACGATGCCGTTTTGGGGGACTTTCACATGGCGGCCGCCTTGAAATTCGAACCCAAACCCGTCGGTGCCGATGACGACTCCACTGTGAAAAATGGCGCGATGCCCCACCGTACAGCGGTGCATAATGGTAACGCGCGGATGAAAAAGACAGTCGTCGCCAATCTGAACGTCCTGACCGATGTACGCATGCGCACCGATCGTGGTTCCGTTGCCGATTACGGCGCGGTCTTCGATGACGGCGTAGGCTTGAATGTTGACGTTGGAGCCGAGCGTCACATCACGGCCAATGATGGCGGTCGGATGAATGCCGCGTGGAAGCTCAACGGGCGCGGGCGCGAATGCTTCAAGGACCTTTGCGAATGCTTTGGCAGGGTTGTCGCAGCGAATCAGAAAAGGCGGGACGACGTGCGCAAAATCCGCCGGCACGAGAGCGACGGTGGCGTTGCAGGTGGTGAGCAATGCACGGTATTGGGGACTGCCGAGAAACGTGATGTCGCCTTCGGCAGCCTCGGCAAGCGACGCGACTCCGCGCACGACCGTCGAACCGTCTACACCGGAAGCAAGCCGGCCGCCGGTTAGGGCGGCCAGCTCTGAAAGGGTCATCTCCACGGCGAGAGAGGAAGGTTACTTCTTCTTTTCGGCCGCCTTCGCGGGCGTCGCGGATGCCGGAGCCGGCGCAGCCGGCGCGGCTGGTGCGACATCAAGGTCGGCAGCGCTGCCGGCATTCGGAGCCTTGTTCAACTCGTCGATCACTTCCTTCGTGAAGTCCCACGATTCCTTGGAGTGGAGCACGATGTTCACGCCGTTGAGGCTGGGGCCCGATTTGTCAAAGACGAGGTCGTAGCCCTTCGTTGCGACAGCTTTGTCGATGACTTTCTTGATTTCCTCGACAATGCCATTGCGCATGCGGACGGAGTGATCGGCGAGTTGCTTTTCCTTGTCCTGCTGGCTCTGCTGAACGTCGCGGAAGAGCGTGTTCGCTTCACCGGCGATTTCATCGCGCTTCTTGGCCTTCTCCTGACGCTTCTCGACGCTGAGCTCGGCTTTCTTCGTTTCCTCGGTGAGTTTGTCGATCTCCTCCTTCATGCCCTTGAGCTTCTCCATGCGCTCGTCGAGCTCCTTCTTATATTTGTTGCGCATTTCGCTGATGCGCTGCTCGGCGTCCTTGGTCTTCTTGTAGTTCTCGAAGACCTTCTTCATGTCCACGGTGCCGATGTTGAGTTCAGCCGAAGCCTGATTGGTGAGTGCGATTGACGCTGCGAAGAGCGACAGAATGAGTGTTTTCTTCATGTGAGTGATAAAATTGGGTTTAGACCGTTGGGCAAATAGCCGGTTCAAAATTTGTAGCCGACGTTGAACTGCACTTTGCCGCTCGAATCGTTGTCTTCGTCGGCTTGAATCGGAATGCCGTAGTCGATACGGACCGGGCCGATGGCCGGGAGCTCGACAAGCAGACCGATACCGACGTTTGAGTTCATACCGCCCGAGCCGAAACGGGCATCCTTCGGGCCGAATTGCCAGGAGTCCTCGTTTACGTAACCCATGTCGTAAAACACTGCGCCACGCACGCTTTCCACGATTGGGAATGTGAGTTCGGTGGTAAAGCGGACCAGCGTCTTACCGCCGATTGGCTCACCTTCGATGTCCTTCGGTCCGACGTCGCGGAAGCGGAAACCGCGCAGACTGTTGGGTCCGCCGAGGTAGAGGCGGTCGTAAATCGGAACGTCGTCCGAACCGCTCCATTCAGTCACGCTTCCGATTTCGCCTTCGAAGCTGAGAATCATATCCCACGGCAGGTGGAAATATTGCGATGCTTCGAGCGTGATTCCGTAAGTGTTCACGTCGCCGCCGAGGAAGCCGCCTGCGATGAATGCCTGAGCGTCAATCTTGTGGCCTTTTGTCGGAAGATAGACGCGGTCGCGGGTGTCGTGCGTGATTCCCAACGAAAGCTGGCTCTTAAGGCCGTCGGCCTTCCCGATCAGGTCGCGGAGTTCGGTCGAAATGTCGTCCTCGTCCTCGCTTACATCGAGCTTGGTATCTTCGATACGGTATTCGAATCGCATCGAGGTGAAATCGTTGATTGGCTTGCGGACATTCAGCGCGAAGCCCATCCGCTGCTCATCGTAAACGCTGCTGGTGAAGCTCGCATCACGATAGAACAATTCGCCGCCTACAGAGAGCCGCTTATCCATGAAATACGGCTCGGTGAGCGCGAGCACGAAGTCTTTACGGCGCGTTCCGTACTGGGCGCGGACGCGGAATTTCTGACCGCCGCCAGACGGGCCGTAGCCTTTGCGCCAGCTGAAGAGGTCGAAATTGCCCTGTGTCATTTCGACGTAGCCGAGCAGGTTGTCGATCGAGCTGAAGCCTGCGCCGAAGCTGAAATTGCCGGTGCGCTTTTCTTCGACGATAACGTTCAGGTCCTTCTGGCCGGGAACGACGGTATCAGTCGGATACATGTCGACCTTCGAGAAGAACTGGGTGTTCATCAGACGCTGCCGGCTACGGTCTACGCGGACGGTATCGAAGATATCGCCGGGAACGACGGCCAGTTCGCGACGAACCACGTTTGGGCGCGTCTTGTCGTTGCCCGAAATATTCACGCGGTTGACGGTGCTTTGAAGGCCTTCGTCAAAGCGGAAATTGAGATCCACTACGCCCGCGCCAGCCGGTGCCGGACTGGCCGCGATCTGAAGGTCAACATAGCCCTTCGAGCCGTAGAGGTCTTGAATTGCCTTAATGTCGCCGCGGATGGCCTGTGGTGAATACACGGAGTCGGTCTTAACCTTGAGGCTTTTCACGATGTCCGAGAGCGGAATTGCATTTGCGCCGGAGTAGGTGACCTTGCCTACTTTGTATTGGCGACCCTCGACGATCTGGAAGGTGATATCCACCTTCTCACCGCGCCGCGAGATGCTGGGGCGGCGAACATCAACATCAGCGTAGCCTTTGGATTGGTAGAGCTCGCGAATCGCACGCGCGTCGTCCTCGAGTTGGTCTTCGTTCAGTTTGCCGGCGGTCGAGGAAAGAAGATTCAGGAAGCCCTTCGGTTTCGACTTCACCACCTTCGCGAGTTCGCGTTTGGAGATATTGGTGTTTCCTTCAAAGAGAACGCGGTCGATCTTCGTTTTGGCGCCTTCCTGCACGTCGAAAAACACGCGCGTTGTACCCTGGCGCTCATTTCCTTCGGTGCGATAACGGACATCGACGTCGCCGAATCCTTTGCCGCGGTAGTATTCGAGAATCTTCTGGCGGTCGGCTTCGAGCGCGGCCTCGCTGAGCGCGTCGCCGGGTTTTGTGGAAATCTGGTCGCGCAGTTTCGATTCTCCGAATTTGAGATTCCCGCGGATGCCTACTTCGGAAACCGTACTCTTGGTTGCTACGACGACGATGACCTTCACTCCATCCTCGGAAGGTTCGCCGAAGATGCGCACGTTCGAGACGTTGCCTGTCGAATAGAGATTCCGAATATCCTCCTCGGTCGTCGCTGGCGAATAGGATTTGCCCACGCGGGTCCGCATGTTGGCGAGGATTTTGTCGCGGGAGACGGTCGACGGGCCGACAAACTGAATGTCGATCGACTTGACCACCGGCATCGCCGATTGGGCCTGTGCGCTGGGCGCGGTTGCGACGAGAGTGGTGAGGCCCCAAAGGGCCATTACGAAGATACGGAGCTTCATTGGTTGGGTTGGCTTTCCGGTGAAAACGCGAGGTTGGTGCCGAAAGCGCCGTATTAGCCTGATTTGACTGTCCTCCGTCAAGCTGCCCTTTTGAAAGGGACGCTCTTTTTTAAGGCACGAACGCGAACTCGGGCTGCACGAGCAATGCCCACAGCGTGTCCTCGAATCGGTCGCGCCAGTCGCTGGTCAGCCTTGGCGAGGGCGTTGGTCCGGCTTTCACATCCCGCTCGATTTCCAGCACGACATTCGTTGCTTCGGGATTCAGGTGGCTCGCCCATGAAACGGATTTCGTCGAGCGCGGGCGCGGCGGTGCCGGCTCCGCGCCGGTGAGGCGGGAGTCGTATCCCGGGTTGAGCGCTTCCGACGTGGTTTGCAGCTCGGCGGCTGACGGCAGGCGTCCGGCGATGCGCATAAACAGCGAACGAACGAGCTCTTCCACGGGCTGCTGCTTGAGTGCGAGCGCCGTGAACGCGCTGCTGTCGTGGGCCGTGGTGAGATACTTGGCGAGCGTTCCGTTTGCGAGAAGCGCGGGCTGCGCCACGTTCGCATCGTGATCGCGAGTGCTGCGCGGGTCGGGTCGGCTTTCACGCCAGCCGAATGCGGTGAGCACATCCGCATAAATCTGCGCGCGCGGTTTCGCGAGCGCAGGGCGGTCGCGCTCATTGGAGAGGCTTGCAAATTCCCACGCGCTGCGGGGCGTCCCGAGGTTGTTGTGCGCGGAGGCGTCCTGCCTGCCCTCGGGGTCGAAAGTAAGCGGCTCGCTGTCGTAATCCAGCCCTGCCGCGAGAAGCAGTGAATCGAGCAATTGTTCTGCGGTGAGCCTTCGGCGGGTTTGACCGGCAAACGTCCGCTCGTCGCCAGTCCGTGCGGCGCTCTCGATAAGTTCTCGCTGGTAAGCGGCGCTGTTTAAAATGAGGCGGGCGATGTGTTTCGCGTCGAAGTTGTGCGTGGCCAGTTCCCGCGCGAGCCACTGGAGAAGCTCCTTGTGCGAAGGCTGTGCCGTTTCCCAGTCATCGACCGGATCGATAATTCCCACGCCCATGAACTGCCGCCACATGCGGTTTGCCACGACTTGGGCAAAGCGATCGTTGCGCGGGTCGGTGATAATCGCTGCGAGCAGTTCGCGCGAATCTCCGCTGCGCCGCAACACGCCGGGCAGCGGTTCCTTTCCGCCGGAGAACGGGAAGTGCGGCTCGATGATTTCACCGGCTTTCAGTGTCACGGTGACATGACTGTTTTTCGACAGACCTTTCGTCAGCGAAGTCTCGGGAACCTTCATCGGCGCCCTGCCGAGCATCGCGGCGATTTGAAAAAGTTCCCTCTGCTCGAACGAATGATGCACTGCGTCGTGGCAGCGCGCACATTTCATTTCGCTCGCAAGGAACGCGCCGGCGAGCACCTGCGCCTTGGCCGCGGTCGGTAGATCATTTTGCGTGGCGATGCCGAATCCTGCGGGTCCCCCATAGTTCGCGCTGCCTTCCATCATGATGAGTTCGGTGACGAATCGGTCCATCGGTTTGTTGTCCAGCAACGACTCATGAATCCACCACCGGAACGGGCCGGTGTTGTTCAGCGTGCCTTTGAGCATGTTTGGATTTTCCGCGAGCACATCCTGCCAGTAGGCCGTCCAATGATCCGCCCATCGCGGGTCCGCGAGCAGGCGGTCGATCGCCTTCGCCCGCTTGTCCGCCGATTTATCTGCGAGAAATGCAGACGCTTCCTCGGAAGTCGGGATGCGCCCGATGGTGTCGAGTGTCACGCGCCGCAGAAAGGCCGCATCGCTCACAATCGGTGCCGGCTTCGCGTCGCCGAGTTTTGCGGCGATGAAAGCGTCCACGGATTCGCCCTGCGCCGGCTTGGCGTGCTCGCGTGCAAGGTCGTGCCGCAATTTCCAATACGCATCTTCCGCAGGCACGCGCCGGCTTGCGCGGTCGATCGCGGCTATGCGTCCACGCTGTGCCGCGACGTATTGGGGGAAATCGCCCGCCGGTTCCGGAGCCAGCAATTTCCAGCCATCCGCGCTTTTCATCCATACCGCGAGCTGTCCGGTCTCGGGGCGGATGCCCTTTCCGCCGAACCACGCTTCGACGGTGATCACCGTCGGTCCGCCCGGGGTGTTCACGGTTTCCAGAGCCTCGCTGTGCCCGGGCGGGAGCAGCGGAAGCTCCTTTACGCGCTGGAGCGCTGCGAGGTCCGGAACGGGATCAAGGTCGCCGCCTTTTCGTTTCGCCACGGACGTCTGTGCGATGACATCTCGTCCAAGCGCGAGGCGTGCGCCGGCGTTTGCGCGAAGCAGAAACTTTTTCTCGCCCGCCGGAAGGTCGATGACACCGGCCGCCCGCACGAGGAACGGACGCGAACGATCCGTCTTCACGCCGGTTGCGGAATATTTTGCCGGCAGTGAAGCAAGCGCAAAGGCTTGCTCGGTGAACTCCGTAGTCTTCAGCGGCGGGAACTCACTCCAGGAAGGATCGCGCGCGCCGTCGTCGGCCTTCTTTTTGTCGTCGCCGAAAATCTCCGCCGAATCCGCTCCGGGCTTCGTGGGAAATTCCATGATTTCCACCCGCACCGCTTTTGAGGGCAGCGTCCCGGAGTCTGCCACAATGACCGGCATGTCGGCTTTCTTCGAGGCTGCGGTGCCGGTCGTGAGCAACTCGGGTGCTGCGTCGGTGCGTGCGGCGCGGGCTTTGATTTGCTGCGCCGTCAGAGCCGTCCGGTAAATCGCGAGTTCGTCGATTCGGCCGGGAAACTGCACCCCCGACGCGCCGCCCATGCTGCCGCCAATCCAAACGTCGTCATCATCCTGAATCGGGCCGAGTTCGGTCGGGCCGCCCATGTCCCATTTTCCGGAAATTTCGGCACCGTTGATCCATGCTTTTGCGCTGTCAGGCTCACCAAATTTGTAGGCTACCGCGACATGGTACCAACCGGGTCCCGGCGCGAAACCTTTGGCCGAAATCCATCGATGCCATGACGCTTCACCGGCGTTTTTCTCATCCCGAAACAGGAATGAAACGCACGCAACCGGTTTCCCGCCGCTGCGCGCTCCAGTGAGGCGGAAAGCCCAGTTTTGATTCGTCGCCGAACCGTTTGCCGTGCGCCCTTTCCCGGCGATGTACACATTCTGCCCGTCGCCGAGTCCGTCGCATTGCACCCACGCCTCGGCGAAAAAGGTATCGCCCTTTGCGAAGTCAAAAATGCTGCCCGCACCCGAATCCTTGACTCTCAGAAACGCAGGCCCACCGGCGCCGGTGAAATCCGCCGCCAGATTGTACGCATCGAATCCCGGAAACTTTGGCGACCGCGGCCCGGGCTCGACGAACGACACAACATCCGTCTTCTCCGCCTTCAGTTCCTGCCGGAATGCAGCCTCCTGAGCGCAGCAATCCAGCGCATCATCGAACCGCCAGTATGCGACCGGCTTGTCCGCGGTGATCAATTCCTGATGCGTCGCCGCAAGCGCTGTGGAGGAGATCGTGAGGACGACAAAGGGGATGCGAGCGTGGTGCATGATCATTCTCCGAGTTCCTGTAGTTTTGCCTCCAGAAAGCGGCGCAGCGCATCGCGTTTCGGAAGGCCAAGTTCGTATTTGGAAACAAACAGCGCACTGTCCATTCCTGCCATCGCGTATTCCACCAGTGCATGGTCCTTGTCGGTGCAAAGTAACAGCCCGACTGGCGGGTTGTCGCCTTTCGCCATCATATGCTTCCGATACCACGTTACGTAGGTGTTCAATTGCCCGAGATGCTCGTGGCTGAATTCATCGACTTTGAGTTCCACGAGAACGTGGCATTTCAGCAGTCGATGATAAAAAACGAGATCCACAAACCCCCGCGTCCGACCAATCAGAATACTCTTCTGCCGGGCTTCGAGACAGAACCCGTGACCGAGCTCCAAAAGGAAACTTTGCAAGTGGTCGAGGAGCGCGGACTCCAACTCAGATTCATCCATTGCGTCTCCCGCCCGCAAGCCGAGAAACTCAAATATATACGGATCGCGAATCGTCAGTTTCGGTTCCGCGACTTCCACGCCGGATTTCACCATGGATGCGAGCTTCTCTTTGTTTTTGGAGAGGCCGGAGCGTTCGAAGTAGAGCGTGGCGATCTGCCGTTTGAGCGCGCGGACCGACCAGTTTCCGCGAAGGCACTCAATCTCGTAAAATGCACGTTTGAGCGGAGCATCGATGGCGATGAGGAGTTCGATATGACTGTAGGAAAGCCCCTGGATCAGCCTGTCCACGGGAACACCGAGGGGCTTTTCATCTTCGTATTTGGAATGCTTCTGCAAACTTTTTGCACTGGTCGGGGAAGCGCTTGAAACCTTGCCTTCCGAGGCGATGGCGAATTGTGCGGACACTGTCCGCACAATGTTTTCCGGACGGTCGCGAAGTGCCTTCGGGAGCGTCTCCGAAGATTGTGCGGACACTGTCCGCACAATTTGCGGATACGTCCGGTAAAATGTCAGGTATTGATACAATTGTCTGCGCCCGGTCGTCGTTACGCCTTTGCGCACAAGCTTCGCAGCGAGTGCGTCGAGCAAGCCTTCGCCGTATTTGGCGCGGTCTGCTCCGTTGATTTCGTATTCCGCGATGTAGGCTCCGATTACCCAGTTTCGCAGCGTGAGGCTTACGTTGACGACGCGGTTTACGTCCGCAGAGCAGTGGTCGTGAACCCGCTGAATCGATTCAACGAGGACGGCAAAAGTCGGCTTTACGGACTTCGCCGCGACGCGTGTTTGAGGCGATCGTTTTGCAGGTTTTCGCGGCATGGTTGCGCAGTTGAAAATCCCGCCCGCTCATCCCGTCTCTGGCGGGAACGTCCCGCTAATGCGGCGCAGAGCCTGTCCCGCCGCCGGACGGGGTTGCGGATTTTGGCGGGTTGAAAAATAGGAGGAGTGCGGCAGCGCCTGCGAGTGCGGCGTAGCACGGCACGAGGAAAAGGCCCTTGAAATCCGTGATGCCGTCTTTTGTGAACACCTCCTGCATGAGCATCGGACAAATCGAATTTGCCACAAGCGCGCCGACGCCGAGGATCATCACGTTAAACAATCCCTGTGCGCTGGCACGCACGTCTTTCGGGAAGAATTCATCGACGAAAATATACACCGTTGCGAAGAAGAACGCATAGCAGATGCCGTGGAGAATCTGCACTACAATGATGATGGTCTGCGATTCCGGGAAGAACGCGTAAACCGCGAATCGGACTGCATGACCGAGCACGCCCACGATCATCGTCATTTTCCATCCGAAGCGCTTCAGGGTCGCGCCGAGCACCAGCATCGTGCCGAGTTCCGCGACCTGGCCGATCGTCATTACGGGCATGATCCAGTTGCCTGCGATGCCCACTCCGCCTGCTTCGCGCGAGGCACCGAGGAAGCCGCCCGTCCAGTTGAAGTAGCAGTTGTGGACGAAAGAATCCACGAACGTGACGAGAAACAAAACTAGGACGAACGGGTGCTTCAGCAGCTTCAACGCTTCCAGCCATGCAAGCTTCTCCGCGGCACCTTCCTCTTTTTTCTTCGGTGGTGTGTGGGGCAGGGTAAGGCTGAACGCCGCAAGTGTGAGTGAGATGATTCCAGATACGACGAAAGTCCATTTCGTCGCTGATTTAAGCGCGTCGCCCGTCAGTCCCGAGGCGAATACCGCGTCGAACCACTTGACGATTCCCTGCGGATTGAGCGCGCTCACTTTGGCCCAATCGACGAGGATGAAAGTGAACGGCCACGCGACAAGAATCCACCCAAACGTGCCGCCCATGCGGATGACGCCGAACTCTTTTTGGGCGTCCTTCATATTCGCAAAGGCGATTGAGTTCGTGATGGAAAGCGTAGGCACGTAAAGGAGGCAGTGAACGAGCATCAGCAGGAAGAAGGGCCAGAAATCCTTTGTGAAGCCGCAACCTAGAATCGCCGCGCCTCCGATGAGATGGCTGAATGCGAGAAACTTCTCTGCTGCGAAGTTCCGATCGGCAAACTGGTTGCTGAAGAACATGCCGACAATTGCCGCTACGGGGAACGCGTTCAAAATCAATCCCTGTTCCGAAAAGAGCACATGCATGAATTTCGGCAGCGATTCGACGATCCCTTTCAATGCCGCTGGCGGCGCGCTCGGCGAAAACCCGAGACTGGGCAGATACCCGAAAATCAATGGTAGCCAGGCACCCCAAATGGCGATTTCAAGGACCATCATGATGAAAAGTTTGCGGCGGATTCCAGAGTTCATAAGGCAGGTGTTGTTGATCGGAGTCGAAGTGACGCGGGGATGTAGGCGACTGCGCCGCTGTGTGGCAAGAGCGCGTTCCAATATCATGGAAGAAATCTGCGCGGGAATTTGCCCGCAGCCGAATGCCGTGGACGGCACGTAAAGTTTGTGAAATATTTCACAAGCCACAAAAATGCGCGTCGAAAAACTCATTCCGGCTGAACTTAAAAGCATCCACCAAGCGGTCATGGATGGTCGCCGGATTTCCGAGGACGAGTGCATGGCGCTCTACCGGTGCCGGGATTTAAATGCGGTCGGTTTTCTCGCTAACTTGGTCCGGGAACGAAAAAACGGAAACGCAGGAACTTACATCCACAATCTTTATATCAACTACTCGAACCATTGCATCCTGCGCTGCCAGTTTTGCGCGTTCGGTGCGCGGAAGAACGAGGAGCACGCGTTCGAACTGACGATTGATGAAATCCTGCGTCGCGTGCAAATCGGACTCGATGGCGGCATCACCGAGGTTCACATGGTCGGCGGGCTTCATCCGACGCTGAAGCCGGACTGGTATCTCGAATTGCTGACGCGCATGCGGGCGCTGAGTCCGGCGCTTTTCATCAAGGCATTCACCGCGGTTGAGATCCGCCATCTCGCCGAACGGGTGTTTAAAATGAGTATCGGTGAGACGCTCGCGAAGCTCAAGGATGCGGGTCTTCAGGCCCTCACGGGTGGCGGCGCGGAGATATTCGATGCCGGTGTGCGCGATCGAATCTGCCGCGGGAAGGAGACGGCGGAGGAATGGGCGGATGTGCACCGCACGTGGCACAAAATGGGGATGCGCAGCACGGCGACGATGCTCTTCGGTCATGTTGAAACGCTCGAGCAGCGTGTGGATCATATGCGGCAGTTGCGGGCATTGCAGGATGAGACCGGCGGGTTCACGGGTTTCATTCCGTTTGCGTTTGAAAGCGGAACGGCGCGTCCGGAGTTGCGCCACATCCCGCGGGCGACGGCATTTGACGAGCTTCGGAACCTCGCTGTGTCGCGCATCTATCTCGATAATTTCGAGCACATCACGGCGTACTGGATTAGTCTCGGTTTGCAGATGGCGTCGGTCGCACTGAATTATGGCGTGGACGATTTGCACGGGACGATTTTCGAGGAGAAAATCTTCCACATGGCCGGTGCCGCGACGCCTGTCGGGCAGTCGGTTGCTGCGCTGAGAAAGGCGATTCGCGAGGCTGGACGCGAGCCGTTTCAGCGCGACACGTGGTATCGAAAACTGGAGCCCGTCGCGGCATGAAGTACCCGCGACTTCGCACGCTGCGGGTCGGCTGCGTGAAGTATCTGAACTCGGTGCCGTTGATCCACGATTTCGATGGTCCGGTAGTTTTCGAACATCCCTCGGTGCTTGCGCGGATGCTGCATGAGAACTCGCTCGATGTAGCGCTGGTGCCGGTTTTTGAAGCATTGCGCCATCCGGGATACCGTTTGGTGGACGGAGCATCCATCGCATCAGACGGTGCGGTGTTCAGCGTTTTTCTCGCACATCGTGGCGAGCTTTCCGAAGTCCGGACGGTTTCGCTCGATCCTGCTTCGCTGAGTTCAGCGCATTTGCTGCGCGTGTTGCTGGCGGAACACCACGGTTTGCATCCCGAATATGGCGGGGAAGGGGACGCGCGGTTGTTGATAGGCAATCAGGCGATCGAGTTCCGGCTCGATCCGAAGAACGCGGATTGGCGGATTCTCGATCTCGGTGCGGAATGGAAGCGCTGCACCGGCTTGCCTTTTGTATTTGCATTGTGGGCGCTGCGCCCCGAGGTGCCACGCGAGGCAGTTGATGAGTTGCGGGAGCTGAAAGAATGCGGCGTCCGTAGCATTCCGGAGATCGTTGGTGCGGATGATTTTTCCACGCCCGAGGTGCGGCATCGCTATCTCACAGAACACATCCGTTTCGACGTCGGCGAGGCCGGACGGAAGGCGATTCGGCTCTACGCTGATTTGCTCGTCCGCCACGGCCTGATTTCCGAGCCCGGTGCGCTGGATTTCGTGTAGCGGCTTTTCAATCCCGAGCGCGGCGGCTAGCGTGGGGTGATGGTCGATTTCATTTTGCGTCAGGCGCTTCTCCTCATTCAGCCGGTGGGATTTTTGTGGCTGTGCCTGATCATTCTCGCAGTCGTGCTCTGGCGGCGAAAACTGCATCGTCTCGCGGGTTGCACGGGTGCGATGGTCGTGATGATCACCGTCTTCGGTAGTAGTGACTTTCCCGGCTGGTTGCTGCGTGGCTTGGAAAAGCCATGGGCGGGTTTGAGAATCGCGGAATTGCCGCAGTGCGATGCTGTCGTCGTGCTTGGAGGGGGAACCGAGCCTTCGCGTTTCGAAATGGCCGGCATGCATCTCACAAAGGCTGGGGACCGAGTGCTGATGGGGATTGAGCTGATTCGACTTGGCCGGGCGCAGGCGCTTTGTCTCGGCGGCGGGAAGTCGGAGTTTGATGGCGTTTCGGTATCCGAGGCTGACGTAGTGAAAGCGTGGCTCGCATCGTGGAAACTGCCCGCAAATGCCGAGGTCATTAGCTTTGGCACGACCGCCAACACCCGTGAAGAGGCGGAGAAAACAGCCGCGCTTTTACGCGAGCGGGGTTGGAAACGCGTGCTGCTGGTGACCTCTGCGTTTCACATGAAGCGCGCTGCGGCGACGTTCCGTGGCGCGGGAGTCGAAGTGGTCCCTGCACCGTGCAATTTCCTCACTACAGTGAGCACGGGCGACAGTCCTTTTCAATTGAGCGTTCCGAGCTGGCAGGGCTTCGAGAAAGCCGGGATTTGGCTGCATGAAATCGTAGGCTGGCAGATGTACCGGCGGCGCGGGTGGATTGCGCAGTAGCTGTTTCCTTTACCGCCCCACCGTGCCAAGTGCGATTACGCCGGCGACGGCGATGATTCCGCCGACAAGCGTGCGCGCAGTCGGGCGCTGGCCGTCAATCCACCATAAAAGGAGCTGTGTGGCGACCGGAACCGTTGCGACGATCGGCATCAGAATTCCAGTGTGAGTCGTTGCCACGCCCCACTGGTAGACAGCGACGCCGATACTTGGGCCCGCCAGCGCATTCGCACTAATCCAAAACCACGCTTTCGGCCATATTCCGGGTGCGGGTTTTGCGTCGCGACTGCGGAGAATCAGGAAGAAAATAAACGCGATGACGATCCCGGCGAGCAGTCGCTGGTATGCAGCGGTGCCGCCGTCCACCGTATGGCCGGCGAGTGCGGCGACGTGGTTCGCCTTTCTGCTCAGTACGGAGCCGAAGCCCTGGCCTGCCGCTGAGAAAAGCCCGAACACGACGCCGCTCCAAAAGACCGGCCGCGGGATTTTCATGCCGCGATCCGGAGCCAGCGCGAGAGCGACGCCAATCAGAATGATGACCGCGCATCCGATCTGCGCGATGCCCAATTTTGAATCGAGCCAGAACCATTCGGTGATCGCGGCGAGAGGTGCGGCGATGCAGTGCGTGAGCAGCATCGTCAGCCGCGGTCCGATGCGCTGCAGCGCTGCGAACATCGCTACGTCGCCGAGCCCGAATCCCACAATTCCGCTGGCGATAAACCAAGGCAGCGCGGGCCCGCCGAGGCCGTGGCCGAATGTGTGCGCCCAGATTCCGAGCAGGATTGCCGCGATTAGCATCCGCAGGAGATTCGCGGTGCTGCCGCCGACGAGTTTCGCCGAGCGCGCCGCGCAGACGGAGGAGCAACTCCACAGCAGTGTGGTGAGAAGTGCGGGAATCATTGGGCGAAAAGATCGCCCGTGCGCTTGATGCCGGTGAGCCCGAGTTTTTCGTATGCGCGCGGCGTGGCAACACGGCCCTGCGGCGTGCGTTTGACGTATCCCTGCATGATCAAATAGGGCTCGTGAACGTCCTCAAGCGTTCCGTCGTCCTCGCCCACGGCTACCGCGAGCGAGCTGATTCCCACAGGCCCGCCGTCGAATTTCTGCACAAGGGCCTCGAGCAGGCGCTTGTCCATTTCATCGAGTCCGTCGCGGTCGATATCCCGCATCGTCAGGGCGGCATCGGCAACGTCGCGGTTGATTTTTCCGTCTGCGCGCACCTGCGCGAAATCACGCACCCAGCGCAGGAGGTTGTTCGCCACACGCGGCGTTCCACGTGAGCGGGCGGCAACCTCCAGCGCGCCTTTTTCGTCGATGGGAATATTCAGCAGCCCGGCGCTGCGGATTACGATCTGCTGAAGTTCCTCCGCGGTGTAGTAATCGAGGCGGCATGTCATCCCGAAACGCGAGCGCAAGGGCGCCGTGATCATGCCGGACCGGGTGGTGGCGGCCACGAGCGTGAACTTTGGAAGATTCAGCCGCACGGAGCGTGCGTTTGGGCCCTGATCGATGATGATGTCGAGTTTATAGTCCTCCATCGCGGGATAGAGATACTCTTCGATTACCCGCGAAAGTGCGTGGATTTCGTCGATGAAAAGCAGGTCGCCCCGTTCCAGAGTTGTCAGTAGTCCCGCAAGGTCGCCGGCTTTCTCGATGGTCGGGCCCGAGGTGCAGCGAATCCCGACTCCAAGGGCCTGTGCGAGAATGTGCGCGAGCGTCGTCTTGCCGAGCCCGGGCGGTCCGGAAAGAAGCACATGTTCGAGCACATCGCCGCGCTGTTTTGCAGCGTCCACCATTACCATCAACTGATCACGGACTTTCTCCTGACCGGCAAACTCGGTGAACGCCGGTGGTCGCAGCGAGATGTCGAACGGCGTGTCCGGCGCTTCCGTAATGGTCTTTGCAAAATTGTCTGACATTGAGCTTCCAGTGGATTGCGGAAAAACAGGCGCGCGGGCGAGCAGAAACATGAAAACAGTCAAATCCGCGCAAATTGCGTGAAAAACCCATTGCGCGGAAAAGTTCCGTCAGTTATCGAACCCGCCCTCAACCCGTAAAAACATACAAAAACACACAACATGAGCGAAGAAACACAAGCCCCAGCGGCACAACCCCAGATCCAAGTTGATACGACCGGTCTGAAAACCAGCTACGCAAACGTCGTCGGCATCGCCGCGAACATCAACGAAGTCTACCTCACTTTCGGCGTGAACACCGATCCTTACAACCCGGCTCCGACCGAGGCAGTGAAGCTCGACAACCGTGTGATCATGACGCCCGACGCAGCAAAGCGTCTCTGCCTGAATCTCAATGCGACCCTCGCGGCTTATGAGCAGCGTTTCGGCGTGATTGAACTCGACCTCCAGAAGCGCATTCGCGGTTAATTTCTCCCCTAGACTGCCGGTTTGGCTTGTCCAACCGGCACTCAAACGGAAGTTGAACACCATCGTTGTTCTCAAATAGCAGTTTACGGCGTGGCCGCCCGGGTAGAAATTCGGGCGGCCACGTCTGTTGCTGTGAAGTTCACTTCCGGAGCACAATTGGACAACGATGCGGGAAATATTATCACCCGTAAAACAGCGGTTCCAGAATCATGAATCGCCCGTTAGATAAAATCTTTAAAAATCTATTGCCGGTCTGATTGAAATCGGCGATAAGTCCGCCAGTTTAGCCAATGCCCACCATGAAATCTTCTCCAAATCGCTTGATCGAAGCCCTCGAATCGCGAATCGCGCCTGCACGTGTCATCATCGCGGGTATTCCGAATTCGCTCGGTCAGCCAGACTTCGACTTCACGGATACCGACCCGCTTTCGCCGTTTATTAACACGGAGACCACTCCATTGGACCCGATTTCCGGCGCAGTCGGCGGTGGATTGCCTGGTGTTGCTGATACTTTTTATCTTCGCCTTTCCGCAGGTGACCGTCTCCAGCTTTTCCGGACGACTTCGGGTTCGAGCGTTGAAGACTTCATCACGGTTCAGTCGGGGAATATTGTCGTGTTCTTCATCGACAAGGAAGATTCGAACGGCGTCCGCAACAACGAAGTGAACGAGCAGGATATCGTTGGAATTGCTGCGGGGAATAACGCGAAATTTGAGCTGAAAGGCGCTCTCTCCGGAGATATAGTGTACAATCTTGACGAACAAGGCACGCCGAGCCTTGCCGACGACACTCTGATCATGGGTGGCGCGATGAAGGCTGGTCAGAATATCCCGGGATTCACTGTTGGTAGCTCGGTTGGGGCGACTATTGATAACGCCGGAACTCCCGAGCGTGTCGGAGGCAAGGTCCTCGCGAGCGGTAAGATTAGTAATGTCGTAATCAGTGGTGATGTGGGTGCAATCCTCGCAGGTTCTGCGGGTAATGGCGAAACCTTCGACTTTTTCCCGCGCTACATCGGTGCTGGCGGGTTGGTGACGGATACTCCCGGTGGGAACGGTGTTTTCAACTTTGCGCCGGGTTCCGGCAAGGCTGGCAGCCCGGTTCAGAACATAATCGTCGATTCCATTACCGATCGCATTGAGGCTGGCATTGGCGGCGAAGGTGCTGCGGGTGGTGGTATCACGAAGGTTTTTGTTCGTGGCGACAGCGATGGATTTCTCGTGAAGGCTGGTGATGGTGGCACGACCAGCCCGTTGAAGAAGAATGGTGGAAAGGGCGGTAGTATTTCAAATATCACGATCGCTGGTGCGGATGATTTTACTGCAAACGATCAAGTTGTGTTCCGCGCGGGTCAGGGTGGCACTGCGACCGTTGGAAACGGCGGTGCGGGTGGTTCGGTGAACGACGTTTTCGTCGGCTACACGGTCTTCAATGGCAAACGCATTCTGAGCAATGGCATCTTGCGTGATGACATTCAGATTTTCGGCGGTGCGGGTGGCGATGGTAAGAATGGAGGAAAGGGTGGTAATCTCGGCGCTCTGGACATTCTTGCTTCAGTTCCGGAAGCCGGTGGCGACGAGATTTCAGCGGTTGCTGGTGCTGGCGGCGATGCGGTTATTCCCACGGGCGGCAAGGCCGGTGCAGGTGGTTCTGTTGCGAACTCAGCATTTAGGAACGTCGAGGCATCAATCGGCGCGGACCTCGGTGTGCGCGCAGGTGATGGCGGTTCCGCCGTAGGAAATGCTGTCGGAGGAATCGGTGGTTCGGTGTCGGCTGTTAAGATTCTCGGTCGCCAGATTCAAGTCGATGCAGGTGACGGCACCGATGGCAAGACTGGAGGGAAAGGTGGCGCCTTGGCGTCGATAACCATCGAAAGTCGTGACGGCGTCGTTTCCGATGCAATCGTCCTGAACGCCGGAATCGGCGGCGACGGAAATGCTGGCAACGGCGGAGCTGGTGGAAACATCGCTTCGATTAGTATCCCGAAGAGTGACGTGAACGTTCTTGAGTTCAACAGTGGCATTAAAGGGAATGGCGGTGACAGCGTGAATGGTCGCGGTGGCGCGGGCGGTTCGGTTAAGAGCATTACGGTCCTCGATACTGATATCAATGCGACCGGAGGCGGCTTGAATGTTATGAACATTCGCTCGGGAGCGGGTGGTGATGGCGATAAGGGCGGTGGAAACGGTGGTGAACTTTCTGTATTTTCCATCGTCGGGCTGAACATCGAGCCGACGGTTTTGGCTGGCGATGGCGGTTCCGCTCTCGTGAAAGGAAAGGGAGGAGTGGGAGGTGCGATCAGTAATCTTGAAGTTGCGATCGATGGAGCTGTTACGAAGATTGTTGGTGGCGTTCCGACGTCGGTCAATGCTTCGACGCGAATCGTTGCTGGTATCGGTGGAAATGGAATTGGAACGGGCGGTTCTGGCGGCGCTGGAGGCACTATCCAGAACGTGAGTGTGAATACGCCGGGATTTGGTTCTCTCGCCGCGGGCGACGGAGGATCCGGTCCGGGTGTGAATGCTGCGGCGGGAAAAGGTGGCAGCATTTTATATGCGGGTGTCTTTGCGGGAGTCGGCACGGGTGAGTTGATCGCCGGTGACGGCGGCCTTATTGGATCGCGTCCAGGTGCTGGCGGCAGCATTGCTGGCAGCCCGGATAAACTCGCGGGCTTGTTTGCTCAGCAGTCCTTAACGATCCGCGCTGGTAACGGCAGCGCCGGTGGTGCTGGTGGTTCAATCAGCAACCTTGGATACGGCAGCACATCGGCGACTCTTGTTCCCACACCGAATGGCGACATTCTCGTTCGGGCCGGTGACGGATCGGCGTCGCCGGATGGTAAATACGTCGGCAGGGGTGGCTCGATCACAAATGTAGGAGGAGCGGTGAACAACACGAACGGTGACACGGTCGTTCGTGCCGGCGACGGCGGAGGCGCTCTCAAGAAGGGGGCCAATGGCGGATCCATCACTGGTCTGGCTTTGCAACGGGGCGGCTCTGTCGGTGTTGAGTTCACCATTCGCGCTGGCGACGGCGGTGATGCTCCGCAAGGAGTCTCTGGCTCGAAGGGCGGCAGTGTTAGTGGAGTCAACGTGGTTGACATAGCCACAGAAGCAGTTTTCCGGCATATTGCGGCTGGAAATGGCGGCGATGCGCTCTCGAAGGGAGGTGCCGGTGGAAGTGTATCCGGCGTGAACGTGCTCGGGCACGACATTGGCGTCCGCGACGGTCAAGTGTACGGATTCACGACGATGGGTGGTGTATTCTCAGGCGCGGGCGGCGCAGGGGCGAAGCTCGGTGTCAACGGAGCCGTTACGAATATCAACGCAGATGTAATCGCGACAATTGCTGCCGGGCGCGGAGCTACCCCACAGCTAGCGAGCAAGGTTGAGAATATTTACGTCAACGCATCGAATCTCCTCAAGGATTCGACCGGTGCATTCCTCCCCGGTCTCCCGGGCAGCGAGCAGGTTTTCCGATTTGGCGGGTTTTCGCTGACCGCGACGGAGAGTCTGCCGGGCAATGCGACCACCGGCGAGATTCAAACATTGGATCTGACCAACATTCGTTTACTGCCGGCGGGAACCTTTTTTACTCTCACCTACGGCGGTGATCAAACTGCGGCGCTAGCGAGCACCGCCACGACCGCTGAGATCCAAACAGCGCTGAACGCTCTTCCGAGTGTTCAAGCGACCGGACCCGGGAATACTGGGACGGT
>SXGQ01769852.1_pt1 | contig 44648 bp, 38 predicted proteins | sample 3178371 | NCBI WGS metagenome assembly SXGQ01 (sample SAMN11356859, study PRJNA531348) | freshwater metagenome | isolation source: freshwater sample F1-20 | place: China: Fuxian Lake, Yuxi | collected 2017-12-25 | reverse complement strand
ATCAGGGGACTTCCAAGGTGGCCTGTGATTTTGTATTATCAGCTAAATCCCAATATCCTGTAGGGCCGCATCATCGATACCTAACCGCCAACGCAATTGCCCAGGCCCAGGCATTGATGCAGGGCAGGGACATGGCAAAGGTTGTGGCCACCGCCTCGGCAGCAGGCCGTTCCGAAGATGAAATTCAGCGTTTATCGCCCTATCAGGTCTTCGAAGGCAACCGCCCCAGCAATTTCCTGATGTGCCAAAATTTGACTCCCCATGCCTTGGGTAGCCTGATTGCGGCCTACGAGCACAAGATTTTGGTGCAAGGCCTGGTTTGGAATATTTATAGCTTTGACCAGTGGGGGGTGGAGCTAGGTAAAGTTCTCGCTAACAAATTGTTACCTCTTCTTGAGGCTCAAGAAAATCACTCTGTTGATGGCTTGGATTCTTCTTCAGCGGCCTTGATTCGGCGTTGGCAGGCCTGGCAAAAGGACTAAGCAATTAATCGCCTTCTTCGAACAAGAGGCTTCCAATTCGAACCATAGTACTGCCTTCTTCCAAGGCGATTAGGTAGTCGTTGGACATGCCCATCGAAATTTCTTTGAAGATGGCATCTCGGCTTCTGTATTCTTTGCGGATTTGTTGAAACAAATTATAGAGCAAACGAAATTCTTTGCGGATTTGGATCGAATCATCGGTCTGGGTGGCCATACCCATAAGTCCAGTGATTAAGAGGTTGGGATACTCGATGTTCTGCAATTGTTGTGTGAAATCGAGTAAGGCCTCAGGCTTGATTCCGAATTTATGCTCCTCTTGGGCGATATGCACTTGAAGGAGAACCCGAATTGTGCGGTTCGCCGAGGCGGCTCGCTTTTGGATTTCATCCATTAGACGCAAGCTGTCCACCGAATGGATGGTATGGACATGCGGCGCAATGAACTTGACTTTATTGGATTGAAGGTGGCCAATGAAATGCCATTCGGAATCGGAAGGCATTACGAGGGCCTTCTCTTGCATTTCCAAGGCATGGTTTTCGCCAAAGGTCCTTTGCCCTGCATGGTACAGATCTTGGATTTGATGGACTGGGCGCTTTTTGGTGACGGCAATCAATCGCGCATCAGGGTAACCCTCTAGGATTCGATGAAGAGAACGGAGAGGTTCGTGCACGGTGCGAATTTATCTTTGGAATTGGATGGGCAACAAAGGAACTTCTTTTTTGTTTGTTTGAGGAACCCTATCCCATAATCTTACCTTGCTGCTTCATATATGTCCAACGTTAGTTTTGTCCATAAGCTCGCTTTTGCTGTCCTTCCTGCGAGGCTTTGCTTGGCCCTGTTCCTAGTGGTCGCTGGATGCGGGCATGAACAGACCGGATCCGAGAGGGAACCAGAGGGCCCTGTTCAAGAGCAACATGGGCCTGTTCAAGAGCAACATGGGCCTGTTCAAGAGCAACATGGCCCCGATTCGCCTAGACCTGAGGAACCAAGCCACCAAGAGCCTGCCTTGCCCAGGGATTCCATGGTCGAAGCAATGCTGCGCATTCAATTGGCGGAAGCTTACCGGGCGCGCTATTATGTGCTCAACGCAGGGGCTGCGGCTGAACCTCCTTTGATGGATTCGCTGTATGCCAGGGCCTTGGCAACGATGGGGATAAGTCCGGCACGTTACGAGTCGAATTACCGTAAAATACTCGATCATGATCCGGTACAATTACAGGCATTATACGACTCATGTGAATCCATGCTCCAACGTCGATTGATTGGATTACGATGAGGCAAGTTGATGAGAACCAACCATCGGTTGGTTTCAACTTATTTCCGGAATCGGCTCTATCCACTCTAGAGCTTGACTGGATAGGCCAACAAGTTACCGATCGTTGCGCTACGGGAGGTGGACAGTCCTTGTTGGAAACGTGGATGATTCCTTTGACCGAAGAACGTGAATGGATGAAGCGGCGACAGGCCTACCAGGAATGTTACGGTTGGTTAAAGCGTGGGGCGGCCTGGCCATCCCTGCATTGGGAGGTTATGGATACGATGTGGCCTTATTTGGCTACGGAAGGGTATGTATTGGATGAGGACCAAACAGCACATTTATGGCCTGCGGTACGCACCGCCTTGGGGATACTTCAATTTACAGAGAAACATGCCGATGCTCTGCCGACACTGCGCGCCGAGGTTCGGTCTTTGCCTAGTCCAGAGCCTGCTTACCTCGCGATGGTGGAGGTCTTGGGCCAGGACGGTCGCTTGTCTCCTCAGGCCAGTCCTACCTTGGCAAGATTGACTGTGCAATTGCATCGCAAACAGCAGGAAGTTCGTGAATGGATGGATACTTTCCTACGCAGGGCGAGGGAATCTGGATGGGCGACGGATTTGGGAATTACCCTTCGTGATGATCGTTATGTTTTGATTCTCAACGCTGAAGGTCGAAAACAAGTGGAGGGAATCGTCCACGATGTATCTGCCTCAGGCCAGCATTTCTATGTAGAACCTGCCCAGGCTTCTTTTTTGAACAATGATCTTAGGGAATGTGAGTGGGCGATACGCCGTGAAAAGTATCGTTTGCTTGCGCAGCTAAGTGATCAGCTTAGACCGCATGCGGATGGGGTACGATATTGGTCTTCTTTGGTGTATCAATGGGATGTACTTCAAGCGGTATGCTCATGGTCCCTTCAATTTCCTGACACAAATTTTCCTCGTTTGGAAGCAGGGATTCAGGATTGGATCTCGGCGTACCACCCTTTGTTATGGCTGGAAGGTCAGGCCAAAGGAGCCAAGATTTTGCCGTATTCCTGGCGTTTGAGCCCCGAGAAGCGTATAATGGTCGTTTCAGGTCCTAATGCGGGTGGTAAATCCGTCTTTCTCAAAACCGTAGGCCTTTTGCAAATCCTCTTCCAATGCGGGTGGCCTCTGCCTTGCGATGCTTCGAGCGCATCGTTCCTGATGCAAGGCGTGGTCCTTGGTATGGGGGATAGGCAGGATCTGCACCAGGATTTGTCCACCTACGCGGCGCATTTGCAATTGATGGCCCATGCCCTGAAGGTTGCAGGTTCCGATCACCTGATTCTCTTGGATGAGTTCGGGGCGGGAACCGATCCAGCGATGGGTGGGCCCTTGGCTGAGGCCATTTTGGAGCCATGGCTTCGTGAAGGGCCTAGAGTGTTACTCAATACGCATTACGGCAACCTCAAACGCCTTGCTTCGCAGTGGCCTACCGTGCAAGATGCTCGTATGGGCTTTGATACCACTACCTTGAAACCAACCTATCAACTTCTAGTTGGTGCCCCGGGTTCATCGTACGCGATGGAACTTGCACGGCGAGCAGGCTTGCCGGACACGATCTTGGTCAGAGCTTCCGAATTGACCAATTCCACTGAACTCCAAAGCGAGACTTTACTTGTGGAATGGATGGACCAAAAGCAAAAGGCCGAGGAATTGCTCAAACTCAGTCAATACAAGGAAGAGCTCTTGGATAAGCTTCTCCGTAAGCAGGAATATGCTGATCAAGAGGCGATTACCAAGCGAGAAGAACAATGGCAAACCCTACGCAACAAAGGTCGTAGGTTACTCGAGGAGCAACGCAGAGAAATGGGATTTGTGTTGCAACAATTCAAGGCGGATTTGGAAGAATTACGCCAGGATCTCAGGAGTGTCAGCCCCGTAAACGCGCCTGGTGCGGCATGGAACAAGGCATTGCGTGCCCTGGAGCAGGGCGCACTGCAATTCCAGGGTTTGGAAGATAAGCTGCCGGAATCGACTACGTCGATCAATTCTCCCCAAATGGTCGGTCAAAGCCCAAACCCCACTGAACACCATAGGTTGACTTTTGCAGTGGGTCAATTGGTTAAATTCAAAGACGGTCAACTTCGCGGAGAAGTCCTTTCTAGTGATAGCAAGGAAACGGAATGGATGGTGGAATCCGTGCGGATGCGTACCGAAACCGCCCGCTTAATTCCTGCTTCGCCTTTTGGTGGAAGCATGACCAAACCCGTTTCCAAAGGGCAAGCTACGGTGGAAGCAAGGGCCCGCAAGGATTTTGATGCGGGTCCTCTACCAAATCAGGTGGTGGATCTGCGTGGTTTACGCATGCATGAATGGGAATTGACTTTGCAGCAACGTCTGGACAAGGCCGTTGTGGCTGGAGAAGACCGCATTTATGTGCTTCACGGGAAGGGCACTGGGGCTCTGCGTCAAGGAGTCCGTGATTACCTCAAGCGTCAGCGGCATGTCCAAGGTCTGCAAGACGCACCTCTCGAGGCCGGAGGATCCGGGTGGACCTGGGTGGACTTGGGCTGAATGCGCTTCGTATTTTTGAGATTCAACGTGGACCTTAAACTCTAATCCTGTGAACAAAATTTATGCAGATGCCGATGCGGCGGTTGCCGACATCCGAGACGGGGCAACCCTGATGCTTGGGGGCTTTGGTCTGTGTGGAATTCCCGAGCATTGCATTGCCGCGTTGGTGCGCAAAGGGGTCCGGGATTTGACCTGCATTTCCAACAATGCCGGGGTGGATGACTTTGGGATAGGGTTGATGCTCAAGGGGCGTCAGGTTCGCAAAATGATTTCCAGTTACGTGGGTGAAAACGCCGAATTCGAAAGGCAGCTTCTGTCCGGAGAACTTGAAGTGGAGTTGATTCCTCAGGGAACACTGGCCTCGCGTTGCATGGCCGCTGGATACGGCATGCCTGCCATTTATACCCCCGCCGGGGTTGGCACGGAAGTGGCCGAAGGTAAGGAATGCAGGGAATTCGGTGGCAAAACTTATTTGTTAGAGATGGCCTTTGATGCTGATTTTGCGCTGGTCAAAGCGTGGAAAGCTGACCGAATGGGTAATTTAGTCTTCAAGGCTACGGCCCGCAATTTCAATCCTTTGATGGCAATGGCCGGCAAAATCACCGTTGCTGAGGTGGAGGAGTTGGTGGAACCGGGTGAATTGGATCCTAACACTATACATGTTCCAGGGATTTATGTGCAACGACTTGTGGTGGGGACCCATTTCGAAAAGCGTATTGAGCAGCGAACTGTCCGGACCCCTCTTCCCTGATTTTCGAGACAAAGCGTATTGATTTCTCCTCCAAACATACACTAAGGATTTACACTCATGTTGGACAAAAACGGCATCGCTCGCACCATTGCCCGCGAATTAAAAGACGGGTACTATGTCAACCTTGGCATAGGCATTCCAACTCTTGTGGCCAATTTCATTCCAGAAGGGATGGAGGTGCAATTGCAATCGGAAAACGGCCTGCTGGGTATGGGGCCATTTCCTTGGGAAGGTTCTGAAGATCCGGATTTAATCAATGCAGGCAAGCAGACGATCACCACCTTGCCCGGCTCTTCTTTTTTTGATTCGGCCATGAGTTTTGGGATGATTCGCTCCGGTAAAGTGGACCTCACGGTGCTGGGGGCCATGGAAGGTGCACAGAATGGGGATATCGCCAATTGGAAAATACCCGGCAAAATGGTTAAAGGGATGGGAGGGGCCATGGACCTTGTGGCATCGGCCAGGAATATCGTGGTGGCCATGCAGCATGTCAACAAGGCTGGTGAGTCCAAGCTGCTACCACGATGCACCTTGCCCATCACTGGATTGGCATGCGTTCGCAAGGTGGTGACCGAGTTGGGTGTATTTGGCTTTGAACAAGAGGGTTTTGTGCTCTTGGAGCGTGCCCCGGGGGTTAGTTGTGATTATATACGGGACAAGACCTGGGGGCATTTGAGCAGTACTGGTTATGAGCTTGAAATTCAATGGATATGAGCGAATTCAAGCTGCGGATGGCTTATCCATCGGATGTTTTGGTGATCCATTCCCTGATCGCTGAATTGGCGGAATTCGAGAAGGAACCCAAGGCCTTTGTGCTCACTCCCGAAGATTTGTTGCAACATGGATTTGAACAAAGTCCCCCTATGTTTGAAGTGGTTTTGGCGGAATCTGCGGTTGACGGGATTATGGGAATGGCTATGGTGTACACTAAGTATTCTTCATGGCGCGGGCCTTGCCTTTTTTTGGAAGATTTGGTGGTTCGCCAAACTCATCGCCGCAAGGGGGTGGGTCGGCTTTTGGCCGAGGAGGTATTTCGCTTGGCCGCTGACCGTCAAATGGACCGGGTGGAATGGATGGTCTTGGATTGGAATGAAGCAGCCCATGCTTTTTATACGGCGTTGGGTGCGGATCAGCTACGGAATTGGTGGCCTTATCGCTTAAGTGGTCCAAACCTTCAACGGTATCAATCCTCTTAAATTCGTACCATGCGCGTTTTCAAATTTGGGGGTGCATCGGTCCAGGATGCGGAAGGCATTGCGAGGGTTCATCGTTTGCTCTGCACCTATGGTGATGGACCTCTATGGATTGTGGTATCGGCGATGGGCAAAACCACCAATCAACTAGAGACCTTGGTTCAGGCGGTTCACCGTGATCAGTGGCCGCAGGCCATGGAAATTCTAGGTCAACTGTACGAAGCGCACGAAGCACGAATTGTCCCGCTTTCATCCAATCTTGCGGATCAAAGTCGCATCTTGGGTGTTTTGGAACAATGGATCTCTAAACTAAGGGCGGACCTTGAGCGTATGAGGGATGAGCGAGTTCCGTATAATTGTTTGTACGATCAAATTGTGGTTTATGGCGAATTGATTTCGACGGCCCTGATTTCTGCTTATTTTGAACTTCAAGGCTTCTCCCACGCTTGGGTGGATGCAGGCGATTTGCTGGTGACCGATGCTACTTGGCGAGATGCGAGAATTCATTGGGAGGAGACGGTTTCGAAGGTCAAAGCCTGTCAGGAGTCGCAATGCAATATTTCTCTGAGGAGTTCCGGGACCTGCGTGCTGACCCAGGGTTTTCTGGGTCAAGATGCGGTAAGTGGATTACGAACGACCTTGGGCCGAGAGGGCTCGGATTTCACGGCTTCGGTACTGGCCTATGCGCTTGATGCCCAGGAAGTCTGTGTTTGGAAGGATGTGGTGGGGGTGATGGATGCCGATCCCCGCTTATTTCCCATGGCGAGGATACTTCCTTCATTGACCTACCGCGAGGCGGTGGAAATGACCTATTACGGGGCCTCGGTGATACACCCGCGGACCATACAGCCTTTGCAGAACAAAGGCATTCCCCTCCGTGTTCGTTCCTTTCTAAATCCCGAACAGGGTGGTACCGTCATTGGGGAACTTAAGGACCAGGGGCATTTCTCACCTTGCGTGATTGTCAAGAAAAATCAATGTTTGCTGGAACTGGTTTCGAAGGATTTCTCATTCGTAGGAGAGGAAGGTTTGGCTATGATTTACAAGGCCTTGTACGATCAAGGCCTCAAAGCAAATCTGGCCCGCCACACGGCGGTATCGTTCAGCCTCTGCGTGGACAACGACCCCTACAAGCGCCTTCCTGTTCAGGAAATCCTCCTAACAAATTTTGGCATAAAGGTGACCGAAGGCCTGTCCCTATGGACCTTGATGCATCAATCCGACAAGATGCGTAGCGGCTTACTTTCCGGTAAACAAATTTTGTTTGAACAACACTTGGGCAATGTCTACCAATACGTGGTAGTGGATTAATCAATAAACCTCCAACCTTGACGCATTCTCCCATGAAAACATTGATTTTATCAATTTTAATTTTGCTTCAGGTTTTGGCCAGGGTCTACGCGCAGGGTTTGATAACGGAGCAGCAGAACCGACCACCGCGCTGTGGTCATTCACGGTTAATCGAGCAAATGCAAAGGGATAGCATATCCTACAAGCTATATCAGGAGCATCGTCTGAGGAGGAGTGGGGGAATGACGAGCAATGGCGTTACCCCGGAAACGTCCGATTCCTTGATCCGTATTCCGGTTGTTTTCCACGTGATGCACAGGCCTGAGGACACGGTAATTGGCCAGGGATCCAATATTTCGGATGAACAAATCCAAGCCCAGATGCTGGCGCTGAATTATGATTTTCGACGCAAGTCCGGGACCAGGGGCTTCAATACGCATCCAGCGGGCGCAGATACCCGCATTGAATTGGTGTTGGCAGGTCGTGATCCTTCTGGCGCCTCGCACAAAGGCATCATCAGAGCACCGTATGCCTTGTCGAATGCCCATCCTTATGGTTCCATAGGCCTCAAGGACTTGTCACGATGGCCAGCCGATCGCTACTTGAACATTTGGGTGGTTGGGCAAATTACGCTGGGTATTTTGGGTTATTCGTATTTACCGGCGATGCTCGTTGGGGATCCGGACGTGTTGCGCAAAGACGGCATCGTCCTCGGGTCAAGGATGGTGGGTTCGGTGGATTTCAAACCCGGAGGTAAGGCCCTTAATCTTCACGAAATCTATGCCTACGGGAGGACATTGACCCACGAAATGGGTCATTACCTGGACCTCTACCATACCTGGGGTGATGGGGATTGTTCGGTGGATGATGATGTAGAAGACACCCCCAATTGCAGTGGGCAATTGTTTGGTTGCCCTACGACAGCCCCCTTGGATTGCCCACCTGCGCCCCCTCGCATGATTGCCAATTATATGGACTATACCGATGATCGTTGCATGAATATCTTTACGGCTGGTCAAAAGGCGAGAATGCGGGTAAGCCTTACGTCTATGTACCCTTGGCGTGCCTCTTTGACATCCCAATCAAACCTTTTGGCGACAGGATGTGCTGATAGCACCATGCCACGGGTAGGGACTTTGCTTCGTTTGGAATCGGATACCAATGTTAGGGTCAATGACACCCTCGGTCTAGTGGAGTGGATTCGTGTTGTGGATGTCAACGGTTTGGGCAAAGACTCGGTAGGTTTGATTCTGCAACCTGATGTTACAGACCTTGGGGGCCTTAAGGTCCTGACTTCGAATCCGGCGTCAGATGCCTTTGGGTATGTGCGCTTTCGCGCTTTGTCCGGTCCTAGGCCGGCTTGGAACCGCATGTATGCGACCCTCGCCAACCCTTCCGTTGGAGCGGGGTCACCAAGTCCATCCTTGCTGCTCGAATGGTTAAGTCAATCGGAAACCTCGCTGTATCCCAATCCCTTCACGGATGCGCTGTACTTGCATTGGCAGGGCCGTGATTCCGTTTCTTTTCAATGGACGCTTCTTGATATGACGGGTCGCAGCGTACAAGAAGGTCGCTACCAAGGTCCTGCCTTCTGGTCACCGGATGTTCGCTGTTGGCGACCTCAAGCCTACCTGCTTCGTTTGGAATGGCCCAGCGGTGAGGTGGAGCATCGTCGGATGATTAAACGATAGGTCATAATATTTTGCGAAATTTCTTAAAAACTAATTTTCTAATTTTGCTTTTGTTAACACATTTGTTCAATTATACCAATGGCCCAGTCTTCTCATCCGCCTTTTCATCAAATTTGAAAGGTCCGCAATAATTGCGTCATTGTTCCATTACCAGCTGCCTTCGTGAATCAATCAACGGTAAGTGTAAATGTGGAAGAATTGAGTACGTTTAGTGTAGCTGCTAGTACCCAAGAGCCATACAGTCCTTTGGAGGATGCGGTCAATGACCCCCTTTTTTGGCTGATTTGGAAGAAATAAAAAATGACTTTGACCTGATTTAGGAATTGGTTATGCTTTCATTCAAGTGGACAATTACAGAGCAGAATTGGACCTGGTTTTAGGCTCAGAAATTGGTAAGGCGAGGCCCGTTTTGGTGATTAGTGAAAATTACGTCAATCAGTTGCTAAACGCAGTTAATGTTATTCCAATAACTTCAAGAAAAAACGGTCGTAAATTATATAGAAACGAGGCGCTTATTCCGCATTCGCGCTTTGGCCTTGAAAATGAATCCATCTTACTTTGTCACCAAATTCGAACAATTGATAAAGTTAGACTTTCGAGAGTATATGGTAATGTATTCGATCCTCACGTCAGAAAGCAAATTATGGATGCCCTGTGTTTTCAGTTTGGTATTATTAGGTGAAATAAAAATTGGCTGAATTTTCAATGATAACAAAAAGCCCGGACGAGCCGGGCTTTTTGGAACATTCAACAAAGATTGGACTAGCCTTAGTTGGCGGCTGCGCTCAATTTGATTTTGAGGTCCACGATGTCGTTGATGAACTTGTCGCCAAGGGTCTTAAAGATGTTTTTGGAACCGTATACGACACCCCATTGAGTGCGGTCAATGCTGAGTGCACATTCGGCGGTGCAATTTCCGTCGGCAATGGCCACTTTGGCGGGGAAACTTACCCCTTTGGTCGCTCCTTTGAGGGTCAGGTTCCCGGCGATGGTGTGGGTATTGCCCAACGAATCTGGTGTTGCCAAGGCAGTTACTGTAGAGATTACAAATTTGGCTGTGGGGAATGAATCGGTCTGGAAAAAGTCTCCACCCTTAAGGTGACCGGCCAGGTCGGCATTTTGCTCGGCATCGCTGATATCAAGAACAGTTAGGCTGTTCATGTCGATAGTAAACTCACCTGCCGAAATGGTATTGTTTTCAACTAAAAGCTGTCCTTTGCTGACGTTAAAGGTGCCGTTGTGCTTGCCCGCTGGTTTGGAACCAGTCCATTCTACGATCCCTGAAGTAACCGCTAAGATGTCTGCGCCTTGACCGGCTTGGCCTTCAGTCATGGGGTCGGTGGTCTTGGAAGAGTTGTTGTTGCAGGCGCTAAGACCCAAGGTGAGGGCTCCGGCTACGATGAGGATGAAGTTTTTGAACATGTCGATTTGGTTTGGAAGTGGATAAATTGATTATTTGAAACGCAAAAATATGGAATTTGTTCACCTAGGTTAATGCTGGTGCAAGATTTCTTTCTTAACCAATGACCGATTTACAATCCACGTACAGCCTGAAATGATCCAATTTTCTTCCTAATTTCGAGAGATTAAACTGGCGATGTACCCCCTCAAGACCGGCGAGAATTCTTGGCAAACGCTAGATGCCCACCCAATATATCGCAATCCTTGGATTGCATTGACGGAGTATAAGGTTCTTCGCCCGGATGGGCAGCCCGGGATTTACGGGGTAGTCGCTTTCGCCAACCAAGCCATCGGAATCGTAGCGATGGACACAGAAGGGCGCATAGCCTTGGTGGGTCAATGGCGTTTCCCGCTGAGGGCTTATTCCTGGGAAATTCCGGAAGGTGGAGGCCCTGTGGGGACAGATCCCTTGGAGGCTGCACGTCGGGAACTCGAAGAAGAAACCGGATTACGAGCCGAATCATGGGAACCTTTGTTGCGGATGCACCTTTCGAATTCGGTGACGGACGAAGAAGCCCTCATCTTTGTGGCGACCGGCCTCACCCAGGGCAAGGCCAAGCCCGAGGGTACGGAGGACCTGAGCATGGCTTGGGTTACCTTGGAGGAGGCGCTGGAGCTTATCCAAGAGGGTCGCATTACCGATGCGATGAGTGTTGCCGCTTTGCAGGCTTTGGCGCTACGACTATTAAGAAAATAATCCAAAATGAAACCCACCTATAAGATTTTGACCCACAGCCTTCTCGCAATGACCGCCCTGCTCTGGGTCTGGGGTATGGATGCACAGGGCACAGGGAGGCCTCGTAACATTATCATGATTATAGGGGATGGAATGGGGCATACCCAAGTATCAGCGGCTTATTTGCACCAGACGCAGGGCTCGAGTGACCGTACTTGGAATATGGGGCGTTTCACGCATTATGGTTATTCGGTCACCACCTCATCGGATGCCTTGATTACCGATTCCGGGGCCAGCGCAACGGCCCTGAGTACCGGACGCAAAACCTACAACGGGGCAGTGGGCGTGGGCCCCGACTCCTTGCCTCTGATGACCATCCTGGAGAAGGCGGCGGCAACGGGTCGACGAACGGGGATGCTGGTCACCTGCGAAGTCACCCATGCCACTCCTGCATCTTACGCGGCGCATCGTATCGACAGGGATCTCTACGAGGATATCGCATTGGATTTGAGCCGTGCCCCTTTGGACTGGTTGGTGGGAGGTGGCCGAAATCATTTTGTGGCCAGGCAGGATCAACGGAATTTGTTGGAAGAGATGCGCAAGGAAAGGGGCTTCAAGGTCGTGGATCGATCGGAGAACTTGCTCAAGGCGCCCTCGGCTCCCGCCAAACAACATGTTGTCGCCTTGATTTGGGACGGACCCGCGCCTCGGATTAGCGAAGGCAGGGATCCTGGCCTCATGGCCGCCCTCACAGCCCGGGCCTGCCAAGACTTGGACCGGACTGCATCCTTTTCTGCCCTTGACTCAGGTTTCTTCCTAATGATAGAGGGCTCCCAAATTGACTGGGGAGGTCATGCCAACGACGGGGATTATGTGCTGACAGAAACCCTGGACTTGGACCGGGTGGTCGGTGCCGCCTTGGACTTTGCTCGCCAAGACGGTAATACCCTGGTGGTTTTGACAGCCGATCATGAGACCGGGGGAATGGCTATCAACAGCGGTACGCGGGATGCCCAGACCATGAGTTTGGCCTTTACCACCAAGAAGCATACTGCAGCCTTGGTTCCTGTGATGGCTTACGGGCCAGGGGCTGAAGCTATGAGCGCCATGATAGACAATACGGAAATCTACAAGCGTCTTTGTCGCTTGTGGTCCTTGGAGCCTTAGAGAAGGGTTAACAAGGTTTCGGAGGGGTTCTCGGCAACAATAGCACCCTTTTCGTTATGCGTTAGGCCGGCCATGGCGAATTGGGGGTCATGTTCAAAGAATAGAGACCAATTTTCGCGCAGGGCTTGTTCAAGGATTTCGGATTTTTCGGTGAGGGTCTGTAATGGTCTTACATCGTAGGCCATCACCCAAGGCAGGGGCAGATGAGCGATGGACGGTAGCAAATCAGCACAATACAGTAAGGGTTTGCCCCCCAAGTCCAGGATGGGAAGCATCATTCCTTCGGTATGCCCGTACACGTGAAGGCAAGGCAATCCTGCGGCATTTTGGCCGTCGGCGACCTCTTGCAATTGGCCCGATTGCATCAAGGGCTCGATGTTCTCGAGCAGAAAGGAGGCCTTCTCGCGGGCGTTAGGCTTGGGATAAGCCCATTGCAATTGCCTACCGGAGACCCAATAGGTCGCTTGTGGGAAAACCACCCGAATTTCCTCCCCGGTTCCAAAGCGTTCGGTTGCCCCGCCGCAATGATCAAAGTGCAGATGGGTAAGGATGACATCGGTGATTTGATCGCTGCGCCAGCCTGCTGCTTGGACGGCATCGGCGATGGAAACCTGCTCCGTAAGGCCGTAATGGGAGAGGAATTTCGAGTTTTGTTTATTGCCTAATCCACAATCAATGACAACTTTGCGTTCGTTTACTTCGACCAATAAGCAGCGCATAGCCCAGGTACACAGGTTATGTGCATCAGGGGGATTCAACCCGGCCCATAGGCTCTGTGGAACTACCCCGAACATGGCCCCGCCGTCCAATTTGAAGAACCCGGTATGTAAAATTTGTAGTTTCATGGAAAAGTCGCCGTGTTTTCAAAATACCCCTGCCAAGGATTTCGTACTTTTGTAGGCTATGACAAAGTTAAAGCCTGGAGATAAGATTCATTTGATTGCCATAGGAGGTGCGGTGATGCACAACCTGGCCTTGGATCTGCAAGTTGCGGGATACCTCGTCACGGGCTCGGATGATCGGATTGATGAGCCGGCACGAGGTCGATTGGATGTGGCGGGGCTGATGCCGGATCGTCTTGGTTGGGATTCTGCGAGAATCACCGAGGATTTGAATCTTGTGGTGCTGGGGATGCATGCGCTTTCCGACAATCCCGAATTGCTCAAAGCCTTGGACCTCGGGTTGACCATCTATTCTTTTCCGGAATTGGTAGGCGACTTGACAGCTCAACAACAACGGCTTGTAGTGGCCGGATCCCATGGCAAAACCACCATTACCTCCATGGTAATGCACGTGTTACGGTTTCATCGTCGGCCTTTTGATTACCTTGTGGGTTCGGCCATGCCCGGTTACGAACGGATGGTTCAGCTCGGTACGTCCGCTCCCATGGTCGTCCTCGAAGGCGACGAATACTTGAGTTCGCCCCTGGATCCGCGGCCCAAAATGATGCATTATCAACCCCACGGGACCGTCATCACCGGGATTGCCTGGGATCATATCAATGTTTTTCCTACCAAGGCATCCTACCAGAAGGTTTTTGCCGACTATATCGCTTGCCTTCAACCGGGTTCGACTTTGATTTATTTTGAAGAGGACCCTGCTTTGGTTCAGTTGGTCCATGAGTACGGAGGGCATTTGGATTGCAAACCGTACAAGGCAGCGCCTTATGTGGTGGAAGATGGGTACACCTTTCTCAAAACGAGTTTAGGCAAAATTCCTTTGCAAGTATTCGGCAAACACAATATGCACAATATTGCCGCCGCCAGGCAACTTACGGCCATGGTCGGTATCGAAAAGGTGGATTTCTACCAGGCCATAGCTTCTTTTCCCGGCGCCTCCCGGCGATTGGAACGGATGACTACCGGCTCTGGTAAGCCGGTCATTCGGGATTTTGCTCATTCACCATCGAAAGTAGAAGCCTCTATCCAAGCAGTTTACGAACAATTCGGGGCAGATTTCACCGCGGTACTGGAACTGCATAGTTTCTCAAGTTTGAATCCGAACTTTATCCCAGAATACAATTCAACGATGAATGCCCCGACGAACGCTGCTGTGTACGTTTCCGGTGAGGAGGTACTTCGTAAACAGGGGCGTAGTCTTGATGCCGATTTTTTGGTGAAAGCCTTTGGTCGCAAAGATCTCAAAGTTTTTGAAGACCTTCAAGCTCTGCAGGATTGGGTTCGTATTCAATCGGCCTACAGGCCCATGCTAATGATGAGTTCAGGCTCATGGTCCTCTTGGCCATGGGAAAAGGAAATAAGCGAATGGTAAACATGGATTTAGGGCGATTAAGCCTGAGCAGGCCCCTGCTTTTCTTTGATTTGGAAACCACTGGGCTTAATATTGGTCAGGATCGCATTGTTGAATTTGCGGGGGTCAAAGTCCATCCGGACGGTACCGTGGAAGAATTGGAGCAGAGGCTACAACCGGGAATTCCTATTCCTGCAGAGGTGTCCAAAATTCACGGAATCTACGATGCAGATGTAATTGCTATGCCTACTTTGGAAGAATTTGCGCCTCAATTGATTCGCTTTTTTGATCAGGCGGATTTGGCGGGTTACAATTCTGCCTATTTCGATTTACCGTTCCTGGTGGATGAAATGTTGCGTATCGAGATGGATTTAGATATATCCAATGCCCGCATGGTGGACGTTCAAGCCATTTTTCATAAGAAAGAGCCCCGTGATTTGAAGGCCGCCCTTCGTTTCTATTGCGGAGAGGAATTGGTCAACGCGCATTCCGCATCTGCCGATGCACGGGCGACGTGCATGATTTTGTTGCAACAACTGAACCGTTACGAGGACCTGCAAGGTAATGTGGACTTCCTTCATCGCTTCACATCGCGTAACAACAAATCTGTGGATTTGGCGGGACGCATCGTCCGCAACGACAAGGGGGTGGAGCTCTTCGCCTTTGGCAAATACAAAAACCAATCGGTTTCGGAGGTTTTTGCCCGAGATCCTTCCTACTACACGTGGATGATGTCTGGTGATTTCCCAAGGCATACCAAGAAAGTGATCACCGGCATTCGCCTTCGTGCGATGAACACCGATGGAGGGCCAAAGACTTAGTTTGGGGTCTGTGGACCAAGACGTGGTGTTGGACCTTGCAGACAATAAGCAGGCTTCCGTTTCCGTGGCGGACAAAGGCAAGGTGGCGGTGTACACCTTGGGTTGCAAATTGAATTATGCAGACGGACTCAGCATCCGCAAAACCTTCGAAGACCGTGGCTATGCCCCTGTTAATTTTGAGGACGGAGCCGATGTTTACATTATCAACACCTGTTCGGTTACCGAGAAGGCCGATCGTAAATGCGCTCGGATTGTTCGACAGGCTTTGAAGTATGCCCCTCGGGCCAAGGTTGTGGTGGTGGGATGTTATGCGCAGTTGCAACCGGAACAAATTGCCCAGATTCCTGGGGTTCATTTGGTCGCAGGTACTGAGGCCAAATGGAAATTGCCCGAGCTCTTGGAAGAGGCTGGCTCATCATCCCAAGCTGTCCAAGTGGTCCATGCTCCAATCCAAGAATCCGTAGATTTTAAGCCTGCTCAAAGTTGGGGAGACCGAACGCGCGCATTTTTGAAGGTCCAAGACGGTTGTGATTTTCCTTGCACCTATTGCACGATCCCTTTGGCCAGAGGCAAGGCACGTTCGGATGCCATGGATGCGGTGGTGGAAAGGGCCAAGCGTCTTGTGGCAGAGGGTGCAGAAGAAATTGTGCTCACCGGGGTCAATCTTGGTGATTTTGGGCGGGGTAGAGGCGATGAACGTAGCTTAGGATATTCTTTGGCGGTCTTGGTTCGCCGTATGCAAAATGAAGTTCCAGTGGAGCGATTGCGCTTGTCCAGCATAGAGCCCAACCTCTTTGGGGATGACTTGATAGCGGCCTTGTTGGATAGCCCTCGTGTTGTACCGCATTTTCATATACCTCTGCAAAGCGGTTCCGATAGTGTATTGCGCCGTATGCGTCGTCGATACACCACCGGGGATTACAGGCAGCTCCTTCTTCGATTGGCAAGCACCTTCGAAGGGGTCTGCTTGGGTGCGGATGTCATGGCCGGTTTTGCGGGGGAAACAGAGCTTGAATTTAGGGAATGTTATGAATTTCTTGAATCGCTGCCATTGGCTTACCTCCATGTCTTTACCTATTCCGAACGGCCAGGAACCGAGGCCGCCGATTGGAATCCGGTGATCCCCGTTCATGAGCGGCTTGAGCGCAACCATGCCTTAACGCAGTGGGCGTTGGAGCGCCAAATGAAATTTGTGAAGGGTTTTTCTAGTAAGTTGGTCAATGTCCTCTTTGAACAAGATACTTACCAAGACGGTGATGGTGGATTGAAAATGAGAGGCTATACGCCCAATTTCATTCGGGTGGAATGTGATTACGATCCGCTATGGGTGGGGGCCTCCGTGCCTGTGCATTTGGGAGGGCTCTTGTGCAGGGAATCGGAGGTTATGCTACGGGGGACGATCCTTAGCTAAGACCTTGGAAGGCTGTAGCCTTCAAGGAATAAATTCTTGAATCTAAGGAAGTTTCACAGGGCAGCCCGAACCCTTCATTTTTGAAACTTTTGATTTGAGGCCTTGAATGGAATTTTCGTTGCTCTGAATGTGGCTTTCGACAAGCTTGCGAAGTTGATTCTCCCAAACGGTTTTACCAGGTGCTGCAAGGGGCTTTTCCAACAAGGGTCCCTGATAAACGGTTATTGAACGGTTGTTAGTGACCAAAAGCCACGGTTGTTGAGGAATTCCGTAGATACTCAAATATTGCCTCCTGGGATCTCTACGTAGGGCCATTGCTAAGTTATGATCCATAAGGTATTTGAGGCAGTCCTTCTCGGGCAGCAGGGGGTCGCTGAACACGGCAACCCAATGCACTTGGTCGCCCCATAATTCCTGTTGATCCCGCAAGCGATCCACCACGGTATGGGTCTGCGCACAAGCCGGATCAAGGTAAACCTGGGCAGTGAATTTCTGGGCCATAACACCGAGGGGAGCGCAATGTAGCCCTAATGTTACGAAAATTAGGATCAGGGTCCTGCGCAGCCACTGGGTCCAAGGGCCTTGAATTTGGCGAAGGTCTGCATTGCATGGAATCAGGAAGCCGGGAACACCAGCGCCCGCCGCTGCCTCGATATCCCGATCGCGGTCTCCTATCATGAGGCATTTTACGGGGTTCAAGCGGAAGCGATGCAACGCCTTCTGGACCATGAGGGGTTCGGGTTTGCGGCAGAGGCAGGGTTCGGAACGGGGATGGTGTGGGCAGGCATACACCGCATCGATATGGATGCCTTGGGAGGCCAAGGCATTCAGCATTTTGGTATGGATTCGGTGTAAATCTTCCAAGGTATAAAGTCCCAGGCCTATGCCCCCTTGGTTAGTGATGATGATGAGCCGGTATCCCTTGTGCTGGGCCGCCTGCATGACTTCCACGATTCCTTCCAACAGGTTCCAATCCTCGGGCCTGTGGATATAGTCCCCGGGATCATGGTTGATGACGCCATCTCTATCGAGAAACAAGGCGGCATCACGATCGATGCCCTCGGCGAGTGGTGGAACGGGATGCTCAATCACCTTGGGATATGCTTTGGATTATTATTTGTCAAAGTAAAGGTTAAACCTTTAATTTTGGCCATGGAACGAATATTGATCTTGGATTTTGGTTCGCAATACACCCAACTCATTGCGCGGAGGATTCGTGAAATGGAGGTTTACTGCGAAATTCATCCTTTCCACCATTGCCCGGAGGAGGGCAAGGGATGGGGGGGCGTTATTCTTTCGGGGTCACCCTTTTCAACCCACGATAGCGAAGCACCCATGGCGCCCTGGCCGGATTGGTTTGGTTCAGTGCCTGTGTTGGGAATATGTTACGGTGCTCAATGGCTCGCCGTTCATCGAGGTGGGCAGGTTCAACGATCGGTTATCCGTGAATACGGCAGGGCTCAATTGCAATCCATTCAGCAGTACGCTTCGCCATTGTTGGAGGGAATCCGTCAGGGAAGCACCGTATGGATGTCACATGGGGATACGGTGACTGCTTTGCCCGAAGGGGCTGTGCATACCGCTTCCACGGATTCTGTTCAGTATGCCGCTTTTGAATGGCCCGATCAAAGGGTGTATGCAATTCAATTCCACCCCGAGGTCACCCACAGCGAAGATGGAACACTCGTATTAAGTAATTTTGTATTAGGAATTTGCGGGATGACCCCTTCATGGACGGCGTCTTCCTTTGTGCAACAGAGCATCCAAGATTTGAGAACGCAGGTGGGGGATCATGAGGTGGTGATGGGGATTAGCGGAGGTGTGGATTCGACGGTGGCTGCGGTGCTTCTGCACCAAGCTATTGGGGATCGTTTGCATGGAATTTTTGTGGACAACGGTCTCTTGCGTCAAGACGAATTCACCCAGGTCCTGGAAGCCTACCAACAATTGGGATTGAGGGTCAGAGGGGTGAATGCCCAAAACGAATTTTACCAAGCCTTGGCAGGTTTGGAGGAACCGGAGGCCAAGCGCAAGGCCATTGGTAGGGTGTTCATCGAAGTATTTGAACGAGAGGCCCATGCTATCCCTGCGGTGGCCTTTTTGGGCCAAGGGACCATATACCCTGATGTGATTGAATCGGTTTCGGTGCATGGTCCTTCGGCCACCATCAAATCCCATCATAACGTGGGTGGGCTTCCTGACCGCATGAAATTGAAATTGGTGGAACCTCTTCGTGCCTTGTTCAAAGACGAGGTCCGCAAAGTGGGGAGGGCCCTGAATATCCCTGCCATTTTGTTGGATCGTCATCCATTTCCCGGGCCTGGCCTTGGAATACGCATCCTAGGGCAAGTGGACCAAGCTTCCGTGACTTTGTTGCAGCAAGCCGATGCAATCTACCTGGAACACCTTCGCCGAAATGGGTGGTACGATCAAATTTGGCAAGCCGGAGCCATTTTGCTGCCAGTCAAATCGGTGGGAGTGATGGGTGATGAAAGGTCCTATGAACGGGTCGTTGCTTTGAGGGCTGTTCACAGCCTGGATGGCATGACGGCCGATTGGGTACACCTACCGTATAATTTGTTATCCGAAATTTCTAACGATATTATCAACCGGGTTCGTGGAATCAACCGGGTGGTTTACGATATTTCTTCCAAACCTCCGGCAACTATCGAATGGGAATAGACGGACAGTCAGGGCGTTGGACCCTTCGTACCCGGCAAGTCTTGGATTTTCTGCAATTTTGGGCTAGCCGCAACCGATCAGCTGCTTCTGATTTGTCGGGAATGCTCCGAGAATATGCCCGTAAATTTCCACAAATGGGCTCCAGGGATCGAAAGGAATGGTCCATGGGAGTTTACCAAGCATTGAGGGCTCAGCGGATTTTGAAATCTGCCGATTATGCCCCTTGGGAGCAGGCTCTCGCCGTTGGTCTGATCGCGATGCACGGGGAAGAGCACCCTTGGGTAGCGTTTATGAAACAGCAATACACCTTCCCCACTGATTTAATGAGTGTTATGCAAGAGTTTAGTCATCGGGGCTTTCCTTACGGCGACTTAATTTCACCGCGTGTGGTTGCTGACACGAACCCACAGGACCTTGCCGAAGGCACTTATGGGGAGGAAAGATGGCTGCAAGAACAAGGTTTGCCTGGAATGGCTTGGTTAAGGATTCGAAAGGGCTATGAAACCGTTCTGGAAGATAGAATTCACAGCAAAGGTTGGACCACTCCCCTCAAGTTTACATTAAAGCATCCTTCTGCCCTTCAAGCTTGGGCCATGCCTTTGGGTTTGGCCTTGAATGATTTGGAAGGGTACAAGGAAGGTTGGTTCGAGATGCAGGATCGTTCCTGCCAAAGGTTGGTGGAATGCATGCCGGAGCATGCAGACGGCCGATGGCTGGACGCCTGCGCGGGTTCCGGGGGCAAAACCCTATTGCTCCACGAGGCCTATCCGGACTTGCAATGGTTCGTGACCGATTCTAGAGAAGCCATTTTGCAAGAATTATCACGTCGTTTCCAGAGGGCGGGTTGGAGAAACTATTCACGTGCGCTTGCGGATTGGCTCAGCCTGGAACCTGCGGAGCTTGGCTCCTTTCCCTCACAGTTTGACGGGGTCCTGCTGGACGCCCCTTGCAGCGGTTCCGGATCTTGGCGCAATCATCCGCATTTGCAGTTACTGGGGCCTCAAATGAATCCCAAGGAATTTGCCGAAAAGCAAATGCGTATGCTCGTACGTTTATGGTCCAGGGTTCGTTCAGGGGGTTATTTGCTTTATGCAACCTGCTCTGTTTACGCCTGCGAAAACGAGGACGTCGTGAAAGCCTTCCTTGCCTCAAAAGAGGATAGCCATCTCCACTTTGATCGTTATTTGAATGCCTCCCCTCAAGGTGGTGATACTATGTTTACTGCTCTAATCCAGAAAAAATAGAACCATTAGGTTCAGGCCTTGGACAACAAAGTATTTACTGGAGACCCGACGGATTACGTAGCTGCAAAAGCGTGTTCCAAGGCTTGCTGCAAATCTTCCCATAAATCCTCCACGTCTTCGAGGCCTACCGATAGTCTAATGAGATTATCGGAAATCCGAAACTCCTTGCGTTCAAGGGGATGCATACCGCTGTGGGTGGTGCTTGCCGGGTGACAGGCCAGGCTTTCGTTGCTGCCCAGGGATACGGCCTGTTGGATGCATCCAAGGCTGTTGAGGAATTTCCAAGCGATGCGATGGCCCTCTCCTCCGTTCATCCACAGCGAAAGCATCGCACCGGATCCGGGATAGGCGAGATCTTGTATTCCAGGATGTTGGCCTAACCTTTCGGCCAAAATTCTCGCATTGGATTGGGCGGCCTGCATGCGAAGCTGTACGGTTTCCAAACTACGGGACAGGAGCCATGCTGTAAAGGGACTAGCGGTATTGCCTAATTTGTTACGGAGGGTTCGGATGCGTCGAACAAGCGATGCATCCCCCACGCAGGCCCCGCAGACCAGATCGCTGTGACCACTCATGGATTTGGTGGCGGAATACAAGACCAAATCGGCGCCTTCTTCCAAGGGCTGTTGCCAGCAGGGCCCAAGGTAGGTGTTGTCCGCCATCACCACCGGCCTTTGACCGGAGTTCGCCCAATACTCTACCAACGTGCGGAGTTGATTCCACGACCAGGTCTCATTGGTGGGGTTAGCAGGGGTTTCGATGTAGAGGATATCCGGGATTGGGCTTTGAGGAGGATAGGGGGATGAATTCTGAAAACTTTGCCTCATCGGGATACAAGGAATACCCCATGGTTCCAGAAAATCTTTGAAAAATTGAAGCGTTCCGCCGTAGAGCGGGGTTGTGTAGGCCAAGACCGAACCGGGCTTGACCAAGGCAAGCAATGAGGTGGTGATTGCAGCCATTCCGCTTTCGAAAGCCAAGGCTTCGTCGGGCATGTCAGAAATGTGGCCATGCGATCGGCCTTCCAAGGCGACCAATTGGCCTTCAACCTGCACCAAATTGGGATGACCCAAACGCGCATAATTAAACGGGGCGGGCTCGTGGTCCACTGCTCGGCCTTGTTGCAAGGCAAAGGTGGCGGCACCTGCTTCGGCACTTTCAAAAATGTAGGTCGAAGACGCATATAAAGGGGTTTTGGCGGAGCCATAATTTGGTAAGAAGGCCTGATTAGAGGGCTCTACTGGATGTATGAGCCTTGTTGCTTTTCTTTTTTTCATTGTGCAGAACTTGGGATACGGTATTCAAAATAAACCTGGCCTTCCGAGTCGTGAAAGCGTGTGGTTAGCAAGCGCTCCTTGGCAGGCCCCGAGAAATTAAGGGTGGCGAAACCTCGTTTCAGAAACAAGGATTCCGGTATACGGTTGTCGTTATGGTCTTTGTCGGCCACGGAATTGATTCCGCTCGTCAAGGGTGAGGAGGTAATATCCCAGAATACGATGCCTTTATGTTCCAATTTGGAGATTTCGGAATGGTGCCGGTCACCTGTTAGAAAAATAACATTATGAATTTTCTCTTCGGCCAATCGGTCTAGCAATTTGCGTCGCTCACAGGGGTAATTGGCGAAGGTTTCGTGGATGGCGTGGCTGTTAAGTATTTGACTTCCGCTGGCCACCAATTTGAAGGGTGCCCGGCTAAACTTGAGGGCATCGACCAACCATTCGATTTGGGCATCCCCCAGCATCCGTCTGGTGCAGGTATCCTGCAATTTTTGGTTGTTACGATGATAACGGTTGTCCAAAAGAAAAACTTCCACATCCATCCATCGGAATGCCGAGGAGATGCCTCCAAATTCAGGCATTCCGTAGGAAGGGTTGGCCCAAAACAATTGGAATGCGTCTAAACTCTCCCGCTTGAGGGGCCAGGAACCGGTGGCATCGTTGGGTCCGAAATCATGGTCATCCCAAATAGCGTATTGGGGGCAAGTGGCCAACAAGGAGATCATTTCAGGGGTAGATCGGGTATGGCTGTAGCGGTTCACCATGCCGTGAAAACTCTCCCAGTCTCCTTCCCTCAAATAAATGTTATCACCCAGCCATAACATAGCGGATGGCTTGAGGGCTGCTATTCGATCAAAAACCTTATAATCCCCGCCGTAGGATAGGGAAGGGCGATCGTAGGCCGGATCATTAATGTAACCGCAAGATCCCATGGCGATGGTGAAATCCGGGGCTGGGTATCGGTGCAACCAATGGGGCTGGGTTCTGAATTCCCCCTCGGCCACGAGCATGTCACTTTCTGGGAGTGGACGACCGTCCATAGGTTCACGATCTCCCTCATCCAGCAGGATACGGTAGGTATAACGAGCGCCTTCACAGAGTTTATCCAATTCAAAAAGAGCGGTGTAGGCGGGGCCAATGCCTGTCCGTAAGCAACGAGTTCCTTCTTGGACCGAGGAGGTCGCAACCCAGGGCTCTCGGCTGCTGTCTTTGGCTTCTCCAATCAATTTATACTCCAAACAGAGCGAAGCTTGGCCTTTGGTTTGGATCCAAACCGAGGCATAACGCAGGCCGGCATGGCCTAGCATGGGGCCTGAGGCCAAGATGGGATGAGGTTCACGTTGGTTGGTTTTGGCTTCGCTTTGAGCCTGGGAGGTCAGGATGACGCATCCAAAGTTCAATAAGATTAGGGTCCAATTAAGAAGGTATCTTTTCATCGTGGAAAATTAGAGAGAAAATTCAAGCACATCGGTCTACTTTTGAACAAATTTGACCTAAATAAATCAAATCGCCATGGCCAATCCAATACTAGAATGCGTTCCCAATTTTTCCGAAGGTCGTCGTCAGGATGTTATCGACAAAATCGCGGCGGCTTTGGGTTCCGTGGAAGGCGCCTTGTTGTTGGACGTGGATCCTGGGAAGGCAACTAACCGTACCGTGATGACCTTGGTCGGAAAACCGGAAGCGGTGGTGGAAGCAGCATTCCGCGCAATCAAAGTGGCCGCCCAATTGATTGACATGGGCAGCCATCAGGGCGAACATGCGCGCATGGGGGCCACCGATGTGTGCCCTCTAATCCCCATAGCCGGAATGAGCATGGACGAAGCGGTTCATTGGTCCAAAGTCTTGGCTCAAAAGGTTGGCAATGAACTGGGAATTCCCGTTTACCTCTACGAATATTCCGCCAAGGAGTCTTACCGCCGAAATCTAGCGGATATCCGCTCCGGTGAATACGAAGGCCTGGAGGTCAAGATGAAGGATCCCCGTTGGGCTCCTGATTTGGGCCCTTCAACTTTCCAGCCCAGTTGCGGTGCCACGGTGATCGGCGCCAGAGATTTATTGGTGGCATACAATGTTAATTTAAATACGGTATCCTCGCGCTTGGCTAATTCTGTAGCCTTTGACGTGAGAGAAGCAGGTAGGGTAATCCGTGATGGGCATCCGTTGACGGGCAAAATTCGTTTGGACGCTCAAGGTGAGCCGGTCCGCAAGGCTGGTACCTGCAAATCAGTCAAAGGGGTAGGTTGGTATATTCCGGAGTATCGTTTGGCCCAAGTTTCCATGAATTTGACCCGACTCTCCGATACGGACCTGCATGAAGCGTATGAAGCGGTTTGGGAATCGGCCAACCGGAGGGGTCTTCGGGTCACTGGTTCAGAATTGGTAGGTTTGGTCCCACTCGAAAGCATGCTCAAGGCTGGACGATATTTTATGCGCAGAGTAGGCAGGTCTTCTGGAGCATCGCAGGAGGAATTGATCGAATGCGCGGTGCAAAGCATGGGCCTAAGGCAATTAGGAGAATTTGATCCGCGCCGCAAGATTATTGAATATGCGATGGAGGCCCCATACGGACCTTTGGTTTCCCTAAGTCTTGGAGCTTTTGCGAACCTGACTGCGAGCGATGCACCAGCCCCGGGAGGTGGATCTGTGGCCGCCTACATGGGGGCCTTGGCCGCTGCTTTAGGAGCGATGGTAGCCAATTTGTCCGCTCATAAACGCGGATGGGAAGCACAAACCCCTGAATTTTCTGATCATGCCGAGGCTTTGCAGGAAATCAAAAACAAATTGTTGCGTGCTGTGGATGAGGATACCAGGGCCTTTGAGGGGGTGATGCAGGCGATGGCTCTTCCCAAATCCACCGAAGCGGAGAAAGAGCTTCGTCTTGAGGCTATCGCTCGAGCCAATTTCCAGGCACTTCAGGTACCTCTGCTGACAATGGAGTTCATCTCACCTTTGTTTGCATTGTTGGAACATTTGGTGCATCATGGAAATCCCAATTCACGTTCCGATGCCATGGTGGGTTTACAAGCGGCTTGGGCTGCATCGGAAGGTGCCTATTGGAACGTTATCATTAACGCGGGTCCGTCTTCGGGTCGTTCTGAAGAAATCGTTGTTTTATTGGTCAAGGCAGAGGCACTACGTAAAAATTCGAGAAATACATTGGATAGGGCAATTGCATCGGGTGAACTCTTGTTAAAGTAAAACATCATATTGTATATTAAATACATTTTTTTTAATATTTAAGTCTTAAATTTACTTTATTCATGAAAAAAAAAATAGGCTTCTTATTGATTACCTTCTTTTGCCTTGGGAGCTCAATTTATGCTCAGACTCCTGGAAGAGATTTTCTTAGGAATCAAATTAAAGAGTGGGGCGAGTGCAAGAATGTTGCAATGACAAAAAGTGGTGGTGATGTAGCCTTGTTTCGCTCAAATGGTTGGGCGGCACAGGGCGCTCCTTTAGCCATGACTAATAAACTTAAAGAATTGAATAAGAATAATGAGGATATTCGTGAAATTGTCTTAACGGAGGATGGTAGTTGGCTAATTTTGTGGGGAGATAATGGTATTAACTCAAATGGGATTCCTCCGTCACTTTACAAGAAACTCAAAAAGTGGAATAGTGAGGGTGAGCAAATTACTTCTATCACATGTAATGATCAAGGTGATTGGGTTGTTATTTCCAAAAACAAATATTCAGCATCAAGTGAAAAGATCATGGAACAATTGAAGTCAGGAGAGGAAAAAAACGGTGAGTTGTGGGCCGCTCATCTCACAGAGGATGGTTTGGTAGCGTGTTACGAAAAAGGATACAATTTCATGGGTAATGTCCCTGAGAACTTAAAGCTAAAATTAAAGGATACGTCAATCAATGTTTTTAGGATTAAGTTTTTAAGTGATGGTGCTTATTTTTTTTCCGACCTCAAGGGAAACTTCGCTTATTTTATGTAATGGCTAATTTTTTAGGTTTAAAGACACTGATTTATCGTATTTTGATAAGTTCTCCAATCCCTCGGTCTGGATATTGTTTTTTAATGGACTCAAAATCAGAGTTTAACTTCATTCGAATTCCAGCCTGAGGATGCACCGTTTCGAGTAAGGCTGATGGATCTTTGACTTTACTCATGGGTTGGTAAGCCCCGCGAGGTCCGCCGTAATAGCGTGCGGAATGGAGTTTATGGTTTGCAAATTCAAACACAGTTTTGGCGGCTTCTGTTCTGTTCAAGGCAGACCATAAACTATCGTTACCGCGCATCCAATACCATGTGACCGCATTTCCTACGAGTTCAAAGCGTTGAAGTTCGTTGTTCATAAGTCGTGCTAGTGCTTTGGAACCGCTGGCCTGATGATACATGACGTTTGGAATGGTATCGGCGAGTTCGCAGAGGCTGGTGATGTCCTCAAAGTTCATCAAACTTAGGCTGTCATTTTCTCTTTTCCATAACATTCCTTCAGACTCTATTTGGGTTGGACCTTGCCAAGCGAGCAGGTTACCTTTGGCCTGTAAGGTTGATAAGGCTTGATTAATGTGCATGGTGTTGCTTCTCAATATCCAATTTTGGTATATACAAAAAGAACTGTCTTCTGTCCAAAGAAATAATGAGTCACGATAGGGCATGGAATATCCCTTCAAGGAGTTTGAGATCCAATGAGTACTGTCTGTAGAGGATAGTTTACTGAGCCATACTTGTCCCTGGGCACTGAACCCTCGACTATGTATCAAATCCACAGAGTTCGGTGGCTTAAGGTTCATGCGCCTTGCAGAATCTATTTCCAAAAGATCGGTTCGAATTTTGATGTGTTCAATACTGTCCAACCAATGAACATTGCCCTCGGCACGAGCCATGTTTCGCTTTTGATCCATGAATAAAGTATCAGCGAGGATGAAATGCCTACGGTCCACCACAGCCCAGGCCGCATTCTGTAGCCCAGGACCAGACTTGGATTCGTTGTGGAGAAACAGCTTGGCGGCTTGAATTTGGTAATGACCGGCATCGGCTTCAAAGGTTCCTTTGAGGCTGTGTATTCTGGAACGGGCCATGAGTAGCAAGCAATCGGCTTGAGCTACATAACGACAAGTCGTTGTTTGAAGATTCATCTCCGGATGATCAACGACAACTTGTTCTCGAAAGGTATAATCGCGTCGGTCAAGGTCGCCTGTTCCATGACGGCTGCTGATGCGCACTCCACCCTGCCTAAGAACTCCTCCAAGTTCATAGCGGGCTTCGTTGCGAGCGCTGTTGAACCAGAGGGTTGGAGTTTCGAGGGACAAGTCTTTTTGTCGACAACGCACATCACCTTCAAAATAAGCCTCTTGATCGGTTGTGTTCCAATACATTTTCTGCGATTGAATGTTCAAACCGTCCTTGCCGTTGAGTTTAACCTTCCCCTCGGCTTTGGCGATTCGGTCACCTTCGGAAAGCGTAACCTGGTTGCATCGTAATATCATACCACGATGTTTAAGGATAACTCCCCCGCTTAGGGTTTTGGTAGTTCCTTGAGGACCTCGTTCGAATCGTCCTTCACCGGACTCCACAATTTCAAAGGCATTTCGTTCATCGTTAAACCCTTGTCCTGGGTTTTGGGCGCCAAGGGATGGAGTCCATAGGGGCAACCCAAACCAACAAAGTACCCAGCATACAAGGAAACGTGCGCTCATTAGGTCAAAAATACCCCTATACCTCTAAATTTGAAGGTATTGATGAAAATCCTTGTTTTGGCGGGTTGGTATCCGCAATATGGTCGTAGCGGAAACGGCATCTTCATTGTGCGGCATGCCGAAGCTTTGGCAGCGACTAGCCAGGCCAGTGGAAAGGAAATTACCGTGGATTTGATGGCGGTTCAACCGCTGTCCTGGATGCAAGGATCCGGACAAGCCCTTACGGGGATTATTCCTGAAAAGCCGGTGCGGCATTTCGTTCAAAGCTACAAGAATGGAGGTTGGGGGGTGTTGGCCTTATTGAGGCAAATCAAGGCTTGGCGTGTTTTGTGGGCGGCCTACAAAGCGCATCACGGAGCGGGTCCGGATTTCATTGTGGCACATATTTCATGGAAATCAGCGCTAATCGCAGCAATCAGCGGCTTGCCTTTCGTGGTGGTGGAGCATTGGTCCGGCTGGTTGCAAGAAAAAGTCCCTTATGCTTGGTGGCAACGGATTTTGATCGTCCAAAGCCTGCGCAAGGCCTCCAAGGTCCTGGCCGTATCGCCTTGGCTGGCAGAAGCCATTCGACTCAAGGTCCCTGACTTGAACGTTGAGGTCTTGCCCAATGTGGTCGAAGAGCATTTTTGGTCGGCATCGGGGAGGGTTCCCGTGGAAGAAACCAAACACTATTTGCATATCTCGGATCTGGCCGAAGTCAAAAACCCAAAATTGCTCAGGCAGGCATGGGTTCTAAGTGGTTTGGCCGAAAAGGGGTATCGTCTGCGAATTGCCGGGGAATATTCGGTTGATCGTCAGGAGGCTTTTCGAGGAGTGTCGGGCATTGAATGGCTGGGTGTTTTGGACAGTTTGGGAGTGGCCAAAGAACTTCGAGAGGCAAGGGCGCTTTTACTACCCAGCCACAGGGAGACCTTCTCCATCACAACTGTAGAGGCGTTGTTATGCCAATGCCCAGTTTGGCTAGGCTATATACCTTTGTTGGAACAGTACAATACGCATCCCTTGGTGAAGGGCCTAGATCTGACGGACCCCGAAGCATGGGCGCAGGCCTTAATTGACTCTATCTCAAATAACAGTTCTCACCACTTGCCATTGACCCCCGCTGACCGTGAAGCAATGAACGCATCTCTGTTTAGGTATCAGGCTAATCGTGTAGGGAGTCAACTTTTGGACATTATCGAAAGTATCAACGAATGAGCGATTTAGGGAAGACGATAATGTTGCGCGGCTTACAGATGGCGACCTCCATGGGGATGCTATGGTTAACAGCTGCATGGATGGGTCCTGCCTTGAGGGGGCAGACCTCGATGGTAATGGCCTTGGCTCATGTTGGGGTATTGGTCAGTGGATTTGGGGCGGGATCCGGAATGATTTACCATGCCAGCAGGACTTCTTCCAAGGCTTTGTGGCGTTGGTCCCAAGGTTGGGCTTGGGTTGCGGTCCTTCTAGTTGGGTCGCTGTCGTGGGGTTATATGCAATGGACTCCTATGCAATCAATCATGATGGGCATCTTGGCTTGGTTTCATGCCTCTGTTGCCGCGGCCAGGGGATGGTTGCTGGGAAATGGAAAATTGCAGAAGGATAATGTACTTGGTTGGATGATTCCGTTGTTACCAACCTTACTTCTAGGTTTCTTGTATGGATATCAGCAATTCGGGGGCCAGGTAATTCCTTCGTTGGATTTGTTTTTGATAGTTCACGGGGTAGCGATGGGTCTTGTGGCCGGCTGGTCATGGTATGAGGTTAGTTTCAAGGAACTGCACAAGGGGCAGGCGATATGGGATGTAGGCAAGGCCTTATGGGCATTCAACCGATGGACAGCCTCAGCCAACCTCGGCCAGTTTGTGGTTTATCGTCTTCAATACCTTTATATGATTGCGATGCTGGGTTCCGCTGAACTTGGTATTTATTCCGTAGCGGTGGTTGTGGCTGAAGGAGTCTGGGTTATTACCCAAACCTATTCTACCGTGCTGCTTTCGTCTTTGAGTGCCCACCAAGGACCTCCAAATGAGCAGCAGGTCCGTAGAAGTTGGCGCTGGTCAATGCAGGCCTTTGCAGGGACTCTTGTACCCGTAATCGTTTTGATCCTTATCCCAATTCCTTGGCTTGGCCAGGTTCTTGGATCCGCCTACAAGCCGGTCCATGGATTATGGATTGCTTTGGCTCCCGGTATTTTGGCTATGGCGTGCAGCAACGTCTTGGTCCAACATTTCACCGCCTTGGGAAGGGTTAAGGTTTCTTTTTTTTCCTCCTGGGGAACTGCTTTCCTTATGGTTTGTGGTCTGGGTCCATCGCTTCAGTTTGCTGGGGCAGTGGGTATTGCTTGTTGGACTTCGGTGGTCTTGGTAGCGAATACGATAGGGGTATTGGTCTATTTTAGAATGACCTACAAGGCGTATCTTTGAAGCTGTTCCTTATTTTTGACAGGAACAAGCCTTCCGATGCCTTTAGGATCTGAAGGATAAACGGTGGTTGTAGCTCAGTAGGTTAGAGCATCAGATTGTGGTTCTGAGGGCCGTGGGTTCGAATCCCATCAGCCACCCTTGTCAAGGTTAATGGAGATTAAGGCATCGTTCAATTATGCTAATCCGGGATTTTGATTTGCACAATTTCTACGCTTTGTCCCCGAATAATGTAGCCCATATCAAAGCAGCAATACGTGGGATGGCCCTCTCTGGCACCTTCGATATGGGTTAAGTATTTGAATTGATAGCCCCGTTGTTCCAAGGATTCGAAGGGCAGTGTTTGGCCGTCCACTACTAATTTTCGACATTCAACAAGGATTTTACGATTTTTTCGCAACACATCATGAATTCTTTTGACTTTGAGGTCACCCGCCCCAAGGTTTTGATGGTAGTGAATGTTGCGGCAATAATCGTCGCAAAACTTTTTGTCACGACGTCCCTCAAGGAGACTATGGCATAGTAGACAGGTTCTCGGGTTCATAAGAGTTGATAAACGCAAACCTACGACACAGGGTTTATGCTCTTCAGAGCTTTGTTTTCATTCTTTCTTCATTCACCCTTTAAACCAAAAAAAAGTATGGGAAACATTCGTAATCAAGTCCGATTAATCGGCAACCTGGGTCGGAATCCTGAATTCAGGGAAATCAGCAGTGGTCGCAAAATGGCGCGTTTCAGCCTCGCCACCAACGACTATTATTACGGGGATCAAGGCGAGAAAATTGCCGAAACCCAATGGCATCAACTCGTGGCTTGGGGCAAGTTGGCCGAAGTTAGCGAACGACTCCTCCACAAAGGATCGGAACTGGTGGTGGATGGCAAACTCAACACACGCTCTTATACCGATAAGGATGGAAATCGTCGGTCATATACAGAGGTGGTAGTTCTTGAAATGGCATTGATGGATCGTAAAGCCTCATCGGAAGATAACGAGAGAGACTCGGAGGAATTCGAAGAATCCGAGGAGCAAGCATCCATTTGAACGAATGGTGAAGGGGAGGACAGTTCTATCGAATTATCACAAAGCGTCCGTTATACACCCTGTCTTGATTTAAGTCGGTCACATTGAACAAGTAGATACCGGCTTGGACACTTTGTTTGCTATCCGATAACAAATCCCATGCATGTTCCCCTCCGGCCAATTGGGTTTGTGTTGGATCTGAAGCGTATTCGCTAAACCACTGCGCATTGCTGCCGTTGTAATCGTTACTTTGATCGTGCTGCAGGATGGCTACAGGGTCACCCGCTAGGGTGAATACCTTTATGACACATCGAGCCGGAAGACCATGAAAGTATATTTTTCGTGAACGAGCATTGCTCCCGTCCCAAGCGGCTCCAATTCGATAAGGATTGGGATAAACGCCCACCTGCAGGTCACGGTTGAGGGTATCCGCCGGAGTCCCGGGGAATAAGCGTATCAAAGAAGAGGCTTTCGAGCTTTCGAGCGATTCAAGGCCTACTTCACTGTTTCCGCGATCAAATGCAGTCAGCACACAGAGGTATTGCCAACCCGCTAACAAATTTCCTAAACGGTACTTGTACCGGTAGGCTGTGGTATCTCCTTCAAAGTACCGAGGATTGTTTAGTCTTACAGCCTGGAATCCGTTATTGAAACCGATGGAATTCCCCGTGGAGTCCCATTGGCCGATAAGATTCATTCGGGATACCGCATCTGGGAAACGATCATCTCCCGGTTTGCTAAGGTACAATTTGTATCCTTCAAAATCCCTCTCTTTGGTGATGGGATCCAACGATTGTTCGGATCGATCATCCCAGTAGATATCGATGCCATCCCCGGTAAATTCAGACCGAAAGGTGGGACGATTAGGAGGTTCGGGCAAAACAAAACGGTCCAAAATCATATTGCTGTTAAGATCTTCGGTAGAATCGAGGATTCCGTTTGCATTGAGGTCTTCGCCGAGGAAAGTACGCTGAGCCCATCCGAGATTTTTGCGCAAATCGGTTCTTGCTAAATAGGAATCCGGGGTTTGATCGCTTCTTCGGGGTGCGCAGACCATAGCCACGTAATAGGTTAGGGTCTGCCCACTGTCGATTCGCTCAAAAGGCCCAGAACCTAGAAGTTGTACCCTGTTGCCTGGGGTATTCAAATTGGCAGAAGGACCGAAATTTCCACGGTTACGAAGCCGGTCATAACGTTGTAAATCTGATGTTGGGGCTGCCTGATTATAAATCCAATAATTAGGATTGACTTTGAAACCTGGGGAAGAAAGTGCCAAGGGATGGTAAAATTTCCCATTGAGTTCAGCGCCTAGATACTGGATCGCTCCGTAGGAATTTGCAAAACTTGCATCATCTCCTGTAACATGAAAAGCATAAATTGCTTGAAGGCTATCCTCTATGCCTACCGAACCTTTATTAAAAAAAGCACCTCCTCGATCGTTGGTTACGTTCACATTGCGAACGACGAGGTCACTCCAAATCCCTGTGTACATGGAATCCCAAGGGAGTGGACCCATGTTGGTGATTTTGTATTGTAGCACAACAAAATAATCAGCAAAGGGAAAATTCCAAGCTAGGCTGTTAAGCTGGACTTTGGCTTGTAAGGGGAGCAAATGATTGGCGATAGGCTGTCCCGATCCAGGAACATAGGTCAAAGAATCGGTGAAATGCAATTCAAATTCCTGATGCGCTAAGGCGGTTAAAGAAAAATTGGTATTGCCTGGCAAACTTGATTTCTCCAAAACAGGCCATCCTGGCGAAGGACTGAATTCGAAGCCTGCTTTACCAGCGGCATACCCGGAAGCATCATCCAGGGAGGCGGTGGAGACGGAGAGTTGCCCCCCCCGATAAGCGCCGAGCCAAAGGCCTGCCTCGAATAGATGCTCCACTCCTGAATTCAATGGGTATTCCATAGAGGGTAGCCCTTGAGGTTCGTTGCGCACATTGGGTCGTCCTATGGTGCCGGCATTGGTCAGGTGAAGACCGATTTGCCCTACCTGAACACTCTTTTCTTCAAATTGCCCTGAAGCAATACAGGGTAAGAGGAACAAGATCAAAAAATACAAAAAGCGATTGGACATAAATTCAAGGGTGGAGATCAAAATTAATTGCATTTAAGGAAAGGTACCTCTCAAGGTAGGCTTTGCTTTCCTGAGGCCCGCACTGGATAAGCAAATCCAAAACCGAGAGGCCAGCAACAAAGCCTGTTTGAATTTCAAATTGCTGGTAGTATCGCGGAGTTTTCCAATTCCTATGCTTCATAAGCAACGCCCATGGCTGGAGTAAAGGGAGTTTTTCTGCTGATTCTGAGATTTGAACTTCAATTTTCAGTTTGTCGAGTATCCAGGCTAGTACCTTGATATTGTATTCCATTAAATAGTCCCCTGTTTCAAGAATTAATTTGTGAAGGTCATCTTCCATATATTCAAAGAATGGCGCCCTTCGGTACGCATTTTGAATGCATCGCCAATGTTTGGCGGCCCATCCGCCCCTTTGTCGACCTTCATTCATGGCAAGGCGAACTTGGGCCAGGGTTTGATGGTGGGAGCGACCTCCATGGATGGGGAGGCTAATCATGATCGCCCCTTGGGAGTCCACTAGGCGATAACGGTTCATTCCGGTGGCTTTGGCAAAGGGTATATCCGAATCAAAGCAGACCCTGCCGCTGTGCATTATTTTTGCCATGAAAGGCAAATCTGGCCAGCAATGCAAAGGCATAGGGTATTTTGTAGGCTGGTTCACGTGATCCTTCTGGAAAATGACAAAACTACTGCAAGCCCTATGTTTCATCGTCGTTTGGATGCCGGCACTGTCTGCCATGGAATTGGTCTGCGTTCAGTCTCAATGGCGCCATCCTGAATCCGGTCCCTATGTGGATTTGACGCTCTATTTGCGACCTGCCCTTCCCAAAATGCCCGTTGATGGTCTGAGCGAGAGCAGTCGTAAGGGTGATGAAGCGGTAAAAGTCGAAATCATGATTTACGACCAGCAGGGAATCAAGGCTTTTGATAAATATATTTTGCGAAAATCTACTTCGGATTCCTTACAGGAGAATGGCGCCGATTGGGCTGATTTGAAGCGTTTTTATTTGCCCCCAGGTCGCTATGGCCTTGAGGTAAGAGCCATCAGTTTGATGGATACGCTTGATAAAGCGGTCCTTTCCAAAGAATTGGTGATCGATTCGGTAGATATTTTGCCTCATGTGAGTCAACCGGTTGTCCTTCATGATTGGCAGCGTTCGACATCCCCATCGCGTTGGGTGCGCAGCGGGTATCGCTTGATGGTGAAGGCCGGTGCCACTTATCAAAATCGTTCGGATACCTTGGGATTTTATTCGGAAATCCATTTGGATAGTACTAAATCCTCGCGCTATCTGCTGGTCTATTCACTTACCAATGAACAAGGCCAAGTGGTCGGTTCCAGGCAAGGATTTTTGCGATTGGATCCTTCCAAACGGGTACAAGGATTCCTAGGGGTTTGGCCGCTGACGGATTTGGAGGATGGGAAATATCAGCTCAATCTCGAATTGAGGGATTCGGCCAATTCCTTGGTGCAAAGGCGTGCACGTTCATTGGAACTTTGGTCATCCGTCCTTTGGGCAGAGGCGATTTCCTCAGATAGCGCTGCACACGGACAAGTAAGCGGAAATTCTACCAAGGTCTTTCAGGGATTGGAGCTGCATGATTGGGAACAATATTTAAATCGTTTGGATGGGAAAGGTAAACGCAAGCAAATTTCATCTTTGCGTCCAATATGCGATCCTGGTCAACGACTAACCCTAGATCGTTTAACCGGCCAGAACCCGCCTGATGAGCAGGCCATTTTGTCGTTCGTGCAATTTTTCTGGAAGCAAAGAACGGGTGATATGAACATGGTTTCTCAATGGTCTGATTATCAAATTGATGTGAACAAGACCATTTCCTTGTTTTCATCCAGGATTACCCCCGGCTACGAGACCGAAAGAGGGAGAGTTTATTTGCAATACGGTCCACCCAATACCAGAACAGTTATCGACAACGAGCCTTCCGCGTACCCTTATGAGGTTTGGTGGTATTACCAAATCAAAGGCCAACGCAATGTTCGTTTTGTGTTCTATAACCCGGACATGGTGACTAACGATTATGCCCTGTTGCACTCGGATGCTTTCGGAGAGAATTCAGATCCACAATGGCGTTTGCAATTGTTTAGCCGTACCTCGGCATTCCAGAATTTAGATAACAGCTTGAACAGGGGCCATTTTGGTTCTCATTTGGACGATCACCTTCGTAACCAATAAGATTTTGAGTCGATTGTTGGGGGCTTTTTTAATGGTTATCATGAAGTATCGGCGTGAGGTTGTTCGAGAAAATCTACGCCGAGTTTATCCGAATTGGACCAATATTCAACGTTTTAAGGTGGAAAGGGACTTCTACAATTATTTGGGTGGACTCTTATGGGATTTGTTAAGATCCTTGATGGGTGGGAAGCATTCAAGTCTTGAGAAAATAGCTTGGGAGAATCCGGAGATTTTGGATAGTTTGGCTTCCCAGAAAAAATCTTTGGTCCTATTGACCTCGCATTATGGAAATTGGGAATGGATTGCTCAGGCTATGGGTTTACGTTTTCATCATCGTTTATGGTTTGTTTACAAACCTCTTGAATGGAAACCCGCTGAAAATTGGCTTAAAAAATGGCGATTTAATCGCAAAGTCATTCCAGTTGCAATCAAAGCGTTACGATCAAAGCTTGCTGCCGAATCATCTTCGACTTCCATACCCTTGGCACTGTATTTGGGTGCCGATCAATCCCCTACGGCACATAGCCGTTGGATTACGAGTTCTTTCTTGGGTCAACCCACGGTGGTGTATCAGGGCCCTGAAGAATTATGCAGGACCTATGGGCTTACCCCAGTTTGGATAAGAATTCGACCTCTCGCTTCTCGAGGGTCTTATTCAATACGTTTTGAATTACCGCCTTCGAATTGGCCCGAGGCTGATCATGGCTCACTGATGCATTGGTATATGGATTCTTTAACCCAGCAAATTCATGATGCTCCTTCAAATTGGTTATGGACACATAGGCGTTGGAAATTAAACAGGGAATTGGGTTTGGATGGGTTAAACAATTCCCAAGTCCTTTACGATTAATCGATGAACAAGTCTTTGCATTTCGCGGTCGTCATTCTGAACTGGAACGGTTTGGCTCATTTGCGCCGTTACCTACCATCCGTATTGGCAACTGACTTTGATGGTTGGGATTGTGTTTTGGTAGATAATGCATCGTCGGATGATTCGGTATCCTGGGTTCGATCCTATGCCGGAGATCAAGTACGCATTATTCAACTGAACAAGAATGAGGGTTATACAGGAGGGTATATGGAGGGTCTGAAGAATGTGAAGGCAGATGTGTATGTATTGTTGAATTCGGATGTGGAAGTCTCTAGCGACTGGCTCATTCACTTGAATTCCTTCATGCTGTTGCATCCTGACCTTGCAGCGGTGCAACCCAAAATTCTATCCGACAGGGACAGGAATAAGTTTGAATATGCAGGTGCATGTGGAGGTGTAGTGGATGGTTTGGGATATCCTTTTTGTGCAGGCAGGATTTTTACTGATTTGGAAGCTGATTATGGACAATATGATGAGCCGCGTGATGTTTTCTGGGTGAGTGGGGCATGTATGGCGGTTAAGGCCAAGGACTTCTGGGAATGCGGAGGCTTGGATACGCAATACTTTGCGCATATGGAAGAAATTGATTTGTGTTGGCGATTGCAACGTTCTGGCCATAAGTTAATGACTTGTCCACAATCAGTGGTGTACCATTGGGGGGGAGGTTCACTATCCTACGGTAGCCCACGCAAGACGTATTTGAATTTTAGGAATTCATTGTTCACCATCACCAAAAATCTAGCTCCAGGGGAGTGGTTGCTCCGTGTTTGGAGCAGGCTTTGGCTTGATGGGCTTGCAGCGGCGTATTTTCTAAGTCGAGGATCGGTGGGTGATTTTGCGGCGGTTATGAAGGCTCACTGGGCCTTTTTTGCTGCACTCCCCCGATTGATGAGAATTCGCCGAGAATCGACCTTGCCTTGGATTCCCTTGCAGCAGCTGCGTGGGGTATGGCCAGGTCGAATTTGGCCTTATTTGGGGATTGGGGATGCTAGAAGACGTCAAATGACCTTGCAAATCAGGGCATTTATCGAAAGCCTTGTCCTCAAATCTCCTCAGAAGCCTGGGTGATGGCGTGTCGTGCGCCTAGATAGGCGAGTCGATACGATAACGCACCCATACCACTAATGGATCCACGGCAATGTGCAGCAATATACGAGAGATGCCTATAGGTTTCCCTGGATGGGGGATGGCTGAGATGTACTTCATAAATCGGAATTTTGATGGCAGCCACTGCATCCGCCAAGGCTATGGAGGTATGCGTCAGTCCACCCGGATTCAAAAGCACAAAGTCTATGCCGGGGTCGCAAGCTTGCAGGGTGTCGATCAAAACGCCTTCGTGATTACTCTGCACATATTCGATGCGGTCCTGAGGAAATTCCTTTTGCAAATCTTCGAGAATTGCATCCATACCGGTATGGCCGTAAATTTCGGGTTCTCTTTGGCCCAACAAATTCAGGTTAGGGCCGTTGAGGATCAGCACATGAATAAGATTCATGAAACCAAAGGTAGGTCATGAGGCAGGGACTTTCTCCTGCAATTATTCGGAGGCAAGATAGCCGCTGGGCGTCCCTGGGCACATCTTGGTTGCGTTCCCTCAAAGGCTTCAGAGCCTGGCTGGGCTTGGAGAAATCCTTGGCTCCATTGACTTTGGAAGCTTACCTCAAGGATGTGTATCAATTGGGTGTTTGGGCTCAAAAAGGTGCGACCACTGGTAAGGCATCCCCAGAAGAAATTACCCAAAGTGATTTGAGGAGTTGGTTGGCAACCCTGCACGGCCTAGAATTGCAAGCGAGTACGCAGGCAAGAATGCTGTCAGCGATCAAGGCGTTCTACCTCTACCTTGAACAGGAAGGAATAGCGCTGCACCAGCCGGCATCTTTGTTGGAACTACCTCGATTGGCGCGGAAGCTTCCTGTGGTTTTGAGCATCGATGAGGTGAATCGTATGATTGAGACGGTGGATCTTTCCGATCCTCAAGGTTATAGGAATCAGTGTATGTTGGAACTCCTGTACGCGTGTGGTCTACGGGTCAGCGAATTGGTGGGCCTGAAGCGAAGCGATGTGCAAATCGATTTAGGACTTATCCGTGTTCGGGGCAAAGGCAACAAAGAACGATTGGTTCCTTTGGGTTCTCATGCGGGAAGGCAATTGGATTTGTACCTGCAACAAGATAGAGTGTTCCAAATTGTAGCCAACGGCCATGAGGATGCCGTCTTTAGGAGCCGTAACGGCAAGACATTGACCCGCATGGTTGTTTTCCTTTTGGTTAAAAAGCAAGCAGTGCTTGCTGGCATCTCCAAACAAGTGAGCCCCCATACCTTTCGGCACGCCTTCGCAACGCATATGGTGGAGGCAGGGGCAGACCTGCGTGCAGTACAAGAAATGTTAGGGCATCAATCCATTCTAACGACCGAAATTTATACTCATCTAAGTCGTGAATATTTGCGAGAAGTTGTCCAGCGATTTCACCCCATGTCCGGACTCAAACGCCGGAGTTCTTCCTGAAGGGCTTGAATTTTGTCGAGGGCGTCTTGTTCCTTCTTTTGTTCCAGAGCCAACACCTTAGGCGGCGCTTTGGATGCAAAGGAGGGGTTGTGGAGTTTAGCCCGAACAGATTGAAGGAATTTTTCTTGGTATTCCAAATCTTTTTGGAGCTGTTCCAAGGCTTGTCCCTTGTTCAACTCAACGCCTGGGTCAACCATGACCTTTCGGGTGCCGCAAATCAAGGCCGATAGGTGTTCCAGTCCGCTCGAGCCCGTTGAGCTAAAATCCAAGGTCACGGCGGTTAGTCGATGTAGAATAGGCTCGAAATTCTGAAGGAACTCTAAACCAGTTTCGGGGTAGAGGGTCATGGCATGACGGGCTCCAAGTTGATTTTGCCCTTTGAAATGCCGCAGTGCTACGACCAAGTCCAAGGCCAAATTAGCCTGATCCAAATAGGCCTGATCCAAATGCTTGGCTTTGGGGTAGGGGGATATGCAGAGAAATTCTCGATCAAAGGCTATGCGCTCAGGATCTCGAAGGGGTTGGATGCGTTCAAAGAGCTCCTCCGTCACAAAAGGCATGACAGGGTGTAACAGAGCAAGGAGGTCTCTAAGGAATTCAGCGCTTTGGTGCAAGACCGGCCACGCCATAACTTGACCGGGCTGAGGTTTGATCATTTCCAAAAACCATGAACAAAAATCGTCCCATATAAGCTTATAAATCAAACGGATAACTTCTGAAAGCCTGTACTGCGCGTAGGCTTGTTCCAATTCGACCTGTGTTGCGGCCAATCGTTGGCCAAACCATCGAATTGCCTCGCCCTGTTCGGACCCGGTATCTTCGGCGGAGGGGCCTTGCTCATACCAAGACAGCAATAGCCTATGCGCATTCCATAATTTGTTTGCAAAATGTCGTCCTTGTTCCAGTTGGCTTTCATCGAATAACAAATCATTGCCGGCAGGGGACGAGAAGAGCAATCCCATGCGCAGGGAGTCGGCCCCGAATTGAGCGATCATATCCAAAGGGTCTGGTGAATTCCCCAATGATTTTGACATTTTACGGCCCTGTTTGTCACGGACAATTCCGGTGAGATACACATCCTTGAAGGGGACCTCTCCATGGAATCGTTGGCCGGCCATGATCATTCGGGCCACCCAGAAAAACAAGATATCTGGACCGGTGACAAGTACCGCGGTCGGATAATAATAAGCCAAATCCCGGTTGGTCTCTTGATGAAGGTTGTGATGGCGTATGAAGTCCGGATCAAAAACAGATAAGGGCCATAGCCACGATGAAAACCAGGTATCCAGCACATCTTCATCCTGGTGCAGGTCTTGTGCCGTCCATTTTCCCAAGGTTAATTCGGCAGCTTGATGAGCATCTTCGGCCACCCACGTTTGACCGTCGGGGGAATACCATGCGGGAATGCGTTGGCCCCACCATAATTGTCTGGAGATGCACCAGTCCCGGCAATTTTCTATCCAGTGTCGATAGGTGGCCATGAATTTATCCGGAAAGAGTCGAACATTTCCATTGACAACCGCTTGAAGGGCAGGTTCGGCCATTTCTTGCATTTTGACGAACCATTGCAAACTGAGCTTAGGCTCGACCACCGCGTGGGTACGCTCACTATGCCCGACCGAAGACGTGTAAGGTTCGCAATGAACCAAGGCGCCCTCTGTCACGAGCAGGGGTATGATCTGCCGCCTTGCCTCAAAGCGGTCTAGGCCCACCATGATTTGCGCTTTTTCATTAAGCCTTCCTTGATCATCCAACATATCGATCACACCTAGACCATGTTGGAGTCCCAAAGCATAATCATTGGGATCATGAGCCGGGGTTACCTTGAGGCAGCCTGTACCGAATTCCATGTCCACATAAGGGTCTGCAATTATTGGTATTGCCTTACCAATCAGGGGAATGATTGCCTTTCGTCCTATCAGGTGTTGGTAACGTTCGTCGTTCGGGTGGACGCAAATCGCTGCATCGGCCATGATCGTTTCTGGACGAACGGTTGCAATGGTGACCGATTCATCGGAGTTTTCGATCCGGTAACGAATATGCACCAGTTGCCCTTGGACCTCCTTGAAAATCACTTCGTCGTCGGCCAGGGCGGTCTGCCCTGCGGGATCCCAATTGACCATACGAACCCCTCGATAAACCAGACCGTCTCTGTAAAGTTTCACGAAAGCGTCCACCACCGCCCGACTGAGGGCGGGGTCCATCGTAAAAGCTTCTCGCGACCAATCCAACGATGCACCTAATTTGCGCAATTGAGAAAGAATGATGCCGCCGTATTTTTCTTTCCACGCCCAAGCATGTTGCAGGAATTCTTCCCGACTCAAGTCCGATTTGGAGATGCCTTTTTCTTGAAGCATCTGGACTACCTTGGCTTCGGTGGCAATGGAGGCATGATCCGTACCCGGCACCCAGCATGCGTTATAACCCTCCATACGGGCCTTGCGGATGAGCAGGTCCTGAATGGTGTTGTTGAGCATATGCCCCAAATGCAGAACGCCGGTGACATTGGGAGGAGGAATGACTACAGCATAGGCTTTGCGTTCATCGGGTTGGCTGATGAAACATCCTGCTTCTATCCAGCGTTCGTACCAGCGGTCTTCCAGGCCCTGGGGTTGGTATTGTTTGGGGCTTTCCATGAATTAAAGAGCTAGCAAATCTACCTTTAATTTGCAGTCAAGGGTGTTTTTGTGCAATTTTGCAGGGATGCAAGTTCGTTGGATTTTGTTGGCAATAGGTATTCCCTTGTGGTTGATGCTGGTTTGGTGCTCCAATCCTGGTTTGGAAGCCCCCCGTAACCTGGAGGCGGACCGGCAACAAGGACGCTTGTTTCGCAATGTAGCAGGGGATTCGGTTGGGTATGTGGGCAAAGAAGTTTGCCGTTCATGCCATGCCGAGGTCTATGATTCGTACATGGAAACCGGAATGGGGCAATCATGGGGGCCTTCCCCTGAGCATTCCAAAGCATCATGGACCGGCATAACTACGGTGGTTTATGACAAGCACCTGGATATGCATTACCAATCGATTCGGAACAAAGATGGAATTTACATCCAAGAATTTCGCTTGGATGAAAAGGGAGACACGGTGCATCGCCGTTTGGAAAAGGTCGACATGGTGGTCGGATCAGGCCAACATACCAATTCTCATATCATGTTGCGTAACGGAAAAATGTGCCAAATGCCCATGACCTTTTATACCCAAGATGGTCGTTGGGACCTGCCTCCAGGATTCGAAAACGGGAACAATTCACGTTTTGCTCGCCCTATTGAAGCGGAGTGCATCAATTGCCACAATGCGCATCCTACCCAGAATCCCGGCGGAGCAAATCATTATTACACTGTTCCTCAGGGAATTGATTGCGAAAGATGCCATGGCCCCGGGGCATTGCATGTACGCGAAAAGCAAGCGGGGAGGATTATCGATACCTCCCAAGGTCCGGATTATTCCATCGTCAACCCTCGGCGATTAAGCCATTCGCTACAAAATGATTTGTGCAAGCGCTGTCATTTGCAAGGTAATGCGGTGCTCAAGGAAGGGCGTTCCTTCACGGACTTCAAGCCGGGGATGGTACTCAGCGATGTGTTCTCCGTTTTCTTGCCACGTCATCAAAACCATGAAGATTATTTCATTATGGCATCGCATCCAGACCGCCTTGCGCAGTCGCCATGTTTGAAGCAGCAACCCTTGGCCATGCGTTGTATTTCGTGCCATAATCCGCATCGATCGGTACAGAAAACAGCGGCGGTGCAATACAATAAGGAGTGCTACAGCTGCCATGGTGGGTCAGCAAGCAAGGAGTCGGCCTGCACAGCCCTTTCCTCCCAAAGAGCAGCCAAGCAAAACAATTGCGTGGCATGCCATATGCCCAAATCAGGATCTTCTGATATACCCCATGTGCGTATAACAGACCACAAAATCCAAATTCCAACAGACAAAGGTGATTTTCAATCCCTACCTCCCAAAGGGACTTTGCTTGGTCTGGCTTCTTTGAACGAGGAGAAACCGAGCGCATTGACCATGGCTCAAGCCTGGCTACAGTACGTGGAGCGATTTGAGGGGGAGAAAGAAGGTCTAGATTCTGCCATGGCATGGTTGACCAAGGTTCCACGAGGGGGCCGAAATACCGTGTGGGTCGATGCTATGGTCCATCTCTTTTATTTGAAACAGAGCCCCAACGATTTGGAGTCTTTGATGAAAGATCAAGCGAAGGCCATGGTGCCGCAAAGGAGTTCGGCATGGACAGCTTACCGAATAGCGGAGTTATTATCCATGCGTAACGAGCATGCCGCCGCTGCACCCTACCTGGCTCAAGCAGTTCTAAAATTGCCTCTGTCTTCGGATTTCCAGCTCAAATTGGCCCTCAACGATTACCGCTTGGCACGTAGGCAATCCGCGATTCAACGCCTAGAGAGTCTGATCGAACAAGACCCTAATTATGTTCCGGCTTATGCCAATTTAGGATATTTGTATTTGATGGATAATCAACCCATTAAGGCTGAAATATGTTACGAAAAAGGACTTCGCCTTGATCCAGATCATCCGCAGACTTTGCTTAATGCGGTGGGGCTCCATCTGTATTTAAAAAAAACGGTCGATGCTGATCGTATCCTGACAAGGTTCTTGAAGCGTTACCCCGGAGATACAAGGGCGTTGGCTTTGCGTAATCAAATTCGCCGGAGTCCATGATTTCAAGAAATCGACTCTTTGTAATATCCGTGTTAGGACTGATATTCCTTACCTTGTCAGCAGATTTGTTATGGCCTCGGTCTTTACCAACCATGCGGGAGCAACGATCGTTGAATTGGTCTGATCTGTGGACGGAATTGCGCCATAAGGAACCTTCATGGACCCATTGGTCATATAGGGCAGATCTTTTTCGTATGGTTATGGGAATGAGATCATTAAAGCCAGGAAACTATCCATTTGAAAGCCCAATTTCAACCTTTAATTGGCTTAGAATGATGAATGCGGGTCGGCAAATACCGGTTCGTCTGGTATTGGGAAAATTCAGGACCAGTCCTCAACTTGCTTCTTATTTGTCAAGAAGACTTCATGCGGATTCAACGCAATGGATTCATATGCTCAGGGATTCTTGCCGGTTCGACTCTTTGATCTTGCGGCCTGAATGCCACATGGCTTTGTACTTACCCAATACTTACGAACTGTATTGGACCATTGAACCCAAGGCTTTTCAAAAGAGAATGCAAGAAGAGTTTAAAGTATTTTGGAACCTACGACGAATAGCCCAGGCAGAGCGAATAGGCCTTAACTTTTTTGAGGTGATTACCCTGGCCTCCATCGTGGAGGAGGAATCCCAATACAAGCCTGAACGCCCCGTTATTGCGGGAGTTTACCTCAATCGCCTTCGCATTGGTATGCCTTTGCAGGCCGATCCCACCCTCAAATTTGCTGCTTTGGACTTTACACTTCGAAGGATAGGGAAGAATCAAATTGCGATTCCTTCGCCGTACAATACCTACAAGGTGAAAGGTCTTCCTCCAGGCCCCATTTGTACCCCTTCGGTCGATGCTATCGATGCAGTTCTTCTGAGCCAATCCCATACTTTTTTGTATTTCTGTGCAGATCCTTCCCGTCCTGGCGCCCATCGCTTTGCATCGTCCTTGTTTGGACATCGTCAGAACGCCTTGGCCTATCACCGATGGTTGGATCGTCGTGGAATCCATTGAAAAGGAATTATCCAACAAGGGTCATGGACTCTTCT
>SXGQ01389312.1_pt1 | contig 44648 bp, 55 predicted proteins | sample 3178371 | NCBI WGS metagenome assembly SXGQ01 (sample SAMN11356859, study PRJNA531348) | freshwater metagenome | isolation source: freshwater sample F1-20 | place: China: Fuxian Lake, Yuxi | collected 2017-12-25 | reverse complement strand
CTTTTTTATTTTCATTTTGATTCATTTCAAATGCAAAATTTGCAGCAACAACTAGAGCTATTGCTAGAGGATCAAAAACAAGCATTAGAACGATTATATACCAGTTAACTACACTATCTATATCACTACCTGTTAATTTTGCAATATATTTTAAAGGACCAACCTCCTTGGCAATGTTTGCATTAGAGGATACGCCTAATTTTTGTTGTTCTATCAACGCTATTCTTGTATTTTTAGATGAGATTGAATCGTTAAATACTGATATCTCAGAATCCATTCTTTTTATCTCAGAATCAACCTCTTTTATTTGTTGACTAACAACATTAGTAGATTTTGATTTTTCTATGAGAACATCTTGAGTGGATTGAAGATTTGTTCTTATTGTCGTTAGCTGTCCTAATCTATCGATTTTTTGTTTTATTTGTGATTCGAAGTTCTTTATTTCGGTTTGTACTGTAGAAATTTTTTTATCTAATATCTCTATATTTTTATCCTGGTTTTGAACTTTGAAAGATGTTTCTTGGTAAGCAGATGATAGAAATCCATAAATACCAGCAGAAGTTATAATTATTAATATAACGGTTGCTACGGAAAGATAAACCTTCAGTCCCAGGTTAAGTTTTTTCCAATATTGATATAAAAGAGATGCAGTAACTAGTTTAGCAAACTCTAAGCTTCCAGCTAAAACCATAACATGTAACGAAGCCCCCGCAAACATTTTACCTAAGCCTGATACTGAATAGAAAGCAGCAGATCCAGAAACGGATAGAGCAGATAGTGCTATTATCCAAGGTAATAATTTATTTTTCATACTTAAGTATATATATCAAAAAAAAGACTGGCATTAATACCAGTCTCTTCTTTTATGCTTATGAAAACAATTATTCTAATTCTATTCCTTGCTCAGCAGCCGCAAGTTGTTTCTCTAAATCCTTAACTACTAAGTTATCTTGTTGGATCAAAGCTAAAGTTTCTTCAAAAGTTTTCCAAAGAGACACAAAATGCTCAATTTCTTTTTGTCCTTTCCCCTCTATTTTCAAGACGAAATAGTGCGAAGCCTCAACCTCTAAGTTAGTAAAATAAACAACGCCATCCTTGATACCTTCTGATTTTACCTCGTCAATTCTTTTCAAAATCTCTTTAACTCCAAGAGCTTCTTTAGATCTCCACTGAACTTCCTCTCTCATATAGGTTTCAAATCTATGTAAAAGAAAATCATTCATTGATACTGCATACTCTTTATTTTTAAGACTTGTTTTATAATTTTCAAGATCTTCTTTAATGGATTTGACTTTTTCGGTATCAACTTTACTGATGAATTTCTCAAGTACCTCTTCATTTTTAGCTTCCATCACTTCTAATAATTGTTTTTTTGCCATTTTAATTTTAATTTTTATAGTGATTAATAATTAATAAGTTTCTTATATACCGTGCATTTCCCTAAATTTTTGTGCTAATTCTATAAACTGCCCAAGATAATCTTTCAATTCATAGTCATGCACAATAAAAGTTTGTATATTGGATGTTTGCTCGTTTGCTATTCTTATTCTTCCTTTTTTAGGAACCTCGTTATATTTCTCAGCACACATAAACATATATGCTGATATTTGTAACTTATAACTTAAAATATCATCCTCGTCTTTTAGCGAAGTTGATGATTTAAAATCATCAACTATTAAATATCCTTCCTTATCACGGTAAACAAAATCGCATGCTCCTGCCCATCCGCCTTTAAATGTTGTATAAAGAAAAGCCTCATTGTCTACTACTTCTTCTATTTCTTCCCAAAAGTTAGTGTGATAAAAATTCCAAAACAGATCTCTGCCTTTATTTACGTATTTAGCATATTTTCCATCGTCCTTTCTAGATTCCTCAATAGCAAATATCTGTGCCTTTTTTAATGATCTATCAACGTCTTTATCTTTTGCCCATTCGAGAAGAAATAATTCAAGCATTCTGTGCATAACGGTCCCTCTCTCTGCTGCATCATATAATATTTTATTCCATCTATCCTCACCAAACTGTTCTCTTAATTTTTCATACTTCTCGTTCTTTACTAATTTTAGAATCGTAGTAACGGAAGGCAAAATTAAAGGAGCTTCACCAGCTCCTTCTACTACATAAGCTCTCCCCCAAGAAAATGCTTGCCTATTTATTTGTATGTCAGAAGATAACATTCCATAAGTGTTTAATTCCTCCCAAGAGCCAACCCATAAATCCAAATTTATATTGTAACCAGATTAGAATAAGAATCAATATTACCCTATAGATAACCCACCTAATCGAAAGTCTTTGGAAGTATGGACTATAAACTATTAAATAGGAAAAAGAGTTAGGAATTGGGGATATAGCAGGCATTATTATTTCCTGTAGATTAAGCGAAGTAAGATACTCGTTGAGTGGCCTAGACTCCTCTAAAATATATGCGGGTCTAATCTCTTCTGGGGAATCAGGAGAATAAATAACTTCTGGTGGGAGATTAACTACAGTGTATATTCTTCCTATCCAATCTACTCTTAGTTTGAATCTTTCCCACTCTATGGATTTCTCATTTTTATTTATAGTTTTTCTTATAAATAAATAATTCCTAATGTCCGTTATAACTCTTTTAAAAGGATATCTCATATCAATTATATACATCTATAAGAAAAAGTTACAATCAATCATTAAAAGTTAAATTAACCCCTGGAAACATGTCCCTAACTTTTAATCTTGCTCTTCTAATTCTTGTTGCAATAGCTCTTTTTTTCATACCATATTTGTCTGCAATCTCCTGGTATTTCATCCTTAAGATTTCGCGATCAAATAGAATATCTTTGTAGATTTCAGGTAGGTTCTTCATCCTCTCTATGACGTTATCGTATAAATTTTCCATCTCGTCATTTTCTGTGCTGATGTAAATAAATTCAGCTTCTAGTGTTACCGGGGATGAAGTTATTGTTGGATATAAATAATCTTCAGATTCGTCATTACTCCTTACCACTTCATGTATCATTGGTAAATACCTGTCCTCATTCTTTTTAATCCCTAGAGATTCATTTCTTGCAATGTTGTATACCCACGTAGAAAAATTTCCTCTTGATGGGTCGTACTGAGATATTTTAGTCCATATTTTAGCCATAGTGTTAGAGACTGCATCCTCTGCAGCTTCCTGCTCTATTAATATAGACTTACAATGATTTAGTAGTCCAGGTTTAATTCTTTTATATAGTTCAACAAAATCTTTCTCCGAAGACGTCATTATAAAACTTTCTGCCAATTCTTGAATGTTCTTTACTGCCATATTACCTTATTTTTTAAATGCTTATTTTCTTTATTTCTATACCTGCTTCCTCAAAAAGTTTAAAAGAATCTGTATTTCTGTATGTTTCAGAATAAATAATTCTCTTGATCCCAGCTTGTATGATTAGTTTACCACAATCGAAACAAGGAGACAGAGTCACGTAGAGAGTTGACCCCTCTGCGCTGTTTGTACTCTTAGCTATTTTAGTTATAGCGTTGGCTTCTGCATGTAACACAGTAGGAAGCGTGTTGTTATTGCAGTCTTCACATTCATTAGAAAATCCGGAAGGTGTTCCGTTGTATCCGTCCGATATTATTTGTCTGTCCTTTACTATTAAGCACCCGACCTTATTCCTTTTACAGCGAGAGTTCTCCGACCAAACATTGGCCATCCTTAAATAGAGTGAGTCTATTTTATTCTGCTTGTGGTGAGGCAGGCTCTGATTGCTCATCAGACTCTTGGGATTTAAGAGGTGTAACTTCTATTTTAAATCTCTCTACAATATGGAAAGTGTCCATAAGTCTAAATATCCCAAGAAGATTAAGTAATTGATTTACTTCGTCCTCTGTAAAATTTTCTTTTTCCTCATTTTCCAAAATTTTTAAACATTCTCTGTAGCCTCCATAGTCATTCAAGAACTCGACCAGTGTTGATCTAAGCTCCTTTGTAATTTCATAATTTTTAATCATAGTTTATTATTTAGGTTTATTTTACACAAATATATTAAATCCTCATTAAAAAGTAAACCTTTTAATGAAATTTTTTATCGTTAGATATAACTATTAGAGGATTTTTTAAAGTATTATTTAGCTGATTTAGTAATGATACCATAGATTTCATGTTGTCTCCCAGTTCTTTATTTATTTTATCATTATCATCTTTTTTTGTATTATCTTCGGATTCTTTTTGTTGGGATTCTATAGTTTTTACTTCACTTGATGTTTCACTTTTTGTATCCTCGTTTTTATTTCCGGTAGTTGTCGTTGGGGTTGTTTTTAGCTCTTCCTTGTTTTCCACTTTTGTTTCTGTGCTCGGTGTAGTTACACTAGATAAATTTTGTGTTACTGTTTCTTTTATGGGAGTATTAACCGCAGAAGTTTCGGGTTTTTTGTCCATATCTCCTGAAATTTTTTCCTCTAACTTAGTTTCTTTATTTTCCACTTTAGGTTTATTATCAGTTTTTACTTCTCCCTCTGCTCCCTTAGGTTTAGTAATTCCTAATTCGCTTAGTATTTTGTCTGCCTTTGGACTACCAGAAGCTTCCCCTGTTGCTCCTTTATCTTTTCCTTCCTCCCCTCCCTCCTTAGACGCGGGTGCTTTTATCCCTAACATTTCTAGTATTCCCTTATCCGATTGACTAAGTTCTGCCGATCCCCCACCTGCTGTTGCCCCTTTATTTTCCCCTGTATTAGTTTTAGCTTCCTCTATCTTTCCTGTGGTTCCTGCTCCAGTAGTTCCAGTAGTTCCAGTAGTTCCCTTCTCTGTTAAATTCTCAGCACTTGTAGTAGCAGTAGGTCCAGTACCTGATACTTCTTGTTTTGATGTAGTGGTAGAAACTCCTTCTACTGATGATACAGCACCAGTTGCACCAGTTGCACTGGGAGGTGTTTCTGTTGTAGCTGGTCCAGTTGCACCTGTTTCAGATGCAGATTTCTTTTCATCCAGCTTTTGTTCTGTAGTAGCTCCTGTAGCTCCAGTAGCTCCAGTAGTACCAGGTAGTATTGTTCTTATATCCTCGACAGTACCTCCTTTGGATTTCTGTATGAGTTTGTTTAGATTATCCTCATATTTTTTAGACATGTTTACAATACTCTCACTGTTAAATCCTTCACCTTCTAATATTTTAGAGAGAGCTGAAATTATAGCATTGTTTTCTGGGGAGTATATCAATGATGCTGTTCTAGCATCCATCTGTCTATCCTCATTAAAGTATCTAAGAACATCTAAAAATCTATCTACTAAAGGTTCAAACTTAAATTTTTCATCAGTTACTTTTGAATCAAAATCTTCCTTGACCGCATCGAAATTCTCAAAATCTTTTATGTCCCTATATCCTATATTTTCTATTATCTCTGTTGCTTTACCAGTCTTTAGGATTTTTGCATTTTCTATTTTGTTTATAGCAGCACCTTTGGACATTTCAAATATCTCTTTACCGTCTATCGCTTCCCCTTTGTCGATTCTTTTTTGTATCCTATTCCTATCAGATGCAACATCTGCATAAGCTTCCCTATAATACACGGATTTAGGGTCTAATTCGGGTGCTAATTCTTTTATGTTTTTATTAAAAGATTCGCCGTAGAATATGTTAGCTGCTTTTGCTATACTGTCGGCAGCTTTCATAGCTTCTAATGTTTCTTCCGTAATTGTACCAACTGCGTTGTTTGCTATCGTCTGTGTAAATTTGGCTCTATCAAAAGCTCCTCCCTCAGATTTAAAAATAGGGAATCCCGATCCTGTTGCTCCAGCTGTTCCTGTTTCTCCTGCCAAAATAATTTTTATTTATATACCTAAAAAGCCAAAAAGTTATCTTTTTGGCTTCGAAAATGAAAATGCTTCTACTAAGTCTCCTTGTTCGTTTTTCTTATTCTCCCTTTCTATTTTTTCATTTAGCTTGTCTATGAATAGCTGATATTCGTAGAAGGGCAGAGATTCTAAAGTGTCTATAGACAGTTTAAATTCTTCCCACAGCCTAAACTTAATATCAAAGTAGTTGGCTAAAGATATCTGAAATAACGAAAAGAGATCTGTACCCTCCGGGAAATGATATATCTGCTGTGACCTCCCCCTCACAGCTTTCGCATTTACTATAAATTCTTGATTTGGTAGCGAAGTTAATCTTCTCTGTTATCTGGTCAGCTATAGAGAACTGAAGTGGTGTCCATTCTGTAGATGCCCTTTCGTATTGATCATATACGGATTCATCTAATCCTCTCCAATCAGGTATTATGAAAGAAGCCACTTTAGCGAAGCTCTCATCAAAATTTTTTCCCTTTCTCCTCTTGTCTGTTAGTATTTTTCTACATATAGTAGTAACACCGACTGTAGGAATGTAAAGATCCATTTCTTGACTTCCATCCTTAGGTACAAATTTAAATGAATAGCTTTCTCTGCTATATCTTTTAAGAATCTCAGGATCAACTACAAAGCTATCCAATAGGTTAGATCTTAATTCTAACATATCTGGAACGTTGCAGTCTGTTTTTGTACAATTTTTAGTTACAGGGAGTAGTATTTTATTTTCTCCTCTTATAAAAGTAATATCTCTAATAGACATTATAATATAAAATCTATCCTCGTACCAAAGATCATATGATTCTAAAAACCCTCCATTCCATCTTATTTTCATGCACTTAGAAAGAATAGCATTTAATTTATCATCTAAATCTATCCTATCATCCTCATCAACGGTAGAAAATTGTCTTATCTCCTTAACCCCTGCTGCTTTTATTGCAATCTCAAACCCTTCGGGGTAACCAAATCCCTTCGAGGGTAGATTAGTAACCGGTATATTTTTCCAGTCATTCTCTAGACCCATAGGGGTTCTGGTAACGTTTACTTTACCTAAGTTATTTGTTTGATTTTGAACTGATTGTTGATTTTGAGTGGGATTAGCTTCATTATTTATCCAATCTGGTATAGTGTATGATCCAACGTCTGGATCCTGATCATATTGGAATTTAGATTCCGCTTCTTTTCTGCCCAGTTGATTAAGCAATTCGTCGTCCATATTATGTTCCATACTATTTCCTTATATCTCTTTTACCTTTTCTTCGCTGTTTAGTTTCTTATTTGAAGATAAAAAGAAATAAAGTCCAAAGAAAAGTCCCGAAAGGAAGTAGAAAATTGCTACTGTATGCCAGTAGGAATTTGTCCATCTCATTATCGCTGCAAAAAGGATGTCGAATCCGAAGGGATTGAAGAAAGTTGCTAAAACTAAACAAACTGAAGCCGTTCTTGTTCTTTTTTTTTGATTCACAATCGTCGTCCATATTATTTTAATTTAACATTCTAAGTTTTAACAAAAAACAAAAAAATGGAGACTTTGTTGAGCCTCCATTTATATATTAAATTAAATAAAATTAGTTAAAAACGTCTTCAAAATAATCAGCTCTAAATGATAAAGCTATTTTATAAGGGGATGCACCGTTGCTGTAATCTAGATCTAAGGATTTAATCTGATCAACAGGGAAGCAATTTAGCAATTTAATTCTTCTAAATACGTCTCCTTGTTTGTTAAATATTGAGATAAGAATATAAGTTCCTCCAGCATATGTAGATTTTATTCCCATAGCACCAGTTAGAGGATTATAAACTAAATCGGACCACTGACGTAATGTTTTAAAAACATAGTTGCTGTTATTATCATTAAGGTTTGTTTCAAATTCGATTCTCACCTTAACGCCTGTATCATCTACTATACCTCCAGCGTATCTTCTTTTGGTAAATTTGTATCTCTGTTCTGCAGGTTGTGGATTTTTATCAACACTTAAACCAGCAACAGATAAAACATTTTCTACTAAAAGAGCCCTACCTCCGTTTCCTTGCTCGTTTACTACCCCAGCAGGAGGCTGTATAATAACCTCAAATTGGTTAAGATATACCGGTTCGTACAATTGTACTGCCGCTTTTGCTGATGTAAAATGTGGTAATCCTGCCATTTTTTTTAATTTTTATATAAACACGTCTTCAAAATAATCAACCGCCCAAGTAATATCTATTTTATAAATAGATGTTTGGGTGTAGTTAAGCGCCATTTCTGGTATAGCTGACATCGGAAAACAATCTCTAAGATTTATTTTTCTGAAAATATCTCCTTGCTTGTTAAAAACATTGATTAATATATTTCCAGTATAATCTTTTTTAAGTCCCATAGCTCCTGTTAATGGATTGTAGATTAAATCCGACCACTGACGAAGTGTTTTAAAAACATACATAGAGTTATTCTCGTTAAGGTTGATTTCAAATCCCATACCAACATCTAATCCAGTTCTTTGTGGAGCTGCACCAGAATAATATCTTTTAGCAAATTTATACTGTTGAGTAACCTCAGAAGGGTTCTGGTCTACCTGTAATCCAGTAACGTTTGTTACCTGCTCTAATAATATATTAGAACTTCCTGGATTTCCAGCCTGAACTGGAATAGCAGCCGGAGGTGTAATAATAACCTCGAACTGGTTGAGGAAAACAGGTTCGAACTTGTTAACCGAAGCTTTAGAACTTGTATAATGTGGTAATCCTGCCATGTTTTTATTTTATATATTTACATTCAAGAATTCTCTACAATTTATTAGCTAAATTGAATGAATCCTCCTGAAGCAATACCGCCTGTTCTAGTAACTGTCATTCTATTAATGAACTTATGAATACCCCTTGCAGGTTCGATTATTACGTCGATAATACCGATGTTTTGGTCGATTATTGCAGGAGTATTATTAGAAGAGTCCATGATAGTCAAATAGTTGTAGATACCTCCAACAGATCTTACTCCGGTTAAGTAGTTGTCTACTAATGTTTTAATTTCGAGTCTAACATTATCTTCATTAAAATCAAATACGTAGTTGGAAAGGATTTCTTCGATTGCACTCTCTACAGTAATTAGTAAATCCCTTACGTGTAAGTTGTTGAATGCAGAGTTTGTTCTTTGGTAGCTTGTTTGGTTACCGTAGATAACTATACCAACTCCTCTCTTTCGGATGATAGGGTTAACTCCGAATGGCTCTAAGAATTCTCTATCCTGTAAATCAAAGTCATATTCCAATCCTACTAAGTTACTAGCAGAGATAATACCTCTCTTAAGACCAGCTACGATTGAATAAGGTTCTCCTGTAATAAACTTACGAATGAAATTGTTAGAAACGTAAGCTGAAGGGGGAACGTCTAAATTCTTATTGTTTTCTCTGATAGTTAAGAATGGAGCAAAGAATCCTGAGAATTTAGCTCCCAAATCTTCATCGGGTAAAGAGAAAGTAAATGAAGGATTAAGACTTAAGTTACCTCCATCTGCGATAAATCTAGCTTGTAAAAGTGGAGCCGGATCAGTTGCAGTTGGTGCCGAAGTAAATATAGGGTCTATCGAGTCTGCAAACTTCTTCATTGAAGGCAGGTTACAAATTGCTAAACATTTTTGTCTGTTTTTAGCAAGTCTAGTAAGCTGGAATTTACAGTTTGGCTGTATACCCCCATCAAATGTATCAACAATGTACCGGAATGTAATTACGTCAGTATCTGCTAATGTTCTAGCAAGATTAGTATTCGTAAGAACATCTAAGATGTCATTCATTCTTGTGTCTGTTCCATTAGGTATAGAAGCTGCTTTAATGTCTGCTCCAGGAAGATATGTAAAGTTAAATGACTTAACAAACTCTTGTATGTTTTTGAATTTCCAAACTCTTGTTGTCACACCAGGGTAAAGCTTAATTGGTCTTTCTGTTTTAACTCTTACAGTGTAAGCTCCAGGAGATGTTGAAGAAGCTACTGTTTTAACTTCTAGTACTCTTGTCAATCTAGACTGAAGATTTTCAGTTAAAGGATTATCATAAGTCTGAAGATCTGTAGATACAAGTAAATTTCCAACTTTTATACCCGAAGATGTAGCAACAGCGGTAGATAACTCAATAACATTAGGATGTAACTGTGTAATAATGTCAACATAATCGCTTATGTTTCCTACAGTTGAAACTATATTAAAGCTTTCTCCTGTGGTTTGGTTCGTTCCGATCGGAAGTGAGCTAATGTAAGTAGTATTCCAAGTTGAAATAGCTTCCGGGGTTGTGAATGTATCATTTGCATACGCTCTACAAACTAGGATATTGTATCCGTCTCTATCTACGTTAACTTCAAATTTTAAATATTGAAGTAAAGATCCGGTATCGTCTTTCCAGTCAATATCACCATCACCAATGTTTCCTTTAGCCCAATCTCTGTACATCTCTGAGTTTTCATAAGCTAAGTAAGAATCTGTACCTACTGGGATATCTGGTGAGAAGTAAACATCATCGTTATCAAAGTAATCTGGATTACCAATTTGATAAGCAGCTGATGTGCTTTTGTTTGTTATGTCATAAGGTTCAACGTAAGTTGTAGTGGAAGTAGATCCAACCAGTGGGTGTTTTAATCTCAGTCTTAACTGTGCTCTAACATTTACAGACAATATTGAATTAGTAATGTTTTTAGCTTCTACTATTCTTAATTTAACCAAATCACCTTCATAGAATCCAAGATATCCTGGAGTTGGAAGGTTTGATGTTACTTTACCTAATACCCATCTATCTGCAGGATCAGTAGTTGAAACAGAAACGAAATCATCCAATGTTGTTATCTGATCGTCATGGAATGTAGGGGAAGTAAATTTAGTGTCTATGAAAATAGCTCCACCATCTCTAGCTGAAGGGCTATAAGTATCCCAAAGAGAAGTAGGAATACCAGCGTCTCCAGTTGCATTGTATAGCACATCAGAAAGAAGCGTACCTGTTTCCGGTAATATATCCATACCAGGATTAGAAGGAGAAACGTTATCTTCTAGCTCAGTACCTCCCGTTGAACCATCTATATTTTTCGCATAAGTGTAATCTGCAAATAAATTTTGGTTATATGAAAGGAAGTCAAGATACTTAGGAAATCCAGTTATATCTGCATCGTTTCCAATTTCGTCTACTAAGTGATGTCCAACTAAATCAAAAACTGAAGAGTTTACTAATAAATCATCTAAAGCTTCCTCATTAACAGCACAGAAAATACCTGTTGTCGGTGTTTGATTGTTAATTAGGGTCTGAATATATCTTAAAGTTCCGTTTTGATCTATAAGGTTAGGAATTATAGTACCTGTTACTGTCAGTGCAATATTAACACCATCAAGAGCTAAGAAATTATCTATTTGTGATTTAATAAATCCTTTAGATGTAAAATATTGACTATAAATAGGATCATTAGAAAGAGATTGATAATCTGTCCAGTTACCACTTACTGCAATTACATCAATAAACCAATCAGAAAGATAATCATATTGGTTCATATAAGAAGGAACGTTATCTGGTCCAAAATATTCTCTAGCTGTAATATCAAATCCTTTTAGAGGAAATTTAGAATCTAAAGATTTTCTTACTATAATACTTACTGGATTTTGACCAAGATTAACTAAGCTAAATAGTTTTCTTGAATCTGGTTGAGCACCTGAATTGTCTTCAGTAGATAATAAGTATGCAGTATCGGGGAACCAGAACTTCTCTTTGTTGTAGTAAGAAGACAATAATTTATCCTGTTTTGTTAAAGGATCTAAATATCCTCCAGTAGCATTATTACCGTTTTTTTCCTCTGTATCCATAGAGAAAGCTCTATATCTAGCTACGTCGGCACCTCCAGCATAATCAGGATCATTTCCGTCTACAGTATTATTTAAAAGTCTTAAGTTCAGAGCAAATATGGGTCCACTTTGTAGACACACTAAGCAAGATCTATGAAAGAAAGATCCTTTCTTTTCCATAGTTCTTTCTATTCCTCCAAATATCGATTGGAAAGTCGTAATATCCGGACAATAAACTGGTGTATTGAAAGGTCCAACGCTAGAATAACCTACGACCAATCTGATCGTGGAAGGGTTAATAATAATGTTCTCACTAGCATCAAATTCTAAAGTGTAAACACCAGATGCTTTAAATTGGGATAAATCAAGTTTGACTTGTTTTGCCATTTTTAATTTTTATTTATATTCTAAGAAGTTATCCTTTGACTTCTTTTTCTATGTATATATCATTCTTCTTCTAAGAATCAAGGAGTCCGTTTAAGAAAGTATAGTTTGATAGATCGCTAGTTTTATTTTGAACAGCTTCTGAGTTTTCTAAAAGCCTCTCTTCTATCAGTTTTCTAAACTTTTCTGGGATAATATCATAAAGATCCATCACAGTTTCTTGAAAATCCTCAACATCAAAAACACAATTTAAATTAACTAGCGTCATGGCTTCATCGTCTTTTCCTATTTGACTAGAGAAACTTCCATTTGGATTTATTCCAAAATTTGCTAATTCGTGTATTCCGTTCTTGTTGGAAGGAATTATTTTATATGATCTGGTATTTATTTTTAAATCATAGCAGAATTTTTCTTTATTTTTTACTGTTAATTTAACTCCTGGCTTTAATTTAGTGCTTGCTTCTGAGTGTTTAGTGTAAACAAACATCTCATCAAAAAATTCTTCAGAATCTAGTAACTTGTCCATAAGCATTTCCCCTTTGTGGTCTAGTTCCAGTACGATTCTTGTATTGTCTGTTCCTAATACATCAACTATAAGAATCTCTAAAAATGCTTTAAATTCATCTATTTCAATAATATTGGATCTAAATATACCAACTTGAAGAAGGCAAAAAAAGTCACTCTCGTCTTCAAAGAATCTTTTATTTTTTATTACGCTGCTAGGCATAGGGGCAACTTTAAAAATGTTAGCAACTGAATAGTCTCCCCCACCCCCACTGGCTGTGTCTATAGAAATATAAAATCTTTGTCCGTCTTTTTCAAATATAGATGCGGGATCAAATTTAGGGTGCCATAAAAGATTAGAATAATCTATTAGACTTTTTTCGAATGGTGATAATTCATGAAATATAAACTGCTCTTCTGAGCACTTTAATCTCTTTAGTGTGTTGGAATCCAATAGCAATCTGGAAGAAGATAAAAATTGACAACCATACTCCTGGTTAAAGTCTTCTTCCGATCCAAGTGCAGCGATTTCTTTTCTTTTCCATTCTTCATCTCTTCCTGGAACCTGCCACCACTCAACTCTTATCGGATTAAATTCATTCTCTCCTTCAACTGCACCTTTGTATATCTCCCAAAACTTATTCATCCCGTTAGGGGTAGAAGTTATAATAACTCTCGAAATCTGTGATGATGATATGGTAGGATAAACAGATTTAAAGAACTGATTTATAAAGTTAGGGTTAATATGCGCAAACTCGTCCATGTATAACATGTGAATCGTGTAACCTATCGAGGATGTTTTAGTTGTCGTTTTAGCCATTATACGGCACCCGTTATCAAACTTCATCGTCATTACGTTATAAACGACTAGACCTGGCTTTAAAAAAAAAGGTAAGCCCTTCATAATAACTTTAATCTTGTCCATTAATTCAGCTGCAGTGTCTCCAATGTTAGCCATAATCATGGCATTTTTTTCAAAGTTAAATAGTAGATACCATAGCAGAAATATAGAAGACGTAATAGTTTTACCAGATTGTCTAGGGGAAACAAAAACGTTTTTTCTGTAGTGTTGGTATTGGTTTAGTATCTGAATTTGATAGTCTCTAAGAGATATCTGTCTAATGCCTTCATCGGTCATAACGTGACAATAATTGTCAGCGAAATAAACGACATCCTCCGCACATTTTTTTATTTCCTCTAATTCACATTCGGTGTATTCAAAAAGAATATTACCTTTTCTTAGTTCCGGATCATTCTCGTGAAATGGATTATCTACGTCTTTGTAGTCTATTCCGTTTTCCTCAGCGTCGTATACTAATTTTTCTACTTTGGCGCTGGACCAGAAATTGCTGGATTTTTCTTCCTTAAGACTCATAATTAATCGAATATATCGTCATCGAGTTCAAAATATACATCATCTTCACCTCCTCCTAATAAGTCCGTGGTTCCTCCAAATTTTATTCTTGGGTTTATTAAACTATCATCTGGGGTAACTATCTCTGCATCTTTTACTATGTTACCATTTTTCATAACATTCTGAAGATTCTCCATAAGACTTCTAGTTCCTCTGGCTTTTAAAAGATCCTCGTTTTCTTTAGATTGGATGATATTTCCGTTTTCGTCAAACTGTATATCTCCGCCACCCTTTTTTATTTCTTCCTCTTCTGCTTTTAATTGCTTATAGTTTTTCTCCATCTGCGTCATGTACGACGAAAAATTCTTAGGCATCTGCATTATTTGATTCTGTAGCTGGGCTAAAACCTCAAAAAGTCTAGGCTCCACTCTGCCTGAATCTATCTCCTCTATTATTTTAGCTATTGCATGCTGAGCAGTTCTTATTTGAAAAGCCATGGTTGAAATGCTCATCGCATCTATTTTCTGCTTGTGCTTAATATAAGAATCATCAGAGATGTTTTCTATGTCATTATAGAATTTAGAAAGGGATTCTAGTATTGCTCTGGCCTCCATTTCTACTTCACTTTTGACAGTGTCTATCTTTAATTCTCTGTGAGCTTTTATTGGGGGTATATCAGGAGTGCTCAGCCCAGAAAGCATCTCGTCTGCTAGTATAATACTGTCTAATTTATCCTTAAGATTAAGTTCTTGCTCTTTAGATAAATTCGGTGTTTTTGGTTTTCTTCTTGGCATAAATTATCTGTTTCTGGCAACTTTAGGAAGTTTCAGTATCGGTTTAGCATTATCTATTATAATACCAAGATGTGCGTCTCCTACTATATTCTGATTTAACATAGTGGACTGTTTTTCCTCTTCTACCATTTGTTTAAAAAATCTATAATTTGTTGCCCATAAAGGACATGATCTTGTTTTATAGGCATAGTTATTTGTTCCGTAAAAAGGACTGTCGTAGTCTTCTTCTACTACTGGAGGTATATTAAAAGTATAAGCCTGTGTAGTAATACCATCTAATGAATGAACTAGACTTAGGTCAGAAGTTTGTGTTGCAGGATTATCAGGATCATACGTAAGTCTCCAAACTTTCATAGAATATTGTCTAAATATATTTGAGAAATTAAAAACAAAACCATACCAATCATCTGTTGTTGGAATAAATTCTCCTATCGTACTGGATATGCCAGCGCCAAAAGGAGAAGATATCTCCAGATTATTTATCCTGAATCTAAAACTCCCGGTCTGTAAATAATTATTTTCTGTTGGGCTTGTAACCGCATTAGATCCGCTCCATATAAGATCGATAAGAATCCCCTGTCCATTATAATAACCATCAAAAAGAGTTCTAGCCTGTGCTTTTTGCATTTTCCATCCAGCAGTTGTTACAGGAGCTGTTGCTCCTTCGTCTTTGATTGTAAATCTAAACTGATCGTCTACTGAAAGCAGTTCAAATCCACCTGATCTGATACCGTCGGCTAGTATAGATACAAACCCATTTGGATTTTCACCCATGCTTAATTTATGTGGTATAGGATAAGTGCTGTATGTTATTTGTCCAGTTCCTATATTATCAATAGTAATAGGTACTCTAGGAGCAGGCTTAGGGACTAATTTGCTGCGATCTAAATAATTTCTTATTCTAAACCAACAAAGAAATGCCCTTTCCTCGTTTTCTGTTAAAACTGGATCTGCCTTCCATCTTACGGCGTCTCTTTCTATAACTAGTAAGAAAGGAGAAGATGAATCCACCTGAGCCTGTGCATCAACAAATATTCTATCTAAATCATAATAATTGTTAAACACTATAGTCCAGTTATTATTAAGGTCATATTCTATTATAGGAAGATCCTTGTTTATATATGATCTTATAGGATCCTCTAATCTTCTCTGGGAGGTTATGGTGTACTGCTGAGGTTTTGTCAGTTCTATTTCTTCGTTCTTAACTTCCTCTCCAAATAGATCTTTAGTATTAACAGTATAATCTAATAAAGCAGCTTCTGCTTGTGGATCGATAAATGTAGTGTTCTTTTTAACTTCGTACTTAGTGAGCTGAATCTTAAAATAAACCGGATAGTTATTTATATCTCTAAAAACATACATTGAATCTATTTGATAAATTCTGTTTGTTAAAGAGAAATAGATAATATCTCTCTTTCTTGGTTGAGACCCTTTACCAAATATACCTTCAAAATACTTTCTGTCTATGTGAATTTCGAATGGTTGATTGAAGTTTAACCCCCACGAATCAAAAGTAAGAGCTGCATCAGGGAATTGGTTATTAGGAACCATTACTTTAACACATTTCTCATCAACAACATTAAATAAGTTGTATTCTTTGAGAACCACATCTCTTCCTCTTCCTTGTGGTTGTACTGAGTAGTAAACAACCTCGTGTCCGAACACGTTATTTACTATTTTACTTAGATCCTGATACATGTTTATGGATCTATTAATATCGTAAGGTCTGAAGGTGAAATCACAGTCAGAAAAAACTATAGGATAGTTAGTTAGTTCCTTGCTACACAATGGAGCGGGAGGATTGGTCATTAGATCCCTAGGATCAACAGTTTTATACTGTAGATCTAGTTCTAAGTCTAATAAAACTATCGGTGGACTTAATGTTGTTCCAGGTGGATAATATGGACTTGAATCATCATCAGAAGAAGCTGTTAATCTTACTTCAATCCAGAATGGGTTATCTGATGATATGGGAATATCTCCAATAGATTGTTGGGTTAAAGGAGTCCACAAAGACCAATTTAAACCATTTATACTCCACCTATACTCTAGATACAGGTATATGTGCGGATGATTTTCTCCACTTGTATCTATTACCCATCCATTAAAAGCTTCTACGTTTTTATATGGTTCTGACCAAGATATAATTCTATAATTACCTATTGCAGAAAATTCTATTGGGCTATCTGCCATTTTGAAGCAATGTTTTTAATATATATCAGAAAAAAGTATATGAAAAAATTTAGAGCTACCATGGAGAAGTTTAGTTTTGCCCAGCTTACTTCTAACTCAGACGGCAAAACATCAGGAAGTGGGACCGCAGGATTATATGTTGTTTTTATAGGGGGGATATGCTTTTTACTAGGATGTATTGATAAAATGTTTCTAAATAAAAGTGTAGATATACTCATACAATCAATAATTTTTGTCTCTATTGGAGCTACTCTATTAGGTTATAGAAAATCTAAAGATTCTGGTGTTAGTGAAATAGAAGTTGACGAAACAAAAACTGAAGAGGTAAAAGAGGATCAACCTTTAAATTCTTAAGGGTTTGATGGGGCTTCTCCGGTTGCTCCAGTTGCTCCTGTAATATCTTTTTTAATATCATATATTCCTAGTCCTGATATTATAGTGCTATTGTCTGGAGGAGCTGTCCCTAATTCAACATTAAGTTTTATCCCTCCCTGCATTAGATTACCTCTAAATCTTTCGGTTGTTTGATCTATATCAGGTAAGTACGTTTCAAGTTCCATAGAAAAACTTAGTGTTATGGCCTCTCCTCTTTGTGAACCATATGACATTTGGAAATTGTTGGGTTGTTTGTCAGGAGGTGCATCCCCTAAACTCACCTGTACTGGTATTCTAAATCCTTTATAATAGAAATAATAAACAAATCTTTTATACAGTATTTCAAGTACACTCTGTTGAATTTTAAAAGCATCTAGGGTAGTATCTGCTTTTATTTTAGCATTAATTGATACTCCTAAAGGAATTGGATAGAAATATGATGAATATGTAACCATCTCACTACCGGTCTCTTTTTCTATTTCTTTAGCATAAGATCCCCTTACGAATTTAGTAGTAGCAGATCCTGTGTCTATTCTCGTTGTTCCTATCTCTATTATACCCCTAGGTATCACGTCATAATTTCCTTCTGCAAAAGCTGGTTTACCGTCACAGTCTTCGTAAGAAAGATAAAAATCTTGTAGGAATGGCTCGTCTCCTACCATAGAATAAAAGAAGGGTATGTATACTTGAGAAACTGTTTGGTCGCTGTCTACCTGTTCATAAGTTATAACCTCATTGAGCTTACTCAAAAGACCTATTATTACACCTCTAAAAAATACGTCGTCCGTATTATATTTTTCTAAAAAATTCATTCTTTTAGTTATTGTCTAATATTACTGATGTTTTATCCCTAATTATAGGTTTACTTCCGTATTGATAAGGATCTTTTTCTAGATCTATAACTCTTATCTGGGATTGTAAATAAATTGGGATTTCCCTCATTTTAAATCTTAACGGCTGTTTTGTTGAATTCGTGTAGTCCGGATGGAAAAAATTTCCAGTTGTGTATTCGATGTCCGAAAGTTCTCTACACTCATAAACTACAGAAAGATCGATAGACTTAAAATAATTTCTCAATTGGGAGATACCATCGTTCTTGTTGACTGGTACTTTAAATCTATAAACGAAATATTCTTTTTGTGGGATGTCATCTACTAAAGAATCACCTTTAACAACTAAAAAGTAATTAAAAGTAGGGGTAAGGTTTCTTATAGATTCTGTTCCTGCTGGATATATTTCTGCCATGTTTTATATATCCTATGACAATTTATCGAAAGAAATATCAGAGAAACTATTTTTTTTAGATATCTCTATTTTATAATCAAATATCTCTGTAGGCATTGGTGCATGATTTATTACAAATATATTCATGCTAAGGTCATCAGAAAGTTTTCTTAATGTGCTAAGTATACTGTGAACACCGTCGGGATCTACCGAACTAAAGATCTCGTCCAAAAAAAGAATATTCACCGAAGAGAACCTTATTTTCATTAGCTTTATTACTGCTATAAGTACCGCAAAATCAACTTTTTTCATTTCTCCAGTGGAAAGTGTTTGTGGAGATATTTCTTCACCTAAATGGAAAATTTGAGCGTTGAATTCCTCATTAAAAACAACCTTATATGGGAGGTGTAATAAAAGAAGAGTATTTAATATCTCATTATTTAAGGAAGGAAGTATAGATTTTATTGCTAACTGTTTTACCCCTTTCTCGCTGAGTACTTCGTCTAAAGTTTTTATCCATCCCTGCTTTTCTTCAAATAAAGCTTTCTCTTGATTAAATGAAGTAAGATCCTCATTTGCCTGAGATAAAAGCTTCCTTATAGAATTAGCCTCATCATTGTTTTTAGCAGTTTTAAGATCCTTTATTTTACTTTGTAGTGTTTTTATACCAGTTTCTATTTTACTGCCCTTAGAGAAGAGATCGTTCTTTATTTCTACTATTTTATTCTGTGATTTTTTAGTATCCTCGTAATTAGACTTTAGCTTCTTAAGATCTTCTTGATATTTTTCTTTTAGTTTACAAAGATCGTCAAATATAGATTTATGAAAATCAGTTGACAAATCGGAGGAACAAGTGGGACACTTATCCTGGTTGTACAGATTTATTTTGGTGTCTAGCTGTTTCATCTTTGCACCTAAATCACTATACTTTTCATACGAATCCGTTACCGCTTTGTTTATCTGATTTTCCTTAGTCCTGAATGATTTTATTTTATCTGTATGTAGCTCTAGCAGAGATTTATATTTCTCTAACTGTTCCTGTGTTTTCTCTATTTCTGTTCCTGAGTTCTCGATTATTTTTTGTTGTAATTCCTCCAGTTCTTTTTGGGATGACGATATAGATCTGCCAGTTGCAAAGATCTCCCCTGTTAACTGATCTATTTGGGATTTTATACTTTTACTTTCCTCTTTTAAAATATCTCTCATTTCATTCAAGATATAAAATCCGAATATTTTATCTATTATAAGCTTCTTATCAGCCGTGCTCATTTTTAAGAAGCTTTTAAAGTCATTTATTGATAAAGAAATCGTATTATTAAAAACATAATAAGGTATCTTTAATATGTCATCGCTAAGATAATCTTGAACGTTGTTTTTTCCTGCTTGATCGTAAATATTTCCATCAATTGATAGTTGGAAAAGAGGAGGATCTAATCCTCTTTCAACCTCGTAATTTTTTCCATCCTCCTCAAAAGATATTTTCATCCAAGCATTTTTGTTGGATCTGTTTGGTATATCCTTTAGCTTTTTACCCTCTAGTTTTCCATATAACCCGAAAGTTATTACGTCAGATATAGTAGACTTACCCACTCCGTTTTCTCCGATAACCTGTATTAACCCAGCACTTTCGGGTAATTCTAATTTTTGGATCTTATTACCATATGAGGCAACATTCCTCCATTCAATCTTCTTGATTTTCATCTTCCTTAACTTGTACAGATATTTTATGTAGCAGTTTTTCTATCGCGCTGTATATTTTTGTTTTCTTCTCCTCTTCATAATTACATTTTTCAAGATATAATTTAGTGAGATCTAGAATGGAGAAGTTTTTACCTTCTAGATCGTGAAATCCTTCATCCACCACCTCATGGTCGGGATTTGTTATAGGTGTAAATGAGATCTTTAAAGGGGGGTTAACATATTCTGTTAATAGACCTAGAGGCGCTTTAACTGCTAGTTCCGGATCAACTAATATGTCTATAAAATTATTCTTGAATATAGGATTTAGCTCTGATGGATTAGAATTTATGACTTTCTCAAAAGTCATCCTTATAAACTTTGGAGAATAGTCATTATCATAGTAATCCTCGTATCCTGTTTCCAAGTCAAGAACAGTTATACCTTTAGGATTATCCGTATCAGATCTTGTGAGTTGGTAAGGAGATCCTAGCATTCTCATTTTACCAAAAGTTTGTGAATAGTGTATATGACCCGAATAAACTCTGCCAAATTTATCTATTTCATTATATTCTAATCCTTCATCTATCCTAACAAATTTATTGAACATTAATCCTTTTAAATCTGTGTGGCAAAACATGTAGTCATGAGGATCTTTTACAGATCTTAATGTTTCTCTTTCCGCGTCATGATCCTTTCTCCATGGCATAAGAAAAACATTGCGTCCCCCCATTATTACAGATTCAGGCTCTTCATATATTTTTATTCTAGGGATCCATTTTAGAGATTTTAAAGAATTAACCTCATTGGTATTTTTTCCATATATGTCGTGATTACCGCATATAATAAAAATCCCATCCTTAAATATATCAGAAAGTTCTTCAAATATCTCTATACCTAGATTAAGAACCCTAAGATTTAGTGACTGCCTACTGTCGTACACGTCTCCCAGGTGCACGAGGCAATCCCCAGGTTTGTATATTTTTTTACATAGGGGGATAAACCAATTTTTAAAATAATTCTCATGTATCTCAATCCAATCGTTAGAATTGTTTCTAACCCCTAAGTGTGTATCAGTAATAAATATTATTCTTTTAATTCCTGGGAATTTCTCCATTAGAATATTTTTTTAATTCCCTTTTTACCTAAAATACCATATTTTTTATCCATTTCTTGAACTATAAGCTCTTTATATTTCATATGAATAGATTCATAAGCCTTCTGATAATTTATTGCTGTATAGTCACAAATAGCAACAAATTTTTCAACCATACTAAATTCGGTATCTTCCAACTCTTTTAAAATGTCCTGAAAGATCAATGGGATTAAATCCTTGGGGATTTTTTTGCTAGGGCTTATTACCGTCCATCTGGAATTTTGAAAGATCTCATCTATTTTGTCATTTAAATTACAAGAATATATGTAATCCTCATTCTCATAAGTAACTACAGAATGTAAACTCCTATAATCTAAAGCAGGATCTACATCAAAATCCTCTTCCTGGGGCTCTTCTTTTTGAGCAGCTTCCTCTAATTCGCCATCTATATTAAGATCATTCTTTTCATCTTCTATTAGTTTTTTTTGCCTTTTCATTAATCATTTATTATTTGGGAATTGGGATCTTCAGAAATCCTCATAAAGTTGTAATCAACTAAAAATTTTTTGTAGGAATTTTTATATCCCTCATCCCTATTTGCTAACAACTTTAGCTTATATTCGTTGTTCGTATACATCATTGGATCCTGGATGATACCAAACATACCATCCACTGTAGCAACTAGTCCAGAAGATTCTGATGCAGAGTTCATAGTTAAATCTGTAGCGTCAAATTCGCTTTGTTTTGTTTGTGTTGCTGTAACAATAGCCCATTGGTTTCTTTGAGCAGCAGCTCTTAAATCTTCAGCTATTTGCTTAATCTTCATATATGTATTTTCTGAATTTGGATTTCTCCAGTTCTTCATAATATTGATATAGTCGATAATAACAATCTTGAACTTTATTCCCGTTATCTGCTCCACTTTAGTTAGCCAATTTTCAACATCTATTGCAGACGCTTGTGAAGTTGGAAACTCCTTAACTACTAATTCTCCAGGAGTTCTTAAGTTTTCGAAAGCAAGATTTGTGATCTTCTTTTTAATTAAAGCATCGTTCTCTGCACTATCTTTGTATTCAGACATTCTTATTCCTAATAGATTAGATCCTAATCTTTTCATATATTTTCTGTCATTAAGCTCTAGAGTTATAATAGCAACATTATTGGATGCTCTAATTGCCTGTGTTGCTATATTACCTAGCCATAATGTTTTACCTACTTTAGGCTGTCCTAAGAAAACATATAATCCTTTTGCTGAAAATCCTCCACCTAAACAAAAATCGATATAATCATATCCGCTAGAAAATGTTAGATTGCTAGGCTGTTTGTGTGAGTCTGGATTCCTAAAGTTTAAACCCATATCAAAAGAAAAGTCGACCTTATTTCTGTCGACTACAATAGATTTATATGTGTTTATTACGTCTTTGATGTTATCTGGAGTTACATCCGTGCTTCTTATGTAGTTTATTGAATCTACTGCACTCTTCTCTAGTGTTTTCCATTCGATCCATGATTCTACATTTTGCTGAAGCCACTCAACATCATAATCCTCCAGATTTATCATCCACATGGAGTCTAATAAAGAATCTGTTAGCCTATCATCTATTTTTAAAAGCTTTGCAGATTCTCTTACTTGAATTTTACTTGGTATCTGCTGGTATTTTTTCCAGAATGATTTTATAACTTTAAAAGCTTCCTGATAGTCAGAATTTTTAAAAAAGCTAACGTCAGTAGCATCTATATAAGCCGGATTATCTATAACCGATCTAAACCAAATATTTTCTAAGTGCTGATTTTGCATTTTCTAATAGTGGGGATTGTCCTTTATTTTATACCAATTTTTATTTCCTATACTTTTCTCTGTTTTTTCAAATATCCCGGTCTCTATTAATTCTTTTACTAATTTGACGTGATTAGTTTTCTTCCAGTCTGATTCCAGAAATGAATTAAATGTCTGATCTGAGAATTCCCCATCAGGTCTTCCGTCTCTAACTAAATAAGAATTTAACTCGTAAATTATGTCCTCCTTAGTTGGGTATTCAGTTAGATCCTTCCATATCCCAAGAAGATATTTTAATTTAAGCTTGTTCTTCTCCATTAGACTCAGTTACTTCTTGTTCTTGTACATCGCCATTTATTAAATCTTCTAGCTCTGATACATCAAACAGATCTGGTAATTTAAAGTGGGGCTGTACAACATTCTCGTCTAATTGTTTAAGTACATCCTCAGTGAACACTTCAGCAGTAAATATTTGTGTCGAGGGAACGGTTTTTCCTAAATGTCTAACTGCCCATCTTGGTGAAGATTCATTTGGGATGAATTCCATTTCTCCGGTTTTTTTATCAACTTCTAATTTACCTCTTTGTATTCCACAATTTTCCCAAGAAACAAAGTCCTGTAATCCCACATATGGATTCATACCATTCATAAATGAGATATGAAACTTAACAGCATAAGGCCTGGTAAATCTAGCTTTTTTAGGTGTTGACGTAACAACAATACCTGTTTTTGTATCTCCTTCCTTAAGTTGAGCTTTGGACAGCATAATAACATTACTCATAGAGAATATAGGTCCATCACCGCCAGCAGCTTCTTTTGTCGGCATAAATCCTCCAATGTTACCCGTGGTTGTGTGGTTTGTACATATCAATGGTATTTTAACCGCAGTAAGGTCCAAGGTAATAACGCGGAATAAAGATCTTAATTCTTTTGATCTGATACCCATATCCATTACACTCTTTCCCTTTAATGCGTCACCTGTTTCTTTATCAGTAGATAGCATACCAAGTGAATCTAAAACAAGAGCAATCTTAGGATCTTCACCTTCTTTTCTATATCCCTTAACTTTATCAACTAAATTAGCAACAAATATCTTGAAGTCTGAAATAGTCTTAATAGGTTGATATCTAACTTTGTTTGTATCAATCCCGAATTTTTTTGCTCCAGACTTATCAATAGCACCTTCAGTATCACAATAGATTACATTATAATCTTTTCTTTGAGCCTCTCTTACTATGTTCATACACAAGAACGATTTACCTGTTTGTGGATCACCAGCAATACCCATTGATCTGTTATTAGCAATTCCTCCAAACAAACTTCCCGATAGTTGGGCATTTAACAAATAATTTCCTGTTGGTATCCAATCAGTAACCTCAGAGAATTCGTTATTCTCCAATATAGATCCCATTTCAAATCCATCGATTTTAGATAATTGTTTATCAAGTTCTGCAAACGAAAATTCCTTCTTAGCCATATTAATTAAATTATTTACTTATTTTACATCTAGATCTCCTAATGATTTCAGAATCATCTAAATTTTCATTTTCGAATCTTCCATCCATCTCACTAAGGATATACAAATCTTTCCCTATTTCTCTAGCAACATTTTGAAGCGAGTCCATGTCTTTCGTTACATCAACATCGCCATACCAAACTTTTCCTTCTCCCAGAACAAAAATATTAGCATTAAAGTATACCTCATTATCCGGATATTTTTCTATATAACTAGATTTAGAAAAAGAAACCATCCTATCCAAATTAAATCCACATTTAATAAAAAAATCACTCATATCATCAATTTTTAATTACATACATTTATTATACTCAGATTTTTTATTTTGGTCCGAGAATCTTTTAAAAATAGATTATTTTATAGCATTTTTTAATCCAAGCAGTCTTGAGCACGTTTTGAAATTTTGGTTTATTTCGTTCCATTTTATTAGATAATCTAATACTTTGGTAGTGACACCTGGATCTTGTTTTAGAGATTCCTCTAAGAGATACGGCGAGGAAAGCCACAATTTGCTTTTTTTATCCGGATCTATAGAGTACTCAGGTTCCTCTATATGCAAAAAAAATCTGCCATCAGCAGATTTTTTAATATATCTTTTTCCCTTTCCCATATTACATTATATAGGAAATTTCGATAAAGTTTCTTTTTAAGAGATTTTTTCTTTTATATTCTGGTATAATTTTAAAATGTAAGCACACTTTTCATATTCTTCAGTAGACTCAAAGTGAGAAATTAATCTTTCAAAAATGTCTGTTTTTAAGAATTTATATAATGGACTTTCTTTTCCAAAAGCTTTTTCTCCTTCCGCTTCTATATAAGAATAAAGCTTTCGGGACTGCTCGTCATACATTTTATCAATTTCTTCTTCAAAATTCAAATGTTTTTTTATTTCTTCTGGTTCCATTTTTTTTATTTTATATACCAAATGTAGAGTATAAGTCCCTTAAAAAAAAAAGATTTCTGTTAATATTTATTATAGTTTGTAAATATTTCTTCACCTACTTCTATATTTCTAGTTGCAAAAAATATTATCTTATTTTTCCTTGTATCAGTTTCCCAATCTGCATTATATAAATTGTCGGAATGATTAAAAATACTACCGAATCCTAAACATATAACTAATCCACTTTCTCCCTTAGGCCAACTAAAAAAATGATCCCTTAGTATTTGTGGATATTCAATATCCTCTGGAACTTTTATATAATGACATTCCTCAAGAATTTCACCCTGTTTTGTTTTTTCAGCGGCAAAAACTCCTCTTCCGTGAACAGGAGAATCGTCTACATATATTTTATTAGATCTATAAAGCATATCACTTATACTATTTATAAATTAAAAATTTCATAGGAGGATATATACAATAAAAAAAGTATGAATAACATTCTTTCTTTAGAGGACTATTTATTTGAAAATGAATCCCCTATATTTTTTACAACAGATCAAATCAACGAATCCCTGGAGTATCTTTCTTTAGAGGATCCAGCATTAATGGAAGCTTGGTACAACACAGTTCTTGATTTTGCAGCTCTTATCCCAGGAGTAGGATCAGTTGCAGAAGGAATAAATCTAGTTTCATATGCCAAGCAAGGGCAATATTTACTTGCCGGCCTTTGTGCAATAGGTTTAATACCCTTATTTGGGCAATATATAGGAGCTGGAGGGACTTTATTAGTAAAGGCTTTAGGAAAAGGGAAAGCACTAGGATCTTCTATTTTAAAGCCTCTTATAAATATGGTAGCTAAATTTTTCCCAAAAATAGTAGGATTTTTAAAAAGTTCTAAATTTCTAACTAAATTTTCAGGTATTGCTCCATTTGTTAGCAAGATGATAGGATCTCTCAAAAAATTTGTAATGGAGGGTGGAACTAGAATAGCTAAACTAGCAACAGATTCTTCTAAGATAAAAAATCTAAGAGGAATCACGCAAGAAGCAAAGTTTGCTAAAAAATCTTACGATTGGATGTTTGCTCCTAAGGATCAGCCTGTAATATCTACCACTCCTACAACTGCAGGATATGAAGGAAATGTTAACATCTCTCCAGAATATCAAATACCAGTTCCTAAGGATGCTTATATGGCTTATCAAGGAACCCCGCTTAAAAATATTAGACCATATACTGATGTAGAGATTGCACAAGCTGAAATGGCTCAAGATTGGGAAATATATCTATAGAAAACTACAAACCCAGGATCTTTCCTGGGTTTTTTGTGTAGTAAGGTTTAGATCTTAGATCCGCAATCAGGACAGAATTTCCAAGTTTGCTTTTTCATTCTAGTCCCGCAATCTGTGCAGTAGTTTCTAATTGAAGAAGACTCTAATGGTTTTTGTGATTCCGGTAATATTCTATATTTAATAGTTGTTTCCGCGATATCCATAAAATTTGCAGAAGCACTTCTAAATTCCTGATTACTAGATTCACCTATTTCAACCCTCCCAGTTTCCAAACTATTACTAGCATTAGATCCTTTTACCGAATCATTTGTCATACTTGTAGTAGTAAATAAATTGTTTATGGTTGATCCGCCTAAAGAAAAGTTTAAATCTGAGAAGTAGGATGTAAATACATCAGGGGTGCATCCTCCATAATAAATCCCAGTAGAATCGCTTCCGATAGTAATGGTCGGATTATAAGGAGGACTTTTGAAATAACCACTACCTATATAGTTGGTCTGAGGTAATGATTCTTTATAGAAATAAACCTCTAACATACCATTATCAATTATAGCGTTAAGAGCCTCATTGGATTTATCGACTTCGTAAGTTTCGAAAAGAAACTTGTTATTTGTGTCTATAAATCTTTCTAGATAAACTCTTTCCCCTGGTCTTAATATAATACCAGATTTGGAAATAACCTTACCGTTTAGATTGATCTTCGCAAGGACCCTTGCTGTTGTTGGATTGAATAATTCAATCTCGAAATTTTCACCGTCTTTAAGATAGACGGAATCTCCATAGATCTTAGATCTATTTCTGTTTCTTGTGATGTGTGCGGTACAACCTCCCACATTCACGCTTGGCGTTGAATAATACATAAAGATTATTTTATTTGGCCCCTTCCTTCGCGTCCATTGCTGAAAGCTCTACGGTTTGTTGACCGGGAAGTGACTAGAAACCTCTAGTTCTATTATTATATAACTACGCTAATAAAAGTTTCCGAATTTGGCTACTGGAATGTATTCTTTAACAAGCTCTGAATGTATTAACTGTGGAATTCTTTTATATTCTTTGTACCATTTATTACATACGTAAATTTCTCGACCGTTTGGGTCTTCTATTATTTCAACCACGTCATATTCTGCTTCTTCAAAAGGACCTATAGCTTTAGTAATAACTTTACCTATGACTGACATTTTTGTTACGTCTTCTCCTTCTCCACTATATTCTAAATTTTCTTCTATAGCGAAATCTTTTAGTTTTTTTATTTTCATTTTGCAGCATTTATTCCCAGTGGAACGGTGTTAACGTTAGACTGTTTATTTTTTTCGGTGTTTTCTAAATCCTGTTGTTGTATATCTTGATTTAGATATGGGTCTTCTATTGAATCTAACAAGTCTCTGTAATATTCTAAATGTTTTTTAGATCTATATGATTGTGTGTCTGCGAAAGCTCCAGAGAAATTACCAAGAATGTAATTGTTATTGTCATCTTGTTCTTCATCACTATTAAAAATCTGATCTATGTACTCGTAGTAATCCTTTTTGGATTTACCCCCTTCAGAAGGAAAACTTTTAAATGTTTCTATATTCTTGTCAACTGCATAAGATGGGAATTCCCATTTCCAATCTTTTCTGATTGTTTCTGGATAAAAAGTTATAGATGCAAAATCACCTGGAGATAACTCCCCTTGAAGATTCATTTCGCTTATCCATGTTTTATAAAAAGCTCTAATTAAATCTAGTTGATCAACGTTACTCATTTCTAAAACGTCGTTTGCTGAATAATTTTTTCCAGTATCAGGATTAATAAAATTCTTTAGTACAGAGGGAATAAAAGCTAAAAGCCCGACTTGACCTGACATCTCATCTTTATATTTAGAATCAAATCTGCTTTCGTGAAATATAGTGTGTAATAGCCATTGCGGCTTTATACCAAGCTCTTCTGATATCTTTATTAATTTCTTTAAAAACCTATTACGATTTTCTTTAATATAACTCATATAGGGAAGCTCAGTAACAGTTTCCGTTTTATACGAGGCGGGGTCTATTTTTTCCACCTTTACATTTTCAAATAAAGAAAAGTTTTTAAAGTCTTTTAGATGTCTCAACATCCATTATATATCATCAAATCAAATTCTTAAGCATAGGTTTTTCTGAAGCCCATGCGTGTAGAGAAGTTATGTGCATTGTGAGCATTCCTGGCTTAACATCTTTCCAATTTTCGGAATTTTTTTCTTTACATTGATCGATAAGCCAAAACACCTTTCTAGCACATAAATAGATATCATCCCTAAAATGTCTAAAGAAATCGCACGATCTAATATAGTAAACCACGTGAACCCATTCTGCTCTTCTTATAAAATGATATCCTATTGTACAAGGAACTCTTTCCCCGTGAACAGAACCGGTATCCTCGGGAAACCAAATAGGGAGAAATGCTTGTCTAGTAAAAGGTTCTTTAACCATTAAATCTACAACATCTTTAAAATCTCCATAGTCATATCTGATACCTGACATTTTACTGTTAGGTATATCAGAAGCAAATTTTGGCCAGATCCTTTCTGGATATGTATGCGAGAATTTTTCAAGACCTCCAAACTCAGCATTATTTTTTTGCGCATATGGCCATCGGACGTGCGAGGGCGGGGGATTAAGAGGTAAACCCCCTATTCTTTCTTTAAAATGCTCGTCTGCCCAATCGAAATTTGGTTTAATTTGATCTCCAATAACTTTTAAGTCAGGATTCATTTGGCACGAAAAAGATAGATTTAGGGTCTCTATCATAGCATATCTGGGATCGTGTTTAATCTCTTTTCCTTGCCATTTTTCAGTATGGACAACATAAGAATAATCATACATTTGTTCAGCGGTCCATCTAATGACATCGTTAAATCTCCCAAATTTTTTCATTTATGCTATTTTCTTTATTATATGGTGCTTTTTTTAAAGGTTTCTTATTTATAAAATCTATCAAACGAATTTTTTGATATTTTATTGAACCGCACTTTGCCAATAAATTCTCCTATAGTAAGACAATCTGTATAACTCATTGCAGATTTTAGATAATCTTGAAAATTTTCACACCAACTACTCAATGTGTATTCAACTTGCTGTATTTTAGAAATCCCTTCGGATGTTTTTAATTCGGTTTTACCTAGACTTTTTTGTACATCCTTAGTTGACATTCCTCTAAACTTTTTAAAAAATTTCTTTCCCGCTTCAAACTGTAAAAGCACATCGATTGAATATTGATCTATCTTATCCCCCGGTTCTTTCCAAGATCCATGATCCTTATTCTCCTCATATGTTTCTCCGCAGCTTTCTAAAGACTTATTAAATATACTTCCAAGCATTACATAGTCAGCTCCTAGAGCTAAAGCTTTTATAACATCCGCATATTTCTTGAATCCCCCGTCTGCTACTATTTTAGTTGGAAGATTTCTTTCTTGTTGGATCTTAGCGGTTTCATGGATAAGTGATGCCATTGGATATCCTACTCCCGTCTGCACTGTTGTTAAACATCCAGCTCCGTTACCGATTCCCATTCTAACGTAATCAGCTCCAGCACTAGCTAACGATAGAAAAGTATAAGGATTTGCACAATTACCTACCATTATAACTAGACTTCTTCCGTAGATCTCTTTAGACTGTTCAACCAACTCTTTTACTATATTCATATGCCCGTTAGCTATATCAATTAGAGCATAAGCTTTTTCACCTAATCCTATATTAACTCTGTTATCTATGAATATTTTTTTAAAATCGTCTAATCCATAAGAAAACCAAACTTTTGGATCTATTGAAACGTCCATGAGAGTGTATTCGGTTTTTCTTGGTATAATACTATAAATTTTGTGAGAATTAAAAACTGAATAGTTTTCCATACTAATAACAGTGTCCATCGGAGCAGTAAAAAGGGGAAGCATTTGCTTTTCGTCAAAAACATCTACTTTTTTTCTGGATAGTATTCCTGTGTGCATTTCTGGTTCTATGAGTATATCGTCAAAATCAAATAACATAAGTTTATTTTTTACTTACATTATAGAGGGATCACACATAAAAAATCCCAGAAATTCTATGATTTTTTAACTATTCTGGTAAATATGATGTCCAGACATCAATCCCTTTGAGAAGTTCCTGATAAAATACCCATAACCAGGCTTAAATGGTTTATGTCTCCTACCAACTGAGCTACTGTACCTTGGTTTCCAGTATGTTAAAGAACAAATAAAAAAGGCTTCGAAATAATCGAAACCTTTTCCAAAATATCTATTTACAATCTTCTGTAGTTAACTTCGATTCGGACCTTGTCCGTTAGCACAAAAAGCAACCGCTTGATAGACTTCATTCTGGCTCATCGTACAAATGATGTTATGTTTAATAAAGTTTTTCATTGTTTCTTTATTGTATATCTTTATTCCGATATTGTTTCACACAATTAGGGTAATTATTTTAAATAAAAAAATGATTTTTTATATTTTTTCTAATTAGTAATAAGTTTCATTTACTTCCATACTGGAGGTATATCCACACTCGGAAACTCCCTCTACCTCGCTCCAGCTATATTCAACCTCTGTAGATTCGTAAGCGTTGTAAAAAATATCTGAATTTTTTTCAACTTCACTCTTTATTAATGAATCTATTACTTGATTAACTCCCCCTGTCTCTAATTTCTCGTTGACAATTTTCAAAGCATCTTCATAGTTTTGAATCCCTTGATCTCCCTCTCCACCGTCCATAATTTTATAAAACATCCCAAGAGCAAATATTGCTGCTTCTTTCTCTGTTTTACCAGTTCCAATAGTAGTAAATACCATTTTAGCATCTGGGTTTGTGTAATCTACGTTCATAGTAAATCTTTTTAAAACTTGTTTCTTCATAATAGAATTTTTAACGTTAATAAACTTATACATGCATTATATCACAAAAGTAGCAAAATATAACGGCCCTAAAAAAAGATTTTTCAATTAATTTTAAATTTTAACGATTTAATCCGCTAATTTTTGTTTTACAAAGATAAAGATATCGTAAAAGTACGTAAAAGTTTAATTGTAAAAAAATGATTTTCTATTTTTATAAATTCCAAGCCGGATTAGAAACTATAAGAATTCCGTTTTCTATTCTTGGGATAGGTTTAGTTGAATAAGGATTATCATATTGGATCTGTTCTGGATAGAACTTTTGTCCTTGAAACATGATATAATTTTCTTCGTCTTTACCCCTGTGGCTCCATCCTTGACCTCTCATTTGGTCACGAGAAGCATCATCAACAGTGGGTTTGCCAAAAAGAGAATCCCAAAATCCTTCGTTAATTTCTGAATTATTAGATTGATATTTTTTAATATGCTTCATTTTTTATTTTATTTATATATATTATTCTATGTAAATTAATTTATTAATAATATCAATAATAATAAATTTTGGCTTATATCATATTAGAACTGTTAATTTTTTTATCCGAGGATTTCTTTAATCTTATCCTTATTAGCTAGTAATTTTTTAAGATTATCCTGAAGATCTCCAGTAAGTTTTTTACCCCCGTCTGTATTAATATCTTTTCCAGATATGTTTTTAATCATCTTAGCAACTTTATCAATAGCGATTTCTGTATTTTTTCCGTATAATCCGTCAACATTTAATTTTTTTCCTATTTCTAAATTGTTATAGTCTTCTTGGAATTTCTTAATTGCTTCAACATTAGGACCATCTTTTTTTAGATTTTCCTTGTCTACATTACCACTGCTAATATCCTCACCTTTATCCTTATCTTCTTCTTTTCCTTCTACTTTTCCAGTAAGGTCTTTCTTTTCCTTAGAAAATTCTTTTCCGTCCTTATCTTTAAAGTAAACTTTGTCGCCTTCGATTTTAATTATCTCGCTCTGTTCTTCTTCACCGTTATCTTTTTTATATTTAACAATGTCACCAACTTTATACTCTACCTTTTCTTGATTCTTTTTTTCTTCTGCATCCTTAGCGTCAGCAATTGCTTTATCGTCAATAATTTTAGCTTTATCAGACATAGAATTTATACTAGTGATAATATTTGACATAGTATCTGCTATTTTCTTGTCTACTCCGATCTTGGCTAATTCAGATTTTTGAAGCTGATTGGCTTTTTGAATCATATCGTCAATTTCGGCATTCATCGTCTCTAATTTTTCCTTCCTTTCCTTTCTCTTCATTTTTTCCCAAGCCCCTTTATCAGAGAGTAATTTTTGATACTCGTCAAACTTAGATACAACCTCATCGGCTTTAGCTTTTAATGTTTCATTACTAGGATATTTTTTCTGTGAAATCATTTCAGAATACAAAGATTTCATTTTATCTGTAAGAGCTGCTCTTTCATCATCGAATGTATTTTTCTCATAAAGTAAAGGGAATGAATATTGATCAAACCCATATACATTTGCGTGCTCTTTTAAAGTTAAAGGCTCATTTTTAAGAATATCTTGATAGTTTACTATTTTACTAGTAACCATTTTATTAATTGCATCTGCGTTCTTTTTAGCATCTTCTGTTGAAGCAACTTGAGCATAGATTTCTTTGATAGAAGTTGCTGCTTTAATAGCATCTTCTTTTATTGTAGCATATTTTGGATCTATTTTCTCTGCTACTTTTTTAATAACAGATTCCATTGTTTCAGATCTTTTAGCTGGATCTTTTTCTTCTGATACAGATATCAAATCGGCAAGTACATCTTTATAATCTACTGCTTTAGTAGCTACAAACATGTAACATTTAAAAAAGAGAGATATTATTTCTCTGATTGTTTTAACTGGTGTAGAAGACTCCTCCTCAAATAATTTGGTATAACTATTAAAATTTAGTACTCTGCTTGGTTTCATTTTTTAACTTTATCTTATATATCTAAGATTAGTTTAAGAAATTATTCTTTACATAAGTAAATACAAGATTTAGAAATCTCATCCGTATCTTTGTGGTCCCTCACGGGCTCGAACCGTGGACCTACTGATTATGAGTCAGTTGCTCTAACCTACTGAGCTAAGGGTATTTCTATTATTAAAAAAATTATTTGGAATTAATTAGTTACTTTTTTTCCAGAAATTGAATTCCAGATATTTTTGCTTTTTGTGGCTATTGATTTTCCTGTTGGTGCTATTCTATCTTGTACTGCTTTGAGAGCATCCTGTGTTTCTTTTTCCAATCTAGCTCCGAATATTCTTCCTTTTCTTATACCCTTATCTATCACCTGAGACATTTTCTCTACACCCTCCTCTATAGTTTTATTAACTGGTACTTTTAAATTGTCTAGAGTGTTTTGACAAACCTTATAAAAATCTTCTATGTTTTGTCCTATGTTTACAGATTTTATTCCCAGTTCTTTAGCTGTTTGATATAGACACGAATTTAAAAATTCTGGGATTGTTTTAAATGATGATGTTGATGCTTTATATGCACCAACAGTTAATATAGATATTGCTTCTGAAGCATTTGGTGATTTACCTGCTAGTTTATAAAGATCTTTGATAATCATCTTAAACAAAGCAGCGGGGTCTTCTTTCATATTATTAAAAGACTCTTCCCCCTTATCTGTATAGTATGTATTGATTCTTTTAAAAGTATAAATAACACTTAATCCCGCTGTTATCTCGCCCTCTTTTACATACGAAAAAATAGATGATGTTAAAGACATCAATCCGTCTGAAACTGCCTCGGAAACTACGTATATTCCATCAGGTGTAAAAACTAAAGATTTATCTTTTTTTTCAGAGATTTTTAGAAGAACATCCCCCATTTTTTTATTGTATTTGGCAACAGAATCTGCATATGTTTTCATCCCGCTACCAACACATATAAAGTTATATTCTCTTCCCCCTATAGTTGTCGTCTTTATATCTTTTAGTGTCCTATAAATTAATTTATTGTTGAGATCAAAGATGCTTAATTTACTATCCGAAATTTCATTTTCGAATAAAGAAAATTCTTTAAAATCTAGTATTTTTTTCATTTTATGTTAATTTACACAAAACAGAACCTTGTGGAAATCTAGTATGTACATTTTTTTAAATTTTCCTAAATATCCAGATATGTCTTCTGCATTTTCTTCGTCCTCTAGATCTGATACAACATAAAAAGTTAAGGAATCTATAAAATCAAAGGTTTTAGTAGCATAGAAAAAAACATCATTTAATTCCTCCCTCTGTTCATCTTCGTAAGAATCACGTTCTTCTATATCTAAACACCCCCATAATTCAGGCTCTTCATATTTAAATTCATCATAGCCTGAATATATTTTTATAGACATTATTATCCCTCAATTAAAACCTTATTAAGTTCATAAGCTCCCGCAGATCCAGGGATTTCGTCATAGTATCCTATAAATGAATATTGTCTACCGTCTGAGCTTGAATCTGGAATCATTTCTATAGCACTAATCATCTTCTTCCCCATGTACTCAGGGTCTATTGCGTGCCCTACCGTAACTGTTACTTCTTCCCCCTCTGGATTAATAAATTTTACTATATAATCACCTTCCTGTCCTTCAGGGGTTGAAACAAAATCTGTAGATTCTGCTTCGAAGCTACCATTCTCCGTCTCTATTTCCATATCACTTGACATTGGATCCATAGTGTCTGGCATGACTGTATTCATCTCTACTTCTCTAGCGAAGCTTTCGTATATTCTAAGGTGTTTCATTTTTTTTTTATTTTATATATCCTTTTTATCTACCTTGAGATTTATAAGGCTTTTTATAGTGTTTAGCATTTTTACTAACACTATTTTTGCATTTAGAATGTATGCCCGATCTTTTTTTTCTAGTCTTTCTCATGTGATTTTTTGAAGAGTCTAGAGATTTAATTTTTGCCATTATTTAAAGTTTATTTTATCTTTTGTCCCCAACAAGGATTCGACTATTACCCTTTGGATAATATCGTAAAATTTCTTTTTTCTTTCAGGATCTTCTGATATAGAACAATTATCAACAAACATTTTTATATCTTTTTTTGTTTTTTCTGATAGGATATTTAATATCTTAATTTCTTCTTCCATAATTTAAAATTTAAACAGGTCTAATAAATCCTCTCTGATTAAACATGTTCTGATTTACTCTTAAAACAGATCCGCCCTCTATTAATTTTAATAATAACGTGTACTCATCTACTTTATCTACGATAAAAGGAGTACCTAAGTATGTTACTTTATCAACCCTCTTAAGATTAGTTAATGGATAAGATTTACCGTATTTTTTTACCGGTTTGTTCATTCCATGTCTATAACATTATAGTTCTCGTACGTCTTTATTATTTTCATATAAGTATTTATCTTATTTGTAGAAAAAAACCACAAAAAAATCCATATCTCTAGGGATTTTAAAAAAGATAGTAAAAAATTAAGATTCTATAGAATCCCAAGCTTCTATTATGGCGTTAGCAAATATTGACTCTTTTCCTGTCCATCCAGCTAATATAGCACCTCTATAAAGATTTTCAGGCAAAACTGTGTTGTTGTATCCTGCAACTTGAACAGTGAAAACATTAACCTTAGAATTAACAGTTCTTCTGTATTCTTGTACCATTGCCAGTATATCTACATGAACGTCACCTTTACCACTATGTCCGTAAGGTGAATTTCCTACAGTGCTCTTATGTCCATATAGCCCACCGTGTCCAGCCTGCATATCCGAGTAGATAAAAACGTTATCATAATGGACTTTATTTTTTATAGCTTCTTCCCAGAATACCCATATCCCATTTTCGGTTCCTCCTCCTTGAGATCTTCCTCTTTTAGATGTCTCTTCTAGTTGTGTGAGTGTACCATTCCTTTTAGAAACTTCTTTTAATGAAAGATTGTCGCCAAATACTCCTACAATACCTTCATCAGATTGTAAAGCAGTTGTTAATGATGAAAGGTTAGCTATTTCTGCAACAGTTACAGATCCATATTCGCTATTGAAAGAACCCCATGCTGATCCTGAGTTATCAGATAGACAGGCAGTTTTTCCTTTTAATTTAGGCATATTAGATACCGAAATATCTAAACACTCCTCTAGAGTATCAAGAACAAGTTGCTTGTGATGTATATCCGAATTTTGTATTGCCTTAAAAGCTGACCAATATCTAAATGGAAATTGTTTTCCACTTTCAACTCCAGATTTTAATTGGGTTAAGATTCTTGCTGTGATTGTACGATCTTCTACCTCAGTAAATATTCCTCTAAGGTTTCTTAACAAGGCCATATGAGGGATAAGAATTGTATCCGTTATTTCCTTCCACGTTTTTCCCTCAGATCTTAGGGTTTCCCATGTTTTTTCGGTCTCTTTTACTTTTATTGTACCGGTGGACATTAACTCATTGATGTCCTCTCCTTTTGCGTGAGATATACGTACAAGATCTATTAGTCTTTTTCCTTTGTACTTATTTAATTGATATCTGCTAAATTCCCCAAGTTTTTCTGCCCATGTTCTTTTAACTAAAGATGAAAGGCCTTTTTTATCCCCATTCTTGTACATATAGTACTCAAACTGATTTGTTAAATCATCAGGTCTAATCGAAATAGACTTACCCACATTTTTCATGTATCCGGGGTTACTCTCGTTAAACTCTGTTCTGTTACTGTGCTGTGATGCTCTTATGAATATAACCGCAGGATTAAGTCTCATAAAGAATTTATTTCTTAATTCTAAAGCAAGATCTAGGGTTCCTTTAAAGTCATAGTTAAGGGCAGAGTCTATCGCATTTTCGAAAATTTCAACAGATGTTAAATCCGATTTATACATCGAAGAAAATATAGAGTATCTAGAAAGAGTGCTAAGATTACTAGGCGCTTTTAACCCGTCCCTGTAATATTGTGGTTCCCCAAATATAGAGGAAGCCGCTACAATCTTTAATGTTTCTAATGGATTGATCTCATAGGATGTTCCTCCCATAAAGTTCTCCACTGCAAAAGATTCGTAAAGTGAATTCTGTGCAATTTGCATTGCTACTTTTTTATCTGCGTAATTACTCAACTTTGACATATAGTAGTTGTTTTAAAAAGTTACTAAAATAAAAAAGGGTCCAGTCGCTCAGCGTCCAAACCCCTTAGTGGTTGTTCTGAGAAAATTGATTTCGAGGGTTTTGAGTCTAACAATATATGAAGTATCTCAAAATCCCGCTTCAGAACATTTCTAAAAATCCGAGAATATTAGGGAAAAGTTTTTTTCTTTTGATTCATTATTGAAGTATCTCTTCTCACCGCTTCGGAGTTTATTTTTATATAATTTTTTTCTTGAGAAATCTTTAAAGAGTGGTCCCTCATTACGTGAGGTAATCGTTCCCTTATTTCTAGTCAGTGAATTAAACCAATCTACTGTAATTTTCTCCCTTAAAGAAGCGCTCTTCTGTAGAAGTACTAAGTCTTTAGAAATAAACAACCGGAGCTGTTTATCGATCACTGTTTATAAATTTTGAAGTAACCCTTTAAACCGCTTCAAGAAAAATATGTATGTTAAAGAACGTTTTATTTTATTAAAATATACCGCAAATATAGGTAAAGTTTCAATTTAAAACCCGATATTCCTCTAGAAATTTTTTAATCTGATCCCCTGTTTTCACTCCAGAAAATCTTGAAATTTCTTTTCCTCCTCTAGTTAGAATGCAAGTGGGAATGTTTCTAATATTAAATTTTTGTGTGTTTTCTTCCACTTCAGAAATATCAACTTTAATAAAATTGTATGATTCAGAAAAAGATTCTTCAACTTTTTCTAAGGTAGGCTTAATAATTTTGCATGGTCCACACCAATCAGCGGAGAAAAGAATTAAAGTTCCTTTATCATTATTTATTGCTTCGTTTAATTGTTCATCACTATTAATTATCATTTTATAGATTATTTCTTTATGCTATATAACCATTAATAAAATAAAAAATTATTCAACACCAGAATAAACAGGTCCTTCATTTTCTTCTGAAATTTCTAAGTCTTCATTTTTCACAACGATTGTTGGTAAATCATCTGATTCATTGGAAGATTTTTGATGCAAGTCTTCAGATTCTTGTAATTCTGGGCCTTCATTAATTTTATCTGTAGCTAGCACATTTAATTTTTTAGTGAATTCTTCTGAAATGTGTAAAGCACCTTTGCCCTCTCTAATTTCCGGAGTTTCTGGAGCTTCTTTCATTGATTCTTGTTGCTGAGCAATCAGCTCCATTAATTTTTTCATCTTTGTTTTAGAGATGCCAGTAGGTTTTGGTGTATATTTTACTGGTTTACCTTTTTTCTTTCTTACTTTACTCTTAGGCATAATAATTTTTTCTCTATCATAGACAAAAAGACGATATATAGTTTCGTGATAAGGATACTAAAATTCTCAGAATTTCTAAATGAATCTGTTGATCAAACTATGAAATATTTTGGTTTAGATGAAAGGTTTGAATGGAGTAAAGAACTTGGTGAATTAGCAGAAAATATTCTAGATAAATCTAATGAATTAAAAGAAACATACGGATATAATAGAAGAAGCAATGACGGATTTGAGTTTGATGTAAAAACAAGATCTTGGCCGGATCTAGATAATCTTGCTGCAAAATATAATGCTACGAAAGAGGAAATAGACGATCTTTGGTATCTTTTCTTAAGCGATCAATTAGAAATGTATGGCGATGATATAATAGAAAACCATAATATTTTTGATGATTGGTCGCAAGGCGGTAGAAGTGGAGGGTGGTTAATTCTAAAATATAACGAAAGAATAATTAAATACACGGAGGAAACAATAGATGATGAAATAACAGATTATAATTTATATACAAATCGGGTAGCTGATGAAGATTTTAATGAGTGGAAGGAATTCCAAGAAAAAGGAGGAAAAGGATTAAGAATGCTAAAGTCATTCAATATAAAAACTCCAATACCCGAAGATATTGAAATTTTAGAAGAAGAATTCAATAAATGTAAGCCTAATCTAGAATCGCTGATTGAAGAATTGAATGTATTGGAAAATCACCTAATTAATGTTAAAAAATCTATAGATGATTTTTGGAATAACTCTAATGAATATTTTAATTATTTTTTAGACGGTCAGTTTGATTTAGATTAATTCTAAATCTTCCCACGTAGTATTCCAAAGAGATTCAGATTCACATTTAACTTGTTTATCTTCTCTTTTAAAGTGTATATAATCACTTTCAAATACATCATTAACCAATATATTAGGTATACCCATTTTTTGTGCTATAAAGGCTCCGTATCTCTCCATATAAGATGGTTTATCCCCCTCTGTTCTAACAAACACGCCAGAAAGATTATGTGAATAATTAGAAATTATATCCTCCACATAAATTCTGTTCTCTGTCTTTATTAGATCTAGCCTAGGATTCAATGAAATATTTAGATCCATGTCTTTTAAAAACCACCATCGATTAGTCTTTTCTTCGTGAATGTATACGCCTATTTTTTGAGATATATGTTTTAAGAAAAAAGCTTGTGTGTTTTTAGAATTATAGAAACTTTCTATAAAATCTGAGCCATCATAAGACATTTTGTATTTACACTCATATAAAAATTCAGGATCCCCGTTAAGATTTAGCAATATTCCATCAATGTCAAAAAGACAATAATTTGATGGTAGATATTCTCTATGGCCTTCGGAGAAGGAATTAGATATTCCCCATTTTCTTTTTTTAGACATCTAAATTTTTATTGTATAGATAATACAAGTAAAATTAATGATTGTTTCAATAATTACTAGGAAGAATTCCAGCTTCGTATTGAGATTTACCATTTTTTAGTAAATACTCCAGTTGGATCCACTGTTTATTAGAAAGATACTTCTTAGTTGTTGCTTGTGTCCAAAGCTTTAAGAAAAACTGATTGTACCTGTATCTCTCTGGAAGCCAATCCCATAATTTTTGGTAGTATTGTATTTCTGCCTCAGTAAAATATTTTCTATCCGCAGATGAACTAAAATTTTCGTAGATCTTAATGTGTTTCATTAAAGTATATATTCCAAATCCGTAGATATATAAATTATGGTTTCTGAGCAAATACAAGAATTAGTAGAATATCTTTCTAATAAAAACAAGGTCCTTTTTTTAACCACATCTAATAGATGGGAAGGTAGCAAAGAAATCCCCAAGTCCACATTATTGGCTATGGATATTAAATCTAGGCTTGAAGAGACCACAGAGGTTAACCTTTTAGAAATACCAAAATTAAAAATATACCCCTGTGAAGGAAACGTATCCGGAGTAGAAGGAAACAATTGTGGGATAAAAGATTCTCTTCTAAAAGACACAGAAAAAGATCCCTCCGGGAATCATAGATGCTGGGCCTCATTAAATAATGAGGACGACGAATTATGGAAAGTAACTAAAGAGCTTTTTGAATCAGATGCAGTTGTTTTCTTTATAAGCGTAAGATGGGGGCAAGCAAATGCTTTCTATCAAAAACTTATAGAAAGACTAAATTGGATAGAAAACAGACACACAACTCTAGGTGAGGATAATATAGTATCTGGTATCGATGCAGGATGTGTTATAATAGGACAAAACTGGAACGGTGAGCAAGTATTAGAAACTCAAAAACAAGTATACGAATTCTATGGGTTTAATGTACCAGATGAAATGTCATTATATTGGCAGTTCACTCAGAATTCAAATGAAGAAACACAAGAATCGTATAAAGAAGCTCCTAAAGTTTTTGGTAGAGAATTTGAAATATCTATAACAAAGCTTAAAGAATCTTTGAATAGGAGATTTAAAAATCTAAAGAGATTAATGGATTTCTAAGAAGGAAATTTTAATCCACCTAAAGCTTTCCATACTACCTCAACTTTTTCCTCGAAGAAACCTATATTAAATTCTGCACTCTCTTCAGTTTTGAAATCCCATTGGATAGCTTCTAATCCTATAATACCTAATCCTGCATTTATCTGAACTTCGAAAGAGAATTCAAACATCTCCGGATTCGGAACTATATCATTGAGGTCATAGCAATAGCAATATATTGTATAATTAGAAGAACCCTCTGATTCAAAATCTTTAAAGTAGGCATCATAGCAAATCTGACCCTTAATAGGCTTACCATCGAATTTATGGTATCCCAATTCTACTAGTTTTTTTCTAAAAGAATCTGAGACTGGTGTCCCTTTCTGCATATTATTTATAGAGAGAAAATTTTCCATCTTCGTATAAAACTTCTATCGGTTTATTAACTGGTGAATATCTCCTGTTTAGTAAACTACAATTCATAAAAATTGTTTGTCCATCATCGTACGTACCATATCCCTCATGTATGTGTCCAAAAGCATTAATCTTAGGATTTACCCTCTTAATTGCTTTACAAAGGTCCTCACATCCAACATCTTCACCCTCAAGAACCATAGATAATCCGTTTTCCACATATGCAGGAGGACCATGTGTAATAAGAACATCAACTCCCTCTGGTATTTTATCCCAATGTGGCTGAATGGATGATCCACGGAATCTATTAAAAGCCCAATTATGAAAATATGGTGTTATAGGAGATCCCCAGAATTTAATGCCTTTTAACTCTATTCCGCTGTCTATCAGTAAATGTATGTTTCTGGATTCGCAGTAATTTTGGGAAGCTTCGTAGTATTCTTCAAAGAAAAAATCATGATTTCCGGGGATCATAATCTTGTGCTTATGTGGAAGCAAATGATACCAATCTAAAAAATATTCAACCTCACTTCTATATCCTCTGCTTGAAACGTCCCCGCAGTGTATAATAAAATCGCCATCTGGTATATTAAACCGGTCATGTAGGGTATGAGTATCTGATATAAATACTAGCTTCATAATTATTTTTTATCTTTTTGCCCTAATATATTAGATATTTCAAGATACGTTTTTTTCTTGTATACTTCCATCAGAAGCTCAAACTTCATTGCTTCTTCTAATGTTTCTATTTTGATCTCATTTAAGTGAGAAATACATGAAGGTAAAATTATTGAATTTTCCATAGTCTTATTTATACTGTTTTTATTGTGAGTATTAAATTTAGTTTCGGAACAAAATATCTTTTGTATGGTATGAACTTTATATGATTGAAGAAATAGAAATGATAAATGAAGTTGATCCAGATTATTTGGAAGAATGGTTAACAAAAAATCCTGGTAAAGTTTATAAAAGATCAGTTGAAACTGCTCTTTATTTAGCTAAAAATAAGGATATTATAGAAGAATCTTTTATGGAGTTCTCGTGGGAAGATGAGGTTTACTCTAAAATATACATGAAAAGAAGCGATATTCCTAAAGCAATGGAGAAAGCTATAGAATATTTTGTCAATATGGAGCTATATGAGTATGCTCAGATGGCTAAAGAAGCAAAAGAACACTTCCAAAACCACATATAACTCAATTTTTTCAATGAAATAGTATAAAAAACACTGTTTATATTTTTTTTATTAACAATAAAATGTTAATTTAGCAGTATTAAAAGTTATTAAGTTTAACTAAAATTTTAAAAAGATGTTATCAAAATGTTCCTCTAGAAAAGAGGGAATTAACGTAAGAGACGAAAAAGAATTTAAACTTTGGGTTAAATTCATAGCATCTATCCAGAAAGATGGGGGAAATATTAGTAAGCCACTGGAGATTCTTTGGAATAGCGTAAAAGAAGAATTTGATTTGCTAGATGAAAAATCTGGTAGAAAGAGAAAAATGTATCAATCATAGCTAGTTAGTAAAACCCCCAATTTTTATTCCCTTAGACATATTTTCTAAGGATATACCAGAATCTGGACCTTCGGGGTTGTGGACTAAAATATTTAAGAATTGTTTATTAGAAAATATAGCGTTTATCCTCCTTTTATTTTTTAAGAATCTAGACATTAAGTCGTTTATAAAGTCCACTTTTTTTAGATAAGCTACTGGATAATTTATTTTAGACACCTCGTTTAGTGAGGTAAAAAATAGATCGGGATCACTAAAAGTTGATCCGGGTACCATAACTAATACATAAGGAGTGTGTACTAGATTATAGGCATCTTTTACCGTTTCTCCCTCATTCATTCTTATAGACTCTATTCTGATAGTTCTTATCATTTCATTTGATGCTTGTGCAGCATATTGATATGATCCATCTATAGAGCCAAAATCTAGGACTAAAACTGTTGTGCCTTTTATTTTTGTTTTTTTGACTATGTCGTTAATCGTTTTTTTAAGTTCGATTACTGAGTTTTTACAAGGTATAATTATTGTTAAAAGTGTGTTTATCATTTTTATCTATACATTAAAGAAAATATAATGAACTGCAAGAGAAACAGACCAAACAAATACTATTCTAAATAGTCTATTAACACTTAGAGATATTATAGATGAAACAAGATCTTTTTCTTCGTATTTTTCATCTTCCGATTCTATTCTAATACGATTTCTTGTTATCATTATAATAAAGCTTATACCTAAGATCTGGTAGTATTGGAATTTTATTAGATATGGTATTTCGTAAAGATTTATAATAGAATATACCACCAAAGATTCTAACATCAACAATGGAAGAGATACTATTAGCGAAAGAACAATTGCAGAAAATAATTTTTTTATAAATTCCATATACTATATATTAAACCGTGTGGAAAATACAAAGCCTACTCTGAATAATCTATTTAAACTAGGATAACTGATATATGAGCGGTTGATTTTTATCTTTTAACTTTGTGTATTCATATAAACCAACAGTTAGACCTAATAATAGTCCAACTATAGATATCAAGTGATGTTTGTGCGAATAAATTAACTGTGCTCAATAGTAGTAGAGCTCCTAATAGTAATTTTTTCATGTTGTTTTTTTATTTGTTTAAATCTTCCATTTCTTTCTCTGCGAGTGCGCTACCTAATATGTGGTTATCATTTTCTAAAAAACGAATATACTCGTCAGATTGATTGAGTAATCGATTCGTAGAGTCTAACTTTACTTGTAACGAGTCTGTTGAATGACAACATCCATCATTATTTGATTTGTTTGAGGCACATCCAAAAAGAAGATATCCTAATGTAATTCCTGCCAGAATATGTAACATATACATATAAATTGTTTTTTTATCCATTTG